>Ga0080006_1121873_pt1:280000-317755 | contig 317755 bp, 274 predicted proteins | sample RS3BMetagenome_FD_69209 | JGI IMG/M metagenome (GOLD analysis project Ga0080006, IMG submission 69209) | Ferric oxide microbial mat and aquatic microbial communities from Rainbow Spring, Yellowstone National Park, USA - RS3B (SPADES... ... | reverse complement strand
TGTTCGTACGCCCGCGCGGCTTTCGCCAGATGGTGGCTCACAACCTGCCCTGCAATTGGCTGCAGGTAATGGAGAATCGGGGCGACCTGGGGCATGCGGTTTATCTGCACGGCCGCCTGTTTCAATACGCCTTGGAGCGCCAGGGCCGCCTGACCGACGATCCGCGCGCCCGCTACAACGCCGCGATGGCGCGCCAATATGATCTGATGCGCCGCGGCGTGTACACCAAGTACCGCCCGGTTTATAACCGATTCGGCTTTACCAAGGGAATGCTCAACTCGGACCAGAGCGAGGACACTTCCACCTGGCATATCGGCGTCAACCCGATTCTGTTCCCCTACCTGCTCGGATTCGGACCGGGCGAGCGGATCCGGCGCACCTATCAGTTCGGCGTGCCGATCGACGATACCCATACCTGGCACATCAATTACTTCTGTTATGTGGTGCCGCCCGAGGTCGAGATCCCCAAGCAGGATACCGTTCCTTACGCCCTGGTCCCGCTGACCGACGACAAAGGCGAGTACCAGCTCGATTACGTCCTGGGTCAGGACATGGTGGCCTGGTACGAGCAGGGCGCGATTACCGATCGCACGCGCGAGCAACTGGCCACCAGCGACTCCTGCGTGATTGCTTATCGCCAGATGCTGAAAAATCAGATCGATCTGGTGGCCGAAAACAAAGAGCCGATTAACGTGTTTCGCGACCCGGCCTCGATTAACAGCCCAGAACTAACCATCCCAGGTTTCGAGGGCGACAGCGCCGACGTGCCGGTGCTGCGCGGTTCCTTCGGCAACGTCGTGGTCTATCGGGAAAACTATCACAAGCGCTCCAAGGCGGGCTGGCTTTATATCGACGACGACTCCGATCGGTTCTGCCCCGACCGCGAAATCATCATCGATTTGTTCGCCAAGTCCGAGGCTGCGCTAATCGCCCGCAATGCCACCGGCCAGGCACCGGCCGCCTGAGCCGAGGCTGGTGCGGCCGGCCTCAATGGAGTTGATGAGATGAGCGTAAAGTGCCGCCGCTTGGGACGCACCGAGCTGGAAATCTCCGAGATCGGATTTGGCTGCGGCCCCACCGCGGGCTTGATTATGCGCGCCACTCCTGAGCAGCGTCGCCAGGCGGTTACTCGCGCGCTGGATCTGGGAATTACCTACTTCGATACCGCGCCGGTATACGGCGATACTCTCTCCGAAGCCAATCTCGGACAAACCCTTCGCGAACTAGGTGTCCATCCTACCGTGGTCACCAAGGTGGCGCTGGAAGAGAGCGATTTCGACGATCTCGGCGGCGCTACCGTGCGCTCGGTGGAAGCCAGCCTCAAGCGCCTGGGCTTGTCCAGCGTGCCGCTGGTACAGCTTCACAATCGGGTAGGACAAAAGCGCGCGGCGCGCCCGGACTTCGGCTCGGGCGCGCTGCTCACTGTCGACGACGTTCTCGGACCCGACGGAGTCGTGGCGGCTTTGCGCTTACTGCGTAACCGGGGCCTGGTGCGATACTTTGGCTGCTGCGCGTTCGGCGGCGAGATGGCGCAAGTGGAACGGCTCATCGACAGCGCGGCATTCGATTCCATCCTGGTCAATTACAGCGTGATCAACCAGACCGCCTGGAATCCTGCCGCGACTGCACCCTTGCCCGGACGCCATTACGCCGGCGTGGCCGCCCGTGCCGCCGCCGCCGGGATGGGCACCTCGGTCCTGCGAGTGCTGGAAGGCGGCGCGCTCAGCGGCACCGATCTGCGCCATCCGCTGGCCGGCGCCGCCGGTCCCGAGTATGCCGCCAATCTGGACCGGGCGCGCGCCTTGCAACCGCTGCTGGAGCCGGCCAAGCTCACGATGGCCGAGGCCGCGATCCGCTTCGCGCTCTCCAATTCGCAGGTCTCTACCGTGCTGGTCGGCTTCTCCGATGTCGCCCAGATAGAAGCCGCGGCCGAGTTTGCCGGCAAGGGAGCGCTGCCTGCGGACCTCATGGCCAGGTTGCGCAATTTGCCCAACTGAGATCCACTCGCATCATCCCCGGGGTCTGTCGCTCTTCCTGATTTATCATGCCGAGCCGGCCCGCGGCGCGAGCCGGCTCGAAACAGTGCCCGCTGCGCCCAGGCCAAAACCCTAACGCTCGCCCCAGACCTCGCGCGCAGTCTCCACCAGCACTCGCAATTTGGCTTCCTGATGGGCCCAGGTGATCTGATTGCCGGCGGAAACGCTGGCAAAACCGCACTGCGGCCCGATCGAGAGCTGCGAGATATCGGCGTAGCGACTGGCCTCTTCGATTCGCCGCTTGAGCTGATCCTTGGTCTCGATTTCCTGAAACTTGGTCGAGACGATTCCCAGCACCACGGTCTTGTTTTTGGGCAAAAACCGCAGCGGCTCGAAACTGCCCGCGCGCGGCGTATCGTATTCCATGAAATAGGCATCGACATCGATCTTGTTGAAGAGCATCTCGGCGAACATGTCGTAGCCGCCCTCGGAAGACCATTGGCTGCGCGAATTGCCGCGGCACAGATGCATCGCCAGTAGCATCCCTTTGGGCCGTCCGGCGTAAGCCCGATTCATGATCTCCGGATAAGTTTCGAACATCAGCTTGAGGGGATCGTCGCCGCGCCGGCGCGCCCGCTCGGCTCCGGCCGGATCGTTGAGCGCGCACAAGGTGGTGTCATCCATCTGAACGTAGTTGCAGCCTGCCGCGCCCAGCGCCTGCAACTCCTTGCGATAGGCATCGACAATATCTTCCCAGAACAGATCGAGATCGGGATAGACCTCGCGGCTGATATTGGCGCGCCCCGAGCGGAGATGGACGTAGGTGGGCGAGGGAATCGTGACCTTGGGCGTCTGTTTGGTCAGGCCGCGCAAAAACTCGAACGGCGCCACGTTGATAGGTTGGCGCCATTTGAGTCGAGCGTAGACCTCGAACGCGGTCGCCACATGCGCCACGCCCTTTTCGTCGCGGAAGAACGAGACCGCGGTGGAAGGATCGCCCGGCCGCAAGCCGCCCAATCCGTCGGCCAGAAAGCCGGCGGTCCAAGCCTCGCGCCGATACTCGCCATCGGTGATCGAGCGCAGCCCCACGCCCTCCTCGAAGGCGACCAGCTTGCGGATAGCCTCGTCCTCGACCGCTTTGAGCTGCGCGGCGTCGATCTTGCCTGCCTTGCGCTCCTCGCGCGCGGCCAACAGCTCGGGCGTGCGCAGGAAGCTGCCAACATGGTCGGGACGAAAGGGCGGATTGAGCGGTGCGGTTGCCATCGGAATTCTCCTTGACGCGGCTCAACCCTGGTCGGCCGCGCGATCTATCGGTTGAACCAGCGGGCTCAGGCCCGTGCTACCAGCATTTCGACCAGCGGACGACAATCGCTCAACTCCTCAAGCTTCCAGCAAGTGGCGACGACTTCATCCATGCGCGCAGGCCCAATCACCTCGCCCGCCTGGTCGCGAAATTTCTCCTCCAGCTCTCGATCGCTCATCGGCCGCTCGACGTTGCCGATCGCATGCAGCACTTCCTTGACGATCCGACGGCCGTCGACCAGCGTCACTTCGGCCACCACCGCGTCTTCGGCCAGCTTGGGATCGGCGCTGGCACTGACCCGCTCGCGCACCTGGCGGATAGTGGGGTCGTTGACGATCGCGTCGGTAAATTCGCCCACTCCAGCCTTGCCCCGCACCAGCCCCACGGCGGCCGCGTGGTAGACGGAAAATTTGCCCTCCAGTCCGGTAGCGATCTGCTTCTTGTTGCAGAGGTCGAGCACGATCGGCGCGACGCGCAGGGCGACCGCCGCAATTTGAGCGGCGGGCGGCCGATGCTCGCGATGGATCTGAATGCAGGCGTCAATCGTCGGATGAATTACGATGCCGCAGGGAAAGGGTTTGTAGGTGTTATCCATCAGTTCGAAATGGCTGCCCAGATCCGCGGTCACGCGTCCGATCTCGCATTGGGCGGCGGTGACATGGGCAAAGCCGCGCGGCCCCTCGATCCCGTATTCGCCCGCGGTGAAACCGCCTTGCGCCAGCAGGGCCGCCAGGTATCCGCTCTGCGCCGAACGGCCGGGATGGAACGCTTTACCCATCGAGCCGAACATCTCGCGCAGGCCGGCGGCCTGGGTCGCGGATAGTCCGATCGTCCAAACCATCTGCTGCGCCGACAGCCCCAGCAACAGGCCGATCCCCACCCCCGCGCCAATCACTCCGGCGGTACCGGTAATATGCCAGCCGGCGTCGTAATGCCATGGATAGACCGCGTTGCCTACCCGCGACTGCGCCTCCACCCCCAGGGTGAAGGCGTGCGCCAAGGCTTGGCCGCTGACCCGATGGGCGGCGGCATAAGCGAACAGCGCCGAGGCCACCGGCGAGGAAGGATGAATAAAATTTTTGGCGACGGTGTCGTCGAAGTCCAGCACGTGCGAACTGATCCCGTTGATCAGCGCCGCCGTCATCGGATCCAACCGCTCCTGGCGCCCCAGCACCCGAGCGCTGGCGGGTCCCGACAACGGGCCCAACACCCGCAACGCGATTTCCACCGCCTCGTCGCGGCATCCTCCCAAGGCGCAGCCCAGATAGTTGAACAGGGAGCGGCGGGCCTCGCGCTTGACTTCAGCGGGAATCTGGCTGGGTTGGGCCGCGACCAGGTAGGCGGCCAGTTCCTTGGTAACTGACATTTGTCTTGCTCACCTCTTCCCAAAGCCCAAGGGCTGAACCGAGCTTTGGCTCAGCTCTCGCCGATTTTCAACCCATCCGGAGTCTCAGGACGGGGCGACGTCGGTCAACTTATCGACCTCGCGCAATGTAGGAAACGCAAACCACGACACCCCGACCACCGCCAGGGTGCCGAGTCCGCCGATTACCACCGACGGCACGGTGCCCCACCAATCGGCGGTCACGCCGGAGCGAAAAGCACCCAATTCGTTGGAGGCGCCGATAAACAACCGGTTGACCGCGCTGACCCGCCCGCGCATCTCGTCGGGGGTAGCCAATTGGATGACGGTGCCGCGCACGTACACGCTGACCATGTCGAAGGCACCCCACACTACCAAGGCGAACAGCGAGAGCGCCAGGTTGGTGGACAAGCCAAAAGCGATGGTGGCGACGCCGAAGACCGCGACGCAGCCGAACATCACTCGGCCGGCGCGCCGCTGCAGCGGTATTTGTCCCAACCACAGGCCCACTCCCGCCGCACCCAGGGCCGGTGCGCTGCGCAGCACACCCAGGCCGACCGGCCCGATATGCAGGATGTCGCGCGCGTAAACCGGTAGCAGCGCGGTGGCGGTTCCCAGCAGCACGGCGAAAAGATCCAGCGTGATCGATCCCAGAATAATCGGCGTGGCGGCCACGTATCTGATTCCCGCGATCAGCCGAGCCAAGCCGCTTCCGGGTTGTATCGCACGGTTTGCGCTGCGAGTTTTGATCGCACTGGTGGCCAGCGCAACGGTCAGAAAAAGCACCAGACACAGCCCATAAGCGACCGCCGGTCCCAGGATATAAATCCCACCGCCCACGGCCGGACCGGCGATGACCGCGGTATTGAGCGCCGAGCTGCTCCAGGCCACCGCTTCGGGCAATTGGGATTCGGGTACCAGCAGGGGCAGCAACGCTTGCTGGGCCGGCCCGGCAAACGCGCGGCCGATTCCGAACAGCACCAGAATTGCGTAAAACGGCCAGGTTTGCCGCGGCCCTGACAGGGTCAACGCCAGCAGCAAGCCGGCCGCCACCGCCTGGGCCACCGCGCTGACCGCGTAAATCAACCGCCGATCGAAGCGGTCGGCATAATTTCCCGCCGGCAGGATGACCAGCATAATCGGCAGGAAGTTGAACAGCCCCACATAGCCGAGAACCAGAGGAGTGTGAACCAGATCGTAGATTTGCCAGCTTACCGCGACCGATTGAATCTGGACCGCGACGTTGCCCACGAACATCCCGACCATGTACAGGCGAAAATCCCGCCGCCCGAAGACTCCCACCGGCGGGCTCGATGCCAGCGCGCCTGCCGCCATCTAAGCCGCGACCTCGGTCCGCACAGGCCGCTCTCGCCTGCGCGCGCAGACCGATGGCGTCCTACGCAAACAACTGGCACCACTGCGGAGCTTCGCGATGGGGGCGGGAGTCGCGATAGCCATTCAGGCCGATCTTGCCAGTCTCAGCAAGCCAGTATCGGCGGCCAGGTCCTCGCCAGCCGATCCCGCCAACCGCGGTTGCGATCATGATCCATGCGATAGTGGCCGGCCTCCTGAAGCCGCGCAATGCAAGAGAGCGTAGCCGAGGCTTTGGCCCGATGCTACTGGGGCAGAAGGAGTCCCGGCATCCCGCGAAGCCCGCCCCACGCGGCCAAACGGCATCTGCTTCTCTTTTCAGTGCACGGCCTCAAGCGTAACCTCGGCCGGCAACCTTGCCGGGAGCATTTGTCTTCGAAGGAGTGTCGGGCGATGGCGACGATAGCCGAACAACTGCGGCGTGAGTGCGATGGACGAATTCGGACTTTGATCGTAGGGGCGGGCGTGGCCGGGCTGACGCTGGCCGCGCTCTTGCACCAACGCGGCGAGAGGCCGGTGCTGGTGGAGCGCGCGCGCGACCTGAGCGAGGGTGGCTACAATGTGGCACTTTATCCGCTCGGTAGTAGAGTTCTCCATGGATTGGGCCTCTACGACCGTCTACTCGCCACTAGCCAGCCTTTCAACGACTATCAACTGGGCAACGGACGGGGCGAGACCATCCACCGCTTCGACCTGGGCAGCCTGGTCGATCGCTACGGCCCGATCCTGGGGTTGCGCCGTCATGAGCTGCTCGAGGTGCTGCGCGCGGGGGCGCCCGAAACCATTATCGTGTTCGGCGCGACGGTAGCCGCGATCGGCCAGCGCGACGGTAGCGTCGAGGTCGGTTTCAACGACGGCTCCACGGCAGGGTTCGATCTGGTGGTCGGCGCCGACGGAATCAATTCCGCGCTACGCCAGCAGCTTCTGGCGCCGGGCGAATACGCCTATTGGGATAGTGACTGGGCCTGTTGGCTGGCCTGGGCTCCGCCCACGCTGATGGCTCCCACCGCCAGCGCCGAGTATTGGGGTGCTAGCCGCTTTTTGGGGATTTATCCGGTGCGCGAGGGCTTTGGCATCTTTTTGGGCGCGCCCAAGACGACCGTCAGATCCAGCGATCACCGGACCCTGGCCCGCGAGCTGCGAGCCCACATGAGCGCCGGCCTCGCCCAGCAAGCGCTGGCCGCGGTCGAGAACAGCCCAAGCCCCTTCATCTGGGACCTGCACGATTGCCGCAGCGCCCGTTGGTGCCGCGGCCGAGTAACCCTGCTGGGCGACAGCGCCGCGGCCTTTTTGCCTACCGCCGGGGTGGGGGCCTCGATGGCGATGTTGTCGGCGGCCGCGCTGGCCGACGAGCTGAGCCGGGTGGACGCCGCCCACGTGGATTATGCTCTGCGCCTGTTCGAGCGGCGCGATCGCAAAAAGGTCGAGGCCGCCCAGAACAACTCGCGCCGCCTGGCCCGCCTCATCATGGTCGACTCGGTGCCGATGGCGTGGGGCCGCGACCAGTTGATGAAGTTCTACTCCCTGGAGCGCGCGCTCAAGGAGGTGGTGGAGTTGATGGAAGGATCGATTTGAGGGGAGGCTTGGCCGGCGGTGGGGTTCTCTCGTTTTGCAATGTAAGCCAAAATGATAGTAAGAACCTCGCAGCATTAGCCGGCGTATTTGGAAATCGGGCTTGCGCGCGCTATGCTGCGCGCGATCCGCAAGCCCTGTATCGAGGTAGCTATGGCGCAAACGGTGGAAGCGGTCGTGCGCACCCATCCGGGAATAACCGCACGACGCGATATGTGGTGGGTGCAACCGCTGGTGGTGTTCGTGTTGCTAGGCGCGTTCGTGGTGTATGCCACCTGGGCCGCCCTGCAGGGTAACCATTATCGGTTCGGGCCTTATCTTTCGCCCTTCTATTCGCCCGAGCTGTTCGGCAACCCTCATTACGCCTGGTTTGGCGGCAAGCCGGCCTGGTGGCCAGGTTGGCTGCCCTTTTCCGCTGCGATTTTGATTTTGTGGGCGCCCGCCGGCTTCCGGGTGACCTGCTATTATTATCGAGGCGCTTATTACAAGGCCTTTTGGGCCGCCCCGCCCTCGTGCACCGTGCGCGAGCCTCGCGCGCACTACCACGGCGAATCCTCCTTTCCTCTGATCTTGCAAAACGTCCATCGCTACTTCATGTATCTGGCCCTGATTTTCCTGGTGATTCTCGGCCACGACGCCTGGAACGGGCTGTGGTTCACCAATCCGGCCACCGGCCGTGAGGTCTTCGGCGTGGGCGTGGGCTCGTTGATCCTGATCGTCAACGTAGTGCTGCTGGCCGGTTACACCTTCGGCTGCCATTCCCTACGCCACCTGATCGGCGGGCGGCTGGATCGCATGTCGGAGCATCCGCTACGGCTCAAATGCTGGAGTTGCGCCAATTTTTTCAATAGCCGGCACATGGGATGGGCTTGGCCTAGCCTGATTTTCGTCGCGTTCACCGACCTGTACATCCGCTTGTGTTCGATGGGGATCTGGGTGGACTGGAGGATTTTCTGATGACCCAGTACGAGAGCCTCGATTACGACGTGCTGGTGATCGGCGCCGGCGGCGCCGGCTTGCGCGCCGCGATCGCCGCCTCGGCCGCCGGAGCCAAGGTCGGCCTGGTCTGCAAATCGCTCTTGGGCAAAGCCCACACCGTCATGGCCGAAGGCGGAGTGGCGGCGGCCTTGGCCAACGTCGATGACCGCGATAGCTGGAAAGTGCATTTCGCCGATACCATGCGCGGCGGCGGTTACGTCAACAACTGGCGGATGGCCCAGTTGCACGCCCAGGAGGCGCCCGATCGGGTACGCGAGCTGGAAGCCTGGGGCGCGGTCTTCGATCGCACCCGCGACGGCCGCATCCTGCAGCGCAACTTCGGCGGCCATCGCTACCCGCGCCTGGCTCATGTGGGCGATCGCACCGGGCTCGAGATGATTCGTACCCTCCAGGACTACGGCATCCATCGCGGTATCCAGGTCCACATGGAGTTCACCATCGTCGGCCTGCTCGTCGATAGCGGGCGGGTGGCGGGCGCCTTCGCCTACGATCGCGAGCGCGGCTACTTCCATCTGTTTCGCGCCAAGGCGGTGGTCCTGGCCACCGGCGGTGTCGGCCGGTCCTATCAGATCACCAGCAATAGCTGGGAATACACCGGCGACGGTCAGGCCATGGCTTATGCGGCCGGAGCCGAACTGATGGACATGGAGTTTGTCCAGTTCCATCCCACTGGGATGGTCTGGCCGCCCAGCGTGGCCGGTATCCTGGTCACCGAGGGTGTGCGCGGCGACGGCGGGGTGCTGCGCAACAAAGAGGGCAAACGTTTCATGTTCGGCGATATTCCCGAGGCCTACCGCAACCAGACCGCCGACAACGAAGAAGAGGGCTGGCGCTATACTCAGGGCGATCGCAACTCGCGCCGGCCGCCCGAGCTGCTCACCCGCGACCACGTCGCCCGCTGTATCGTGCGCGAGATTCGCGAGGGGCGCGGCTCACCCCACGGCGGGGTCTTCCTGGACGTTTCGTGGATCAAGGAGAAGCTGCCCAACCACGAGGAATACATCAAGCGCAAGCTGCCCAGCATGTACCATCAGTTCCTCAAGCTGGCTGACATCGATATTACCAAGGTACCAATGGAAGTGGGTCCCACGACCCATTACATAATGGGTGGTATCCGGGTGGATGGCGACTCCCAGATGTCTACCCTGCCCGGCTTGTTCGCCGCCGGCGAGGCGGCGGCGGGCCTGCATGGCGCCAATCGACTGGGTGGTAATTCGCTCTCCGACCTGCTGGTGTTCGGCAAGCGAGCGGGCGATTTCGCTGCCCGCTTTGCCGCCGAACATGGCCCGGTCAAGACCGACGAGGCCCAGGTCGAGGCGCTCGCCGCGCGGGCCTTGCGCCCCTTCGAGCCTGTTGCCGGCAAGGCCGAGTCGCCCTATGCCTTGCAGGGCGAGCTGAAGCAGACCATGCAGAACCTGGTAGGAATCGTCCGGCGCGAAGCCGAACTTCAGCAAGCGTTGGAAATCATCGCCAAGTTGCGCGAGCGCGCTCAGCACGTCCAGATCGAGGGTAACCGGCAATACAACTCGGGCTGGCATACGGCGCTGGATTTACACAACTTGCTGACTGTGTCCGAAGCTATCTGCCGCGCGGCGCTGGCGCGCAAGGAAAGCCGCGGCGGCCATTTCCGTGAAGACTACCAGCAACGCGACGCCGAGCTGGGAAAGGTCAACTCGATCATCCGCAAGGGTGGCGAGGGGATGGAACTGACCATGGCTCAACGGGCACCATTGCCGGCCGAACTGCAACAAATCGTCGAGGATCAACAAAAGTGAGCGACAGCGCGACTTTCCGAATCTGGCGTGGCAATGCCGAGGGCGGTCAGTTTCACGATTACTCGGCCCGGCTTTCCGAAGGGATGGTGGTGCTCGATGCCGTCCATCAGATCCAGGCCGAGCAAGCCCCCGATCTGGCGGTGCGCTGGAACTGCAAGGCGGGCAAGTGCGGCTCCTGCTCGGCGGAGATCAACGGCCAGCCTCGCCTGATGTGCATGACCCGGCTCAACACCCTGCCGCTGGAACAGCCGGTGACGGTGGAACCGATCCAGACCTTTCCTTTAATCAAAGACCTGGTCACCGACGTGTCCTGGAACATGCGCGCCAAGCTGACGATCAAGCCGCTCAAGCTGCGCCCGCCCGACAATCCCGACGGCACCTGGCTGATGGCCCAGGACGACGTCGAACGAGTGCAGGAATTTCGCAAGTGCATCGAATGCTTCCTGTGCCAGGACGTCTGCCACGTCCTGCGCGAGCATCATCTGCACGATGAATTTGTCGGCCCGCGGCTGTTCACTTTCACCGCCGCCTTGGAGATGCATCCGGCCGACGTCGCGGACCGCCTGCCGGATCTGCGCAAGAGCGAAGGACTGGCCTACTGCAACATCACCAAATGCTGCACCAAGGTCTGCCCCGAGGAGATTCACATCACCGATAACGCGATCATCCCGCTCAAGGAGCGGGTCGTGGATCGCTACTTCGATCCGGTCACCCGTCTGCTGCGGGCGGTGGGAGTGGGCAAGAACGATTAGTTAGAAATCGGCGGCGCTTTCCCGGCGGCATCTGAGTTTTTTTACTCGCGCGCGCGGAAAGAGACTCGAGGATGGCTATCCTCGACAGGCTCAGCCTTAACGCTGATGCAGCGTCATCGGCACGCCGAAGCGCGGGCGCAGCGTCACCAGCGGCTGGGGTTCGATCGGATAGTCGGGGACCAGCCGCAGCCGATAATGCTGGGCCACCGTGGCCAGAACCATCTGCGCTTCGAGCAGCGCGAACTGATTGCCAATACATAGGCGCGGCCCGCCGCCGAAGGGAAAATAGGCATAGCGCGGGCGCCGCTCGACTTGGCCGCTCTCAAAGCGCCGGGGATCGAAGCGCTCGGGATCCGGCCAGAACTCGGGATGGCGATGGGTGATGTAGGTGCACAGGAATACGTTGGTTCCCTTGCGCAGATGAAAGCCCCCCAATTCGTCGTCTCCGAGCGCATGACGGGAGACGCCCCAAGCCGGCGGATACAAACGCATCGATTCTTCGATCACCATCCTGGTATAGGGCAGGCGCGGCAAATCGGAGGCCGTCGGCGGCGCGCCGCCCAGCACCGAGCGCAGCTCGTCTTGCAAATTGGCTTCGACCTCGGGATGGCGTGAGAGCAGCACCCAGGTCCAGGCCAGCGCGTTGGCGGTGGTTTCATGGCCGGCCAGCAGCAGGGTCAGCAATTCGTCGCGCAGTTGCCGCTCGCTCATCGCGGGACGGCCGTGTTCGTCGCGCGCCGCCAGCATCACGGCCAGCAAATCGTCCTGCCCGCCGGAATCGGCTCTGCGCGCGCGAATAAGTTCGCGTGCGATCCGGTTCAATTTTCGCACCGCCGCTTGGAAGCGCAGGTTTTCGGGCGTGGGGAAAAATGGCAGCAGTACGGTAATCAGGCCGAGCCTGCCGAAATGGCGGTTGGCGATCGCCAGGTTGTTAGTAATGTCGGCGGCGTGGCGCTCGGTATCGAAGCTGAAGAGGGCGCGGGCCACGATTTTCAGGGTCAAACGTCCCATTTCGGCGGCCACGTCCAGGGGCTGCCCGCTTCGCGCCCACTCGCGCCACCCGGCCAGCATCGCCAGCGCGCTCTCGCTCATCAGGTTGCCCCAGGCCAGGACCCGCTCGCGATGGAACATCGGCTGAATCAGCCGGCGCTGGCGCAGCCAGAAGTCGCCCTCGCTGGTCAACAGCCCTTGACCCAAAAGCTGCCTGAGGACGCGATAATCGAGGTTGTTCTTGTCGTAGTTGCGGTTATTGTCCTGCAGGACGTGCTTGACGCCGTCAGGATGGACCACCAGGTAAAAGCGCTGGCGCAACAGGCGATAGCTGACCACGTCGCCATACTCGCGCCACGTCGCCATCATGTAGCTCAGCGGATCGTGGAACAGTGCCCGCCCGCTTCGCATCAGGCCGCCGGGGCTGGGTGGCAGCGCGCTCCGCCCCGCCATCAGCCCGGCTCGTCCCCGGGCGCTTCCCCGGCCGCAGCCTCGTCGGCCACGTCCTCGGGGGTTATTTCATCGCCCAGCATCGATTCTTCGTCGCTTGGCATCGCCTCGCCGGCGCTCTCGGCCAACTCGCCGACGTCCGTTTTAGCGATGGCTTCGGCCTGTTCTTCCCTATCCAGGATGGCGCTCATCGCCCGCAGATGATGTTGCACCGCATAGGCCAGCTCCTGGTTGATTCCGCGCGCCTGGGCCAGTTGCTCGGCCGAAGCCTGGCGAATCCGCTTGAGACTGCCGAAATGGCGCAGCAGGGCGCGCGCACGCACCGGGCCGATTCCCTCGACGTCGGCCAGAATGGTGCGCAGGCGCGCTCGCCGGCGCAGTTCGCGGTTGTATGAAATGGCGAAACGATGGGCCTCATCGCGTAGCCGCACGAGCAGGAAGAGCGCGTTGGAGTTGGGTTTGAGCACGACCGGATCCTTGCGATTGGGCAAAAATACCCGCTCCTCGGATTTGATTACCTTGGCTGCGCGCGGATCGTTGAGCACGTGCTGCTTGGCCAGCCCGATAGCGTCGATCTGTCTCGCCAGATCGAATTCACGCAGCACTTCCAGCGCGACGTTGAGTTGTCCCTTGCCGCCGTCGATTACGATCAGATCGGGATATTCCTGTTCCTCTCGCGCCCGCCGCAGGCGCCGGCTGAGGACCTCGTACATGCTGGCGAAATCGTCCTGCCCCTCGACCGTGCGCATCCGGTAGCGGCGATAGAGCGCCTTGCAGGGTTCGCCTTCGTCAAACACCACCTGCGAAGCCACCACCATCGCGCCCTGCAGATTGGAAATGTCGTAGCACTCGATTCGCTTGGGGCTGTTGCGCAGATGGAGCTTGGTACGCAACTCCTCCAGCATCCGCTCGCGAGTCAGGTCGCTGTCGCGGCGCGCGGCGAAGCTCTGGCGCGCGTTTTCATTGGCCATCTCCAAAAGCTGCTGTTTGGGACCGCGCCGCGGCACCATCAGCGAAACCTTGCGCCCGCGCCGCTCCGAGAGCAGCTCGGCGCGTGCCGGAGCATCCTCCAGCGCGACCGGGAGCAGGATTTCGTCGGGCAAATAGCGCCCGCCACTGTAAAACTGGGTCAACAGGTCGGCCAGCACGTCTTCATCGGCAAATTCCAGATCCTCGAAGCTCCAGCTTTGCGAGCTGGTCAACTTTCCCCGGCGCACCATCAGAACCAGCGCCTCGATAAAGCCGCCCTCGCGATAAAGCCCGAACACATCCTGGTCGCCGCCCCAATGGTGAAGCACGGTCTGGCGCTCGACCGTCTTCTCGATCGCCCGCACCTGGTCGCGCAGCCGCGCGGCATTCTCGAACTCCAACCGTTCGGCATGGGCATGCATCTGCTCGCGTAAAGCCTTGAGCAAGTCGTGGTCGCGCCCTTCCAGCAGCATGATCGCAGCATCCAGATGGCGCTGGTATTCGGCCCGATCCACTGCCAGGCAGCACGGCCCCAGGCATCGTTTGATCTGATATTCCAGGCAGGGGCGGGAGCGATTGCGAAAGACCGTGTCGGAGCAGGTGCGCAGGGGAAAAACCTTGCGGATCACGTCGATCGTCTCGCGCAGGCCATCGGCCGAACCGAAGGGGCCGAAGTAAAGACCGCCATCCTTCACGATCCGGCGGGTAACCGTGATCCGGGGCCACGCATGTTTGGTAACTTTGGCGCTGAGGTAGGACTTGTCATCCTTGAGCCTGATGTTGTACCGCGGCCGGTACTGCTTGATCAGGTTGTTTTCGAGAATCAGCGCTTCTTTCTCGTTGGCGGTGACCAGGGTGTCGAAGTCGCGCACGCGCGCCATCAGGAAGCGGACCTGAAAGCGGCTGTCGCCGCCCTCGCGGAAATAGGCGCGCACCCGCGAGCGCAGCGATTTGGCCTTGCCCACGTAAAGCACCTTGCCCGCTTGATCGCGCAGCAAGTACACGCCGGGATCGGGCGCGACCTGCTCCAGCTTGCGCGCCAGCTCATCGCTGGGCCGCCCGGCCTCGGCCGCGACCTGCGCCTTGCGCTCGCCATAATCGATCAAAGATTGATAGGAGCGGCCGACCTCGCGCGCCTGAGTCGTGGTCGGCGCGGATGTCGTCATTTCGCCGTCGGCCTCAGGATGCGCCGGCAGCCTTGGTGTTGGCCGATCGTTCATCGGAAAGTAATTATATATCATTGGCGTCGCGCGCCGAGAGTCGCGCAGCCAGGGGTAAGTCTTCAGAGCATAGCAAAAGGCGAGCGTAGGCGAATCCGACACACTCCGCTGAGCGCCACAATCGCCAGGAGCACCGGCAGATGCTGGATCAGGGCGCCCAGGCTGGTTTCCAACGCCAGCTCCACCGCCCATAGAAATTGCACCAGCAGCGCGCTCTGCAGTGCGAAGGCTGCGTCCGAATAGGGCGCATCGACGAACATCTCTTCCAACACGCGGCACAGGATGCCGACCATGAACATGCCAATCACTACTCCGGAGCCGCCGAAGTTGGCATAGAACTCCACCAGCATCGGAAAATTTATCGCGGTCTGGTCGTCGTCGCGCTCCAAAATTCCGTAGCGCTGGCCGAAGTCCGCAAACAGCACGGGCTTGCCGGGCATCAAGAAGCGCGGAACCAGGCTCCAGGCTAGCAACCAATAGCTCCGGCCCCTCCAGTAGGGCACGTCGCGCGGAGTCTGATCGATTACCACTCCGAACAGATTGATGTCGCTCATGCGCGACATCAGCGCGCGCCATTGCTCATACAATTTTGGATCATCCCAGGTGCTCTGCGCGGCGATCGCATAAGCCTCCAGCTTGTCCGCGGTGGAGGCCTGCTCCCATCCCGGCAAGACCGCTCGAAACACCCCCTTGATTCCGCTCAGCAGCACCAGCAATGGCACGACCGCCAGCACCGTCGCCCATGGAATCCGCCGGCGCACATGCAAATACGCGATCAGGATGACGATCACGTAGGTGGCAGGAGTGGCCAGATAGCCTTGAACCATTTCCAGAGCCACCAGCAAGGCGGTGGCAAGCCATAGCGCCGGACGGGGCCAGCCCCAAGCCAACTGGCCGCGAAATTCCAACAACCACAGGGCCGAAAGCGCAAAAAAACTCAGGACCACCCCAACCATCAAAAGACCCGCCAGGGGCCGCGGCACGCCGACGGTCTGCAAGCTGGCGGCCACCAGCCCGATAGCCAAAAAAAAGAAGAGCGCGGCGAGCGGGTCGCGCCGCCAGCTAATGGACAATCCCGGCATCCATGCCATCGACTGGAGCAGCGGCAACTCGTAAGCCAGGACCATCGCGCTCAGACCAGCCAAGACCAGCCAGGAGGCGTAATCCAGGGTCCGCTCGCCCATCAAGATCAGCAATTCGTCCCGGTAGAAGAAGGTGGTCAAGCCGAATAGCGCGACGTGGGCCAGCAGCAGACCTGAGACCAGTGGGAAGCCGGCCGTGCGATGGCGTATCCGCCGCTCCCACACGACCCCGAACAACAATGCCAACTCCAGCAGGCTGGTCAGCCGATCGACGGTCATCGCACCTGCCGCCTCGGGCGGCAGCGCGTATTGTGTCGGGCTATCTCGCCAACTGCTGTCGAAAAGGCACGGCGGCTTGCACGACGCGATTTTGCCGTCAACTGACCATATCCTGCCCGTCCCTGCCGGCGCCCGCTTGCTGACCCACGCCGGCCGTGATGCTTTTCTGTTCCCACCTGCCCTGTGGTATAGGACATTCAGCAGGCATCGCGGCCAATCGGCGCGTGCGGCGTAAGTTCCAAGCGAAGAGGAAAGTAGTCATGCCCAGGAGCGACGGTGGCGCGCTGGTGGCGCGCGTGATGCGCGAGAATCGGGTCAGGTATTGCTTTACGATCAACGGCGGCCATCTGTTCCCGATTCTGGCCAACCTGCGTAGCAACGAAATCAAGATGATCCACATGCGCCACGAGCAGGCCACCGCCTATGCCGCCGATGCCTATGCCCGCATCACCGGCGAACCAGGGGTATGCATGGTCACGGCGGGCTGCGGCCTGACCAACGCGGTAACCGGGTTGTGCCTGGCCGGCCTCACCGGCAGCGCCGTGGTCTGCATCTCCGGCCAGCATCCTCACACCGAGGATCATCTGGGCTCGTTTCAGGAGGCCTACGGTTCGGAGGTGGTCAAGAGCTTCTCCAAGTACACCAAGCGGGTGACCGATTGGAGCTCGATCGAGTTCGACGTTCGCACTGCCTTCCGCGAGGCGATTGCGCCGCCGCAGGGACCGGCACTGGTCGAGATTCCGCAAAACGTGCTCTATGCCCAAGGCGAAGAAGAGCGCCAGCGCAAGGGGGCCAGCCGCTTCACCGCCGACGATCTGCGCACCAGCGCCGATCCGGCCAAGCTAGACCGCGCGTTGGAGATGCTGGCCGCCGCCCAGCGCCCGCTGATCGCGGGCGGGGACGGATTGTTCTGGTCGCAGGCTGGCCCCGAGTTGCGTGAGTTCGTCGAGCTCACCGGGATTCCCGCCTACACCCGGCGCGCCGGCCAGGGCGCGCTCTCCGAGGAGCATCCGCTGGCGATTCGAGGCGCGTTCAAGAAGCCCTTTACCGGGCGAGCCGATGTGGTGATGGCAATCGGTTTTCGCTTCTGGAGCGGCGAGCATTTCGGCCAGCCTCCAACCTGGACCGATCAGGCCAAGTATATTCAGGTCGATTCCACCCCGACCCGGATCGGATGGCAGGTCGCGGTGGATCTGCCGGTGGTCGGCGATCCCAAACTGGTGCTGCGCCAGATGATCCAGCGCATCAAGGAGCTCAAGCTCGATTTCAGCCGCAATCGCAACTCCACCTGGATCAAAGAAGTCGGCGAAGCGCGCGCCAACCTCAGCCGCGCGTTGGCGGAGCAGGTTCACAAGGCGTCCAGCCACCTGCCACTGCATCCCGCTCGACTGGCCAACGATTTGGTGACGGTGATGGATAAAAATGCCAGCGTCGTCATCGACAGCTTCACCCTATCGGGTTATATGAGCCTTTGGATGGCGGCGCGCTTTCCCGGCCAGATCGTCGACGCGGGCCCGTTGGCTCCGGTCGGCCATGGCGTGGGGATGGGAATCGGCGTGCAACTGGCGCGACCGGGAGCGCAAGTGGTGGTGGTCAGCGGCGACGGCGGCATTGGCATTGGCGGCTTCGACATGGAAACCGCGGCCCGTTACAAATTGCCCGTGGTCTGCGTTATTTGGAACAACAGCTCGTGGGGCCCAAGCTTCGAATCGATGCCGATGCTCAAGGATCGGACCGAGCCTTTCAACATGCTGGGCGGGATCCGTTACGACAAGATCTTCGCCGAGATGGGATGCCATGGCGAGCACGTCGAGAGCGGCGACGAGATCGTGCCGGCGCTGGAGCGCGCCTTCGCTTCGGGCAAGCCGGCGGTTATCAACGTGATCGGCGACAAGACCATCGGCCATCCCAGCCTGGGCGGCAACCTGCTGGGCTCAACCGGTTCCAAGTAGCCCAACCGGAACGAGGAAGGCAGCCATGGTAACCATCAGGCATCTGGCATTGGCAACCAACGACCCCGTCGCCAGCGCGGCTTTTTATCGCAATGGTTTCGGTTTCGCCGAAGTTGCCCGCAGCCCCAATGCCGTGTTCCTGGCCGACGGCAACCTCAACCTGGCCCTGATCCGCTTCTCCACCGATCAGCTCGGCCGCGGAATGGACTACGTAGGCTTGCATCACTTCGGCCTGCTGGTTGACGATGTAGCCGCTTGGCGCGCCCGGCTGGCGGCACGCGGGATCCAGTGCTTCATGGAACCGCCCAAGGACGGCAGCGGCGATTTCAATTACGAATATAAATTTCGCGGCCCCGACGGGGTGGTCTTCGACCTTACCGACCATCCCTGGAAGGGCACCGTATTGGACAAGGATTCGGCAAGCTCCAAAGGAGACCGTGCGATGGCAAAGATTCGACATATCGCGCTGGCTACCAACGATCCGGTCGCCACCGCGGAGTTTTACAAGCAGGCTTTCGGCTTCGAGGAAATCGAACGACGCGACAACCCCCTGGCAACCGGCGTCTTCCTGACCGACGGCTCGCTTAACCTGGCGATTCTGAAATTCAAATCGGATCAACTGGGCAAAGGGATGGACTACGTCGGCCTGCATCACTTCGGCATCCTGGTCGAGGACGTGCGCGAGACCATGGACAAGCTGGAAGCGATGGGCACTCAGTGCTTCCTCAAACCCGAGCCAGGCGACAATTCCGGCTTCGAGTACAAATTCCACGGACCCGACGGCGTGGTATTCGATATCGCCGAGCATCCCTGGGGCGGAACAGCGGCGCTGGAGCACGAGCCGGTTCCGGGGCGGCCTTCAACCCCGCTTAGCGCCAAGTAAAAAGTAATGGCGCGGCGACGGCAGCAGGAATCTGGCGACTTCCAGACTTGGCCTTCGGCCGCACCCGGCGCGGCATGGTCACGGCGCGAAGTGCTGGCCGCGATGGGAGCCGCGGCGCTGGCCCCGGGGGCGCTGGCGGCCGGCGCGCCCGGCCGGCGGATCATCGACGTCCATCACCACATGCTGCCCGCCAGCTACGTCGCCCGCTATCGCAAGGACCTGGTGAGCTGGAAATGGAGCCCACAAAGTTCGATCGACGATATGGACCGCAACGGGGTGCGGATGGCAATCGTATCGGCGATCGATCCCGGCATCTGGTTCGGCGACGTCAAGCAGGCGCGTGAATTGGCCCGCCAGTATAACGAATACGGCGCGCGCATGACCCAGGATTATCCCGGCCGTTTCGGTTTCTTCGCCACTCTGCCGCTACCCGATACCGAAGGCAGCCTGAAGGAAATTGCCTACGGCCTGGATGTCCTCAAGGCCGACGGCATCGGCCTGTTCACCGATTACGCCGGCCATTACCTGGGCGAGCCCCAGTTCGCCCCGGTCTTCGACGAACTCAATCGGCGCCGCGCCGTGGTCTATGTCCATCCGGGTCGCCCGCTGTGCTGCAGCACCCTGGTGCCGCAGGTGGCCACGGCGATCGAGGAGTATCCCTTCGATACTACTCGCACCATTACCAGCCTGCTTTACACCGGTACCCTGACCCGCTGCACCAACGTCCAGTTCATCTTCTCTCATGGCGGCGGCACCTTGCCCTTCCTGGCCGATCGAATTGCCAGCGAGGGGCGCAACAAGAAGCTGGCGGCACTGCTGCCGCACGGCCCGATGCACGAGTTGCATCGGCTCAATTTCGACACTGCCAGCGTCACTAATGGCCCCGCATTCGCTGCCTTGCTGCGATTCACCAGCCCTCAACATGTCCTGTTCGGCACCGATTTCCCCTGGGGCAATGCCCATCGCACGCTGTCCGGACTCGATGGCCTGGGCCTGAGCCGCACCACCGTCAAAGACATCGAATACCGCAACGCCCTGAATCTGTTTCCTCGCCTCAGGCGAACCTAGCCGCTTCATCGGTGCTCTTGGGTGCGCAATCTGTCAGCAAGGTCTGAACACTTTCTGTTAGCATGACGCGACATATTGTTAGGATTTCGCCAAGTATGCTATTTAATGCTTGAGCTTGCGTAGCTTTACAAGCTGGGTCATGACCGGAAGAATTCTGATTGTCGACGACGAAGAGGCCAGCGCGCGGTTAACCGAGATCGTGCTGGCGGAAGCGGGCCTGGAAACGGAGCGCTGCCACAGCGCCAAAGCAGCTCTGGAAGCCTTGAGCGAGCGCGGTGCCGACGTCGTTATCAGCGACTTGAAGATGCCCGGGATGGACGGCTTGGAATTGCTGCGCGAGATCCATCGCCAGCATCCCTGGCTGCCGGTCATCGTGCTCACCGGCTTCAGCAGCATCTCTTCGGCGGTTGCGGCGATGCGCGAGGGGGCGTTCGACTACGTCACCAAGCCGGTGGATGGCGAAGAGCTGGGCGCCACCGTCGGGCGCGCGCTCAAAATGACCGAGCTGGAGCGCGAGAATCGCTACCTGCGCAGCGAGGTGGCCAGCCGCTACACGCCCGATTCCTTTGTCGCCGAAAGCGAACACAGCAAGACGGTCCTGGCGATGGTGCGACGGGTGGCGCGCAGCCGCTCGACCGTGTTGATCCAGGGCGAAAGCGGCACCGGCAAGGAGTTGGTGGCGCGCCTGCTCCATTACTGGAGCGATCGTGTCGGCAAGCCGTTTGTCGCCGTCAACTGTAAAGCTTTCGCCCCGGGGGTGCTGGAGAGCGAGCTCTTCGGCCATGAGAAAGGCGCCTTTACCGGCGCCGCCGGTGAGCATGCGGGATGCTTCGAGCGCGCTTCGGGCGGGACATTGTTTCTGGACGAAATCGGCGAAATCGGCCTGGACTTTCAAGCCAAGCTGTTGCGGGTGCTGCAGGAGGGCGAGGTTTTGCGGGTGGGCGGGACCAAGCCGCGCAAATTGGACGTGCGTGTGGTTGCCGCCACCAACCGGATGCTCCAGCAGGAAGTGAGCGCGGGCAATTTCCGCGAGGATCTGTTCTTCCGCTTGAACGTCATCCCAGTCACGCTGGCGCCGCTGCGCGAGCGGGTCGCCGATATCCTGCCTATCGCCGACCACTTTCTGCGTCATTATGCCGATAGCGAGGGACGCCGCTTGAGCTTCGCGCCTGACGCCGCCCAGGCGCTGGTCTCCCACCGCTGGCGCGGCAACATTCGCGAGCTGGAAAACGTGGTCGAGCGCGCCGTGGTCTTGGCCCATGGCAACGAAATCACGCTGGCCGACTTGATGCTGGAACCCGAGCGCCCGCCCTCCCTGCAAGGCGACTGGAGCGGGTTGAGCCTGCAAGAACATCTGGACCGGGCTACTATCAGCCGAATCAACGATGCTCTCAAGGCGGCAGGCGGGAGCCGGGCTGAGGCCGCGCGCGCTTTGGGCATCGACCGCACCACGCTCTATCGCCTGATGCGCCGGCTTGGGGTGCAAGCCGACGCGGTTCAAGCCTGAAGCTGGGCAGCGTCCTCCGTCTCGCGAGCCTCGTATTTCTACCCTCCGGAAGCCCACGCGCGCCGACGTGCCGCTCCCTGGCTGGCAAAGGCGAGTCAGGTTTGAAAAAACGCTTGGAGCAGTTCGACCACCGCGGCCGCCTCTCGTTCGCCCGGAGCGCGCGCGATCATTTCGCACAACTGCGCCATGCCGCTGTAGATTGCACCTCCGGTGTCCTGATGCTCCATGGTCTGCGCGATCTCTTCCATCTCGGCCACGAAGCGATAGGCCTTGCGCGGGAGGGCCGGAATGGTGCCCTGGAGATGGCGCAGGATGCCGCCGGCGCTGCGCGCCAGTTCCGCCTTGAGCAGCTCTTCGACTTGATAGCGCGCCGCCGCCACGCTCACCGCCGCGCCCAATGAGGTCAATCCCTTGGTCAGGCCGGCGTAACACATCTTGATCGCAGAGGCCGCGCCTGGCGGACCATCCATCGCGACAATTTCGATAGCGTGGCGTGCCCCCAAAGCGGCAAATTGGCCGGCGTGGGGGCCGCTGGCAAAGATTCGGGCATAGCCTCGATGGGCGCGATCGAATCGCGGCGGCCCGATAATCGAAGCATCGACGAAGCGCGCTCCGCCGCCGGCCACCAGCTCACCGATTGCGCGGGCGCTGGCGGGCGCAATCGCATTGCAATCGGCATAGAGGATGGCCGCGCCTTTGCGGCTAAGCGGCGCTACAAAGCGCTCGGCTACCGCCCTGGCCTGCCCGGGCGGCACCACCGAGAGCATCACATCGGCTTGGCTGACCAAATCCTGGTCGTCGTCGACGATCCGCGCTCCCGTCGCCAGCGCGCGCGCTCGGCTGGCTTCGCCGCGGCCGCGCAGCGAGGTCACAACCCGCGCGCCCGCGCCAATCAGCGCCAGTGCCAGCGCGCTGCCCATCTCGCCGTTACCGATAACCGCGATTACCTGATCCGCGCGGGATTGCATTATCGCTTGCCCCCTCTGCCGCCTGGGTGAAATGGACTCGGGCGGCCAGGTTGAAAATTAAACTTCAGGTCCGCGGCGGGACCGAAACCCAGCGGTTGCCAGCCTCGTAAAAGCGCCAGGGCTTGTCGGCCCAGGCGCCCGCATAGCCGACGTTGATCCGCGCCGAGCGGGCGATTTTGCCATGCCAGCCGGTCTCCAGGTACAACTCATCACCACACAGATCGCGCCCGTAATCGCGACCGTCGATCGCCAAGGCCTGGGTCAGCTTACCAGGACCATTGCACAGCTCGCGTGAAGCGGGCGGCTTACCCCGCCGCCGCGCCATCAAATCGATCCCTCGCACCGGTTCCAACGCCCGAATCAGCACCGCGTGCGGCTGATTCTCCCCTCCAGTCACGAGGTTTATGGCCCAACTGCGGCCATAAAGCAAAAAGAGATAGGCGTGACCCGGCGGCCCAAACATCGCCGCCGTTCGGCGCGTGCGACCGCGCGCGCTATGAGCCGCCAAGTCGCGCGGCCCGCGGTAAGCCTCGGCTTCGACAATTCGCCCCGCGCTTTCACCCTCGGCGGTCCGCCGGACCAGAATTTGACCGATACACTGCTGGGCTACCAGCAGTACCGGCCGAGCGTAAAACGACCGTGGCAGGCGGCTGGCAAACGCGACCGGAGTATCGGGACACGGCGAAGTTTCCGTTTTCGGCGCAGCTCCTCTATTCCCTCTGACTGCGGAAACGGCCTCCGCAGCCTCTTCCCTCTCTTTTATCCTCCTCTGGTCGGGCGGAGAAGATCCCGGACGAAAACCATGATTTATCCCTTAAACGGCAATTACTGCGCTCTGTTCCGAGGCAATCACGCCGTTTTCAGGTTAAACTAAATGGCGCCCGATTGTCCCGAGCGAAGGGACCTGGTTGGATGGCTGTCGATGGCTGAAGAGCGAGCAAAATCGTCTGCACTTGGCCCAATCGCCGGCGCGATTGTGGGCGCGTTGATAGCATTGGTCGCGAGCTTTTACACAAACTACCGCACCAACCAAACCACTAGCGCGGGTCAGTACAACGCTCTCTTCGTCGCCGCAGTCCACGAACTCGGCAGCGACAGGCTGGCGGTTCGGCTCGGGGGCGTCTATGCCCTCGAGGAAATTGGCAACCACTCCCCACCCTACCACTGGCAGACGATCGAGATTCTTGCCGCGCTGGTCAGGGAGCACAGGGCAACCGCAACGAGCGCCGCTTCCGCCGTTGGTCAGGGTCTGCCAACCGACATTCAGGCGGCTCTAACGGTGATCGGGCGGCGCGACCAGAGCCTGGAGGTGGCTTCCCAGCGGGTTGACCTGCGTAACGCTAACCTGCGGGGAGCGCTCCTTGAGAATACACATCTGGAGCGCAGCGACCTTTCCGGCTCCGACTTGCAGTGGTCTCACCTGGAAGGCGCGCACCTTGAGCGCGCAGACTTGGCCAGCACCAACCTTCAATGGGCATATCTCAACCAGGCACACCTTGACGGCGCAAACCTGGTTGGGGCCAACCTGACGGGGACGGAATTGTCCGGCACAGACCTTCGCGACGCCCTGGTGTACAACCGCGATGCCTTGAAACGGGCACGTGACACAACCCCGGAGCAGGTTGCGCAGGTCAGGGTAACGGCGCTGACTTTGCCGCTCCAGGTACCTGGCGCGAACTCCGCGTCTGCGAACCAGTGAGGCTGTCCGAACGGCCCGTCTGGTTCGAGACCAATGATACAGGCTTTCCAGCAAAGTGGGGGCAACCGAGGGTTTGCTCCTTGAAAGGAAGTGGTAGGTCAGTTCAGTCGCTATCGGTTCTCAGCGGCAGCAATGCAAGAAGCGGCTTGGTGGGGAGATCGTGAAGGTTCAAGGCGAAGAGGGGCCGCCGCGTTTTTCGTCCAATGCGGCAAGCTGTGTGACTATGCCAGCGCTTGCAACTGCGCACTCTCCTCGGGCCTCAACTCCAGAGCATCATTCGGCCTACCCATCTGGCATCCTCATCAGCCAAGTATGCGATGCGCAGCGCGCTGCCTTCAACCTCGTCCAGGCTGCCTCTCGACGGGGTTTCTCAGCACCTTGCCAAGCCTGCGCTTTGAGCCGCATCCCGCGCAAGTTGGACCTACAAAATCAGCCCAACGGCATCACCCACCAGGCGAAAAGGCAGTTCGATCGCGGTTGCCACCGCATGCGCGGTCGCGCCCACCAAACTATCGGGTCGCGAGCTGGTGGTCGTCGTGGTGGTTTCGACCGGCGGTTGATTATCGTTGTAGCCGTAGCCGTTGTCCGCGGGCAACGGCGTGCAGCGCGTAACCGTGGTCTGGGTTTGTCCCGAGGCACATCCCTGCGCGCCTGCAACCGCGAACAATGCGATCACCAAGAGCAATGCGAAAATGGGTATACGCATACGTTTTAATATCCTTTTTGTCTGGCTCTCCCCTTGTACAACCACCCCGCTGATCGAAAGCCAGGACCGTGCCATTTCATTCTGCCCGGCAATCAGGGAGAATAAGGCTCCAACGCTGTCAGATTTGTAATTCTTACCGAAGATGGGTTATCGATTCAGGTGCCCGATCAGACGGATTGGGAAACTCAGTCGCCGTCCTGGCCTCCACGCGGGTGAAGATGAGCATTGATTAGGAGAGAACGGTAATGGTTTTGGAAGCGCGCAATATCCTCTGTCCGATCGAGTTTCACGAGTCGTTCCTCAACGCCTTAATGACCGCCGGCCAGATTGCCCAGCGCAATCATGGCACGGTCTTCATGATGCACGCGGTAACGCCGGCCGACCCGCTGGTGGTTGGCGCGCCAGCCCGTCCCCAACATGACGAGCGGGTAGCGGAGCGCGAGTTGGAAAAGATCGGCCACGAGCGGCTGGGCGGGGTCGAGTATAAGATCGTCCTGCGAGTGGGGGACGTAGCCGAAGAGGTGGTCAAGGCTTGCCGCGAGCTGGGGATCGATCTGCTGGTGATGGCGACACACGCCAATCCCGGATGGCTGCATCTGCTGACCAATCACGTATGCGACCGGATTATTCACGAAGCGCCCTGCCCAGTCCTCACTCTGTGTGAGCGGGCTTGGCCACAGAAGTAGTTTTTGCACGGATTCGAGCTGGCGCAAATTCCGCAACTAAGTCCTGTAACGGACTACTAAGATGCGGCCTGCAAAGGTGGGCTGGAGGTCATGTCATGGACACCATCAAATTCGACGATATCGACGCGCTGCGGGCCAAAATCAGTCAGGAATTCGGCCCTTGGAGCGAAGCGGTGGCGGTGAGCCAGGAGCGGATCAATCAATTCGCCGACGTCACCGGGGACCATCAATGGATTCACGTCGATGTCGAGCGCGCCAAGCGCGAGAGCCCGTTCGGCACTCCGGTGGCACACGGCTTTCTGACCCTCAGCCTGCTGCCTGGGATGCGAAACAACCAACCTTGGCGGGTCGTCGGTTATCGCAATGTAGTTAACTACGGCGGCAACCGACTGCGCTTCATCGCGCCGGTGCCGGCCGGATCTGAAGTCCATTCCCGCTCCCGTTTGCTCGCCGTCGATCCGCGCCCGCAGGGCACCATGATCACTCAGGAAACCGAAGTCGCGGTGGTAGGTCAGGACAAACCCGCACTGATTTATGAAGGCTTGACTCTCTTCGTTCGGTAAGTCACAAAAATTCGTTGGCATCGCTTGGGTGCCAGGGAGCAGGTTTTGAACCCACATCGGCTTTTGCCCACCAGCCTGGTTGGCAGCTTTCCGCAGCCCGACTGGCTAATCGATCGAGAGCGACTGGCAAGCGGCGTGCCGCGGGTGCGCGCCCCGCATCTGTGGCGGGTCGCCGAGCCATGGTTGGAGCAGGCCCAGGATGACGCCGTCAGAGCCTTGATTCTGGAGCTGGAGCGCGCCGGCCTGGATATCTTGACCGACGGTGAATTGCGCCGGGAGAGCTACTCCAATCGCTTTGCCAACGCGCTCAGCGGCATCGACCCCGCCCGCTCAGGTCACGTCATCGGGCGCGACCCCAGCCGGCCACCGGTAGCGGTCCCCTTGATCAGCGGGCCGATCCGCCGCCTGGCGCCAGTCGAGGTCCGCAATTTGCGCTTCCTGCGCGCACACACCGACCGCCAGATCAAAATTACCCTGCCCGGTCCCTTCACCCTCTCCGAGCAGGCCGAGAACGCCTATTATCCAGATAGGCATGCCTTGGCGCTGGACTTCGCCACGGCCCTCAACCGCGAGATCCGCGAACTGTTCGCCGCCGGCGCCGATATCGTGCAGCTCGACGAGCCCTGGATGGAAGCGCGATTTGAAAACGCCCGCCAGTACGGGGTCGAAGTAGTCAATCGGGCGCTGGAGGGCATCGGCGAGACCACTGCATTGCATATCTGCTTTGGTTATGCCTTCGTTACACCGAGCAAGCCCAACCACTACAACTTCCTCGCCGAGTTGGAGGCAACCACGGTAAAGCAGATCTCGATCGAAGCAGCGCAGTCCAACCTGGATTTGGCCGTGCTACGCGAGCTGCCTTCCAAAACGATCATTTTAGGCGTACTTGACCTGCGCGACTCCGCCGTGGAGGAGGCGGCCACCGTTGCAAGGCGGATCGAAGCCGCCCTGCGCCACGTAAGCCCGGAGCGGGTGGTGATCGCGCCGGACTGCGGGATGAAATATCTGCCGAGAGCGCTGGCACTGGGCAAAATCAAAGCGATGGTGGAAGGGGCGGCGTTGGTTCGCGGTTCCCGCGGCTGACTCGACCCGAGGGCTACGATTGGCTAAAAGCTTGAAGAGGTCGTCGAGCTGTAGCAACCGCTGGAGATGACGCAGCCCCAAAAAGCATTGGCGCACAGTTACGCCCAAGGGCTTGCGGGCTACTTGAGCGAACACGGCCCCAAAGCCTTGCGCAGCGCTCGCGAGATTGGCGCTCTGGCGTTGGCCCGCGGTTTACGGCCCGACGACCTGGCCGCGATTCACAGCCGCGCGCTCAAGGAGCTGGCGCGCAGCGAAATCGTCGTCGCCAACCCGCCAGCGGCGCGCTTTCTGGCCGAAGCCCTAGAGGCTCTGCGCGGCAAGTCTGGAGCCCAACGCGGCAAAACCTCTGCCGCCAGCCAGCGTGAGATTGAACTGGAGGCCGAGGTCGCCCGGCTCAAGGCTCACAACGAAGAGCTGGAGCGCAGCAATCGGCTGATGCTGGCGCTGCTGGACGCCAGCACCGCGGTGATTTACGTCAAGGACGCGCAGGGACGGCTGTTGTTCGTCAACGGCCAACGCGGCTTGTTACCAAACGAGGAACGGGATCGGCGTCTGGGGCGCTCGCTCTTCGACAGCTACCCGGCCGAAGTCGCGGCGGTTCTGTCGGAGAACGACCGGAAGGTCTGGCAAAGCGGCCAGCCGCTGGAAGTGGAGGAGATTATTCCCGACGCCGACGGCCCGCACACCTTCATCTCGCTTAAATTTCCGCTGCGCGATCAAGACGGCGTCATCTACGCCGTGGGCGGCGTCTCCACCGATATCACCGAGCGCAAACGCGCCGAGGTCAAGTTACGCCAACTCGAGGATCTGTTTCACAACGCGCAATGGGGGATGGCGATTACCGGACCGCACGAGACGATCAACCAAAAGGTCAACCCGGCCTATGCCCGCATGCACGGATACAGCGAAGCCGAGTTGGAGAAGATCCCGATTACGGATCTGTACGCACCGCAGGATCGCGACCACGCCTGGCGAGAGATTCAGCGCACCTTTGAAATCGGGCGCAACCGCTTCGAAGCTCTGCGCCTGCGCAAGGATGGCAGTACCTTTCCGGCCCTGATCTCGACCATCGCGGTCAAAGACGAACAAGGCCGGATTCTCTACGGCGCCGGCAGTGTGCTCGACATCACCGAGCAGAAAGAAGCTCAGCGCGTGCGCGAGGAGATGAAGGCAACCGAGCAAGCCAACCGCGAATTGGAGGCCTTCAGCTATTCGGTCGCTCATGACTTGCGCGGCCCGCTCCATATCGTCGAAGGTTTCAGCCGCGTGCTGGGCAAGGAACTTGGCGCGCAATTGGATGAGCGCGGGCAAAACTATCTGACGTACATCAGCGAGGCGGTGCGTAAAATGGCGCGCACCATCGAGGATCTCCTGAGCCTTTCCGGGGTTACCCACAAGGAATTGAATCGCGAGCCGGTGGATCTCGTCCATCTGGCCACCCAGACCATCGCTCAGCTCAGCGCCGGTGCGCCCCATCGACAAGTGGAATTCGTCTCCCCGCCCGCCTTGCCCGAGCATGCCGATCCGCACCTGTGCGCGATGCTGCTGGGTAATCTGCTGGGCAACGCCTTCAAATTCACCGGCAAGCGCGAGCGCGCCCGCATCGAACTGGGCGTGCAGGCCGATCTAACACCGCCGGTTTACTATGTGCGCGACAATGGCGCTGGCTTTGACATGGCTTATGCCGACAAGCTGTTTGCGCCCTTTCAACGCTTGCATGCCTCGCACGATTTCGAAGGCACCGGCATCGGCCTGGCCACCGTCCATCGCATCATTCGCCGCCACGGCGGCCGGGTCTGGGCCCAGGCCGCACCCGACCAGGGCGCCACTCTCTTCTTCACCCTCTCCCCCACCTGAGCTTCGCACCAACCGCTTTCCTTGTTTACAAGCTCAGTGACCTGTCCTCCGGCCACGGCTGTCATTCCCGGCAAAATGCCACAGGGTGACGAAATAGCGGAGGGGATGCGCTAACATCGAGTGCGTGAGCGGCGGCGACGCGATGGTCCAAGTGACCGGTCTGGGCAAGAGCTTCGGCGCGCGCCGCGTGCTGGACCAGGTCAGCTTCAGCGTGCAACCGGGCGAGTTGGTCGGATTGCTTGGCCCCAACGGCGCGGGCAAGACCACCACGCTCTCGATCCTGGCGACCGTCCTGGCCCCCGATGAAGGCACGGTCAGGATCGCGGGCTTTGATTTGGCCCGCGAGCGCACTGCGATCCGCGCCCGCCTGGGCCTCGTGCCGCAAAGCCTGGCGCTGTACCCAAGCCTGACGGCGCTGGAAAACCTAGTCTTATTCGCCCGCCTGCGCGGAGCCAACGCCCATCAGGCCCGCAGGCTATGCGCCGAGGCTCTGGATGAAGTCGGCTTGGCCGACCATGCCCAGCGCACGGTCGGGTTGCTCTCGGGCGGGATGAAAAGACGCCTCAACCTGGCCTGCGCCCTGGTCCATCAGCCACAGGTCCTGCTGCTTGATGAGCCCACGGTGGGCGTGGACCCGCAATCACGCGAGCGCATTCTGAACACGGTCAAGGAGTTGGGACACAGCGGCACCGCCGTGCTCTACTGCACCCATTACATGGACGAAGTCGAGCGCGTATGCAATCGGGTGGTCCTGATCGATCACGGTCGCGTAGTGGCCGCCGGCACGGTCGCCGAGTTGGTCGGCTTGGCCGGAGGACGGCCACGAATCGAACTATATTTTCAAACTCCCCCGCCCAGCCGCTGGTATCTGGAGCTTTCCCGGGTCAGCGAGCTGACTCCGTCACCCAGCCCCAATCATACCGTGCTGGAATTCGACAGCCTGACTCGCGTCCACGAACTCCTGCGCCGCGCCCAGGCCGCGGGATCGGTTCTGGAGTTCAGCGTGCATAGCCCGAATCTCTCCGACGCCTTTATGGCCTTGACCGGCCATCGGCTGCGCGACGAGCACGAGTCCGGGTAAAGCACGGATGATCTGGCGCACCACCAGGCTGATCCTGGTCAACGAATTTCGCCTGCTCCTTCACGATCGCGCGGCGCTGTTCATGATGTTCCTGGCGCCGGTGGTGATAATCGCGGTGGCCGGCTTCTCCCTGGGTAATCTCTACGGCGTCCGTCCCGACCGCGGCGGGTACGTGGTAGCGCTCCTCGACCAGGATCACGGGGTTGTGGCGCGCACGGTACGCGACGCCCTCAGCCGCGCGCCCAGCATCCGCGTGCGTGTGGTTTCCAGCCTGGCTCAGGCTCGCCAATTGATTATCAACGACGACCGCGCACCGCTTGCCCTGGTGATCCCGGCCGGCACCAGCGCCGCCTTCGCCGCCGGCGGCAAGCCAGCCATCGAATTGTACGTCGATCCGCTCAAACGGCTGCAGGCCGCCGAGATTCAGGCCCAACTGGTCCAAATCGGCCGTCACCTGCAGATAGCGGCGCAAGCGCGCGCCCAGCATCAGCTCGACCTGCAGAGCACGGCGCTGCGAGCCCATCTGGAGCAACTCGCCGCCGGCGCCCGGACGGCTTCCAGCCAGGCCGATGCCTACGTGCGCGAGCTGAAGGCGGCGCAAAAGCAAGCCCGCAGCCGAGCCCAAAACGCGATACGGCGCCGTCTGAGCGCGCTACGCTCTCGCACCCAGGCCGCGATCGATCGCTCGGTGGCTGAGACCAAAACTGCGTTGGCGGCGGAATTGGGAGCACGTCAAGGAGCCATCGCCGCGCTGACCCAGTATCTGCGTGCTCTGCAAAGAAGCCAGGCAGAATTTCAATCGTGGCTCGATCGGCTCAAGCAACTGGCCGGAGCGCATGCCGACCAGATTCCACCCCCGCCGACCTGGCCGACGGCACCCACCGCGGCCCAACTCGCTATCCTTTCGGCGCCGATAAAGATTACCGCCGCTACTCCGGTCCTGCCTCCAATCGACGACAGCTTCAATCTGCCTGCGATGCCCATAAAATTACCGCCGCCGACACAAACGCCCGCCCTGTCCGATCTCGTCCCGACCGTCACCACCTTGCCAGGCACGGTAGGCTGGAATACGCGATCGCTCGTTCCCGGCCGACCGCAAGTCAACTCGTTCGACCAATATGTCCCCGGCTTCGGCATTACTTTCCTGCTGATCGATATGCTCTGGGGGGTTGGCGTCGGGCTGATCGACGAGCGCGAGTGGGGCACCTTGCAGCGGCTGCGCGCGGGCGGCGCGCCGGTACCGGGACTGATGCTCGGCAAGCTCTCGGCACGCCTGCTGATCGGTACGTTTCAAATGGTAGTGCTGTTTGGCGTCGGCTGGCTGCTGTTCGGAATCAGCCTGGGGCCGGCGCCGGCGATGCTGCTCGTGCCAGCGGCGGCCATCGCCTTTGCCGCCGGCTCCTTCGGCTTGCTGATCGCCTGCGTGGCCCGCACCCGCGACGCCGTGCTGCCAGTCGGATCGGTGGTCGCGATGGCGATGTCGGCGATCGGCGGCTGCTGGTGGCCTCTGGGCTTCGAGCCGGCCTGGATGCGCGCGGTGGCGATGTGGATGCCCACCACCTGGACCATGCGCGCCTTCAACGACCTGATGATTCGCGGCTTGCCGCCTTCCAGCGCCCTGATTCCCGGCGTCTTTACCTTCGCGCTGGGACTGGGCTACCTGATTATCGGCTTGATCGGGACGGTGCGCTTTTACGACTAATTGCGCGAATGCTCCGTTGTCGCGCGCCAAGACCGAGTGCCCATCGACACGGAAGCGAGCGGCTCGCGAGCCGCGTCTACGGCGCCATATGCATGGGAGATGCTCTCCTCGCTAGGATGCTGCTTGCCGGAAGCGAATCGGCGCGATCGCCGCCGCGCTCAATGGCAGGACATTGCCGCAGCCGAACAGCGCCGGCCGGATTCCTCCAAACGCCGGGGTCTATTTATCAATGCCGCGCCGGCAACCAGGAGCATTGCCCGACGCTGTTGCCCGCCGGCGATTCCATCGTGGATTGCCCCAGGCCGGGGCGGATGGAGACCATCACCTGGGCCTGCCTGAGGCTTTGCGGACAGAACAGGCCGCGGGCTCCGTTTAGCACCACCATCGCCTGGATATCCCCCGCATTTACCACGTATTGGCCTGGCGAGCTGGTCAGATAGCGACAGAAACGGTCGCGGTTGCGCAAAAAACCCGAGGCTTCCTGCACTACGCCGTTGTCACCCAACCAAATCCGCAAGGTGCTGCCGTTGCCGCCGTCCGCGGTACCCCGATCGAACACGCAGTAATAGTACCCGGCAGGCGAACCCTGCATCGGCGCCGCTGTCGACAGCGCGGGGTATACAACGAGCGCGAACAGCACCGTTGTCAGCGCAGGCTTCATCTTCCCCCTCCGACCAAAGATTCGGCCCGAACACTTGCACCCCGCCTAACAGCATCCGTGCGCTGCTGGTGCGGCGCAATCCTAAAAAGGCGCGCCGAACACGGTGCGCCAAGCAGCCGGCGCAGTTTGCAGCTTTACGCCTCCGACGCTTTTGTCCTAGCATACCAGGGCCAGGGTGCCGCACGATTTGGAGTCGAGCGCGGCGAGTCTGGTGGGCAAATCCGCGAGGGGAGTTGTTCTAAACTAGATGGACGAGCTGCAGCGCGCGATTACCGAACTCACGATCGCCAATCGAATTCTGGCCAATGAGAACGTGGTCGACGCCTACGGCCACGTCAGCCTGCGCCATCCCAACCATCCCGACCGCTACCTGCTGGCCTGTTCGCGCAGTCCCGAGCTGGTCGAGCGCGAAGATATCATGGTGTTTACCCTGGAGGGTAAGCCGGTGGGCGACGACTCGCGCCCGCCCTATCTGGAACGGTTCATTCATGGCGGGATCTACGCCGCGCGCCCCGATATCCAGGCGGTCGTCCATGCGCATTCCGAAGACGTCCTGCCCTTTGGTATCAGTCCCGTCGCCTTGGTCCCGGTAATCCATTCGGGCAGCGTGCTCGGTGCGCGCATCCCCGTGTGGGATATCGCCGAGCGTTTCGGCACGCAGACCAATTTGCTGGTGACTAACGTGGATCAGGGGCGCGATCTGGCCGAGGCCTTGGGCGGCGAGCGCGCAGTCCTGATGCGCGGCCACGGTTTTGCCGCCGCCGGCCGGACCCTGCTCGAAGTCCTGCGCATCTCCATCTTCATGCCGCGCAACGCCCGCGTGCAGCAGGCCGCGATGCGCATGGGCGGCTTCAAGCCGCTCAATCCCGGCGAGATCGCCGCCCGCGGCGCCATCTTTCAGCCCGGCTCTTCCGAAGTGATGCGAGCCTGGGAGTACTGGGCCCGGCGCGCGGGATGTGGGCAATTGCTCGCCGAGCTGGCTCAACCCTAGATTCATCCCACGGCCGCGGTTAATAGGCCTGGTAAGGAAAGAAATGGCAACGCTGGATTTACATTGGCCCGAACCGAGGATCACTCGGGTGCCCTACGCCCTCTACACCCGGCAGGACGTCTTCGAGGTCGAGCGCGAGCGGCTGTTCATGGGCCCGACCTGGAATTTTTTGTGCATGGAAGCGGAACTGCCCAAGCCCTGCGACTATCGCGCGAGCTGGGTGGGCGACGTGCCGGTGATCGTGACGCGCGATGAGAACGGAGAGCTGCACGGCTTCGAGAACCGTTGCGCCCATCGCGGAGCCCTCATCTGCGTGGGACCGGGCGGCAACGGCACCCGCATCGCCTGCGTTTATCATGGCTGGACGTACGATCTCAAAGGCAACCTGGCCTCGGTCACCTTCCGTCACGGGGTGAATCGCCAGGGCGGGATGCCGGCCGATTTCAAGCTCGAGGACCATCGGCGCAGGCCGCTGGTGGTAGCGAATTTCGCCGGCCTGCTCTTCGGCAGCTTCGCCCCCAATCCGCCGCCGCTGGCCGACTACCTGGGCGAGGAAATTGCCGCCCGCATCCGACGCGTGATGCGGGGACCGGCGCGGGTGCTGGGCTACAACAGCCAGATCCTGAACAATAACTGGAAGCTGTATATCGAAAATGTCAAGGACCCATATCACGCGAGCCTGCTCCACCTGTTCTTCAACACTTTCCGCTTGAATCGACTCTCCGCCCAGGGCGGCATCATCATCGATTCCAGCGGCGGTAACCACGTCAGCTACTCCAAGGCCGCCAGCGATCGCGCCAGCGCCGATTACTCGGGCACCGATCTGCGCGCCCAGCGCGAGGGCTATCGCCTGGCCGATCCTTCGCTGATCGCTTCGCGCGACGAGTTCGGCGACGGCATCACTTTGCAAATCCTTTCGGTCTTCCCCAATTTTGTCCTGCAACAGATCCAGAACTGCCTGTGCACTCGCCAGGTAGTGCCGCGCGCGCATGATCAAACCGAGTTGCTGTGGACCTATTTCGGCTTCGCCGACGATGACGAGGAACTCGGCCGAATGCGGCTCAAGCAGAGCAATCTGGTGGGCCCCGGCGGTTACGTTTCGATGGAAGACGGAGCGGTGGGCAATTTCGTGCAGCGCGCGCTGGCGGGCGCCGACGGCGACAATGAGCTGCTGGAAATGGGCGGACGCGAAATTTCCTCGCAGGCCACTCGCGCCACAGAATCGCCGATTCGAGGCTTTTGGAAAGTGTACCGGGAGCTAATGGGCTTATGAGCGAGGCGGTTGCCATCGATAGCACTCTTCAGTTCGAGATCGAGCGCCTGCAAGCGCGCTACGTCACCTGTATCGACGACGATCGGCTGGAGGAATGGCCCGGCTTCTTCACCGAGCGTTGCCGCTATCAAATAATTTCTTCCGAGAACTACGAGCGTAAACTCCCGGTGGGAGTATTTTTCGCCGACAGCCGCGCGATGCTCTCGGACCGGGTCGCGGCTTTGCGCCAAGCCAATATCTACGAAGCCCAGCGCTATCGCCATCTGGTCTGCGCGACCCTGATTACCTCGCGCAGCGGCGAGATTATCACCGCGCAATCCAACTATCAGGTGGTGCGCGTGCTTCAGGACGGCAGCACGATGATTTTCAGCATCGGCCGCTATCTGGATCGGATCAACCTCAACCGCGGCCAGCCGCTGTTCGAAGAAAAGCTCGTAATCTTCGACAATCGCCGCGTCGATACCTTGTTGGCGCTCCCGATTTAGCTCTGCTCGCTCTTGCCTTCACCCGCCCGATTGCACGACGATGGGCCAGCAAGCGCGGCCCGCTCGCGCCAGCCGCCCGGAGGAGACCCGATGAAAATCACCCCTGTCACTCGACAACCACTTGTAGTCACGGCATTGAGCGCGGCTTTCGCCCTGTCAATGCTGCTAACCCTCAGCGTGGCCACGCGCGCCCAGGTGCCTCCGGCCACCGCTGGCGAGGTCGCCGAAGAACCAGCCCTCCCGCAGGCGCAGATTCCGGGGTACATCAAAAATGCGGTCCAGGCCCGTTCCGCCAACGATAAGAAGCTCGACACCGCGCGCAAGCCCGAACAGGTGATGGCTTTCATGGGCGTCAAGCCCGGAATGCAAGTCGCCGATATTTTTGCCGGAGGCGGCTGGATGACCGAGATCCTGTCGCGCACGGTCGGGCCCGACGGCAAGGTCTATTCGATCAACCCGCCCTTTCCGCTGCGCTTCCACATGATTTCAGCGGCGTGGCAGAAGCGGCTCAAAAAGCCGGAGCTCAAGAATGTCGTCGCGGTCAGCAAACCGCTGGATTCGGCCGACCTGATTCCGGCGCCGGCCGGATCGCTGGACGCGGCCGTGATCGAACTCAACTACCACGACCTGGTGGGAATGAAACGCAACCGCGCCGCGCTCAACGCCACGATCTTCAAGGCGCTCAAGCCCGGCGGCGTCTACTGCGTGATCGATCATAGCGCCAAGGCCGGGACCGGCGCCCAGGACGCCTCGACCCTGCATCGGATCGACCAACAATTCGTGATTGACGAGGTTGAAAAGGCCGGGTTTAAGCTGGCTGGAGCGTCCAGCGCTCTGCGAAATGCTCAGGACCAGCGCACCACCCTGAGCCGCACCTATTCCGGCCCGGGCCATACCGATCGCTTCATGCTGAAGTTCGTCAAGCCGTCCTAACGTTGGCACGCCACCTGAAGATGAGCGCCTCGCGCCCGGTTGCCGGCGTCGGGTTGGCTCGCGGCGTGCCCCCCGACTTACCTGCATTCATAAGTAGAGTCGGTTGATGTTTTGCTTCTGGCGGGGGCGGTGGAGCGAGGGGACGAGCAGCGACAGCCGCAAGACTGGTTCGTGGCGCGTGGCAGAGATAGAGGGTAAAAGGCAAGCGGCGCGAGGTTTTGAGGCCTCGCGCCGCTTTTTGGACTTCCCGGCCGCGTCCTACTCTCCCGTACGGCGACCGTACAGTACCATCGGCGCTGGAGGGCTTAACTGCCGTGTTCGGGATGGGAACGGGTGTCTCACCTCCGCCATGGCGACCGGAAACTTGGGCGGCGCTGAGCGCCGCTGAAATGTTTGACAACTGAAAGCAGGTATTTCGAGCATGCTGCAGGCTTGGCTGCGCTTGACCGGTTTAGGGAATGGTAATGGTCAAGCCGCACGGCCGATTAGTACCAGTCAGCTCCACGCATTACTGCGCTTCCACCTCTGGCCTATCAACCTCCTTGTCTAGGAGGGGCCTTTAGGATCTTACGATCGGGATACCTCATCTTGGGGAGGGCTTCCCGCTTATATGCTTTCAGCGGTTATCCCGTCCGCACATGGCTACCCGGCTATGCAGCTGGCGCTACAACCGGCACACCAGCGGTGCGTCCGTCCCGGTCCTCTCGTACTAGGGACAGCACCCCTCAAGTATCCTACGCCCACGGCGGATAGGGACCGAACTGTCTCACGACGTTCTGAACCCAGCTCGCGTGCCACTTTAATCGGCGAACAGCCGAACCCTTGGGAGCTACTTCACCCCCAGGATGTGACGAGCCGACATCGAGGTGCCAAACCTCCCCGTCTATGTGAACTATTGGGGGAGATAAGCCTGTTATCCCCGGCGTACCTTTTGTCCGATTAGCGATGGCCCTTCCATGCGGGACCACCGGATCACTATGACCTGCTTTCGCACCTGCTCGAGCCGTCGCTCTCGCAGTTAAGCCCTCTTATGCCATTACACTCGACGGCTGGTTTCCACTCAGCCTGAGAGGACCTTCGCGCGCCTCCGTTACACTTTGGGAGGCGACCGCCCCAGTCAAACTACCCACCATGCATTGTCCCCCACCCGGTAAGAGTGCGGGTTAGAACCCAAGAATCACAAGGGTGGTATTTCAAGGATGGCTCCGCCGGAGCTAGCGCTCCGGTTTCACAGCCTCCCACCTATCCTACACATGTAATCCCTAGATTCAGTGCAAAGTTATAGTAAAGGTGCACAGGGTCTTTCCGTCCTGCCGCGGGTACCCGGTATCTTCACCGAGAGTGCAGTTTCGCTGAGTCCGTGGTCGAGACAGCTGGGAAATCGTTACGCCATTCGTGCAGGTCGGAACTTACCCGACAAGGAATTTCGCTACCTTAGGACCGTTATAGTTACGGCCGCCGTTTACCGGGGCTTCGGTTCCCTGCTTCGCTCTTGCGAGCTGACAGGTCCCCTTAACCTTCCGGCACCGGGCAGGCGTCAGACCCTATACGTCGCC
>Ga0080006_1121873_pt1:0-275000 | contig 317755 bp, 274 predicted proteins | sample RS3BMetagenome_FD_69209 | JGI IMG/M metagenome (GOLD analysis project Ga0080006, IMG submission 69209) | Ferric oxide microbial mat and aquatic microbial communities from Rainbow Spring, Yellowstone National Park, USA - RS3B (SPADES... ... | reverse complement strand
GCTCGATCCCATAACCCCGCAATATCTGGCCGACCTGATCTCGTGGGCGGCGGTGGGCGCCCGCACCACCGAGTCCCAGACCCATCGCGAGATGGCCAGCGGATTGTCGATGCCGCTGGGGTTCAAGAATCGCACCGACGGCGATCTGAAAATCGCCCTGGACGCGATCGAATCGGCGCGCTGGCCCCATTCCTTTCTGGGGATCGACCAGGACGGCCAAACCGCGATTATTCGCACTACCGGCAATCCGCTCACCCATATCGTGCTGCGCGGTGGCCGCGGCCCCAACTACGACGCCGCCAGTATCGCCCAATGCGAACAGATGCTGGCGCGAGCCAATCTGCCCATCCGCCTGATGGTGGATTGCTCGCATGGCCAAACCAACAAGGACTATACCCGCCAGCCCCTGGTACTTGACGCTTTGCTGACTCAGATCGTGGCGGGCAATCGCTCGATTCTAGGCGTGATGGTGGAGAGCAACCTGTTCGCCGGCAACCAGCCTCTGACCAAGGATTCAAGCGCGCTGGCCTACGGCGTTTCGATCACCGACCCCTGCATCGATTGGCCGGCCACGGAAACCTGCCTGCGCCAGGCCGCGGCCCGCCTGGCCAGCCTCCCTTCGCGCCAGCCCTAGCCAAGCGAATTGTGAAACCAAGTGACTATTTAATCAGGTAGCCTCGGGTTTTAGCGCGACCGCCAGCCTGCGATAAATCCATATCGCATCCGGCTAGTCACTGAGTATTCGGGCCAAGGCGTCGATTAGGGTTTCCACGGTTTTCAAATCTTCCGGCCGTAACCGCTCGGCGCCGATCAAATCGACCTCGCGCCCCAATTCCGAGAAGATGGCGTCCTCGACAAAGACCATCAGGTTGACCAGCGCCATCGAATCCAGCCGTCCCCCGCGGTTGCCCAAAATGGTATGCGGCGACTTGGCGACCTGCTGGCTTGCAGCCAGGGTTTCGTTGAGCAGATCGATTGCCCGGTAGACCGCCGCTTCCAACGCCTGACGGGTCACCAGGCGTCCGGATCCGTCCTGATACGCTTCATTCTTGGTTTGATTGTCCAACCTCGTTCCCCTTGGCATCGGCCATGGCCACTTGCGGGCGGCCAGGTGTCGAGCGCCGCCGCGCACCCGGCGGTCGCAGTCCACGCACGAATTCCTGATAGGTCGCGCCCACCAGCGGGACCTGGACCTGCGCCGCGACCGGATAGGCGGGCGGCTTGATCATGACCCCGGCCGGCACGTCGGCGGTAATTACGGCGCCGCCGCCGATCACCGCCCCCTCGCCGATAGTCAAGACCCGGTCGTTGGCCCCGGCGATGAGGCAGCAGGGACCGATGAAGGAGTTACGCCCGATCACTACTCGGCCGGGTCCGCGCAGATGGGCCAGGATGACGGTGCGCAGTCCGATTTCGCAGTTGTCGCCTATCTCGATCGCTTCTGGATATTCGTTCTCCAGGTATACGTCCTCGCCAATAAAGACCCCCCGCCCTATTTTTACCCCGCGCCATCGATGGAGCCGCGGGCGCAGGCCGTAGCTGCCCGGGCAAACCCGCGCCAGGGCGTGCAGAATTCGATTTGCGACACGACGCAACAGGTTTTTTCTGCCGCCGTGCGCTATCGCCGCGGCCTCGCTTCCCGCCGTAAGACTATCCTCGCCAACCGATTTATCTCTCATGCAGGTACCGCCGGGAGCTTGCCGTGAAGAGCCGCCGTCCCTTCATCCTTCCACACCAGCTTCACGCAGTCGGGCCAGCGCGGCTCGTGCTCCAAGCTCCAACTGAAAAGGTATCCGTCGCGGATCGCGTCACCAGCCAACTGCTCCAGGATTTCCAGGCAGGGAGCGTTCTTGGCCGTGGGAAGATAATTGGCGAACAGCCGATTGGCGCCCATGGCGTGTGCGCCGGCGGCGAGAACCGCGACGATTGCTTCCTCCACCTTGCGTCCCATCACTCGGCAGCTCAGGACGAAATCCACGATATGCGCGCTTTTAAGTTCCGGCTCCAGTGCCAGCGTGCCAATTCCAACCAAGCCGTAATCGCCAAACTTGTCGCTCACCTTGAACACCAGCGCGAGGTGATTGGCCTGCTCGGCCCAGGCCTGGAACTCGGCGGCGGAAAGCCGGCGGGTGCTGAGGTTGAGCTGATTGGTCTTGTTGAGTAGTTGGGCGGCGCGCGGCAGGTTGGTTGGCCCAAGCCGCTCCACTTCCAGAGTCAGTTGCAGGCTTTGCAGCCAGTCCTCCAGCCCGAGCGCATCCTGGCGCAGCCGCTTGCGCTCGCGATCGGCAACGTACATGGCGGTGCGCGCTCTATCTTCGGCGCTCACCGTGGGAGCATCGAAGCAATCCAGCGCCGCCAAGGCGCGGCAGTAATAGGCGGGATTGGAGGGCCATTGGGGGACCAGCACTTCGGGCAGCGCGGCGCTGACACGGTCGCGTTCCACCGGGTTGTCATCGATAAAGACCACCGCATCCAAGCCCAGATTGAGGTCCTGGAGCAGTTCGACGATATTGCGCGCCTTGTCCTGCCAATTGATCCGCCAGCCGGCGAAGTCCTCCGGCCGCAGCACCATCTCGGGATGGCTGCGCAGGGCGTTGAGTGCGACGGCCTCGTCGTTTTTGCTCACGATCCCCAACAGGACACCGCGCCGGGTGAGCGCGCGCAGGGCGGCCTGAAAATCGCGATAGGCTTCGCCCACGGGATCGTGACCACCCACTCGCAGCGCCTCCCAGCCGTCGTCGCCCACTACGCCGCCCCACAAAGTTCCGTCGAGATCGAGCAGCAGGAGTTTTTTGGCGCCGCCCTCCAAGCCGCGAATCGCGGCGCTGAAATCTCCCGCCGCCAGCTTGAACAGTTCCAGCGAAAAGGGGGTTTTGCTGGCGTACCATAGGCGGGGATCGTAGGCATTGCTACCGCACAGGCCATGCCAACGGCTGGAGTCGAACAGATATATTCGCCGATCCGCGCGCACGCTCTCCGCGAGCGTGGCGTTCATTTGTAGCAGCGCCGCCGCCGGCCCGTACTCGGAATCGAAATCGAGCAGGCCGCGGCGTGCAAAGAGCGGATGGGTGGCGGACCAAGTCGGCACCAGAATTTGACGGAACTGGCTGGGCAGGCGAGTTATAGCGTCGCCCAACATGCGCGCGTCGGCAGCGCTCTCCTCCAGACTTGCGCCCTCGCCGAGCAGACGACGGCGATAGGCCGGCGACGCGCCCTCGGGAGTGGTCCACACCACGGCGATATCCGCGCTGCTCGGCAAGGCCCCCTGTTGCGCGCCCAGCAGGCACTGCATCACTTGCCCGAAGGGGATGCTCTCGGCCTGGATCGTACCCGAACGCGAGAGCACAGCCGCCAGATTTTCTGTGTTGAAGTCGGAAATCAGGATTATGCGATGCACCTTGAAGCCCCTTCTTTCAAAGACCAGCACGTTGCAAAAGCTCGCTCAGCCCTTTGGCCCACCCCAACAGCCATGGACTGCGAGATATATACTGGTCGCGCAATTCCGACAGGAGGCGGCGCGATGCGACTTGAGCCCGATACCACGGCGGGCGCCCAGGGGCGGGGCCACAGGCCGGCTCTTTTGCGCGCACCAGCGTAATTCGAGCGCGCTGGCCGGGCTTCATCGTCAATTGCGCGACCAGGTCGGTGTCTTGCCGCTCGAAGTCCAGCGGATGGTCATCGTAAAGCAGGTCGATGGGCTCGCCGCCTTTGAAGCGGCGATATAGACGATAGGTCAAGGCTAGCGGCGAGGAATTCTCGAAGACGAAATCGTCGCAGTAAAAGCGCAGCCATCGCTCCCGCGGCCCGGCCCATTTGACCAGCGCCGCTCGCCTGACGATTTCTCCCGGAGAGGCCCACTCCAGCCGCTCGATCTGCTCCTTGAGCCGAGCCACGAAGTCCGCCAGCGGATCGCATCCGGTTTTGAAGTACGCGTGATGTTCAACCATGAAGACGGGCTTGCCAACAAAGGCACCAAAGGCAATCGCAAACAGATCGCGCGGATACCAGCGGGCAAACAGCGGACAGCCGCCGTAGGCCGTCATCGCCCCCTCGAGCAGGTCGCGATAGGTGAGATCGCCCGCCCGCCAATCGGCGGCGAGCAGCGAAGTGTTGATAGCGGCCTTATAATCTTCCGCGTCCAGCGCATGCAGTGCCGCCTTGGTGAAGCCACCCTGGGGAAAGACCATTATCGGCTCGTGCTCGATCCCGGTGGCCTCATGATGGGCCGCCATCCAGGTCCGCGCCAGCCGGCTCTTGTGACGCAGTTCCGCCACGGTCCCGCGCTTGAACTCGCCCGCGGTATGGTCGCAGCCATGCACGCAGAGCGAGAACTGGCCGGGGCGGCGATGGAACAGGGCCGCGATGCGCGGTTGGCTGCGCCGGCAGTTCCAGGGGATGAATCCAATCGAGGTGGCGAAGCGATGCTCGTCCATCGCCAGCGCCAACTCGTGGTAATCCAGATAGCCGTAGCGGGGGCGCAGCAAGGGATCGTCGATCAGCAGGCAGGCGCGCGGATCGGGATTATGCCAGCAGGCCTCGCCGCCGCCCGCGCGCATGAAAATAAGCCAGGGTAGCAAATCCAGGTAATCGCGCGACTCGATTCCGGCCGCCGAACAAGCTTCATCAAGTCCCAGAACACGGCCCCCAGCGAGCAGGAAGAGATCGCCTTGAGCGCGGCTGAGCCGCACCAGCCAGGGACGCCCACCAAGCGTCACGACTGGTTCCAGTTCTGGCGCGGCCAGATGCGGAACGAAAGCGCGCCATCCTGCCTGGGCGCCACCGAGTTCGAAGCCAAGCCCACGCAGTTGACGACAACCCGCCGGCATCTCCTGGGCCAGGGCGACCTGGATTGGAGAACCTGAGATCGCGGTGGGCGCGCGGAGGGCGCCCCGACTCAGCACGCTAATGGGATCGTCGGCAAGCGCGCTATCCTGCTGCTCATCGACGTAAAGCAAGACCGAGCGCTTTGCCTCCAAGATTTGGGAGCGGATCGCGGGGGCAAGTTGCGAGAATGCCGCAAAGCTGGCAATCAGCGAATCGCACTCAAGATCTGGCTCGCAGCCAGGCGCTTCAAATAGCCCCGGCGTCAGACCGCTGAAACTCGCAAGGGCGGCCAACCGCCCGTCTGTGGCCTGAGTGGCGGAGCAGGAGATGATTGTCAACTTGCCTTGACGAAAACTATGCGTCTGGCTTTGCAACCGCAACCAACCTCCGGCGCCCGTCCGTAAACGGTCCAAGAGCTGCCGTGGCTGCATTAAGCAAGGCTTATACCGGGGCAGATCGGCCAGAAATCGCAAGGCATTTGCGCCCTTGTCCGGCCGGGGAAGAGCAGAATTTACAACCGGAAAGCGCAGAGCTTACAACCGCGCGGCGGAGGCCGTCGGCGGCGCGCCCGCTCAAGCCTGGCGGCGTGCCGCCTTGACCTTCTCGGCAATCAACATGGCGTTTTGCGCGGCGCTCAAACGCACGCGGAAGCTGTCAGGGCGCTCCAACGCCTTGTAGCGCTGATCCAAGCGGGCGAATTCGCTCAGGAACTCCTCGCGCGCCTGCGCCAACTCCGCTATCGCGGGGCGCGGCTGGCCATGCTCGAAGCACGTCTCCAACAACGGCGCGACGCGCTCCGGAGTGGGCTTGAATTCGCGCGTTACCGTGGCCGTGGTCTCTTCGAACAGAGCGACGATGTCGGCGTAGAACTGGCCGGTGCGGTCCCAGGCGCGAAAAAGCTGCTTGCGGCCGGGCAAGGTGATCTTGCCATGGGCGGATTTGAAACGCGGCTGTCCGGCGTACTCCGTCAGCTTGTAGGTCATATCGAGCACCGGGGCGTCCAAACTGACCACCAAAGCGCTGCCCACGCCGAAGGCGTCGATTGGCGCCTTGGCACGCACCAGTTCGGCAATCGCGTATTCATCCAGATTGCCGCTGGCAAAGATAGTGGCGTGAGTCAGCCCTTCGCCATCCAGGTAGCGTCGTACCCGTTTGCTGAGGTCGGCCAAATCGCCGCTGTCCAGACGCACCCCCTGCAACTCAAAGCCCTCGCCCTTGAGTTCGCGCGCGGCCGCAGCCGCATTGGCCGCGCCCTTGACCGTATCGTAAGTATCGATCAGCAGGGTGCTCAGCTTGGGAAAGGAGCGGCCGAAATCGATAAAGGCGTCGCGTTCGCGCTCATGCGCCATCACGTAACTGTGGGCCATCGTGCCGTAGATTGGAATCCCGTAGCGACGTCCGGCCAGCACGTTGGAGGAGCCATGAAAGCCGGCCAGATAGCTGGAGCGCGCCGCCACCAACCCGGCATCGATTCCCTGGCTGTGGCGCAAGCCGAAATCGATCAGCCGCCGGCCGCCCGCCACCCCGAAGCAGCGCGCCGCCTTGGTCGCGATCAGGGAGGCCACCCCGATCTGGTTGATCGCGATGCTCTCCAGCAATTGGGCCTCGATCAGCGGCGCATAGACCTCGACGATCGGTTCGTCGGCGAAGCAGATTGTCCCCTCGCGCAAGGCCCGGATCGTGCCGGTAAAGGAAAAGTTGGCCAGGTAGTCCAGGAATTGCGGCTTGAACAGTTGCAGCGAGTCCAGATACTGCACAGCCGCCGGGGAAAAGCGCAGATTGCTCGCCGCGTCGATCAGGCGCGCCAGCCCGGCGGCGACCAGGTAGCCTCGGCGCGGTGGCAGGCGGCGTAGGCTTAGAACGAAGGCCGCCGGCTCGTTGAAGCCGTGCTCCAGATAGCTGGCGGCCATGGTCAGTTCGTACAGATCGATCAGCAGGGCGCTGTCGGCGCTATCCAACTGCAGGTCGCTGCTCATCAGGTGGTGGACCTCTTCTCTTCGGCACCCGGCGCGAAATCAGCCTGGGTGCGCGACCGGAGTCACGGTCGCGCAATTGTCGCAGCAAACTGGGCCGGCGCGCAATTGGCCCGCGCCGGAGCTGCCGTGCCCGGATAGGCGGAGGGAATCAGCTCACTCGCGGCGTGGGTGGCTCGGGCGGGGTGGGCGGCCCCGGCGGCGCGGGAATCTCGGCGATAACCCGGGTTTCGCGTCCGTCCTGGCCTCTTACCGCCTCGAACATCCGGCGCAGGCGCTGATGGACCAGGTAATTGATCGTCCCCGGTTCCTCGATGGTTCCCGCCTTGACCCCGCTCAGCAACTGGATTCCCTCATCGATCGTGTCGATCGGGTAGAGGTGGAATTCACCCCGGCGCACTGCCTCGACGACTTCAGGTTCCAGCATCAGATTGTTGAGGTTGGCCCGCGGCACCATCACGCCCTGCGTCCCGGTCAAGCCCACCACCTTGCAGACCCGATAGAAACTTTCGATTTTTTCATTGGCCCCGCCGATCGCCTGGACGTGGCCGTGCTGATCGAGCGAGCCCGTCACCGCGAGATCCTGGCGGATCGGAACGCCGCTGAGCGCCGAGAGCAGAACGTAGAGTTCGGTGGAACTAGCGCTGTCGCCGTCGATTCCGGAGTAGGATTGCTCAAAGCAGATTCCCGCGCTCATCGCCACCGGAAAGCTCTGGCCGAAGCGCTGGCGCAGGAAACCGGCCAAAATCATGATCCCCTTGTCGTGAGTGGATCCGGACAGCCGGGCCTCGCGCTCAATATTGATGATCCCCGCCTGGCCCAGCGCGACCGTAGCGGTGACCCGCGAGGGGCGGCCGAAGGCGTAGCCACCGACATCGATTACCGCCAGCCCGTTGATTTGCCCTACCCGCTTGCCGCTCAGCTCCACCACCAGAACCCGTTCGGCGATCATCCGGCGGATCTCTTCCTCGATGTAATTGAGCCGCAGTACCCGCTCGTGCAGCGCCCGTTCGACGTGTTCCGCGCCCACCTCGGCGGCGGCGCCGGCGCGCGCGTAATAGGCGGCCTCGCGCGCCAAATCGTCGATCGGCTCCATCAGCGTGAGTACCCGCCCCCGCTCGCCCGCCAATCGCATCCCATACTCGACGATCCGCGCCAGGGCACCACCGTCGAAGGCGGGAAGATGCTCTTGGCCGGCCAGCGTCGCAACCCGATTGGCGTAATAACGCACGGCGTCGTCGCTGGCGTCGATCACCGGGCGGATCTCGGCCTTGACCTTGAACAGCTCGGCGAAGTCGGGGTCGTAGAAGTAGAGCAAGTTGTAGAGATTGCGCGTGCCCAGCACAAACACCTTGTTTTTAATCGCGATGGGCTCGGGTTTGAGTCCGCTGCTGAAGAAGAATTGGAAGGGTTCCAAGGTATCGATCGTGATGCAGCCGGTCTTGAGACTGCGTTTGAGCGTCTTCCATACCCCGGGCTCGACGATTGCGTCTTCCAGGTCGATGACCAAAAAGCCGTGGTCGGCGCGCTGGAAGGATCCGGCGATGATGCGGGTGAAGTTGGTGCTGGCCCGGCCCATCGGATCGACCCAGCGCTCGATCGTGCCGAAGAGGTTTTTGTAATTGGGCGCAGGTTCGTGGATCACCGGCGCGCCGCTGGTGGCCGAATTATCGACCAGGACGTTGACCTGGTAATCGGCCATCGCGCCGGCTTCGGCCATCGCCATCGGATTATCGGGGTTCTGGCGCTCGGGATGCTCGCGGAAGCGATCCAGATGGGAGAGCATGTGCTCGGCCAACTGATCCAAATAGCGCTCGACCGCCGGATTATCGTAACGCCGCTTGATCGCTTCCACCGCCGGACGGATGACGCGGCCGGCGAAGGCGCGCTCGATTTCACGGATATCCTTGACCAGGTCGCGTATCATCTCCTGCTGGCGCTGCAAGGTGGTGGCAAGCTCGCCCTGCAATTCGTCCTGGCGGCGCGCCAGGTCGGCGCGCTGCTCATCGCTCATGCGGGTCAATTCCGTCTGCAGGGCTTCGGGATTGGCCGGCATCTGGCCGTTGATCAGGGGGATGAAGATCGGCTGGCCGTTGGCGGCGCTGCTCAGGGCAAAACCCTTCTCCTTTGCCCGCTCCTCGAGCTGGCCGAATAGCTCCTGGGCTAGCTTGTTGTATTTTTCGCGCAGCGCATTGCGCTCCTGATCGAAGCCTTCCTGGCGAAAGGCCTTGGGTAGCTGGTCGCGCACGTAATTGACCAGCTCGCTCATCCGCTCCGCCAGATCGCGTCCCTGCCCCGCCTTGAGCGAAACGGCGACGGGCGATTCGGGGTTGTGAAAATTGTTTACGTAGGCCCAATCGCCCGGAGTCGGCATCTCGGCCGCGCGCGCGCGCAGCAGATGCAGGATGGCTTCGCGCTCGCGCCCGCCGCGCACCCCGGTGACAAAGACATTATAGCCGGGAGCGCCGATGCCGATCGCCATTCGGATTGCGTCCAGCGCTCGCCCCTGGCCCAACAATTCTTCCTTGGCTTCGCCGTCGCTGGATGCGCGCTGCGCCAACGCAGCGATGCCGCGCAACTGCTCCGCCTCCAGTTCCACGGGGGCGGGAGCCGCAATCAGATTGGATGCGTTGGAATCGGAGCTTTGTCCAGCCATGAGTAATCACTCCAATACTGCTTAGCCAAGCCGCGAACCGATTCGCCCGCGACTAAAGTTTAGGCGCGACGATCGTCAGCACGTCGTTGTCCCAGCGTGCCGAGACCCGTCTGATGTCAACCGGATGGGAAAAGTTAACTTGGCGCGCCCAACCACCTCCACGCAGGTTGGCGCGCACCGTCACGGCGAAGCGCGTGGTCTCGACCTCGAGCTGTTCGGGACGCAGCCCTCTACCGGCCAGCCGGATTTCGTAGGCCGCGGGGTTTTCCACAACCAGCATCGGCTGGCGCTCGTCCAGCGGCATCCGCCAGCGCCCGATGAGCAAATCGTCGAACATCTGGTCCAACGATCGCTCGAAGTCTTCCATCGGACCGACTAAACGCGCCACGGGTCTCCCTCGCACGGCATGACTCCCAATTGTATCTCGCCCGCTGCCTGCGTCCAGCGGCTTGAGACAATCCTTGCGCCCTTGCCGATCCCGGTCCGGCGGGGTATGGTCTGCCGTGATGCCGTTCAATAAGATTCTCGCTCCCACCGACTTCTCCGAAGATTCCAACCATGCGTTGAAATACGCCGAGGAGTTGGCGCGCAAGTTCGGCGCCGAGATAATCGTGATGCACGTGGCACAGGCCTTGGCCCCGGTCACCTTCAGCCTGGATCCGGGCGGGAGCGCGGATCCGCTCGCCTTGGAGACCATCGGGCGAATCGCGGAGGAGCAGCGGCTGGCCGCCCAGCGCGAGCTGGATCGAACCGTGCACAGCTTGCGCGATAGCGGCCTGCGAGCGCGCAGCCTGCTGCGGGTTGGCGCGGCCTTCATGGAAATCCTCACTACCGCGCAAAGCGAGGCGGTTGACATCATCGTAATGGCCACTCACGGCCGCACCGGCTTGGCCCACATGCTGCTCGGCAGCGTCGCCGACCGGGTGGTCGCCAAGGCCCCCTGCCCCGTCCTCACCGTGCGCCATCCCGATCGCAAGTTCCGCCATCCTTTGGATAAATAACTCGGCACGCGGAGCTGCAAGCCTTGGTCAAACCTGGACGGCGAGCGCACGGACACAAGCAAAAGATCGCAGTTTATTCTGGCTGGTTAAGCTAAACTGCGGGCATGGCCCCCGAACATCTTCTGCTCGAACTAAGTCGCTTTCTCCAGCGCATCGAAGCCAGCGCCAAAACCGGCCTGGCCTTCAATCCTCCGGTCTTCGATGCCGAGCGCTATAGCGAGCTGCTCGACGAAACGGCTCGCTTGCGCGCACTTTTGGCGGGCACGTGCGAAACCCAAGCGCAGACGATGGTCGCGCGCTGGCGGGCCGAGGTGGGCGACAGCCTCTCGGGCTACGTCACTCCCAAGGTGGGATGCGGCGGGGTGGTCTTCAATGAGCGCAACGAGCTGCTCTTAATCCAGCGCTTAAGCGGTGGCTGGCTTTATCCTGGCGGCTATTGCGATGTCGGTCTGTCGGCCAGCGAAAATACCGCCAAGGAAGTGCGCGAAGAAACCGGCCTGCGCGTCACCCCGCTGCATCTGCTGGGCATACTCGACACCCTCCGGCATGGCCTTTTGTCCGCGCATGGCTACGTGTTGCTGTTCCTGTGCCGACTGGAGGGCGGAGTGCTGGAACCCAACCTCAACGAAGTTCGTCAGGCGCGCTTCTGGCCGCTGGATCGCCTGCCCGAGCCGATGCATCTTAGCGACGGACGCTGGATCGAAATCGCCCGCCAATTTCAATGCGAGCATCGGCGCGAGCCTGCCTTCGACCTCTGAGCCGGCGCACGCGCCTCCGTCGGCGGTAGCCGCCGGGTATCGAGCACTTGCTCCGATCCGTCTTGGCTGTTAGGTCGATTCCTGAGCTATGGAAACCACTTCCCGCTCCGTACCCCGCCCCTTGCTCTCATCACGCTTTAAGGGTCGCGCCAAAAAAGCGCGAGTCCTCCCCGCGGTGATCGAAGTTCAGGGACTGCGCGTTGCACATGAAGAAACCATCCTGGAGCGAATCGATTGGCGCGTGGAACGCGGCCAGCATTGGGTCATCCTGGGTGCAAACGGCTCAGGCAAGACCTCCCTGCTGCGCGCCTTGACCGGCTACCTGCCGCCCACGGCCGGCGCGATTTCCGTGCTGGGCCAGAGCTACGGCCGCAGCGACTGGCGCGAGCTGCGCAAGCGGGTGGGAATCGTCAGCTCGGGCGTGCACGACTTGATGGAAGATCGCGAGCCGGCGCTCAACGCCGTGCTCAGCGGTCGCTTCGCGCAATTCGGCCTGTGGGAAGCAGTCGATGGCGTTCAGCGCGCCGAAGCGATGCGGATTTTGCGCCAAGTCGAATGCCTCGGGCTACGCCAGCGGCCGTGGCGCCATCTCTCCCAAGGCGAACGCCAGCGCATCCTGATCGGCCGCGCTCTGATGGCGCATCCCAAGCTGCTCATCCTGGATGAACCCTGCGCTGGGCTGGATCCGGTTGCGCGCGAGCACTTCTTGCGCTTCATCGAGCGGCTGGCACGCCGCGCCGGAGCGCCCACCCTGATTTTGGTGACCCATCATACCGAGGAGATCACCCCCGTCTTCTCCCACGTCCTGATCCTCAAGCGCGGCTGCGTGTTGGCCGCCGGCCCCAAAGCCACGATCCTGACCGCCCCGCGCTTGGCTGAAACCTTCGCCGCGCCCGTCAGCCTAAGTCGCCGCCACGGTCGTTATTACTTGAGCGTCAAACCCGCCGACAACTTCGTCACCTAACCTGGCGCCGCCTATTCGCACCGGCGGAATACGAGGCCGCGGGGCAAGGCGCTTTAATCCCAACTCTAGTCTGGCAACCACAATGGGCGAGCGTAGACCCCAGCAAAAGGGAACTTTCACGCTCTCCGCGCGCCGCCCGGCATCCGGGTGTCAATCCGTCACCGGCCCGACGCTATCCTTAGGTCCCCATCGGTCAGTATTGGATCGCCGTCAGTTGCTGAACGCTGGTCGCGCTGCCGCCGGAGCTGTTGACCGACACCGTCGACAGCGTGATCGGATTGGCCAGCGGGCCGCCGCCGATAACCGGCTGCGAAGTACCGGCTCCTCCCCGGCTGCTACCGTTGTTGCTGCCGCATCCGGCCAGAGCGACGGCCAGCGCCAGCCCGGCAATCGCGATCAGCGCCACCCGGCGCCGGCGTCGATCGCCCAGCGGTATCAGCATCATCCCCACCAGCACCAATCCCGCTTCCAGCGGCATCAGCGGACCACCATCGTGATGGCTGCCGCCGGGGCCTAGCAGTGCCGCATAGACCACTCCCCCGCTGGCATCGGCCAGGCTGCTCGCGGTCTGGGCCGTGATGGTGAAGGCGACCGCCTGGCCCGGAGCGACTGTCACCGGCGGATTGAAATTGAAAGTGTTACTGGCTGTCACCGGCGACACTGTCACCCGCTGGCTGGTCCCTGCCACGCTCAGCGTCAACGAGGCCAAGGCCGCGGGGTTGCTGGCCGTCACTACCGCCGAACGAATTTGCTGCGCGCTGGTGCTGTTGTTGACATAGGTAAAGGCGCCCGCGTTGACACTTTGCCCACCGCTACTGCTGACCGTCACTGGTTGAGGCGCATAGATCGTTCCCGACTGCTGGCCTGGCACCGGGGTCGGAGCCGCGGTCGCGGTCGGCGTCGGCGCGACGCTGGTTGGCGTGGGCGTCACCACCGGCCCCTGCGATGGCGTCGAGGTCGGCGCGATCGGCGAGGGCGTGGGCGTGGGTCGCGGGCTGGGCGATGGCGAAGGTGACGGCGTCGGAGCCGGTGATTGCGTCGGGCTCGGCGAGGGCGAGGCCGTCGCGGTTGCGCTCGGACTTGGGCTCGCCGATGGGGATGGGCTTGGAGTTGGCGAGCGCGTGGGTGACGGCGATGGACTCGAAGTTGCCGTCGGACTGGGCGAGGGGGAAGCCGTCGGGCTCGGCGAGGGTGATGGAGTCGGACTAGGCGAGGGAGAAGGGCTCGGCGAAGGCGACGGGCTTGGTGTAGGCGACGGGCTCGGTGTGGGCGACGGGCTTGGTGTAGGGGTCGGGGTTGGCGTTGGCGTCGGACTCGGCGATGCAGTCGGGCTTGGCGTAGGTGTCGGTGTCGGTGTCGGAGTTGGTGTAGGAGTTGGCGTCGGACTCGGGGTCGGGCTCGGCGAGGGCGACGGCGTCGGCGTGGGCGACGGGGTCGGTGTAGGGGTCGGCGTGGGCGTCGGAGTCGCGACGTTGTAGTTGATCGTTCCCGTAGCCGGACTGCCGGAGGCGGTAACCGTATACAGGGAGTTGAGCAGTACCGAGACGTTGCTGGAGTCGCTGTTTGCCAGGATCAAGTCCGGCTGGCCGTCGCCGTTGACGTCCGCCGCCGCTATTCCGAACGGATAAGTGCCGCCGCTGGAGAAGGTCTGGGGGTTGGCGAAGCTTGGGCGGGTGGCACCCGGAGTAGTCGTGTTCAGCAACACGGCAGCTTTGCTGTAATCAGTACCGGCGACGAGGATATCGGGCTTGCCGTCACCGTTGACGTCCGCCGTCGTCACCCATTGTGGACCGGATGCCGCGGAAAAGGTCACTTCAGTAGCGAAGCTGGGGACGCTAGCGCCAGGCGTGGTGGTGTTGAGCAAAACCGCGATCGAGCTGTTGCTAGTATTGGTGGCGATGATATCGGGCTTGCCATCGCCATTGACGTCGGCCATGGTTACCGAGGTCGGGAGGCTCGAGCTGCCCGTGCCGAAAGCTACCTGCGAAGCGAAACTGGCGGTCGTGGAGCCGGGAGATGTGGTGTTGAGCAGCACTGAGACCGTGCCGTCAGTGACATTGGCAACGATAATATCGGGCAGGCCGTCGCCGTTTACATCTGTTGCTGCCACTGCGATCGGGCCATTGCCGGTGCCGAAAGTCTGCTGACTAGCGAAGCTGGGCGTGGTGGCACCGGGGCTGGTGGTGTTGAGCAACACCGAAACCGTGGTGCCATTGCTGTTATTCTCATTGGCGACGATGATGTCGGGCTTGCCGTCCCCGTTGACATCCGCTACTGCCAGCCCTCGCGGCATGGTGCCGGTGCCGAAGGTTTGTTGAGTGGCGAAGCTGGGGGTGGTGGCGCCCGCGGCGGTGGTGTTGAGCAGCACCGAAACCGTGTTGCTGTTTTCGTTGCTGGCGATGATGTCGGGCTTGCCATCACCGTTCACATCAGCCGCAACCACCGCGTAGGGCCCGCTCCCAGTGCCGAAGGTTTGCTGCGTGGCGAAGCTGGGAGTGGTGGCGCCCGGGCTGGTGGTGTTGAGCAGCACCGAAACCGTGCCATCATTGATATTGGCCGCAACGACATCGGGTCGTCCATCGCCGTTGAAGTCGGCCGATGCCACCGAGGACGGTCCGCTACCGGCGGTAAAGGTTTGCGCGGCGGAGAAGCTGTTGGCATCAAACGTGGTGGTCGGCGCAGGCATCGTGTTGAGCAGCACCGAGATCGTGTTGCTCACAAAGTTGGCGGCGATAATATCGGGCTTGCCGTCGCCGTTGACATCCGCCGCCATGGCAAACGCAGGGACACTCCCGACCGTGAATGCTTGCTGAGCGGCGAAGCTGGGAGTAGTCGCGTCCGGCGCGGTGGTGTTGAGCAGCACTGAGACCGTGTTACCACCGTTATTTGCCGTTATAAGATCGGGTTTGCCATCGCCATTCAGATCCAGCGCCGCAACCGAAATCGGATTGCTGCCCGTGGCGAAAGTCTGCTGAGCGGCGAAAGTTGGCGTGCTTGCCCCCGGGCTGGTCGTGTTGAGCAGTACCGACACCGAACTGGAGCGGTAGCTGGCGGCAATCAGGTCGGGCTTGCCATCACCGTTAACGTCCGCGCTCGTTACCTGATACGGACTGCCGCCGACGGCGAAGGCTTGCTGGGCCGCGAAGCTGGGCGTGGTCGCGCCCGTAGTGGTTGTGTTCAGCAGTACCGAGACCGTGCCGTCCTGTACGTTGGCCGCGATAATGTCCGGCTTGCCGTCACCGTTTATGTCGGCAACCGTTACCCCTTCGGGACCGCTTCCCACGGTGAAGGTTTGCTGGGCGGCAAAACTGGCGGTGGTGCTGTTTGGCGAAGTGGTGTTGAGCAGCACCGACACCGTATTATCGGTAAAGTTGGAAGCGATGATGTCGGGTTTGCCGTCACCGTTGACGTCGGCGACCGTTATCCCAAACGGTCCATTTCCAACCGAGAAGGTTTGCTGGGTGGCGAAACTGGCGGTGGAAGAGCCCGGAGCGGTGGTGTTGAGCAGGACTGAAACCGTACCGTCGTTTGAGTTGGAAATGATGAGGTCGGGCAGGCCATCGCCGTTGATGTCCGCCGTCGCCACCGAAGACGGGCCGTTGCCCACGGAAAATGCCTGCTGGTTGGCGAAGCTGGGCGTGCTCGCGTTTGGCGTGGTGGTGTTGAGCAGCACCGAAACCGTACCGGCTACGTTGTTGGCGGTAATCACGTCCGGCAACCCATCGCCATTGATATCCGCAATCGCCTCCGCCTGCGGATTGGTCCCGGCCCCGGTACTGAATGTATGCTGCGTGGCGAAACTTGGCGTGAAGCCGCGCCCCGCCCCGCCCCCACCCAGCAACGATATTGTGAAGGTCTTGGGATTGGTCGAAGGATTGCTGCTGGCGCCGGCCACCGTCACCGGAATCGTGCCGCTGGTCGAACCAGAGGGAATCACGATCGAGCCGCTGGCCGCGGTATAGTCGGTCCCGGCTACCGCCGTGCCGTCATGGGTCTGGTACTGGATAAAGGCGTCATAGGTGGTATCGCTGCCGCGCGGGTGACCGGAAAATTCAGCGTGGTGGACGAGCTCCCGGTTACCGTCACGCTGCCCGCGGCAATCGTGAAGGTGGTGGAATCGCCCCACGCGACCAAGGCCACTACCAGACTGAGCAGAGCCAAAGACGCTATCAGTTTTGATTTGTCAAGCAATTTTTTGGATAAGGGGGCCAAGCCACGCGCGATCTTTGGCATTCCAAGGGTCCTCTAAGCTTGCTTTCCGGCGCTTCTCGAAAGAGAGCATCGGAGCGAACCGGAATTCAGGGCAACCTTCTCTTAATACTGTACAATGCCACTGTACGATAGTTGACTTATAAAAACGCGGCCAAGATACTGTCTTCTCTGTCTTATGTCAACGGCAATAAGCTTTCGTTGGTCGAATGCCGCACAAGGCATCGCTAGACCACCTAATTTCGCATCCAACTCGACCGGGGTTTTTCTGCGAGTGGGGCAAGCCCTGTTGATTTTCTGTTAGTGAGGCGGGCCGCCGTGCCCGCCCACTCTTAGTCACTCCCCAACAGAGGCCTCGCCTTACCCGCCCATGTGCCTTCAATTCCGACCAGGGGCTTTCCAGAAGTTACCCAGAATATGGTCCGCCCCATTCCAACCACTGGATGGGCGGGCACGGCGGGCCGCCCCACTAAGCAGCGCGATTCCCGTCTGCCTTCAGCTCGGCAAAACTCGATTTATTTGGGTAGGGAGACCCGGGCCGGCGCCAGGTCAAGGCCGGCCCGGGGATAAGAGATGGGCTAACGGCTGGACATACGCGGATTGCGCGCGGCATGCAGCCCGCGCATCTGTTCCTGCAGGATCCGCCATTCGTAGCCGTCCACCAGAGAGCTCCAGCCCGCCTCCACCGTGTTGGCCGATTTGGCCACCGTGGTCCAGGTGCTACGCCCGTCCGAGAATTTCTTGACCGAGACCACTTCCGCTTCGGTGGTCTCGCCGCTGCCATGGGTATAGGTTTCGGTGACCCGCACCGACTCCAGAAAGGGGAAGTACTTCAGCAGCGCTTTGCGCAAGGCCATGTCGAGCGCATGAACCACGCCCACGCCGCGCGCAGCCTCGGTCTCCTCGGTCTTGCCGACTCGGATCACGACGGTGGCGTCGGTAGTCATCTTGCCTTCGTTGAAATCGTCGATCACGCGCCGGCGCACGATCTCGAACGGCGGCTGATAAGTGGGGCTGGTGCGCAGCTCGGCCAACTCCCGAGAAGCCTGCGGAGCCGGAGCTTCTTCGAACAACATCGAGCGATTATCTTGCGCACTCACAGCATCGATTATCGTGAGCCCACGCAGGGCTTTCAAGCAAAGATTCAGCGGCGAGAGCGAGATTACTTAACAGCTTTTGCTTGACTTCCGGTCGCCTGCGCGCGCGGCTAAATCGCCAGCCCGCCATCGACCTGAAACACTGCCCCGGTGATGTAGCCGGCGGCGGGCGAGAGCAGGAAGGCCGCCAGCGGCGCGACGTCGCCGACTTGCCCCAGCCGCCCCAAGGGAATCATCTCCAGCGCGCGCGCCCGCATCTCCTCGGACAGCGCGGCGGTCATGTCGGTCTCGATAAAGCCCAAGGCCAGAGCGTTGACCCGGATGCCGCTGCGCGCCACCTCTTTGGCCAGCGCCTTGGTCATCCCAAGCAAGCCGGCCTTGGCGGCGGAATAGTTGACCTGTCCGGGCAACCCGACCAAACCGCTGATCGAACTGATGTTGAGAATGGCGCCGCGCTTGGCTTTCATCATGTTGAAAATCGCGGCGCGCGCGCAGTTGAAAGCCCCGGTCAGATTGACCGCGAGCACTTGCGCCCAATCCTCCTCGCTCATCATCATCAGCAGCTTGTCGCGGGTGATCCCGGCGTTATTGACCAGCCCGTCGAGGCGGCCCAATTCCGCCCGCGCTCCAGCCATCATCTCGCGCACTGCCTTGAGGTCGGTCACGTCGGTGGCGAAGCCTTTGGCTTTGACCCCAAGAGCGCGTAAATCGGCCTCCAGCGCGGCCGCCGCCTCATGGTTGTGGCTGTAGTTGAACGCGACGTTAGCGCCCTGGCGCGCAACTTCCAGCGCGATCGCGCGGCCGATCCCGCGGCTGGCGCCGGTCACGATTATCCCCTGCCCCTCCAACGCTCGTTCCATCACCAACTCCCTGGCCGCGCAGACCCGCATCTTGCCGGGGGCGGCGATTTCTCCAGCGCGCAAAAAAACCGGCGGGGCCTGTTTAAAAGCACCGCCGGCCGCTGCTGACAGCTATGTCGGTTCAAAAAGAGCCCGGCCCTTACCTAAACCGTAAAGGAGGAGCCGCATCCACAAGTATGGCTGGCTCGGGGATTATCGAACTTAAAGCCGGCGCCATGCAGCCCTTCGACGTAATCCAGGGTGGTCCCCGCGATATAGGGCAGCGCGACCTCGTCGATCACCACGTCGATCCCATCGAAATGCACTCTGATGTCGTTGTCATGCTGCTCGGCATCGAAGCCCAGCGAATATTGAAAGCCCGAACAGCCCCCGCCTACCACGCCAACTCGCAGCGCGTGGCCGGCATCCAAACCTTCCTTGTTGCGGGTGCGCTTTACCATTTCCACCGCTTTGGGGGTAAGATTGATCGCCGGCGAGGGAATCTCGCTGGCGGGACTCTCCATGGTGTCAACCAACTCGGCCATCGGCTTTTCGGCTCCCTTGGACTACGGCACGGCGCGTGCCTGTCTATAAAGGTAATCATGGCAGAGGCGCAGTCAAGCCGCACCCATCGGGGAGGGTCAGCCCAAAGCACCCTGCAGGGCGAAATCGGCGCGGCCGCCCGCGAATTGGGCTTTATCCTGGTAGGCTTTGCCCCTCTGCGCCGTCTGCCACGAGCGGCTTTTTATGCCCAATGGCTGGCTGAGGGCCGCCAAGGCGAGATGGCGTATCTGGCGCGCGATCCCGAGCGCCGACTCGACCCGCGCCGGCTCGACCCCTCCCTGCGCGCGGTCATCAGCCTAGCTTTTCCCTACCGTCCCGCCGGCGCGCCACCCCTGGCCGATTGGCGTACCAGCTTGCGCGGACGCATCGCCTCCTACGCCCTCGGCCCCGATTACCATCTGCTGGTGCTGGCGCGAGCGCGTGCCTTGGCCGGCCAGATCCAGCGTTTGCGGCCTGGCGCACAAGCGCGGGTGTACGTCGATACCGGACCGGTGTTGGAGCGCGAATGGGGCCGCGAAAGCGCGCTGGGCTGGTTTGGCCGCAACACCAACCTGATCAACCGCGTGCAAGGCTCCTATTTTTTTCTTAGCGAGATTTTCACCGATCTTCCCCTGGAAGGTCCGCATCGTGACTACGGCGAGTTCTGCGGTCGCTGCACCCGTTGCCTGGATCGTTGCCCCACCGGAGCGCTCGCCCAGGGTTACCGAATCGAGCCGCGCCTGTGCATCTCCTATCTGACAATCGAATCGCGCGGCCCTATCCCGCTCCATCTGCGACCGGCTTTGGGCAATTGGATCTTTGGCTGCGACATCTGCCAGGAAGTCTGCCCCTGGAACGATGCCGGCGGCGCCAATAGCGACGAGCTCAATCCCTGGTTGCCCGAATTGCTCAGGCTCGACGACGACGGCTTCCGCCAGCGCTTTTCCCGCAGCGCGATCAAGCGCGCCAAGCGACGCGGCCTGCTGCGCAACGTCGCGGTCGCGCTGGGCAATAGCGCTAACCCGGCCGCCGTCGAGGTGCTAGCCGAAAGCCTGCGCACGGAACCCGAACCCCTGGTGCGTGGCCACGTGGCTTGGGCCTTGGGTAATCTGGGCGGGCCCGGGGCGCGGCGGGCTTTGCTTCAGGCCGCGCAATCGGAATCCACTCCAGCCGTAGCCGAGGAAATTACTGCTGCCTTGCGCGCGGCGACCGGCGCGCGGCCGCGCGATCCCGCTACTTGCCAAGGGATCGAGCGCGATCAAGACTGAACCGGTGACCGATTGATGCCGGACCTTCGCGAAGAATTCAGCGCACTGGCCAGCCACGAACCGCTCCCGCTGGCTCGCGCCGCGCTGCTCGTTGCCAAGCAGGAATACAGCGCCTTGGACGTCGAGCATTACCTGGGCCAGCTCGACGACCTTGCCGCCGCCGCCCGCCCCGTTGTCCCCACCGCCAGCGCCGTTCAGAGCGCCCAGGGCCTGTCGCGCTTTCTTTTCGAGCATTGCGGTTTCGCCGGCAACGAGATCAGCTACGGCGACCCGCGCAACTCGTTTCTCAATGATGTCCTGGAGCGCAAGCTGGGAATTCCGATCACGCTCTCGGTGATTTATCTGGAAGTCGGCTGGCGGTTGGGAATCGCGTTTGAAGGCGTTTCTTTCCCCGGCCATTTCCTGGTCAAGCTCTGCTCCCACGGCGACGAATTGATCGTCGATCCGTTCAATCGCGGCGTTTTGCTCACTCGTACCGAGCTGGAGATGCGTATCGCCAAAGCCACCGGCCGCGAAGTCCATCTCGGTCCCGAGGCCTTGCGCGCCGCCACCACCCGGCAGATCGTGCTCCGGATGCTGCGCAACCTCAAGCAGATCTACATGGCCGCCGCCGACTGGCCGCGCGCGATTGCAGCCCTGGACCGGATGCTGATCCTGCAACCAGAGGCGCTCGATGAATTGTTGGAGCGAGCCAAGCTGTACGAGATGCTGGAATGCTTCCAGCCGGCTCTGCAGGATCTACGCAGCTTTACGCGGCTGGCCCCGGACCATCCGGCGGGCGACGCCGTACGGGATAAGATCGTCAAGCTCAGCCGCGCCGTGGCGCGAATCAGCTAAGCCCGTGCTCGGGCTATCCAGCACAGCGCGGAGTTAAATGATGGCCGGATTCGTCGATTTCTCCCACGCCGCCGAGCAAGCCAGCCGCGACCCCGAGCTGCGGCGCAAGCTGGAAAACGCCACAGGCCATCATTTCGCCAACCTGGCCGCGGTCAAGGCCGAATTTCCGCCCTACGAGGCCGAGCGCGACACTTCACGCCAGATCAAACAGGCGGCGATCGCGCACCTGGACGAGCTGCTGGCCGAGCTTAAGGCCAAACTCGAAGCACGTGGGGTCAAGGTTTTCTTTGCCCCCGACTGCGCCAGCGCGCGCCAGTATATCGTCGAGGTGGCCAAACAAAAGGGCGTTCGGCGCGTGGTCAAGGGCAAGTCGATGACCACCGAAGAGATCGAGCTCAACCCGGCGCTGGAAGAGGCGGGAATCGAAGCGGTCGAGACCGACCTGGGCGAATATATCGTCCAGCTTCGCCACGAAAAGCCCTCCCACATCATCACCCCCGCGATCCACCTGTCCAAAGAAGACATAGGCCAACTGTTCGCCGACAAGTTGCAGATCCCCTATACCAGCGATCCCACCGTGCTGACCGCGGCCGCCCGTCTGACCCTGCGCGACAAGTTTTTAAGCGCGCAGATGGGAATCAGCGGAGTCAACTTCGCGGTCGCCGAAACCGGCACGCTGGTGGTGGTCGAGAACGAGGGCAACGGTCGCTTCTGCACTACCGTGCCCGAGACGTACGTCGCCGTGATGGGAATCGAAAAGGTGATTCCCAAGCTGGCCGACTTGAGCCACTTCCTGGAAGTGCTAGCGCGCACCGCCACCGGCCAGAAGCTGAGCGCCTACACCAATTTCATCAGCGGCCCGCGCCGCCCCGGCGAAGCCGACGGACCGGCCGAGATGCATCTGGTCATTCTGGACAACGGTCGCAGCGCGATGCTGGCCGATCCCGTGCTGCGCGAGGCCCTGTACTGCCTGCGTTGCGGGGCCTGCCTTAACGCCTGCCCGGTCTATCGCCATATCGGCGGTCATGCTTACGGCTCGACTTATCCAGGTCCCATCGGCTCGATCGTCAGCCCCAATCTGGTCGGCAACGCCGCCGCCCATCTGCCCTTCGCCTCCACCCTGTGCGGTGCCTGCCGGGAAATCTGCCCGGTCAAGATCGATATTCCGCGCATCTTGCTCTATCTGCGCTGGAAGGCCGACAAGGGCAGGCAAGTCGCCTGGTCGGCCTCGGCTCGGCGCGTGCGCGCGGGCGCGCGATGGTTCGCCTGGGCCGCGCGCTATCCCTGGATCGCGCGAGCAGGCGGGTGGATGGCGGCCTGGCTGGTCAAGCCGATCGCCCACGCCGGCTGGGTGCGCCGGATGCCGCCGCCGTTCAATTCCTGGACCAAGGTGCGCGACTTTCCGGCTCCCGGCCAAGGACAGGATTAATCATGGACCCCACTACCCAGGTTTTGGAGCGACTCCGGCAAGCCTTGAGCTCGACTAACGGCGTGGCTCAGCCCGCCCATCAACCGGCTCCTATCGAGAGCACGCCGGTCGCCGCGCCGGTCGCGGATCGCGCGGCCTTGCAAGCCCAGTTCGCCAAGGAGCTGCGTGCGTTGTCGGCGCATGTAATCGAAACCGCCTCCGACCGCGAAGCGGTCGCGACCCTGGCCGACCTGGCGGGCAAGCTGGGAGTGCGCTCGATTGGCGTGGGTGCCGACCTCAGCCTGGCCGCGCCCGAGTTGGAAGCCGCTTTGCGCTCGATCGGCTGCGAGATCAGCTGGGTCCCCAGGCAGGCCGCCGAAAACTTCACCCATCGGCTGGCCGAACTGGACGCCGGACTGGTCGAGGCCGAGCATGGGATCGCGTTGACTGGAACGCTGGCGATGCTCGCCTCGCCGGGCCGTGCCCGCTCGCTCTCGCTGATCCCTAAGGTAAGTTTCGTGCTCTTGCGCGCCGATCGGATCCTGCCCAACTTGGCCGCGGTTCTGAATACCATCGGTCCTGCTCGGCTGGAAGCTTATCCGATGGTGCTGGTGACCGGCCCCAGCCGCACCGGCGATATCGAAAAACGGTTGGTGCTGGGAGTTCACGGCCCCACCGCTCTCTACGTAATCGTCTTGCCTCCCTCAACGAGCGGCGCGCATGAAAGTTAATCTGTTCTCCACCTGTCTTGCCGAAGAGCTTTTTCCCAGTGTGCTGAAAAGTGCGCGCGCGGTGCTGGAAGGGCTGGGAATCGAGGTCGCCCAGCCGCGTGCGGCTTTCTGCTGTGGCCAGGCTGCCTTCAACGAGGGGATGCGCGAGCAGGCACTGGATTTGGCCCGCCGTTTTCTCGATACTTACTCACCCGAAACCCCGCTGGTAGTGCCCTCGGGCTCCTGCACCAGCATGCTCAAGGTGTTTTATCCCGATCTCCTGGCCGACCATCCCGACTATCTGGCCAAAGCCCGCGCCCTGATTCCGTCGGTTCACGAATTTTCGGACTTTGTGGTCAACGTGCTCAAGGTCGATGACGTTGGCGCTTCCTTTCCTCATTCGGTAACCTACCATCCCTCATGCCATCTGCTGCGCGAACTGCATCTTGCCCAGCCCCCGCTGCGCCTGCTGTCCAAGGTTCGCGGCTTGACCTTGGTGGAGATGCCGCGCGCCACCGAATGCTGCGGGTTCGGCGGCCTGTTCTCGGTCAAGTTCCCGGAAATCTCGGGCGCGATGCTGGAGGATAAGCTGCAAACCATCCGCCAGACCGCGGCCGAAGTCCTGGTCGCCAACGATTGCGGTTGTTTGATGCAGATTGGCGGCGGGCTCAGCCGTGCCAACAGCCCGGTCAAGGTCCGCCATCTGGCCCAGATCCTGGCCAGCCGTGAATAAGAACGGAATCTTTCAAGCGAACAAGCTGAATTAGAGTGTCTCGATGAATTTCTGTCCAGAATGCGGCGCGCCGGTCCAGCCGGCGGGCAAGTTTTGCGTGGCTTGCGGTCAGAACCTGAGTCGTTGGAGCGTGGCTCCGGAGCGCGCCCCGATCCGCGTCAGCAAGCTGTTCGTCGCCCTGTTCGTGGTGATCGTAGTCGCCGGCCTGGGCATGGTTGGTTTTCTCGCCCATCAGCAGAAGACCATCCAGGCCAGCCGCGAAGCCGCCGCGCCCACCAATCTGCCGCCCGGCCATCCCAAGATCGAGTTGCCCAAGGTAGCGCGCGATTTTATCAACGGGGTCCAGGCCGACGCCAAGGCCAAGCCCAAAGATGTCGCGGCCTGGGACAAGCTGGGCGCGGTATCCTTGCGCGCAGCCCAGTTCGATCCCAGCTACTATCAGCTCGCCACCCAAGCCTTCGCCCACGTGCTGCAGCTCGATCCTAATGACCCTCCGGCGCTGCGCGGGATCGGCGATATCGACTACGACCGCCAGCAGTACGACGAAGCGATCGCGGCCTACGAACACTACCTCAAAATCGCCCCCGGCGATCCGCAGGTCCTGGTCGATCTCGGCACCATGTACCTCTATACGGGCAACGCCGACCAGGCCCTGCATCTGTATCATCAGGCAGTTGCGATCAAGCCCAACTTCTTCGAGGGCTACTACAACATGGCCGTGGCCTACGCGGCGCAAAACGACAACGACCACGCGCGCGCCGCCTTCGCCCAAGCGCTCAAGCAGGCTCCCGACGCCGATTCCCGCGAGCGCGTCAACGAGATGCTGGCCAAGCTTAACGGTGCTGCCAGCGGCCCGCCGATGGAAAGCGCGGCGGCCGACTCCGCACCACCAGCCGCGGCCGCCGCCGCGGTCGCGCCCGCCACCACCTTCAAGGGCCAGATCGAGGCCCTGGTGCGCAACCTGCCGGTGGCCGGGCCGAAGGTCTCCAGCGTGCGATGGCCCAGCGCCGACAAAGCCGTCGTGCTGATGGACAACTTTCCGATGGATGCGATGCCACCCTTCATCAAGCAGCGCTTCGTCTCGGACTTGAGCACTGGAATCGATCAGGCCAAGCATACCTATCATGTGACCGCGCCCTTTCAACTCGATATCGCCGACGCCGCCTCGGGTCACGTGATGGAAACGGTCTCGCGCTAGCGCGCGCTCCGATGCTTTATTGACGCCGGCACGCGGTGGTATACGCGCAGCGCACGAAGCAGGAACGGTCAACGGCGCGGCAGATGCTTGAGCGCATGGCGGCTGCGAAAAATCGCTTTCATGCCCCATGTTCGCCCTGAAAAAGAGGTGACACCGTGAAGCTCGACCTCCATCTCATGAGCAGTGACCTGGGTCGAATCGCGGCCCAGGCCAGCGCAGCCGAGGCCGCCGGGTTTGACGGGCTATGGACCGCCGAGACCGGAAACGATCCCTTTTTGCCGCTGGTTCTGGCGGCCGAACATACCCAGCGCATAACCCTGGGAACCGCGATCGCCGTCGCTTTCGCGCGCAGCCCGATGACGGTGGCCTATACCGCCTGGGACCTGGCCCGCTTGTCCCAAGGGCGCTTCGTGCTGGGACTGGGCAGCCAAGTCAAAGGACATATCGAGCGGCGCTACAATATGCCCTGGCAAGCGCCTGCCGCCCGGATGAGAGAATATATCGAGGCACTGCGCGCGATCTTCAAATCCTGGCGCGAGGGCGGCAGCGGGCTCTCCTATCAGGGCCGCTTCTATCGCTTCTCCCTGATGACCCCCTTCTTTACGCCGCCGACCCATCAATGGTCCGACATCCCGATTTATCTCGCCGGACTCAACCCGCGCATCACGGCTTTGGCGGGCGAACTTTGCCAGGGCTTTATCCTTCACACCTTCCACAGCCCGCGCTACCTACGCGAAGTGGTGATGCCGAACCTGGAGGCCGGCCTTGCCCGCGGCGGGCGCCGGCGCGGCGATATCGAGCTGGTCAGCGGCCTGTTTGCGATAACTGGCGACAACGAGCAGGAACGCGCCGCCGAACGCGAGGCGGTGCGCCGCCAGATCGCCTTTTACGCGTCCACTCGCGCCTACAAGCCGGTTCTCGATCTGCACGGCTGGGGCGAAGTCGCCATCCGGCTCAATCAGCGCGCCGCGCGCGGCGATTGGGCGGGCATGGCGAGCGAGATTAGCGACGAGATGGTCGAGACCTTCGCGATCAGCGCGCCGCTGGACCAGATTGGCCAGGCTATCGCGCTCCGCTATGGCGGGCTCCTGGATCGGATCTCATTCTACCATTGGGCACCCGACCCAACTCCGCGTTGGACCCGTGCCGTGGCCGCGCTTAAGTCGGCCTGAGCCCACGCGGCCATCGCATAAATCTGAGTCCGCACGAGCCCGACTTATCCCGCACAAGTCCGATCATCGACCACATGACCATGGCCGTGTCGACCGCCACGAAGATAAAGACCCCGGCGAAAACCGTGCCGCAGTCCGCGTGCCATGGAACAGTCGGGCTAGGCGTGGCGGAGTCTCACCGGAAGCAAATCAGGGAAAGCCCGTCAAGCCGCGCTTCGTGCCGAGCCGCGCCCGCCGACCCGGTCGTTGCCTCGCGGAGGACCGCTGGGCTCGGGCGAGGCCTCCGACTCCATTCGCGGCAGGATTTGCGGCGCCAGATCCAGTCCCGCTCCGCGCAGCAAAATATAGCGCCGGCCCTGGCGCGCAATTACCCCACGCTCGCTCATCTCGGTGAGCAATTTGCTTACCATCGGACGCGAGCTGCCGATCATCTCGGCCAATTCCTCTTGGGCCAGCTCCGGGGTGAGCAGAATGCCGCGTGAGTCGTTGACCCCAAATCGCGCGCCCAGGTCCGCCAGGACCATTTCCAACCGCTCGCGCAGGGACATGCTCAAAAACATCGCGTAACGATGGACGACCGCGGACCACAGACTGTTGACCCGCTCCAAAAGCCGCAGCAACACTCCCTGATCCAGCCCCCGCAGCATCTTGAGCACATGCTGGCGGGTGAACAGCGCAACCGAACAACTGGTCAGCGCGTGAGCCTCGAACACCTGCGAGCGCTGCGTGTTGCTGTCCAGAAAATCGGCGTAGCCTACCAGGTCGCCCGGCCCTGCCAATTCCACCAAGATCCGGCTGCCCTCGGCCCGCGGACAATACACCTTCACCAGTCCGCTAAAGACCACGAAAATGACGTCGGCCGGGGAGCCCTGCAAAAACAAGGGCGAACCCTTCGGATAGCGCACCAGGGTGTGCCTTCCCACCAACGTGCCGATCGCCGGCTTGGGCAATCCACATTGCTCCAGCAACATCAGCAACCGGTTCTGTCCCTGCGCAAACGGCTGTGTGTTCATTGCCACGCCCTCTTCCTTGATAGTGTCCCGCCGAGCAGGCCAGCCGGCCCGGTCAGGCTAATCCCTCGGTCGTTGCGTGGATGCGAAGACCCGGCGCGCGAACGGACGTAGGTGTCGCCGTTGCCACTCATTGTCTCGTATCCCCCCTTTGACATGCGGCTACCTGTCCTTTGCCCGGCAGCCTATGTTTCCAGACAGTTAATACCTGACTATTTGGTCCGCTAGCAAGTAAAGTTTCGGAAAATTATAGAGCTAGACGCCATGGTTAGCTTTGATTACCACACAGTCGCAACGCACGGTCGAGCGAGCGAATCGTCACTTGCGTACAAGTCGGTGAATGCGTCTTTTTGTACAGTACTTTATCAATCTTATGCAGCCCAAGACCTTCTTTTAGGCATCGGGCGCGCTTTCGCGGCCTCGTCTACTCGATGCCTAAAGGACTTTAGATAAGTTCAAAAGCGCTTTTGGAACTTAACGACCTGCGATCGCGAGGAACGAAATACTAACTACCGGCAATAGTCATTTCACCAATCTTGAGGGTCGGAGCCGCCGATGATGAACGCCACACCAGGTCATCACCCACCATCTCGATCGCTTGGAACATCTGCTTGAGGTTGCCCGCGATGGTTATTTCCTGTACCGGGTAGGCGATCTCGCCATCTTCAATCCACAGACCACTGGCACCGCGTGAATAATCGCCGGTAACCTGATTGATCCCGAAGCCGATAAGCTCGGTCACCAATAAGCCACTGCGCACCGAAGCGACGATCTGCGCGGGAGTGTAGGGGCCCGGCTGCAAGTGCAAATTGAACGCGCTTACCCCGGGCGCCTCGCCTACCGCGCGCGTCGCATTGGCCGTAGAGCGCGAATTCAATTTGCGCGCGGAATAACAATCGAGCAGATAGTTGCGCAAGACTCCCTGTTCGACCACGTATTTGCGCCGCGTCGCCAGTCCCTCGCCGTCGAAGGGGCGCGATCCAAGGAGCCCCGGCACGGTCGCATCATCGACAATCGTCACGATCGGCGCGGCCACGGTTTCGCCCAGCCGATCGAGTAAAAAGGAAGACCGCTTGTACAGTGCCGTACCCGAGGCCGCTCCCGCCAGAGTACGAATCAGGCCCGCGGCCAGCTCAGGTTCGAACACCACCGGCGCACGCGTGGTTTTCAGCTTGCGCGCCCCCAGGCGGCGCAGGGCCCGACGTGCCGCCAGCAGGCCAATCTCTTCGGGGGGCGCCAGCCGAGAGAGATGACGATTGGCGGAATACCACGAGTCCCGCTGCATCCCGCCCTGCTCATCCTGCGCCACCACCGCCGCACTGAGGCTGAAGGAGGTGGAAAGATACGATCCGCTGAAACCGCCGCTGGAGAGCAGGAAGACTTCACCGAAGCCGGAATCGAATTCCGCCCCCTCCGAATTCTTGATTCGAGGATCGCTTTTCAACGCCGCCGCCTCGGCCGCGCGCGCCGCCGTCAGCGCCTGTTCGGCATCGACGATGCGATGGCTGGGGTCGGCCAGATCCAACTCGGGCCAACTGCGCGCGTACTCCTCGGCGCGCGGCAACCCGGCCATCGGATCGGGCGCGGTCAAGCGCGCCAGGGCAACCGTGTCGGCCACGAAACGCCGCAATGAATCATCGCCCAGGTCGGCGGTAGAAGCGGTAGCCGCGCGCTGGCCTACAAAGACGCGGATCCCCAGCCGTCGTTCGCGCGCGCTTTTGAGTTTTTCGACCTCGCCCAGGCGCACTCCCGCGCTCAGCGATTCCCCGCCCACCATCATCACTTCGGCCGCGCTGGCCCCGGCGGCAGCCGCCTGCTCGAGTACCCACTGACCCAACTCCAGACCGATCTCCATCTTTCAGGCTCCCAACGCGCCGGTGCCGCCTACGGTCAAGCCGTCGATCCTGATCGTCGGCATCCCCACGCCCACCGGCACCGATTGACCATCCTTGCCGCAAGTGCCCACCCCGGCGTCGAGCTTCAGATCGTTGCCGACCATCGAGACCCGGGTCAGCACCTGCGGCCCGTCGCCGATGAGGGTGGCGCCCTTGACCGGCCGCGTCACTTGCCCATCTTCGATCAGATAGGCCTCGCTGGCCGAAAAGACGAAGCGGCCGCTGGTGATGTCCACCTGCCCGCCGCCAAAGTTGACCGCATACAGGCCGCGCTTGACCGAACGAACGATGTCCTGGGGTTCGCTATCGCCGGCAAGCATGAAGGTGTTGGTCATACGCGGCATCGGAATGTGAGCGAAACTTTCCCGCCGCCCGTTGCCGGTGGGCGCTGTTTTCATCAGCCGCGCGTTGAGCCGGTCCTGCAGATAGCCGCGAAGGACGCCCTTCTCGATCAGCACGTTGCGCTGGGTGGGGATGCCTTCGTCGTCGATATTGAGACTGCCGCGGCGGCTGGCGATGGTGCCGTCGTCAACCACCGTGCACAGCGGGCTGGCCACCGTCTGCCCCAGCCGGCCGCTGAACGCCGACACTCCCTTGCGATTGAAGTCGCCCTCCAGACCATGCCCAATCGCCTCGTGCAGGAGCACCCCGGGCCATCCCGGTCCCAGCACCACCACCATCTCGCCCGCCGGCGCCTCCACCGCGTCCAGATTGATCAAGGCCTGGCGGACCGCTTCGAGCGCGTACTGGCGCCAGCGCTCTTCCTCCAAGAAGTAGCTGAACTCTACTCTTCCGCCGCCTCCGTAGGCCGCTCCTTGCCGCTGACCACCCTGCTCGGCGACCACGCTCACGCTCAACCGGCACAAAGGCTGGCGGTCGGCCACCAGCCGCCCCTCGCTGTTGACCACCATCACCACCTTGTCCTCGGCGGCGAAGGATGCCACCACGGTCTTGATCCTCGCGTCTGCCGCGCGCGCCGCCTGATCGATTCGCTCCAGCAACGCGACCTTGTCGGTGATCGCGGTGTCGATCGGATTGGTCGCCAGTGCATAGAGGTCGTGGCCCGACGGCGCCGCGCCGACCGCCACCGCCCCGGGCTGAGCACCGCGGCGATCCGCGATCGCCCGAGCCGTGTGCGCCGCCAGCTTCATCCGATCCACCGTCACTTCGTCGGAGTAGGCATAACCGGTGCGCTCCTCGGCGCATACCCGCACCCCAACTCCCTGCGATACGCTCTTGGCTGTTCGACTGACGATGGATTCCTCCAAGGTCAGCGCCTCGTTGCTGCGAAACTCAAAGTACAAGTCGGCGTAATCCGCCTTGCGCTCCAGCGCCGCATCCAGGGTCTTTTCGCAGGCTTGCTCGCTCAGGCCGTACCGTTCGGCAAAAAAGCGCTCGGCCGGAACCATTGGGTTTGCCATTTCGCATACTCCTCGCATTCAAGTCTATCATCACGCGCCTGCTACGACATCCAAGCCGCACCCCGGCCCGGTTTCGAAATCAACGCTTGTACTCGCAAGCTTGCGCAGCAACCGGCCTTTTTTACTTGACCCCGAACGCCGGCGCGCGCCACGATTTGATCGTGGCCGCGCGAACTCCAAGCGCGGCCGGTCAACAACGACGGGTGCATAACGCAATGGCAAACACAATCAACGAGACCGTGTCCCAGGCGGGCGAGCAAGCCGCTCAGGCCGCGCAGCGGGTGCGCGAAGCCGGGCGCCAGGCCTTCAACGATCCCCGGATGGATACCGCGCGCGAATATATTGAACGGGGCCGCGGCGCGCTCAGCGAGGCGAGTGAAAGCTTGAGCGAGTTTGTCCGCCGCGAGCCCTGGCTGGCATTGGCCGGCGCCTTTGTCGTCGGTTATATCGCCGCCCAGATAATCAAACGGATGCCCTGATCGAGGGATGCCCTGATCATGGAGAACCTAAGTCAACGCGAAGTCATGTCTCGGATCGAGCGGCTGGAAGAACGGATCGAACGCTATCCAATCGGAGCGCTGGGAATCGCCGCCCTGGCCGGCTTCGTACTCGCCGGCGGACTGCGGAGCAAAACCGGCTTGACCCTGTTGGCCTTCGCGGGACGGATGGCGTTGCGCGAGACCACCCTGGGGCTGGTGCGCAACACGCTGAGCGGCGATGGCCATCGGCGTGAGCCCCGCACCACCACCGCCGGCGCAACCGCCGCCGCTTTCGACTGAGCCTGGATTCAGGAAGCGGCTTTTTTGGCCTTCTTGCGCGGCGCCTGGGCGCTTTGCGAGGTGCCGGTCAGTTCGATTACCGCCAGCGGTGCGGCGTCGCCGCGCCGCCGGTCGAACTTGATGACCCGGGTGTAGCCACCGGCGCGATCCTTGAAACGCGGCGCGATCTCGTCGAACAGCGCCTTCACCGCGCCGTGCGAACGCATGAAGTCGAAAGCTCGGCGCCGAGCCGGGAGATCCCCCTGCTTGCCCAGCGTAATCATCCGCTCGGCAAAACGGCGCAGCTCCTTGGCCTTGGCATCGGTGGTGGTGATCCGGCCGTGGCGCATCAGACTGAGCACCAGGTTGCGCATCAGGGCTCGGCGATGGGCCCCGGTACGCGACAGCTTGCGGCCTTGATTGAGATGACGCATGGCGAATACTTCCTCGTAGCCTCGGCGCTGCTCAGGCGGACTCGCGCCGCTCCTGCTCCTCGCGCATTTTATCCAACTCGCTGCGCGGGGGCAGATTCTCCAGCCGCATACCCAACGACAGCCCCATGTCGGCCAGAATCTCCTTGATCTCGGTCAGCGACTTGCGACCGAAATTCTTGATCTTCAGCATGTCCTGGTCGGTGCGCTGAACCAGTTCGCCCACGTACTTGATGTCGGCGTTCTGCAAGCCATTGAACGCGCGCACCGAAATCGGCAATCCTTCCACCGGCCGAAACAGATTCTCGTTGAGCGGCTCGACCCCGCTCTCCAGCCGCTCACCGCCGATGGCGCTCTCCACTTCCTCTTCGGCGCCGGCGAAAATCGCCATCTGATCCCGCATCACCCGGGCCGCGTAAACCAGGGCGTCCCGCGGAGAAATCGAACCGTCGGTCCAGATCTCCAGGGTCAGGCGATCATAGTCCGTGCGCTGACCAACCCGGGCGTTGGTCACCACGAAATTGACCTTGCGAATGGGCGAAAAGGTGGCGTCCAGACGAATTGTGCCCACCGCTTCGTCATCTTCGCCCCGCTCGGCCGGAACATAGCCGCGCCCCTCGCGAATCACCAGCTCCACGTCCAGTTCACCCCCCTTGTCGAGGGTGGCGATGTGCTGATCGGGGGTCAGGATCTCCAGATTGGGGCCGCCGCTGATGTCTCGAGCATGCACCGCTCCCTCGCCCTTGGCTTTGAGGGTAGCGGTGAGCTGGTCGCCGTCGTGCAGCCGCACCCGCACTTCCTTGAGGTTAAGTATGATGTCGGTGACGTCTTCCTTGACCCCGGGAAGTGCCGAAAACTCGTGCAGCACGTTCTGAATCCGTACCGCAACCGGGGCATAGCCCGGCAGCGAGGAGAGCAGGATTCGACGCAGCGCATTGCCGATCGTAATCCCGTAACCGCGCTCGAACGGCTCGGCGATGAAGCGACCATAGGTCGGCGTGAGTTCCTTGTCGTCGAACTCAATCGCCTTGGGTTTGATTAAATTACGCCAGTCCTTTTGCATACTGTCCCTACCCTGAGCGACCACGCCACCGCGGCGGTGGCCCTCAAAGTTTGTGTGCGGCTCTCAGCCCTGCTTTAAGCCCTACTTGGAGTAGTGCTCGACTATCAGCTTTTCGCTGATTGGAATGGTCAGGTCCGCACGCGCCGGCAAAGAGCGCAGCGAACCGCGAAACTGCTCGCGCTCAAGCGCGATCCACGGCGGCGTGCCGCGCCGCTGCGACAGTTCGATTGCCTCTGTGATTGCCTTGAGCGGGCGGCTCTTCTCCGCGATGCTCACGACTTCGCCCACCCCCACCAGATAGCCAGGCAAATCCACCACCTTGCCGTTGACCGCGACATGACCGTGACGAACCAACTGGCGCGCCTGCCCGCGCGAATTGGCGAAGCCCAACCGATAGGCCACATTGTCCAGCCGCCGTTCCAACAGCACCAGCAGATTTTCGCCGGTGATCCCCGCCATCCGCTCGGCCTGGTCGAAATAGCCGGCGAATTCGGTTTCCAGCAGGCGGTAAATCCGCTTGACCTTCTGCTTCTCGCGCAGGCGGATGGAGTATTCCGAAAACCGCGTGCGCCCCTGACCGTGCGCCCCAGGCGGATAATTACGCCGCTCGATCGCGCACTTGTCGGTGTAACAGCGCTCGCCCTTCAAAAACAGCTTGAGTCCCTCGCGCCGGCACAACCGGCAGACCGGACCGATATATCTCGCCACGAATTTTCTTCCTCTGTCCCAGGCTACACCCGCCGCCGCTTGGGCGGCCGACAGCCATTGTGCGGAATCGGAGTCACGTCCTTGATCGAACTCACTGCCAGCCCCGCGCCCTGCAGCGCGCGCACCGCCGATTCGCGTCCGCCCCCGGGCCCCTTGACCAGTACCGTGACCGCTCGCATCCCGACCTCGGCGGCCTTGCGCGCGGCCGCGTCCGCCGCCATCTGGGCCGCGAACGGCGTCCCTTTGCGCGATCCCTTGAAACCCACCGCGCCCGCGCTCGACCATGAGACCACCTGCCCTTGAGGGTCCGTGATGGTCACCACGGTATTGTTGAAGGTGGCATGCACATGCGCCACCCCTTCAGGCACCGACCGCCGCGTCCGGCGACGGCGCGGCGCGCTAGCCGCCTCGGCCGCCGGCGCCTTGGCACCCTGTTCCCGGGGTTTTTTTTCTTCCGCCATCTGAATCCTAGTCCGTTACCCGCTTAGCCCTTTGACGGCGGCGCCTTCTTGCCCGCCACGATTTTGCGCGGCCCCTTGCGAGTGCGCGCGTTGGTATGAGTGCGCTGGCCGCGTACCGGCAGCCCGCGCCGATGGCGCAGGCCGCGATAACAGCCCAGGTCCATCAGACGCTTGATCGCTTGCTGCACCTCGCGCCGCAAATCCCCCTCTACCTTGTAGCGCTGATCGATAAGCTGGCGGATACGGACCTGCTCGTCATCGCTCAGATCGTCGCTGCTTTTATCCAACTCCACCCGGGCGTCCTGGCACAACTTGCGCGCCGTGCTGCGCCCGATGCCGTAGATGTAGGTCAGCGCGATTTCCACGCGCTTGCCCCGCGGTAATTCCACCCCTGCGATGCGTGCCATGCGAACCTCGTCCTTAACCTTGGCGCTGCTTGTGGCGGGGATTGGTCGGACAAATGATCCGCACCACTCCCTGGCGGCGCACCACCTTGCAGTTCTTGCAAATCCGTTTCACCGATGCCCGCACCTTCATCGGGCTACCTCCTAGCGCATCCGGTACGTTATGCGCCCGCGCGACAGGTCATAAGGCGACAGCTCCACCGTGACCTTGTCGCCGGGCAAAATCTTAATGTAATGCATGCGCATCTTGCCCGAGATGTGCGCCAGCACTCGATGGCCATTGTCCAGCGAAACCCGGAACATGGCATTGGGCAGGGCTTCCTGGACCACCCCGCTGACTTCAATGGCATCGCCCTTGGACATACTTAAAGCTCGGTCAATATCTCCGGGCCGCGCTCGGTAATCGCGACCGAATGCTCGAAATGGGCCGACAATTTGCCGTCGGCCGTGACTGCGGTCCAGCCGTCGCTGAGGATGCGCAGATCCCGCCCGCCTTGATTGATCATCGGCTCGATCGCCAGCACCATTCCCGCCTGCAGCCGCGGATTGGGCATCCCGCGACTGAAATAATTGGGCACCTGCGGCTCCTCGTGCAAACGGCGGCCGATCCCGTGGCCGGCAAATTCCTCCACCACGGCGAAACCCGCCTGATGCGCCGTCCGCTCCACCGCGCGCGCGATATCGCTTATCCGCTGGCCCACCCGGGCCTGCTCGATCCCGGCGTACAGCGCCGCCCGCGTGACCGCCATCAACCGCTCGGCCTGGGCGCTGACCGTCCCCACCGCCACCGTCAACGCCGCATCGCCATAGAAACCCTGGTAAACTACGCCAAAATCCAAACTGACGATATCACCCGGCCGAATCCGCCGCCGCCCCGGAATCCCGTGCACAATCTCCTCGTTGACCGATACGCACAGGCTTCGTGGAAAGGGAATCCCATGCGGCCCGTACCCTTTGAAGGCCGGCCGCGCGCCCTTCTCCAGAGTCCGCCTTTCGGCCAGCTCGTCTAACTCCGCCGTAGTCATCCCGGGTCGTACCGTCTCGCGCAACTCGGCCAGAATTTCCGCCACGATTCGGCTGGCCTTGCGCATCAGGGCCAACTCGGCGTCATTTTTCAGTTCAATCACGCTCGCTGCGCCATCGTGCCCAGCGCCGCTAGGATCCGCTCGTGAACCACCTCCATCCGCTCTTGCCCGTCGATCTGCCTGAGCAATCCCTGGCGCTCGTAATAATCCAGCAACGGCTTGGTCTGCCGATGGTAGGTCGCCAGCCGATTCCTGACCGTCTCCTCGGCGTCGTCCTCGCGCTGATAAAGTTCTCCCTGACAGCGGTCGCATACGTTGATATTGCGCGGCGGATCGAAAATCAGATGGTAGGTCGCCCCGCAATTGCGGCAGGTGCGCCGTCCAGAGATGCGCCGGACCACTTCCTCGTCGCTGACCAGGAGCGCCAGCACCACATCCAGCGGACGCCCGGTCCGCTCCAGCATCAAGCGCAGCGCCTCGGCCTGCGCCAAGGTACGCGGGAAGCCGTCAAACACGAAACCACCCTGGGTCTCGCTTTGCTGCAACCGCTCCTCGATCATCCGCAAGACCAATTCGTCAGGGACCAGCGCGCCACGTTCCATATACCTACGCGCTTCCTGTCCCAGCACGCTTTTGTTGCGCACCGCTGTCCGTAACAGGTCGCCGCTGGCGATTTGAGGAATGTTCAGCTCGTCCTCCAACATCTTGGCCTGAGTACCCTTGCCCGCCCCGGGCGGACCCAGTAAAACCACGCGCACTGTTGTTTCAACCCTTCCTGGACTTGATCCGACCCCGCCGCATGAAACCTTCGTAGTTACGCGTCAGCAGATGGGTCTCCATCTGCGCCAAAGTATCCAAAGCGACCCCCACCACAATCAGCAGCGCGGTGCCGCCAAAGTAGAATGGAACATTGAACTGCTCGATTAGAATCGTGGGCAGCACGCACACCGCGCTTACATAAATCGCTCCGCCCAAGGTAATCCTCGACAGTACTCGATCGATGTAGTCGGCGGTGTAGCGCCCAGGTCTGATACCCGGAATAAAGCCGCCGTATTTTTTCAGGTTGTCGGCCACATCCACCGGATTGAACGTAACCGCGGTGTAAAAATAGGTGAAAAAGATGATCAATACGACGTAGACCACGTCGTAGATCCAGCCGCCTGGGGTCAGATAGGCCGAATAATTCTTGAGCGAGGGCACAAAAGTCGCCACGGTAGCTGGAAAGACCAGGATGGACGAGGCGAAGATCGGCGGAATTACCCCGGAGGTGTTGATCTTGAGCGGTAGATGGGAACTCTGCCCGCCGTAGATCCGCCGGCCTACCACCCGTTTGGCGTATTGCACCGGGATACGCCGCTGGGCGGTCTCCACGTATACGATCCCGGCCGTCACCGCGACCGACACCAGCAGCACGAACAGCAGCAGGAACAGGCTCATTTCGCCCTCCCGCACGAACTGCACCGTGGTGCTCAAGGCACTGGGAAGCCGCGCCACGATCCCCGCCATGATGATCAGCGAGATCCCGTTGCCAATTCCGCGCTCGGTGATCTGCTCGCCCACCCACATGATGAACATCGTGCCCGCGGTCAGGGTCAATACCGTGATTATCCGGAAGGACCAACCCGGCGCGTAAACCACCGAGCCGCCGCCGGGGGCCTGGATCTTCTCCAGGGAAACCGCGATCATCAAGCCCTGTACGATCGACAGTGCGACCGTGCCGTAGCGGGTATATTGAGTGATCTTGCGCCGCCCCGCTTCGCCCTCTTTGTAGAGCTCGTCCAGATAGGGCGAAGCGACCTTCAACAAATCCAGGATGATCGCCACCGAAATGTAGGGCATGATGCCCAGCGCAAAGACCGAAAAGCGCTCCAGGGCACCGCCTGAAAACAGGTTGACCCAACCAAACAAAGTACTCTGAGCGGCGTCAAAGAAGGCGGCCAGCGCCTGCCCATCGATTCCCGGAGTCGGGACCGCGACGCCAATGCGGTAAACCGCCAGCATCGCCACCGTGAACAACAGCCGGCGGCGCAACTCGGGAATATGGGAGGCGTTGGAAAAACCTTCCAGCATTACTTCAAATAGCCTCGATAATCTCGGCGGTCCCACCGGCCGCCGCGATCTTTTCCTGAGCACCCTTGGAAAAGGCGTGGGCCCGGATCGTAAGCGCGGCCCCCAGCTCGCCTTCACCTAAAACTTTAATTCGCGCGCCGACTCGGGCCAGCCCGGCCGCCACCAAGCTAGGCGGATCGACCGTGGAACCGGCGGCGAAATCGGCCAGCCGATTCAGATTGACCACCGCGATAGTGTCGCGCTCGCGCTGATTGCTCTGCAGGCGACGAAACCCGCGCTTGGGCAGGCGCCGCTGCAGCGGCATCTGGCCGCCCTCGTAACTGGGCGGGGTATTGCCGCCGCTGCGCGAGCCGCGTCCTTTATGGCCACGCCCGGCGGTTTTGCCGTTTCCCGAGCCGATTCCGCGCCCGAGGCGCTTGCGCCGTTTGGTCGAACCAGGCGCTGGATGCAACGATCTGAGGTCCATCTAAAATCTCTATCAGGTTTACTCCCGCGACCTAAGCCCCGGGCTGTTGCTCGATCAAATGGCGCACCCGCCGCAGCATCCCGGCGATCGCGGCGGTGTTGGCCACCTCGCGCTCGCGCCCCATCCGGGTCAGTCCCAGACCGCGCAAAGTCTCGCGCACCCGCCGGGTAGTGCCGATCGGACTGCGCACCAGCTTGACCCGAATAATCTCAGCCATCGCTTGAACTCCTTAGCTGGCGCTGGTCGGTTCGGCCACCGCCACTATCTGGCGCACCTGCGTCACCGCTTCGGGCGTGCGCAACTCCATCAACGCCTCGATCGTCGCCTTGACCAGGTTGTGCGGGTTGGAGGAGCCCAGCCGCTTGGTCAGAACATTGCGAATCCCGGCCAGCTCGACCACCGCTCGCACCCCACCCGCCGCGATCACGCCGGTGCCTTCCACCGCCGGCTTGAGCATCACCTTGCCCGCGCCAAAGCGGCCCAGCACTTCGTGCGGAATCGTGCCCTCGCGCAAAGGCACCCGAATCAGGCTCTTCTTGGCCCGCTCGCCGCCCTTGCGAATCGCCTCGGGCACTTCGTTGGCCTTGCCCAAGCCAAAACCGACCAAGCCATTCTGATCGCCGGCTACGACCAAGGCGCTGAAAGAAAAGCGCCGGCCGCCCTTGACGACCTTGGCCACGCGGTTGATATGAACCACCTTGTCCTTGAGATCCAGTCCCTGCGGATCGATACGTTCGGCCACGATAATCTTTCCTTTAAAACTTCAGCCCAGCCTCGCGGGCGGCGTCCGCCAGCGCCTTGACCCGACCATGGTAGAGAAAGCCGTTGCGGTCGAACACGACCTGCGCCAGTCCCAACTCCAGGCAGCGCGCGGCGATCGCACGGCCCACCGATTGCGCGGCCTTGATATCGCGCGTGCTCTTGAGCCCGGCTCGCACCGCCGCGGCGGCGGTCGAGCTGGCCGCCATCGTGCGGCCCGATTCGTCCGATACCACCTGGGCGTAGATATGGTGCAGCGAGCGGTAGATGGACAGGCGCGGCAAAGCGTCCGTCCCCCGCACCTGCTTGCGTACCCGACGCCGCCGGGCCATCCGTTTTTCCACCCTCGAAATCATCTTCCTCAGCCTCCGCTGGAGCCGGCCGCGGCCTTGCCCGCCTTGCGCTTGATGGTTTCCTCGGCGTACTTCACGCCCTTGCCCTTGTAAGGCTCCGGCGGCCGCAGGGCGCGCAGTTGCGCCGCTACCATCCCCAAAAGCTGCTTGTCGCTCCCTTCCAGGGTGAGCAAGACCTGGCGTTCGACCCGGGCGCTGATACCCGGCGGAAGCTGAAAGACAATCGGATGCGAATAGCCAAGCGTCATATGCAGGTTGGTGCCGCGCAATTCGGCCCGGTAGCCGACCCCGTTGATCTCCAATACCCGGGTGAAACCCCGGCTGACGCCTTGCGCCATGTTGGCCAGCAGCTTGCGCGTCAATCCGTGCAAGGCGCGCTCGCGATTGGAATCTCCAGGCCGCTTCAGCGCAACCGTGGAGTCGCTCTGCTCCAGCGTGAAACCGCTGGGCAACTCCAACTCGGCCTTACCCTTGGGCCCTTCCAACTTTACCAGCCGGCCGCTGGTCTGGAGCTTGACGCCCTTGTCCAACACCACCGGCAATTTTCCTATCCGTGACATGGTAGCCTCACCAGACCGCGCACAACACTTCGCCGCCCACGTTCTTGCGCCGCGCCTCGCGGTCGGTCATCACCCCCAGCGGCGTGGAAACTACGTGCAAACCCAAGCCGGCGCGAATCTTCGGCATCTTGCCGGCGCCCGCATAGTGGCGTAGACCGGGCCGACTGACCCGCCGCAAACCGCGCATCACAGGCTGGCGCTCCTCGGTATAGCGCAGGCGCAACAGCAGTTTGCGTCGATACCCTTCGCCATTGACTTCGGCCGCCGCTAAAAAACCCTCGGCCACCAACACGCGAGCCAGCGCTTCGCGCAAGCGCGAGTGCGCCACTTCGACTTCCGCGTGGCGGGCGTGCGCCGCATTGCGAATACTGGTCAACATCTGAGCTATCGGATCGCTGAGCGACATCTTGCCTACCCTACTACCAGCTCGCCTTGATAACGCCCGGCAAGGCACCCTTGAGCGCCAGGTTGCGCAGGCAGATCCGGCAAATCTTGAAGCGTCGATAAAAGGCCCGTGGCCGCCCGCAGCGGGTGCATCGATTGTGCTGGCGCACCTTGAATTTGGGCGTACGCGACGCCTTGACGATCAAACAGGTCTTCGCCATCCCATTAGCTCCCTGGCTTACGCCGCCGTCCTGACATCGCGCTCGCCGCCCGCACCTCGAAAAGGCATCCCCAGCGCGCGCAGCAACATGTGTCCCTCCAGATCGCTCAGCGCGGTGGTGATGATCGAAACGGTAAGCCCTTTGACCCGCTCCACCTTATCCAGGTTGAGTTCGGGAAAAATCGTGTGTTCGCGAATCCCTAGCGAGTAATTGCCCCGACCGTCGAAAGCTTTCTCGGATACCCCGCGGAAGTCGCGCACCCGCGGCAGGGCAACGTTGACCAGCCGATCGAAAAATTCGTACATCCGCTCCCGCCGCAAGGTCACCATCACGCCAATCGGCATCCCTTCGCGCAGCTTGAAGTTCGAAATCGCCTTGCGCGCCCGCGTGATGACCGGCTTCTGACCCACAATCAGTCCCAGCTCTTCGACCGCGGAATCCAGGATCTTGACGTTCTCGCGCGCCTCGCCCAAGGCCATGTTGATCACGATCTTGTCCAGCCGCGGCACCCGCCAGCGGTTGTCGATCTTCAGTTCGCGCATCAGCTCGGGCGCGATCTGCTGCTCATAATGCAGCCGCAGGCGCGCCGGCCCCGCCGGCTGTTCCGCGACCTGCTCCGCCGCGGCCTCCGCGGCCGCCGGCTGCTCGGCCGCGCCGCCCTTACGCCGGCCCGCTTTGCCTTGTCCGCCGGCGGCGCGTGCCGTCTCGGGCCGCGTACCCTTGGGTTGCTTATCCGCCATCAGTCGTTCCCCAAAGCCTCCTGGCAGCGCCGGCAGATGCGGCTTTTGCTGCCGTCGGAGGCTATTTTAAAGCCGGCCCGTACCGGCGCATTGCAGCGCTCGCAAAACAGCATCACATTGGACAGGTCCAAGGGTGCTTCCTTCTCCACGATTCCGCCCGGGCTGGCCGCGCCGCGCGGCTTGCTGTGGCGCTTGACCACGTTAAGCCGCTCCACCACGACCTTGCCCGCGCGAGGCAGCACCCGCATCACCTTGCCGGTCTTGCCCCGCTCCCGGCCGGTGATGACCATCACCAGGTCGTTTTTCTTGATCTTGCGCGACACCATCACAACACCTCGGGCGCCAACGAGATGATCTTCAAAAATCGCTTGGCTCGCAGCTCGCGCGCCACCGGGCCGAAAATGCGCGTCCCGATCGGTTCATGCTGATTGTCCACCAGCACCGCCGAGTTGTTGTCGAAGCGGATATAACTGCCGTCGGCTCGCCCGATCTCCTTGGCCGTGCGCACGATCACCGCCTTGGCCACGTCGCCCTTCTTGACCTTGGCGTTGGGGATAGCCTCCTTGACCGCGACCACGATCACGTCGCCGATCGTCGCATACTTGCGCTTGGAGCCGCCCAGCACCTTGATACACATCACCTTACGGGCGCCCGAATTGTCCGCCACGTCCAGTACGCTTTGGGTCTGAATCATCGCCCCGCGCTCCTCAGCCCGCCGCCCGGGTCAGGATCCGACTGACCCGCCAGCGCTTGTCCTTGGATAGCGGCCGACTCTCGATCAGCAGCACGCGATCGCCCGCCCGACACTGTCCCTGTTCGTCGTGCGCCTTGACCCGGGTATGCACCCGCATCCGTTTGCCGTACAGGGGATGCACCACCAGGCGATCGACCTGCACCACCACGGTCTTCATCATCTTGGCCGAGACCACCAAACCTTCGCGCTGTTTAATTCGTTCACGCATGGGCGCTGGTGCCCTCCGCCGCTCGCTGCTTTTGAGTAATCAGGGTAAGGATGCGCGCCAGCTCCTTGCGCGCCCGCCGGTAACCGGTGGGATTGTCGAGCTGGTTGGTGCGCAGTTTCAGCCGCAGACGAAACAGCTCCTCGCGCACCTCGCGCTCCTTGACCCGCAGATCCTCGGCACTCATCTGCCGCAATTCTTCAAGCTCCAACCGCCTGTGCCTCCCGCTCGATCACCATGGTCCGAATCGGCAGCTTATGCGCCGCCAGCCGCAAGGCTTCGTGGGCGGTGGCCGGATCGACCCCTTCCATCTCGAATAAAATCCGTCCCGGCTTGATCACTGCCACCCAGGCCTCGGGCGCCCCCTTGCCCTTGCCCATCCGCGTCTCGGCCGGTTTCTTGCTGATTGGCTTGTCGGGAAACACCCGGATCCAGACCCGCCCGCCGCGTTTGATATGCCGGGTCAGCGCGATTCGGGCCGCTTCCAACGCCCGTCCCGACAGCCAGGCCCGCTCCATCGTCTTCAGGCCGTAATCGCCGAAGGCCAGCTCCACCGCGCGCGATTCGGTGCCGCGCCGGCGTCCCTTCTGCATCTTGCGGTACTTGGTTTTCTTGGGTTGTAACATGCTCTAACCCCGCTCAGGCCGCCCCGGCGGTACGCTTATCCTCTTCTTCCTGGCGCGTGATGACCTCGCCGCGGAAGATCCAGACCTTGATCCCGATAACCCCGTAGGTGGTCTTGGCCTCGGCGAAACCGTAGGCCACGTTGGCGCGCAAGGTCTGCAGCGGCACCCGCCCCTCGCGATACCATTCCCGGCGCGCGATTTCGGCCCCGGCCAGACGGCCCGAAACGTGAATCTTGACCCCCTGCGCCCCCATCCGCATCGCCCGCGTCACCGCTTCCTTCATGGCCCGGCGAAAGGCCACCCGCCGCTCCAGTTGCAAGGCCACGTTTTCCGCCACCAACTGCGGATCGAGGTCGGGCCGGCGCACCTCGTGAATGTTGATGTAGGCTTCCTTGCCCTTCATCAGTTTCTGAATATCGAGCTTCAGCTTCTCGATCTCGGCCCCCTTCTTGCCGATCACGATTCCCGGACGCGCGGTATGGATATTGATCTTGGCCTTGTTCGCCATCCGCTCAATTTCGATCCGGGAAATTCCGGCGTGGTAGAGCCGCTTCTTGATAAACTCGCGCAAGCGCAAATCTTCGTGCAGCAACCCGGCATACGGATGATTGGCGAACCACTTGGAATCCCAGGTTTCGATTACTCCCAGGCGAAAGCCTCGTGGATGTGTCTTCTGTCCCATCGCTTAAGCCTTATCTACTCGGGCCGCTCATCGACCACGACGGTCAGATGGCTGGTGCGTTTGAGAATCGGAGTCACCCGCATATGGGCCCGCGGCATGCTGCGCTTCCAGGTCGGCCCGGCATCGGCCACCACCCGTTTGACGAACAGCCGGTCCTCGTCCACGTTCTGTTGGTTGCGCGCGTTGGCCACCGCCGCCAACAGGGTCTTGGACAGGATGCGCGCTCCCCGCTTGGGGGTGAAGCGCAGCACCGCGACCGCCTGCTCCAGGCTCTTGCCCCGGATTAAAGCGCATACCAGCCGCAGCTTTTGCGGCGAGATCCGCACGAACCTGGTCCTCGCTACCGCTTCCATCGCCTGCTGCCCTCAGCCCCGCTGCCCGCGCACTTCGCCCTTGCGATCGCCGGCGTGACCATGAAAGGTGCGGGTGGGCGAGAATTCGCCCAGCTTGTGTCCAACCATGTTTTCCGTGCAGTACACCGGCACGAACTTGTGCCCGTTGTGGACCGCGAAGGTCAACGCCACCATCTCGGGCGTGATCGTGGAACGGCGCGACCAAGTCCGAATGATGCGCTTTTCTCCGGCGCTGATCGCCGCCGCCACCTTCTTGCGCAGATGCTCGTCGACGAACGGCCCCTTGCTGAGCGACCTCATGACTGTCTAACCTCGCACCCCGCGCGGCCGGCGGCTGACGATATAGCGATCCGACAGCTTCTTGCCCCGCGTCTTGTAACCCTTGGTCGGCATCCCCCACGGCGACTGCGGATGATTACCCTTGGAGCGCCCCTCGCCGCCGCCATGCGGATGGTCCACCGGATTCATCGCGATTCCGCGCACCCGCGGCCGCCATCCCAGGTGGCGCATCCGTCCCGCCTTGCCCATCGAGAGGTTTTCATGCTCCAGGTTGCCGACCTGGCCCACCGTGGCCCGGCATTCCGCCAGCACCATCCGTTGCTCGCCCGAGGGCAACTTGAGCAGCGCGAACTTGCCTTCCTTGGCCATCAACTGGGCCTGCGCCCCGGCCCCGCGCGCAAGTTGCGCGCCTTTGCCCGGCTTGAGTTCGATCGCGTGAACGAAGGTGCCCATCGGAATGTTGCGCAATGCCAGCGCGTTGCCTGGCTTGATGTCGGCCGCCGGCCCGCATTCGACCGGGTCGCCGACCTTCAGGCCCTCGGGCGCCAGGATGTAGCGCTTGTCGCCGTCGCGATAATGGAGCAGGGCGATATTGGCCGAGCGATTGGGATCGTATTCCAGCGCCGCCACTACCGCCGGCACCCCGTCCTTGTCACGCTTGAAATCGATCACGCGCAGCCGCCGCTTATGGCCGCCACCGCGATGGCGCACGGTCATGCGACCGCGATTGTTGCGCCCGCCCGATTTCTTCAGCGGCGCCAACAGCCGTTTCTCGGGCGGCTTCTGACTCAACCCGCTGAAGTCGGCCAACTGCATGAAGCGCTGGCCCGGGGTGCGCGGTTTTAACTGAATGGTCGCCATGTCGCGCCCCTATACTCCCTCGAAGAACTCGATCCGGTCACCCTCCTTGAGAGTGACGTAAGCCTTCTTCCAATCCGAACGCTGCCCTTGACTGCGCCCCACCCGCCGCTGCTTGCCCATCATGTTGATGGTGCGTACCTGCAGCACCTTGACCTTGAACAACTCCTGCACCGCCTGGGCAATAGCTCCCTTGCTGGCATCGCGCCGCACCCGGAAGACGAACTGGTTGGCCTTCTCGCCCACCACCGTGCCTTTTTCCGTGATGAGCGGCGCCTGGATAAGCCCGTAGTCGATCATTGCCCCCCTCCCAACCGCCCCTCCAGGGCGCGCGCGGCCCGCGTGGTAAGCAACAACGCCGGATAGCGCAGCAGGTCATACACATTGACCGCGCTTACCGGCAGGACCTTGAAGGCCGCCAGGTTGCGCAGGGCCAGCGCCACCTGCTCCTCGCCCTCGGCCAGCAGGATAAGCGCGCTCTCCAGTCCCAAGCGCTTGAGTGCCGCCGCCGCGAGCTTGCTCTTAAGCTCGGGCAGGGCGAACTCTTCGACCACCACCACCCGACCCTGCTGGGCCCGATCCGACAGCGCCAGACAGAGCGCCTTGAGCCAGCTCTTCTTGTTGATCCGATAGGAATAGTCGCGCGGCTGCGGACCGAAAGTGGTCCCGCCATGGCGCCACAAGGGCGATCGCGTGGAGCCGGCGCGCGCCCGTCCGGTATGTTTTTGCTTCCACGGTTTGATGCCGCCGCCCGAGATCAGGCCGCGAGTCTTGGTCGCCGCCGTGCCCGCCCGTCGGTTGGCCATCTGCATCCGCACCGCCTCGTGCAACAACGCGGGGTCGCCCTGATTGCTGAAGACGGCCGCGCTCAACTCGATTTCGCCGCTGGCCTGCTGGCTGGCCGAAAACAGCGGCAGGCGGGTGGTCGTGCTGTCGATCGTCGAATCAGCCATGGGCCCGCTCCGCTTCGCTGCGCCGATGTTTGGTCGCATGACGCACCACCACGATCTCGCCCCGCGCCCCCGGAATCGCCCCGGCGATCACAATCGCCTGGTCCTCGGGCCGCACCTGCAAGACTTCCAGATTGGCCACCGTCGCCGCCGCGTTGCCCATTTGGCCCGCCATCCGCAGCCCCTTGAAGACCCGTCCCGGATAGCTGCGGTTGCCGATCGAGCCGCCGTGACGAAAGTATTCGTGGGTGCCGTGCGATCCCGGAAACCCGGCGAAGTGATGGCGCTTGATGACACCCGCGTAGCCGTGCCCCTTGGAGACCCCGGCCACGTCTACCCGGTCGCCGGGCTTGAACACGTCGCTGACCGCGACCGCCTGACCCACCTTCAACTCGCCCTCGCCCAGGCGCTGAAATTCGCGCGTGGCCTGGCCCGGAGCGACTTCCGCCTTGGCGAAATGGCCGCGCAGCGGCGCCGTCACGCGCGAGGCGCGCCTGCGCCCAAAACTCACCTGCACGCCGTCGTAGCCGTCGGTGGCGACGGTCTTGAGCTGAGTCACGCTGCACGGACCCAACTCCACCACCGTCACCGCCCGCACCCGCCCATTGGCGTCGGCCACTTCGGTCATGCCCAATTTTCTGCCGATCAATCCGCTCAGCACGTTCCTACTCGAGTTTGATTTCGACGTCGACGCCCGCCGCCAAGTCCAGCTTGCCCAGGGCGTCGATGGTCTGCTGGGTGGGTTCGAGCACGTCAAGCAGCCGCTTATGCGTGCGAATCTCGAACTGCTCGCGCGACTTCTTGTCCACATGGGGCGAGCGGTTGACGGTAAAACGCTCGATTCGGGTGGGCAGCGGAATCGGTCCGGCCACCCGCCCGCCGGTGCGCCGGATGGTGTCCACAATCTCGCGCACCGACTGATCGAGCAAGCGGTAATCGTACGCCTTGAGACGTATCCGTATCTTGTCGTTCATCCTGTCTGCCACGTCCAAAGGCTCCTGTTCGACGCACCCATGGGCCAGGCGATCGCGCGCCCGGCGCTCACTTAAGGATCTTGGAAACCACTCCTGCGCCCACCGTCCGTCCGCCCTCGCGGATAGCAAAGCGCAAGCCTTCATCCATCGCCACCGGAGTGATCAGCTCGCCGACAATCTTGATATTGTCCCCGGGCATCACCATTTCGGTGCCTTCGGGCAGATGCAGCACTCCGGTCACGTCGGTGGTGCGGAAGTAGAACTGGGGCCGATAGCCGTTGAAAAATGGAGTATGTCGCCCGCCCTCTTCCTTGGTCAGGATATAGGCCGAGGCCTCGAAGTTGGTGTGCGGAGTGATCGATCCGGGCTGGGCCAGAACCTGCCCACGCTCGACCTCTTCGCGCTTGACTCCTCGCAGCAGGACTCCAACGTTATCGCCCGCCTGGCCCTCGTCCAGAATCTTGCGGAACATCTCGACCCCGGTGACCACGGTCTTCTGGGTGTCGCGAAAGCCCACGATTTCCACTTCCTCGCTGACCTTGACCCGACCCCGCTCGACCCGGCCCGTGACCACGGTGCCACGACCCGAGATCGAAAAGACGTCTTCGATAGGCATCAGGAAGGGACGGTCAACCTCGCGCTCGGGCTGCGGCACATAGCTGTCCACCGCGTTCATCAGCTCCAGGATCGGCTTGCAGTTGGGGCAGTCGTCCTTGCCGCAACCGCATTCCAGCGCCTTCAGCGCGCTGCCCCGGATGATGGGGATGTCGTCGCCGGGAAACTCGTACTTCTTGAGCAGGTCGCGCACTTCCAGCTCGACCAGGTCGAGCAGTTCGGGATCGTCGACCATGTCCACCTTGTTCATGAAGACCACGATCGAGGGCACGCCGACCTGGCGCGCCAGCAAGATATGCTCGCGGGTCTGCGGCATCGGCCCGTCGTTGGCCCCCACCACCAGAATCGCCCCGTCCATCTGGGCCGCGCCGGTGATCATGTTCTTGATGTAGTCGGCATGGCCCGGGCAATCGACGTGGGCGTAATGGCGCTTGGCGGTCTCGTACTCGACGTGAGCGATCGCGATCGTGATCCCGCGTTCGCGCTCCTCGGGCGCTTTGTCGATCTGATCGAAGGCAACGAAATGGGCCAGCTTGCGCGCCGCCAGGACCCGGGTGATGGCCGCGGTCAGGGTGGTCTTGCCGTGATCGATATGGCCAATCGTGCCGACGTTGGCGTGCGGCTTGTTACGTTCGAATTTAGCCTTGCCCATGTTCTGCCCTCCGGTTTAACCCTCTCTCTTGAAGCCTCAAGCCCGCGCCCGCTCGCCTTCGTTGGCACGCGCCATTAGTTCTTCGTAAATCTGCTGCGGCACCGCTTCATAAGCCGCGAATTGCATCGTGTAGGTCGCTCGTCCCTGCGTGATCGAGCGCAGCCGGGTCGCATACCCGAACATCGTGGCCAGCGGCACCCGAGCCTCCACCACCTGCGCGCCGCCCCGGCTCTCCATGCTCAGAATCTTGCCACGACGCGAATTGATATCGCCGATCACTTCGCCCATGAAGTCCTGCGGCGTCACCACTTCCACTTCCATCACCGGCTCCAGCAGCAGCGGGCTGGCCTTCTCGGCCGCCTCCCGAAACGCCATCGAACCGGCGATCTTGAACGCGATTTCCGAGGAGTCCACTTCATGGTATTGGCCGTCGAGCAAAGTGGCTCGGATATCCACCATCGGATAGCCCGCCAACACCCCGTTCTCCATCGCTTCCTTGACCCCCTGCTCCACCGAGGGGATGAAATTGCGCGGGATCGACCCGCCCTTGGTGGCGTCGACAAACTCAAAGCCGGTGCCCTTGCCCAGCGGCTCGACCCGCAGCGACACCACTCCGAACTGGCCATGGCCGCCGGTCTGTCGCACGAAGCGCCCTTCGGCTTCCACCGTGCGCCGGATAGTTTCGCGGTAGGCCACCTGCGGCTTGCCGATCGTGGCGTCGACCTTGAACTCGCGCAGCAGCCGATCGACGATAATCTCCAGGTGCAATTCGCCCATCCCCGCGATCAGGGTCTGCCCGGTTTCGGTATCGCTGGAGACCCGGAAGGAAGGATCCTCCTTGGCCAACTTGTTGAGCGACTCACCCAGCTTGTCCTGATCGGCCTTGGTCTTGGGCTCGATCGCGATCCGGATGACAGGTTCGGGAAATTCGATCGATTCCAGCACGATCGGATGGGCCGGGTCGCAAAGCGTATCGCCGGTGGTGGTATCGCGCAGCCCCACCGCCGCGATATCGCCCGCCAGCACCTCGGTGATTTCCTCGCGCTTGTTGGCGTGCATCTTGAGGATCCGCCCGATTCGCTCCCGCTTGCCCTTGGTCGAGTTGAGCACCGAGGAGCCGCTTTCCAACCGTCCGGAATAGACCCGCAAAAAGGTCAGCGTGCCCAGATACGGATCGGTCATGATCTTGAAGGCCAGCGCCGCAAACGGCGCGTCGTCGCGCGGCCAGCGCTCCTCGACCTTGTCGCCCACCAGCCCGGTGACCGGCGGCACGTCGGCGGGCGAGGGCAGGTAGTCCACCACCGCGTCGAGCATCGGCTGCACGCCCTTGTTGCGAAAGGCCGATCCCATCAGGACCGGTACCGCCTTCATTTCCAAGGTGGCCCGGCGCAGCACCTGGCGAATCAGCTCGGGCGCGGGTTTCTTGCCCTCCAGATAAAGCTCCATCAAAGCTTCGTCGTGGTCGGCCAGAATCTCCACCATCCGCTCGCGCGCGGCTTCGACCTCGGCCACCCGCTCGGCCGGGACCGGCTCCAGTCGGTATTGCGCGCCCAGCGTATCCTTGTCCCAGATCAAGGCGCGCGATTCGATCAGATCGATCACCCCGGTAAAGCGCTCTTCGCTGCCCACCGGGAGCTGAATCAACACCGGCACCGCCTTGAGCTTGTCGCGAATCTCGTTGACCACGCGCTCGTGCTCGGCACCCACCCGGTCCATCTTGTTGATGAACGCGATACGGGGGACGCGGTACTTGTCGGCCTGGCGCCAGACGGTCTCCGATTGCGGCTCGACGCCGCCCACCGCGCAAAAGACCGCCACCGCGCCGTCGAGCACGCGCAAGCTGCGCTCGACCTCGATCGTGAAGTCGACGTGACCGGGCGTATCGATCAGGTTAATCCGATGGTCGCGCCAAAAGCAGGTGGTGGCAGCCGAAGTGATGGTGATGCCGCGCTCCTGCTCCTGAACCATCCAATCCATCGTCGCGGTCCCTTCATGGACCTCGCCGATGCGGTAATTGATCCCGGTGTAGTACAGCACCCGTTCGGTAGTGGTGGTCTTACCGGCATCGATGTGCGCCATGATGCCGATATTGCGCACCCGTTCTATCGGTGTTTCACGAGCCATTGGAAAACTACTTGGTTAAACTGGATTACCAGCGATAATGGGCGAAGGCCTTGTTGGCTTCCGCCATGCGATGAGTATCTTCGCGCTTCTTGACCGCGCCACCGCGGTTGGCCGCGGCTTCGCCAATCTCAGCCGCCAGCCGTTCCACCATCGATTTCTCGCCCCGTGCGCGGGCCGCCTGCGCCAACCAGCGCATCGCCAGCGAGGAGCGCCGCACCGGTCGCACTTCCACCGGTACCTGATAGTTGGCCCCGCCCACCCGGCGTGAGCGCACCTCGACCGCGGGGCGCACGTTTTCCAGCGCCCGCTTGAAGACCGCCAGCCCTTCTTCCTTGGTGCGATCGGCCACCAGGTCCAACGCGCCATAGAAGATCTGCTCGGCGCGCGACTTCTTGCCCCGCTCCATCACGGTATTGATAAACTTGGCCACCGTGCGATCGTGAAACTTCGGATCGGCGCCAACCTCGCGCAGCTTGATTGAACCTTTGCGTGGCATCTTACTTACTTAGGCTTCTTCGAACCGTATTTGGAGCGCCCCTGACGCCGCTCCTGCACCCCGATCGAGTCCAGCGTGCCGCGCACCACATGGTAGCGCACGCCCGGCAAATCCTTGACCCGGCCGCCGCGGATCAGCACCACCGAGTGCTCCTGCAAATTGTGCCCCACCCCGGGGATATAAGTCGTTACTTCATAACCGTTGGACAACCGCACCCGTGCTACCTTGCGCAGCGCTGAGTTGGGCTTCTTGGGCGTCGAGGTGTAGACCCGGGTGCAGACCCCGCGTTTTTGGGGCGAAGCTTGCAAGGCCGGGGCGCTGGTTTTGTAGCGCTTCTTGACCCGCGCGCCGCGGATGAGCTGGTTGATCGTTGGCACCTTACAGACTCTTTTCTTCCCTTCGACCGCTGCCCGAAGCCTGCCGCCCCTGCCGGTCGAAATTGCTCTGATTCGTCGTTTCCCCCATCGGGGCCGATGGGTGTTTCACTATACTGATTGGCCCGACTGCTTCCAAGCGGGCGCCTGAGACGCAAACGAACCGCCCAAGGGCAGCACACCCTTGGGCGTAACTGATGATATTTACGGGCTTGCGAGGGGCCTGTCAACGCCCCTTCGCCTTTCGCCTTGCTTTGCCTGTGCTGGCCCTGCCTAAAGACTCCGCTTAACGGCTTTCCAGCAACTCGCCCTCCAACCCCGGCTTGTCCGCCTCCTCTTCGCTCCCGCCCTCGACGTGGACCATGACCCGGTTATAGGTGGACAGTCCGGTTCCGGCCGGAATCAAGCGGCCCATGATGACGTTTTCCTTAAGCCCGACCAGACGGTCGATTTTGCCGTTGATCGCCGCCTCGGTCAGCACCTTGGTGGTCTCTTGAAAGGAGGCCGCCGAAATGAAGCTTTCGGTGGACAGCGAAGCCTTGGTGATTCCGAGCAGCAGCGGCTCGGCGATCGCCGGTTCTCCGCCCTTTTCCAGCACCCGGCCGTTTTCCTCCTCGAAACGCCATTTCTCGACCTGGTCGCCGACCAGAAAATCGGTGTCGCCAACCTCCTTGATCCGGACCCGACGCAGCATCTGGCGCACGATCACTTCGATATGCTTGTCGTTGATCCGCACTCCCTGCAGCCGATAGATTTCCTGAATTTCGTCCACCAGGTACTTGGCCAGCGCCTTCTCGCCCAGGATGGTCAAGATATCGTGCGGATTGGAGGAACCCTCCATCAGCGGTTCCCCCGCCTTGATGACGTCGCCCTCGTGCACGCCGATATGCTTGCCCTTGGGAATCAGGTACTCGCGCGGTTCGCCGACTTCTGGCGTCACCACCACCTTGCGCTTGCCCTTGGTATCCTTGCCGAAGGAGACCTGGCCGTCGATCTCCGAAATCACCGCGAACTCCTTGGGCTTGCGCGCTTCGAACAGCTCGGCTACCCGCGGCAGTCCGCCCGTGATGTCCTTGGTCTTGGTGGTCTCGCGCGGAATCTTGGCCAGGATATCGCCCGGCGAGACCTCGGCGCCGTCGGCCACGTTGATGTAGGCGCCCACCGGCAGGAAATAACGCGCCTGGGAATCGCTCCCCGGCAGCTTGGCCGTCTTGGCCCCGGTGTCCTTGATCGAGATGCGCGGGCGCACGTCGAGGTCCTTGAACTCCACGACCACGTTGGAACGGGCGCCGGTGCGCTCGTCCACCCGCTCCTCCATCGTACGCCCCTCCAGGATATCGCCATACTTGGCGATCCCGCCCACTTCCGTGATGATCGGCGTGGTATAGGGGTCCCATTCGGCGATCAGCGCGCCGGGCTTGACCCGGTCGCCGTCGCCCTTGAGCAGCTTGGCCCCGTACACCAGCGGATAGCGCTCGCGTTCGCGCTCGCGCTGAACCGTGCCGTCGCCCAGCGGTTCGGCGATCGCAACCTCGCCGTGACGCGACATCACCACCAGGTGGCCGTCGCGGCTGCGCACGGTATTGACCCCGTGCAGCCGCACCACCCCTTCGTTGCGCGCCTCCAACGTGGTCTGCTCGGCGCGCCGGCTGGCGGTCCCGCCGATATGAAAGGTGCGCATCGTGAGCTGGGTGCCCGGCTCGCCGATCGACTGGGCCGCGATTATCCCGATCGCCTCGCCCAGGTTGACCAGATGGCCGCGCCCCAGGTCGCGCCCGTAGCAGCGCACGCATACCCCGCGGCGCGACTGGCAGGTCAGCACCGAGCGGATGCTTACCTTCTCCAGCCCGGCGTCCTCGATAAGCTTGACCCGGTCTTCATCGATCGGCTCGTTGGCCCGCACCAGCACCTGATTGGTGAACGGATCGTTGATATCTTCCAGCGCCACTCGCCCCAGGACCCGGTCGCCCAACCCTTCGATGATCTCACCGCCTTCCACCAGCGGCGTCATCTCGATCCCGTCCAGAGTGCCGCAATCCTCTTCGGTGATGATCGAGTCCTGCGCCACGTCGACCAGACGGCGGGTCAGGTAGCCCGAGTTGGCGGTCTTGAGCGCGGTATCGGCTAACCCCTTGCGCGCGCCATGGGTCGAAATGAAGTACTGCAGCACGGTCAACCCTTCGCGGAAATTGGCCGTGATCGGGGTTTCGATAATCTCGCCCGAGGGCTTGGCCATCAGGCCGCGCAGGCCGGCGAGCTGACGGATCTGCTGCTCGGAGCCGCGCGCGCCGGAATCGGCCATGATGAAGATCGGATTGAAGGAGGGGCCGCTGACCTCTTTCTTGTCGCCGTCGCGAAAGACCTGGGTGGCCAGCCCCTTGAGCACTTCGCCGCCGATCTTGTCCTGGACCTCGGCCCAGATGTCGACCACCTTGTTGTAGCGCTCGCCGTCGGTGATAACGCCGTTGTTGTACTGCTTCTGAATCTCGGCAACCTGCTTTTGCGCTTCCTCCAGAAGCTTGGGCTTCTGGTCGGGAATCTTCATGTCCTTGATCGAAATCGAAATTCCGGCCCGAGTGGCGAATTCAAATCCGATATCCTTGAGCCGATCGGCGAAGATGACGGTGGCCTTGTTGCCCGACTGGCGGTAGGCCAAATCGATAAGGTTGCCCAGCTCGCGTTTTTTCATCGTGCGGTTGACTTCGGCGAAAGCCAGTCCCGGCGGCACGATTTCGTACAGCAACACCCGCCCCACCGTGGTTTCCACCAGCGCCACTTCCGGGCCCTGGCCGTTGCCCGCCGCCACCGGCCGGGCCTGATCCCCCTCCTCGGCCGACAGGTACAGCGCGTGCTCCTGCTTGACCACCGGCAGCCGTACCTGGATGCGGGCCTGAAGATCGACCTCGCCGTGGTCGTAGGCGATCCGAACCTCCTCGGGCGAGGCAAACCGCTTGCCCTCGCCGCGGGCCAGCGGCCGTTCGCGAGTCATGTAGTAAAGCCCCAGCACCATGTCTTGGGTGGGCACGATGATGGGCTTGCCGCTGGCCGGTGACAGGATGTTGTTGGTCGACATCATCAGGACACGGGCTTCGATCTGGGCCTCCACCGACAGCGGCACGTGCACCGCCATCTGGTCGCCGTCGAAATCGGCGTTGTAGGCCACGCAGACCAGGGGATGGAGCTGAATCGCCTTGCCCTCGATCAGCACCGGCTCGAAGGCTTGAATCCCCAGCCGATGCAGGGTGGGCGCGCGGTTGAGCAGGACCGGATGCTCGCGGATCACCTCGTCCAGGATATCCCAGACGTCCTTGCCTTCCTTCTCGACGATCTTCTTGGCGCTCTTGATCGTGGTGACGTAGCCCTTCTCCTCCAGCTTGTTGTAGATGAAGGGCTTGAACAGCTCCAAGGCCATCTTCTTGGGCAAGCCGCACTGATGCAGCCGCAATTCGGGGCCCACCACGATGACCGAGCGGCCAGAATAGTCCACCCGCTTGCCCAACAGGTTCTGCCGGAAGCGGCCCGACTTGCCCTTGAGCATGTCGCTGAGCGACTTGAGCGGCCGCTTGGAGGGACCGGTGATCGCCCGCCCGCGCCGCCCGTTGTCGAACAACGCGTCCACCGCCTCCTGCAACATCCGCTTCTCGTTGCGAATGATGATGTCGGGAGCGCTGAGTTCAATCAGCCGCTTGAGCCGATTGTTGCGGTTGATCACCCGCCGATACAGGTCATTAAGATCCGATGTGGCGAAGCGTCCACCATCCAACGGCACCAACGGGCGCAGGTCGGGCGGGATCACCGGCAGGATGGTCAGGATCATCCATTCGGGCTTGTTGCCCGACTCGCGAAAGGCGTTGATCACCTTCAGCCGCTTGGCCACCTTCTTGCGCCGCGCCTCGGAGGAGGTGCTCTTCATCTCCTGGCGCAGGTCCTGCGCCAGCTTGTCCAGGTCCAGCGCACTGAGCAGCCAGCGAATCGCCTCGGCTCCCATGTCGGCCTTGAAACCTTCGCCGTACTGCTCGCGCGCCTCCCGGTACTTGCGCTCGGTCAGCAACTCGCGCGGCTGCAGCGGGGTCTCGCCCGGGTCCAGCACCACGTAGGACTCGAAGTACAGGACCTTCTCCAGCTCCTTCAGGGTCATGTCCAGCAAGGTGCCGATACGCGAGGGCAGCGAGCGCAAGAACCAGATGTGAGCCACCGGCGCGGCCAAGTCGATATGGCCCATCCGCTCGCGCCGGACCTTGGACTGGATCACCTCGACCCCGCACTTCTCGCACACCACTCCGCGATGGCGCATGCGCTTGTACTTGCCGCAATTGCACTCGTAGTCCTTGGTCGGACCGAAAATCTTGGCGCAGAACAGACCGTCGCGCTCGGGCTTGAAGGTGCGGTAGTTGATGGTCTCGGGCTTCTTGACCTCGCCGTGCGACCACGACCGGATGGTCTCCGGCGCCGCGATCGAGACCCGGATGGCGTTGAAGGCCAACGGGTTTTTGGGCTTCTCGAAAACTCCGAAAATATCTTCCATGTGACTTTGCTCCCCGCGGCCCGTCAGGCCCGTTCGGCTTCCTCCAGCAGGTCGATCTGCAGGCACAGCGACTGCAGTTCCTTGACCATGACGTTGAAGGATTCCGGCAGCCCCGGTTCCAACGTGTTCTCGCCCTTGACGATCGCCTCGTACATCCGCGTGCGCCCGGCCACGTCGTCGCTCTTGACCGTGAGCATCTCCTGCAGCGCGTAGGCCGCGCCGTAGGCTTCCAGCGCCCACACCTCCATTTCGCCCAGCCGCTGGCCGCCGAACTGGGCCTTGCCGCCCAGCGGTTGCTGGGTGACCAGGCTGTAGGGGCCGGTGGAACGGGCGTGGATCTTGTCCTCGACCAGGTGATGCAGCTTGAGCATGTACATCACGCCCACCGTGACCGGCTGCTCGAAGGGCAGTCCGGTGCGGCCGTCGTGGAGCTGACACTGACCGGAGTCGGGCAGATGGGCCCGTTTGAGCATCTGGAAGATTTCCTCTTCGCGCGCCCCGTCAAAAACCGGCGAGGCCAGATGGATCCCGGCCACGCAGCGGCCCGCCAGCTTGGCCAGCTCGGCGTCGGGCAGCTCTTCGATAAACTCGTGGTTCTCCTTGCTCGGGAACAGATCGAGCAGCTTTTTGCGCAACTGGGCCGGGCTGAGCGAGTCTTGCAAGTCGCGCTCCAGTTGACGCCCCAACTCGCGCGCCGCCCAACCCAGATGAGTCTCCAGAATCTGCCCCACATTCATCCGCGAGGGCACCCCCAGCGGATTGAGCACCATGTCCACCGGCGTGCCGTCGGCCAGATAGGGCATATCCTGCTCGGGCAGGATACGCGACAGGACGCCCTTGTTGCCGTGGCGACCGGCCATCTTGTCGCCCACCTGCAGGCGGCGCTTGATGGCGACGAAGACCTTGATCATCTTGATCACGCCCGCCGGTAGCTCGTCGCCCGCGCGCAAGCGCTCGATCTTGGTGCCGTAGCGCGAGCTGACCTGGCCCACGTTCTGATCCATCGCCTCCAGCGCCTGGCTCACCTCGTTGCTCGCGCTCTCGCTCTCCACCCGCAACTGCGCCCACAGCGGTACCGCGAGCTGGTCGAGGTCGTCGGCCGTCACCGGATGGCCCTTGGGCAGCACCACCCGCCGATCGTCGGAGATGATCCGCGCCGCCAGCTCTTTGCCCACCACCGCGCGCTTGAGCTTGCGCAGGGTCTGCTGGCGAATGATGCGTACCTCTTCGACTTCGTCCTGCTTGAGCCGCTCGATCTCGGTATGCTCGATTTCCTGGGTGCGATCGTCCTTGGCTACCCCGCGCCGGGAAAAGACCCGCGCGTTGATCACCGTGCCTTCCACCCCCGGCGGAACCCGCAAACTGGTGTCGCGCACCTCGCCCGCCTTCTCGCCGAAAATGGCGCGCAGCAGCTTCTCCTCGGGGCTGAGCTGAGTCTCGCCCTTGGGGGTAATCTTGCCCACCAGGATATCGCCCGGCCGGACCTCGGCCCCGATTCGGATAATCCCGCTCGTGTCGAGGTTCTTGAGCGCTTCCTCGCCGACGTTGGGAATGTCGCGGGTGATCTCTTCCTGCCCGAGCTTGGTATCGCGCGCGATACACTCGAACTCCTCGATATGGACCGAGGTGAAGAGGTCTTCCTTGACCACCCGCTCCGAGATCAGGATGGAATCCTCGAAGTTGTAGCCGCCCCACGGCATGAACGCCACCAGGACGTTGCGCCCCAGCGCCAGCTCGCCCTTGTCGGTGGAGGGGCCGTCGGCGATTACGTCGCCGGCCTTGACCCGCTCGCCCTTGACCACCACCGGGCGCTGATTGATGCAGGTGTTCTGGTTGGAGCGCTGGTACTTGATCAGGTTGTAGATATCCACTCCGGCATCATGCGGGTCGCGTCCCTGGCGATCGGCCCGTACCACGATTCGCTCGGCATCGACGCTCTCCACCACCCCGTCGCGCTTGGCCAGCACCGTCACGCCGGAGTCCCGGCCCACCGTCTTCTCCAACCCCGTGCCCACCAGCGGGGCCTCGGTCTTGAGTAGCGGCACCGCCTGGCGCTGCATGTTGGATCCCATCAGGGCGCGGTTGGCGTCATCGTTCTCCAAGAACGGGATGAGCGAGGCCGCCACCGACACCAGTTGGTTGGGCGACACGTCCATGTACTGGATTTCCTCGGGCCGCACCACGGTAAATTCGCCCCCGATGCGGGCCGAGACCAGTTCGTTGGTGAAGCGCCCGTGGCTGTCCAGTTCGGCGTTGGCCTGCGCGATGACCTTCTCCTCTTCGTCCAGCGCCGACAGATAGACCAGCCGATCGGTCACCCGGCTGTTCTCCACCACTCGATACGGAGTTTCGATAAAGCCAAACTCGTTGACCCGCGCATAGGTCGACAGCGCGGCGATAAGCCCGATATTGGGCCCCTCGGGGGTTTCGATCGGGCAGACCCGCCCGTAATGAGTCGGATGGACGTCGCGCACCTCGAAGCCGGCCCGCTCGCGGGTCAGGCCACCGGGCCCCAAGGCCGACAGCCGGCGCTTGTGGGCGATCTCGGAGAGCGGGTTGGTCTGATCCATGAACTGGGAGAGTTGGGAGGAGCCGAAGAATTCCTTGATCACCGCCGCCGCCGGCTTGTAGTTGACCAGCTCCTGCGGCATCAGGGTCTCGATATCCTGCAGGCTCATCCGCTCCTTGATCGCGCGCTCCATGCGGACTAGCCCTATCCGGAACTGGTTTTCCACCAGCTCCCCCACTGCGCGCACCCGCCGGTTGCCCAGATGATCGATATCGTCGACCTGACCGCTGCCGTTCTTGAGATCGATCAGGTAGCGCACCACCTCCAGGATGTCCTCGCGCCGCAAGGTGCCCTGTTCCAGCGGAACGTTGATCTTGAGCTTATGGTTGAGCTTAAGCCGGCCCACTCGCGACAGGTCGTAGCGCTCGGGATTGAAAAACAGGTTGTTGAAGAAGGCGGTCGCGGTTTCCATGGTCGGCGGGTCGCCGGGCCGCAGCCGCTTGTAGATCTCGATAATCGCCTCCTCCGGTCCACCCAGCTTGTCCTGCGACAGGGTCAGGCGCAGCGGCCCGCCGCCGGGCTGATCTTCGCTGTAGAGCACCTCCAGGCGCTTGATTCCGCGCGTGCGCAACTGCTCGATCAGCTCCTCGCTCAGCTCTTCGTTGGTCTGCAGGAGGACCTCGCCGGTGGCCGGATCGACCACGTCGTGAGCCGAGATCCGTCCCCGTACCTCGTCAACCGCGATCGGCACTTCTTCCAGATGGGCGGCTTCCATCTGGCGCACCACCGCCTTGTTGAATTTGCGCCCCTCGCGAGCCAGCACCTCGCCGCTCTTGGGATCCTTCACGTCGCGGCTGACTCGCGTGCCCAGCAATTGGTCGGGCTTGAACTGCTTGGCGAGCTGCTTGCCCTCCAGGATGATGGTGTCCTTGCGATAGTAGTAGTTGAGCAAATCCTCGGTCGTCATCCCCAACGCCCGCAACAGGACCGTGGCCGGAAATTTGCGCCGCCGGTCGATGCGGACGTAGAGCACGTCGCGCGGATCGAACTCGAAGTCGATCCAGCTTCCCCGGTACGGAATGATGCGGGCCGAGTAGAGCAGTTTGCCGGTGGAGTGGGTCTTGCCCTTGTCGTGCTCGAAAAACACCCCGGGCGAGCGATGGAGCTGGGAGACGATTACCCGCTCGGTGCCGTTGACCATGAAAGTCCCGTTGCGGGTCATCAGCGGAATTTCGCCGAAGTAGACCTCCTGCTCCTTGACGTTCTTGATCGAGCGCCGGCCGTTTTCCAGATCCCAGATGACGAGCTGAATCTTGACTTTGATTGGGGCCGCCAGCGTCATGCCGCGCTGATGGCATTCGTCGACGTCGTACTTGGGGGTGCCCAATTCGTAGCTGACGAACTCCAACGAGGCGTTTTCGTTGAAGTCCTTGATCGGGAAGACCGATTTGAAAACCCCCTGCAACCCGACGTCGGCCCGCTCTTCCATCGCGGCATCGGCTTGCAGGAAGTCGTCGTAGGAGCGTTTTTGAATCTCGATCAGGTTGGGGATGTCGATGATTTTTTTGATTTTGCCAAATGAGCGGCGAAGACGAAGGTTGGTTGTAACCTGCGACTGCTGAGCCATGTTCTCCCCACCCGTACCCGCGCCGGCCGCCGCCCGCCTCAACAGGGGACCGCGACCCGGGGGTCGGAATGCGGGCCCGCCCTCAGGGGGCGCGCCCGCGCTTTTTTCACTGCCTACGATTCAAAGTGTCACGGCTTAAGGCTAGCTCTGGGAATGGGAACGCCGCGCTCGCCATCCCTGGATCCATTGTGAGCCTTACCGCGCTTCAGGGGAAGGGGCTCGCACTACTTGAGCTCCACGCTTCCGCCGGCCTCTTCCAGCTTCTTCTTGACCTCTTCGGCCTCGGCCTTGTTGATCCCCTCTTTGACCGGCTTGGGCGCGCCGTCAACCAGGTCCTTGGCCTCTTTGAGTCCCAGCCCAGTCAATTCGCGCACCACCTTGATGACCTGGATCTTTTTGTCCCCCGAGCCGGTCAGGACCACGGTGAACTCGTCTTTTTCGGGCGCCGCCGCCGCGGCCGCGCCCGCGCCCGCCGCCGGCGCTGCCATCGCCATCGGTGCCGCCGCCGACACGCCCAACTCCGCTTCGAGCTCCTTGACCAGGGCGGCCGCGTCGAGCAGGGACAAATTCTTGAGATAGTCCTTGACCTGATCGCGGCTGAGCTGTGCTTCTGCCATTGCGCTTGTTCTCCTCGAACTTCAGTCTGAAATAATCTGCCTGGGCGCCGGCCGCGGGGCCCGACGCGTCATCTTCCCGCTTCAGCCCGCCGCCGGCGGCTCAGCCGCCTGCGCCTTCTTGGCGATAGCGTCCATCAAGCGAGCCAGCCCGGCACCCGGCTCGTTGAGCAGGCGCACGATGCGGCTGGCCGGCGCCTGGATCAGTCCCAGGAGCTGCGCCAGTACCACCTCGCGCGGCGGCATCGCAGCCAACTGCAAGACCTCCTCGCGCGAGAGCAGCTTGCCCTCCAGCAGGCCGCCGCGCAGCTTGAACTTGTCACCGGCGTCGCGAAATTCGCTGACCGCCTTGGCCGCCGCCACCGGATCGCCAAAGCTCAGGATCACCCCCACCGGGCCGCCCAGGTAGCGCTCCAGGCCGGCGAACCGGCCCTGGCCGAGAGCCCGGCGTACCAACGTGTTCTTGGCGATCTTGAACTCGGCCCGTGCTGCCCGCATCCGGCGACGAAATTCAGTGGATTGGGCCGCCGTCATCCCTTGATATTCCGATACCAGGGCCAGATTGGCCTCGCCCATGCGCTGGGCCAGCGCGGCCACCAAAGCCCCTTTGTCACTTCGCTTCATAGCCTGTCCGCGATCCGCTCCCGCTAAGCAGCCGCGGCCGCTACCGCGCTCGCTTCATTGTTGTCGACCCGCACCCCCGGACCCATGGTCGAGGACAGGGTCACGCTTTGAACGTAGTTGCCCTTGGCGGTGGAAGGTTTGGCCCGGATAAGCGCCGCCAGCAGCGCCCGTGCGTTCTCGGCCAGTTTGCTCGTGCCGAAGCTGACTTTGCCCAGCGGCGCATGAATTACCCCGCCCTTATCGACCCGGTAATCGACCTTGCCCGCCTTGACTTCACCCACCGCCTTGGCGACGTCGAAGGTGACCGTCCCCAGCCGCGGATTGGGCATCAGGCCGCGGGGACCGAGGATCCGGCCGATCCGACCGACCGCCCCCATGATATCCGGAGTGGCGATCACGCTGTCGAATTCAAGCCAGCCTTCCTCGGCGATGCGCGCCACCAGCTCCTCGCCCCCCACGATATCGGCGCCCGCCTCGCGCGCTTCGCGCTCCTTGTCGCCCTTAGTCAGGACCAGCACCCGCACGCTGCGGCCGGTGCCGTTGGGCAGCACCACCGTGCCTCGCACGTTTTGGTCGGCTTGGCGCGGATCGACGTTGAGCCGCACCGCCAATTCCACGGTTTCATCGAACTTGGCCACCCGGTTGTCAACCACCAGTTGGAGCGCTTCCTCCAACCGGTAGCGGCGCGCATGATCGATCTTCTCAACCGCCTTGCGATAGTTCTTACCTGCCATCGCGCTAACCTACAATGTCGATTCCCATGGAGCGCGCGGTTCCCGCCACGGTGCGCATCGCGCCCTCCAAGTCTTTGGCGTTGAGATCATTGAGCTTGGTCTTGGCAATCTCCTCGACCTGCGCCTGGGTGACCTTGCCCGCCTTGTTTTTGTTGGGGGTCGGCGAGCCCTTGCCGACCGCGGCCGCCTTGAGCAACAGCACGGAGGCGGGAGGACTCTTGGTGATGAAGGTGAAGGAACGATCGGCGTACACCGTCACCACCACCGGAATTACCAAGCCCTGCATGTTCTGGGTCTGGGCGTTGAAGGCTTTGCAGAACTCCATGATATTGACCCCGCGCTGCCCCAGCGCCGGCCCCACCGGCGGAGAGGGATTGGCCTGTCCCGCGGGAATCTGCAACTTGACCTGCCCGACTATCTTCTTTGCCACGACTTTGGGAACTCCACCATCCGCCGGCCCACGGGCGGAAAGACGAACGCGACCTTAGGCTTGCACCCCAAGCTTGCGCGCCGCGGATGGGCCTAGGCTTTTTCTACCTGAATGAAATCCAGTTCGACGGGTGTAGCCCGTCCAAAAATCGAAATCAGAACCCGGACCTTGCCCTTCTCAGGCCGGACCTCTTCCAGGGTTCCATTGAAATCCTGAAAGGGACCATCCACCACCTTGACCGATTCCCCCACCTCAAACAAGACCTTGGGCTTGGGTTTGAGCGCCCCTTCCTGCATCTGCTGGGTGATTTCCATCACCTCGGACTCAGGAACCTCGGGCGGCGCGGTGGCATGGCCGACGAAACCGGTGATCTTGGGCGTGTTCTTGATCACGTGCCAGGTTTCGTCGTTGAGTTCCATGTTGACGAAAATGTAGCCGGGAAAGAACTTACGACTGGAGGTCTTTTTCTGCCCCCCCTTGCCCAGTTCCACCACTCGCTCGACCGGTACCAGGACCAGGAAACGCCCTTCACGGTCGCGTCCGAACTTGTCCTCCATCTTGAGCGTCCGGATGCGTTCCTCCAGCGCGGCCTTGGCCTTGTGCTCATACCCCGAGTAGGTATGAACGACGTACCACTTCTTGTGGCCGCCGGAGGACCCAACCTCGTGACTTACCGTTTCGTCGGCTGGCACCTGCTCGTCCTCGAAATTCACTTGCTTGCTGCGCTCGATACGCTTAACTCAATAACTGCCGTACGACCCGAGTCGCGGCCAGATCCACCAGCCCCAACCACACCGCCATCAGCAGCGTGATCACTACCACTACCGCGGTGGCCCGCATCGCTTCCTTGGGCGTGGAAAAGTGGACTTTGCTCAGCTCCGTCCACGATTCGGTCACAAAATCGATGCCTTGGCTTATTCGCGCCTTGATCTTACCCATTACAAAGCCCAATTCCTATACGGCTGGGGCAAAAGGAATGGCGGGCCAGGCAGGATTCGAACCTGCAACCCTCGGATTTGGAGTCCGATGCTCTGTCCAATTAGAGCTACTGACCCTGAGCCTGCCGAGCTTGGCTGAAATGCCCTTCACCTCAGATCTTCGTCTCTTTATGCGCGGTATGGCTGCGACAGGAGGGACAAAACTTCTTTATTCCCAACTTGTCGGGCTGCCGCTTCTTATTTTTGGTAGTAGTATAATTTCGTCGCTTGCAGTTATCGCACGCCAACCCGATCAAATCTCGCATCGCTCGCCTCGTATAATGTCAAAGCCCACGACGGGAATCGAACCCGTGACCTCTTCCTTACCAAGGAAGTGCTCTACCGACTGAGCTACATGGGCACCACTTCAAACTCAAGCCCGCCAAATGCGCAGCCCTGAGCGCGCCCCCTTACGTCGAGGTCGGCACCGCGCCCTCCTCAACTCGCTCATCGCTCGGACAGAACCTGGATTCCGACAATCGCCGCGCGGTTCAGGCCAAACGCAACGAATCCGATAGCTTATCTATTTTCAAAATGCAAAACCAGACCCCGGTAAGGCGTCCGGGAGCCAACGACCGCGCTTCAGGAACTTTCCGCCACGCCCCACCAAAGCCGACGCAGACGAATCTCGCTGCTCAGGTCAACCCCCGTCCCGCCCCGTTTTGCTCGACCCGCTCCCAAACAGGGTGGTGAAAAACCCAGTTCTGGGCGAAGCCGGCGCGCCGCTTAGAACAGCAACCCTGTGGGAAAGATGGCTCCGTTACTCGATCTTCTCCGCCTGACCAGGGGGAGGCAAAAGAGGGGTAAGCAGGCGTCGGAGACTTTTTTCGCACCCTAACTAAGCAACGCCAACATCGTCGTCGACACCGCCGCGCCGCCTCGCCGCCGGTTCGCATGGCCGCTTGCCCCAAACGCGATGGCCTGCGCTCACGCCCGCTTGTTGCAATGCGCTCCCGCCTTGCCTCAACGCGACCTGCGTATCCAATTCGACCCTCGCGCGCTTACGCCAGTCAACCGCGCGCGCATGCTGTAATACAACCGACCAGTCCGGCGTTCTGCCGGATACGGTAGACCACTGTATGTATCCGGTCGCTACAACTCAGCCGTCCTTGTGTCAAAATGGCGCAGCGACAGAATTGTCAACTAGTGGCATTCGACTTGATACGTTCGCTTGCCCGCCGGCGGGCTTATGTGCTTGCAACTAGCTAATCGGCGGCCCACTTTCAGATATATCTCGACACTCACCTTCATAGGCATTACTATGTATTAACTCCGCTCTGCTCTTTGCAGCCAAACGATCCCTGGCCTTCGTACCGTCGCTAAAGCGTCACCAGACGGCGCTTATCCGCTTGAGGCATAGGGTTTCCATCCCTGGATGAAATTCGTCCTTCGACCGCCGCGTCTTCTTCACCGAGTCGCTGTCAGTTGGCACGGGTATAGCGATGCAAGAAATGCGCGCCGCACACGGTTGTTTGGCAGCCCAGCCTGGCAAAGGCTGCGCGTGGCGACTCTCAAACGAAACGGGGTACAGTCCAATGGAAATAGGATTGTCTGGCAGGAATCCGAGGTTGCGCGTGCTTGCGGCCGTGCTTCTGTTGGGCTTGGCCGCTTGCGATTCAACCGTCTCCAGCCAGAAAGAAGTAGTCAAACAGAATCAGCCGGGTCAGATGTCGCCGGCGGTCAGCGGCTTTTTTGGCCAAGACGCATCTTTATTGCAACCGGGCAAGGAGGGCCAGGCGGCACTCGTATACATCAATCCGAACGTCCAGTGGAAATACTATGACAAGATTTTACTTCAACCGGTTCAGTTTTGGGATAGCGCCAACAGCTCAGTATCGCCCGCCGACCAACAGATGCTGACCGCGTATATGTACAATAAACTCGAGCAGGATCTGACAAAGCATTTCACCCTAGTGAATCGTGGCGGGCCTAACATTATGCAGCTTCAGGTGGCCTTGGTTAACGCAACCGGAGCTACTCCTGGGCTGCGCTCGGTGTCGGTGGTTATCCCTCAACTGCGAGTTCTGAACGCCGCGCAGTCTCTTGCCACCGGCAGTTATGCCTTCGTCGGCTCGGCCGAGGCCGAGATGAAATTGCTCGATAGCTCAACCGGTGAGTTGCTTGCCGCGGGGATCGACAAGCGCAAGGGCGGCGTGGCGCTATCCGCCGCGGCTCAGTGGCGGTGGGGAGATGCCGAGAGCGCAATGGATTACTGGGCGGGCAAGGTGACCAGCCGTCTGTTGGAGTTGCAGGGCCGCTCTCCCTCTGAGGAAGGGTAGGTTGACTGGCCGGTTATTTGCGTGCGGCTCAGCCGGAGGATGGAGATTTTTTCACATGGATGCGGTCGCGGTTAATTCTACGCAGGGTATCGTATCTTTCAGCAGGAGCGGCGATGTTCTGGTCGCGACGTTGGCCGGCTCCTGGCATCTGGGCAGGGATCAGCCCGACGCGGCGCTTGTTGACCGCGAGCTCGCCGTGCAGCCCCATTTGCGCAGACTCGCCTTCGATGCCACCCAGTTGGCACATTGGGACAGTGGGTTGATCGCTTTTCTTACCGAAGTCTCCGGAATCTGCCGCGCGCTCGACATCGCTCAGGATCGCGCCGGCCTGCCGCGCGGGCTCAGGCGTCTGCTCGAACTGGCCAAAGCCGTACCCGAAAAGAAAGGCGCGCGCGCAACCCCTGAAAGCATTTTTTCTGACCCGCATCGGCGATGCCGCAAAAGGCTACGCCGGAGCGATCGCGGAGTTTCTTGCCTTCTTCGGCGATTTGGTCGTGGCTCTGGCCAGCTTTGTCCAGGGCAAGGCTCGCTACCGTTCTGTCGATCTGCTCGAAGCCATCCAGGAATGCGGCGCCGCCAGCGTCGGTATCGTGACTTTAATCTCCTTTTTGGTCGGCGTGATTTTGGCGTTCATGGGCGCGGTGCAGCTTTCCCGGTTCGGCGCCTCGATCTACGTCGCCGACCTGGTGGGGATCGGGATGGTGCGCGAGATGGGAGCGATGATGACCGCGATCATCGTGTCCGGCCGCAGCGGCGCGGCTTTCGCGGCCAGGCTGGGAACAATGAAGGTCACGCAGGAACTCGATGCCTTGATTACGCTGGGGCTGTCGCCGACGGAATTTCTGGTCCTGCCGCGGACCATCGCGCTGGTGCTGATGATGCCGCTGCTGTGCCTGTTTTCGGACCTGCTGGGGATCTTGGGCGGGATGGCGGTCGGGGTCGGGCTGCTTGACCTTTCGGTCGTCAATTATGTGCGCGAAACGATTTCGACGTTCACCTTGACCAACCTCTTCGGCGGTCTTGTGAAGGCCACGGTTTACGGCGGCCTGATCGCGTTCGCGGGCTGTTTGCGGGGGTTTCAGTGCGGCACCAGTTCCTCCGCGGTCGGGGACGCGGCGACGCGGGCCGTGGTCACCGCGATCGTCATGGTGGTCGCCGCCTGCGGCGCGTTTTCGGTGATTTTCGATCTGCTCGGGATTTGAGCGCCGATGACTCCGGAAGCCGCTTGCCAGGACTCCGCGTACCCGCCGCAGATAAGCGTGCGCGGCCTGGAAATGGCCTACGGCAGCTTCGTGCTGATGCGCGATTTGAACTTCGTGGTGCGCCGCGGCGATATCTTCGTGATCATGGGTGGCAGCGGCTGCGGCAAGAGCGCGCTGCTGCGCCACCTGATCGGCCTGAAGGAACCGGCGCGCGGCGAGATCTTTTACGGCGAGGTCAACTTCACCGCCGCCCCGCCCGAGGTACGCCAGCGCCTGCTGCGCTCCTGCGGCATCCTTTATCAGAGCGGCGGGCTGTGGAGTTCGCTGACGCTGACGGAAAACGTGGCGCTGCCCCTGGGCGAGTTTACCGATCTCACGCCCGTTCAGATTCGCGCGATCGCCGCGCTCAAGCTGGCATTGGTCGGGCTCAAGGGCTTCGAGGACTACTACCCCAGCCAGATCAGCGGCGGGATGCAAAAACGGGCGGGGCTGGCGCGCGCGATGGCGCTCGACCCCGAAGTGCTGTTTTTCGACGAACCCTCGGCCGGCCTCGATCCGGTAAGCTCGCGCCTGCTCGACGATCTGATCCTGGAGCTGCGCGACAACCTCGGCTCGACCATCGTCATCGTCACTCACGAGCTGGCCAGCATCTTCGCGATCGCCAACAACGGCGTATTCCTGGATGCCGAATCGCGCTCTCAGATCGCCACCGGCGACCCCCACGAGATGCTGGCGCACTCAAGCGATCGACGGGTGCGAAGATTTCTCACTCGCGGAGAGGAGGGGGGCGAATCAGCCCCGAATCATGGCTAAGCGCATCAGCTCAACCGCGATCGGCGCCTTCGTGCTGGGCAGCCTGGCGATCCTGGTGGCGGCGCTTGTGGTGGTCGGATCGGGCCAACTCTTCGCCAGGCCAGTCAAGTTCGTGTGCATGTTCCAAGGCAACCTCAACGGCCTCAAGGTCGGCGCGCCGGTCAAGGTCAGAGGAGTGGAGACCGGCAAGGTGGTGGCGATCAAGCTGAAGCTTTCGCCCACGGAGGGGCGCCTTCGGCCAGGGCTTAAGGAAATTCGCCTGCCCGTGCTAGTCGAGCTGGACCGCTCCCAGGTAGTCGCCCTTGGAGGAACGGGCGAGGCGCTGCGCAGACAGGGCTACGAGGAGATGCTCCAGCGGGGTTTGCGCGCGCAATTGAGCGTGGATAGCCTGCTGACCGGCTTGCTCTACATCGATCTCGATTTTCATCCCAATTCGCCCGCCGACCTGGTGCTGGTGCCAGACAGCGGCCCTTACCGCGAAATTCCTACCATTCCAACCAAACTGCAGGAATTCCAGGAACAGACGACAAAGATATTGGCGCAGCTCCAAAAACTCGACCTCCAGTCGATGGCCTCAGCCATCACCCAGGCAGCCGGATCGATTAACGAGCTCGCCAGTTCAGACCGGCTCAAAGACGCGCTGAACTCGCTCACCGATGCCACCGCGCAGCTCGATCGCACCGCCTTGGCCGCCCAGAGGGCGATCCGCGACGCCAGCCAGCAGTTGGCTCCGTTGAGTTCGGATCTGCTCAAAACTTCCACCCAGATGACGCTTACCCTGCAACAGGCACGCCTGGCGCTGCTCGCGATGCAGGCGACGCTGGGCCCCGACGCGCCGCTGTCGGTGCACCTGAACCGGGCCCTGGATCAATTCGCCGAAGCCTCCAAATCCCTCCAGGAGTTGACCGACTATCTGCGCCGAAATCCCTCGTCCCTGATTCGCGGCAGGTATGCGCCGGATCGGCATCCTTGAGGGGCCGGTTGCGGCGCCCAGCAAGCCAAAGGGCCCAATGCAGTTCGACCCGACGGTCTCGGCGATGAACATCCACGCGATCACCCTGATGCTGGCGGCTTCGATGCTGCTGGCCTGGCAGGCGGGCTGGCTGATGGGCCGCCGTTCCAAGCATCCAATGGGCTCGAAATTCGACGACGCCGCGATGGCACTGCTCACCCTGGTGCTGGCATTCAGCTTCGCAGCAGCGCTCGCCAAGCACGATCAGCGCCGTTTGGGCGTGGTTGGAGACGCCAACGCGATCGGGGATTTTTACACTTGTGCCAGCCTGATCGAGGAACCCGTCCGTGGCCAGTTGCAGCAAGTGATACGCCATTACGCCGAGCTGCGGCTCAAGTTGGCGCGCGGCCCGCTTTCTTCCCAGGCTCTGGCTGATGCGCTGGCCAGCTCTGCTCGCGACCACCGCCTGATGACCACCCTGGTGGCGCAAGCACTGGCAAATGGGACACCCGTGGCGGTCTCCCTGACCAACACCCTGAACGCGGTGAGCAGCAACCAGGCCGTTCGGCTCTCGGCCTACCGCGACCGCATGCCCGCCAGCGCCGTAATCCTGCTTTTCAGTTGCGCAGCCATCGCCGTGTTCCTGGTTGGACGCGAGCAGGGAAATGTAGGTAGTACCGACGCCATTGCTACGCTCTGCTTTATCCTGCTCGTGACCGTCGCCGTCTACGTCGTGCTGGACTTGAATCAGCCCGAAAGCGGCCTGATCCGGGTGAGCCAGGAGCCGATGGAACGAGTCCTGGCTTCGATAGGAAACTAGCCGGCGACCAGGGCTTGCGCGCCGCTGCAAACGGCGTGGGCGCCGCGACTCAAGCCCTTCGGACACGGCTTACCAGACCAGCCGAGTTGATCTTTATTGGGTCTTGATGGAGCGGGAAACGGGACTCGAACCCGCGACCCCGAGCTTGGAAGGCTCGCGCTCTACCAACTGAGCTATTCCCGCTCTCCGCCCGGGCCTGGCGCTGGTGGAGAGGGGAGGATTCGAACCTCCGAAGGCATAAGCCGGCAGATTTACAGTCTGCTCCCTTTGGCCACTCGGGAACCTCTCCTCGCTTGCCCAACCCATAAGCCGATGGCCAGAATTGAACTGGCAACCTACTGATTACAAGTCAGTTGCTCTACCTTTGAGCTACATCGGCCTAGGCTAAAGCGTAATCTGTATTCCGCCGGCACGGCAGTTGTCAATAAACACCTCGCCGCCGATCCCTGGCAAACTCGGTTTTTGCTATGCTTTCGCTCTGTGGAGGCTATCACAATCGGCGTGATTTCGAAATCGGAGCACGGCTTGGCCGACTTACAGGGCGTTGACCAAGGCGCCGAACAGCCCCTCCCGGCGGCGCCGGATAGCGAACAGCGCAAGCCCGGCGGCCATCGCCACATTGAGCGATTTCAACTTGCCGTAAAGCGGGATCCGCACCCCGAAATCAGCCCGTTTCTTGACCAGCGGCCGCACTCCAGCCCCTTCTGCACCGATTACCAGAACCAGGCGCCGCTGCAGGTCAAGCTCTTCCACGGTTTGCTCGCCTTCGGGGGTGAGAACCGCGATCCAGTAGCCGGCCTGTTGAAGCTGTTCGAGGGTGCGCACGACATTGCCACATTGGGCCAGCTTCAGATGTACCCACGCCCCAGCTGAAGCTTTAATTGCCACCGGGCTGAGTTCCGCGGTGTGATCGCGTGCGATAATCACCGCCTTGAAGCCGGCGCATTCGACCCCGCGCAAGATCGCGCCCAGGTTGCGCGGATCGGTAACCCCGTCGATCAGCACAATCAGCTCGGGCCCACTCTCGATCAAATCCGCCGTTGCCAAGTACTGATAGGGCCGGACGCTGGCGACCATCCCCTGATGGCGCGCCTGAGAGCCCGCCGCCCGCTGCAACTCCGCCTCCTCGACCAGGCGCACTTCTCCGCCCGACTGCTTGACCCGGGCCGCTTCGGAGGCGAACCGTCGCTGATCGCGCGCGCGCAGGTAGAGCACTCGCACCAGCTTGGGATCGGCCGCCAGCAGCTCCCGGATAGGCTCCAGGCCAAAGATGAGCTCGCCTGAAATTCGCTCGGCCGCGGAATCGCGCCCGGGCCGCCCATCCTTCGGCTTGGGCCGCGCGGCGGCGGTCTGCCGTTCCACCGGTCTGCCTTTTTTGTAATCTCCCATTGCGCCTCCGCGGTTGGCCAGCCCCCGACCCATCGCGCCGAGGGGTGCTTGCGTTGATGCTCCGGCGCGACCAAGCTTAGCTTCGTCGCCCGATGCGCGCCAACAAGCCGTGCTCCGCGTAAAGACCATCGACCGCTATATTCTGCGGGAAGTGCTGGCTCCGTTGGGCTTGGGCCTGCTCTTGTTGACCTTTGCCCTGGTCACCGGACGCCTGCTCAAGCTTATCGATCTGATGGTCAATCACGGAGTGCGGCCCATCGAGATCCTCAAGCTCATCGGCTTCATCATCCCAAGTTTCCTGGAACTCACCTTTCCGATGGCGCTGCTGCTAGGCACGCTGCTCGGCTTCGGTCGGATGTCCTCCGATCAGGAACTGACCGCGGCGCGAGCCTCGGGAATCAGCTTGTATCGGCTGGCGATGCCGGTCCTGATGCTGGCGCTGGTGGTTTACGCGATTTCCAACTGGCTGGCTTTCGCCCTGCGCCCGTGGGCCAACGCCTCCTTGCAACACGAGCTTTACCATGTGGTGCGCTCGCGGGCGACCGCCGGGCTCAAGGAAAAGGTCTTCAATCGGATGTTCCCCGGGCTGGTGGTTTACGTCGATCGAATCTATCCACCCGCCACCCGGCTGGGCGGAATCCTGATTTCCGACGAGCGTGATCCCCGCCAGCAATCCACCATTGTCGCCCGCAGCGGCCTGGCGGTGCCCAACGAACGCGCCGAAACCGTCACCCTGCGCCTGCTCGACGGCTGGATTTACGGCACCGATGCCCAGACCAATCGCACCCACCTCACCCGCTTCGCGCTGTACGACCTCACCATCACACCCGGAGCCGCGATGGGCTTCGTGCGCCAGGATCCCGAAGAGATGAGCTACCATAAGCTGCGCAGCGTGATTGCCGCGGCACGCCGGGCCGGCAAGCCCGATTACCAAGCCGAGAGTGAACTGGCCCAGAAGTACACCGTCCCCTTCGCCACCGTGCTGTTTGCTCTGCTGGGAGTAACCTTGGGGCTCAAGCCGGCTCGCGGTGGACAATCCGAACGCTTCGGTATCAGCCTCGCGTTTTTTTTCTTCTACTACACGATGATGAAGATGGGACAGACCTTGGCCGAAGGCGGTCGCCTCAACCCGTTTTTGGCCTTGAGTATCCCAGACCTTATCTTTGCGATCATGACCGCCATCCTGTTCTACCGCAGTGCCACCGATCGCTCCGATCAAGGACGCGGCCTCGTTGATCTCTTCTGGGATTTGATGGATCGCCTCGGCCCGCGCCGGGAGGCCGCATGAGGCCGCGCCTCTCGCCTACGGTCGATCGATTTCTGGGCAACCGCTTCATGGAACCCTTCGCGGCCTCGCTGGGAGCCTTCAGCGTGGTCTACCTGTTGGCCGATTTCTTCGATCACCTCGACGACCTGATCGATTACCACGGCCTGGGCTGGCTGGCGCTGCAATACTTTGCCCTCCAGCTCCCCTTTATCGTGACCCAGCTTATGCCGGTGGCCTGCCTGGCCGGCGTTCTGCTCAGCTTTGCTCTGCTCAGCCGCAACGGTGAGGTGCTGGCCTTCCAAGGTCTTGGCATCAGCCGCTTCGAGATCGCTTTACCGCTGCTGGCGTTGGGCTTGATAATTTCGCTGGCGGATTTCGGCTTGAGCGAGACCGTGGTCCCGGTTGCCAGCCGTCGCGCCAAGTATCTGTTCACGGTCAGGCTCAAGCAGCGCAAGCTCAACGCCGTCTTCGCCGACCAGCGGATCTGGCTGCGCGCGCGCCACGGTTTCATGTCGGTGGACAACTACGACGCCGCTCATCAGCGCCTGCGCGGCATCACCTACTTCCAGCTCGACCATGGCTTTCAGCTACAAACCCTCAATAAGGCCAAAAGCGCTCAGTGGAACGGCAAACGCTGGCAGCTCAATGACGTGCACGAGGTGCTCATTGACCCCAAGGGCGAGGTCAGTACCCCCTCCGAGGCTTCCTTTCCGGTGGACTTCCGTCCGGCCGACTTCGGACTACTGCGGCTCGATCCCGAGGAGTTTACTCTGGGTGAACTCAACCGCTATATCCATTCGCTGCGCCGAAAGGGGTTGGAACCCGGCGGCTACGTGGTCGATCGCGACTTGAAATACGCGATGCCGCTGGCCTGCCTGGTCATGGTCGCGGTGGGGGTCGCGCTCAATCTCGATCCGTTGCCCCGGCGCAGCACCCTGGGACGCAGTTTCGCCTGGGGCCTGAGCATCGCTTTCGGTTACTGGCTGGTGCTGGGCTTTACCTCCTCCTTCGGCCGCTCGGGTTTGATCGCGCCTTGGCTGGCGGCCTGGCTGCCCAATTTGATTTTCCTGGTGATCGCGGCCTCGCTCTTTCTGCTGGGCGAGGAGCACTGAGCGACTGCCGAAAATCGCTTTGGGCTTTCCGCCAGCACACTGGCTTCGTTCCACCAGTGCTTCCCCCCTTTTAAAGATGGGGCGCTCAGTCCTTTTCCCCTGGATGACTGCTCTAACGGTGAAAAATCCTGTTCACCGCTCAAGCCAGCAGCACCGCTACAATCCCGGTCAAAAAGATTCCGTCGAAGGTGCCCGCGCCACCGATCGAGGCCACCGGCGCCCCCAGATCGCTGAGCTTGCCCAAATTGGCCAAGTCGGCGCCGATCAGGGTACCTAACACGCCGCTGATGAAGGCCACCGTGCCGGCGTGGGACGAACCGACCAGCAGATAAGCCGCCAGCGCCGCGACAATCGGCGGGATGAACATCGGGGTGGCGATACCCACGCCGGCGATCGGTCGGGCAAACCAGTTGACCACCAGCGCCACGATCGCGGTCGCCAGCATGGCCGGCTGCCACAGTATGATTTGATGGCTGAGAAGATAGATTGCCACCAGCAGCGGCACCACCGCGCCGCCCAGGTTGACTGCCAGCACCGTGGTCGCGTCTTCGCGTGCGGGAACGCGGTAGCGCACGCCGTAGTAACGGACCACCTGCGGGGGGTGGCGGTGGGAGGCGTGCAGCCGCGCGATCGGGATGTTGATCCAACTGCCCAGCAGGCTCGCCAACAGGGCCGCGAAGGCTAGTTCCGGCGGCAGTCCGGCCCGGGTGAAGGCGTAGGCGATGACGTGAATCTCGACCAGGACGAACCAAAAGGCCAGGAGCAGAAAAAACAGAAAGCCGTAAATCAGCAGGAAGGGGCCGAAAAACATCCGCGCCAATATAGCAGAGCTAACTCCGACGACAATCAGGCGCGCCGGCTCCTTGTCAGGCTGCGCGGGCTGCGCTTAGATCAGCCCGCGATGGCAACCGATAAGCGACGTGACGAATTGCTGGCGATGCTGGCCGCCAACTCGTATTTCGAACGCGATCTGACTTTGGCCTCGGGCCGGCGCGCCAGCTACTACATCGATGCCAAGCGCACCCTCTATCTGCCGCGGGGCGCGCTCCTGGCGGGCGATCTGATGCTCGATCTGGTGCGGCCCAGCGGCGTCAGGCAACTGGGCGGGCTGGCCACCGGCGCCCTGCCCATCACCGACGCCATCGTATGCGCCGCCGGCCGTCACCAGGTCGATCTGCGCGGCCTGTTCGTGCGTAAGGAGACCAAGGCTCACGGCTTGCAACAACTGATCGAGGGCGCCTTCCACGCCGGCGACTTGACCGCGGTGATCGATGACACCATCACCACCGGCGGCTCCAGCCTGAGCGCGGCCGCAGCTTTGCGCGAAGCTGGCGCCAACGTAACCCACGCTTTTGCCCTGGTCGATCGAGGCGAGGGTGCAACCGCTGCCTTTGCCGCTGCGGGCTTGGAATACGCCTTTCTTTTCACGGCCGATGAAATCAGCCGCCGCGCCCGTGCTTGAGACCGCGCCAGCCCTGAGCGGGGCCACCCGGGTGGCGGGAGTAATTGGCGACCCAATCGCCCATTCGCTCTCCCCCGTGATGCATAACGCGGGCTACGCGGCGCTGGCGATGAACCGAGTTTACGTTCCCTTCCGCGTCCCGGCCGCCGGTCTCAAGGCGGCCCTGCAAGGGGTGGTTGGACTGGGTATCCTGGGGGTCAATATTACGGTCCCGCACAAGGAGCGCGCCGCCCGCCAGCTTGCGGAATTGAGCGAGGAGGCGCGCCTGCTGGGCGTGGTCAACTGTATCGTCAATCGCGACGGACGATTGGTAGGCGACAACACCGACGCCCGCGGTTTGCGACTGGATCTGCAACGCGCCGGCGCCCGGCTTGAGGGGCGAAGCGTGGTCCTAATCGGCGCCGGCGGCGGCGCCGCCTCGGCGCTGCTGGCCCTGCAGCGCGAGGGCGTCGGGCGAGTCTATCTGGCCAATCGTACCCGCGCCCGCGCCCTGCGGCTGGCCCGCCGTTTCCCCGGGCTTGAGATCGAGGTCAAACGGCTGGCCGATTTGGCCGACCCTCGATTGATCGCGCCGGTCGCGGCTGTGATCAACGCCACCTCGATAGGTCTTCAGGGCGAACCCTTTCCGGCCCTGGCCTACGATGCGGCCTCTGAAGATTGCCTGTTTTACGATTTGGTGTACCGGCGCGAGACCACTTCCTTCCTTCAGCCCGCCGCCGCTCGCGGCCTTGCCATCGCCGACGGTATCGGGATGCTGCTGGGTCAGGGCGTGATCGCTTTCGAATTGATAAACGGGGTGGCGGCGCCGGAGCCGGCGATGCGCCAGGCCCTGTGGTCGGCGGTCGGCCGAGTCTGAAATCCCCTCTCCGGAGCTGGGCCGGGTTTCTATGCCTGGTCGCGCGCGCTATCCTGAAACCCAGCATAACCGCATCACAGGCCATCACTGCGTTGAGAGGCGGTCCAGACCTGGAAAGTCACTGTTCAATGCGACCGGCGCGCTGTCTTGAATCGTCAACTATCGGGTTGGGCCTGATTTTGGGACTAATCCTGGCCGTGACTTGGAAAGCGGCCGGATGGAGCGCCACCACCGCGCCGCAGTCGGCTGCGGTGGTTCGGCTTTTGGATCGAATTCAGGCTCACTATCAGTCAACCCGGACCCTCAGTGCCGATTTCGCCGAGGAGATTGCCGGGATCAGCGGCAGCCGCGCCCTGCGCAGCGGCCATGTGGACTATCAGAAACCCGGCCGCTTTCGCTGGGAGTTCAACCCGCCCCATCGCGAGACCATCGTATCCGACGGCCATCAGCTCTACGACTACCAGCCCGACTTGCAGCAGGTCTTGGAAATGCCGCTGGCGCAGGCTTTTCAGTCGGCCGCACCGGTCGCCTTCCTGCTGGGCTTTGGCAACCTGCGGCGCGACTTCAACGCCACCATCATGCCGCCCGTCCACGATCAGGCCGGTCGCCTGCTGCAGGTGGCGCTGGTACCCAAGGGAGGCGGCCAAAGGCTGCTGCTGGGAGTAGGGCCGAGCAGCTACGAACTGCGCACGGTGATGCTGACCGATGGCTTAGGCAATCGGACCTCGCTGGCCTTCACTAATGTGCGCCGCAACCGGCCGCTGGACGCCTCGCTGTTCCAGTTCGCGGTCCCGCCGGGCACCGACATCATCAAGCCGCCCAGCGCCGGCGGCACGCCCCGTTGAGGATAGGCGATTGCACCACCTGGGGGCCAAGAGTAGAGATATTGGCCTTGATAAATGGACCGGCTGGGTCCGTAACCGCGCCAAGCACCAAAATAATTCGTACCCAAAACCGATTACTGCCGCGGCAGGGCAAAAAATTCGCGGACCCTTTTTAGATTATGGAAAAAGTCCATCTGGTCAGCTTGGGCTGCCCAAAAAATCTGGTCGACAGCGAATTGATGCTGGGGGCGCTGAGCCGGGCCGGCTTCGAGATCAGTCTGGACCCGGCCCAAGCCCAGGTCCTGGTGGTTAACACCTGCGCCTTTATCGAATCGGCCAAGAAGGAATCCATCGACGCGGTGCTGGCCGCGGCCGAAGTCAAACGCCAGGGCGAGGGGCGCCGGCTGGTGGTCGCAGGTTGTCTTTCGCAGCGTTATGGCGAGGAGTTGCGCGAGCTGCTACCCGAAGTCGACATTTTTGTCGGCACCGGAAATTTTTTGGAACTGCCCGACCTGCTGCGCCGCACCCAGTCCCCCGAGCACCAAGCCCTGAGCTACCCCGGCGCCGCTCATTTGCTGCCTAGCGCGGCGATGGCGCGGGTGGCGAGTACCCCCTTTTACACCAGCTACGTCAAGGTCTCCGAAGGCTGCGACCATCGCTGCGCCTTTTGTATCATTCCCTCGATTCGAGGTCGCCACGAAAGCCGTCCGCCGCGGGAAATCGTGGCCGAGGTGACAGGAATGGCGGCGCGCGGAGTACGCGAGATCAACCTGATCGCCCAGGATCTGACCGCTTACGGCCGCGACCTCCGGCCGGCCCAGAGCCTGGCTGGACTTTTGCGCCAGTTGGCCACGATAGATGGAATTCACTGGATCCGCCTGCTGTACTGCTATCCTAACTTTGTCACCGATGAGCTGTTGGAGACGATCGCGGAACTGCCTCAGGTGGTAAAATACATCGACATTCCGCTTCAGCACGCCGACGACCAGGTCCTGCGCGCGATGCGACGGGAGCGCTCGGCCGACGGTTTGCGCAAGCTGTTGGATCGGATTCGCCGGCGCGTCCCCGAGGTGGTGATTCGGACCTCGTTCATCGTCGGTTTTCCGGGGGAGAGCGAGGCGGCATTTTCCCGACTCGTCGAGTTCGTGCGCGAAGAACAATTCGATCGGGTGGGGGTGTTTACCTATTCGCGCGAAGAATCTACCGCGGCCTACCATCTGGAGCCGCACCTGGAGAGCCGGGTCAAACGGGCCCGGCGCGCTCATCTGATGACGGTGCAGGCGGAAATCGCAGCCGCGCGCAATCGCCGCTACCTGGGGCAGGAGATGGAAATCCTGGTCGAGCACCAAGCTGAAAATCAGCCCACCCGGCTGCGTGGACGCAGCGCCGGCCAGGCCCCCGATATCGACGGGATGGTGTTCGCGCGCGGGCGGGCCCAGCCCGGCGAGTTCGCCCGCGTACGAATCGAGCGCGCGTTTACCTACGACTTGCACGCCGCGGTCATCGAAGCGGCCCAAACGCCTTCAAGGATGGATATTCATGCCTAAGACATCTGCAAGCCGAAAAAAATTTCTGGCCAAGGTCCGCCAACGCTTGGAGCAGCTCAAGGAAAAGCTGCGCCTGGAGATGGATTCCGCCCTGCGTGCCGAACGTGAAGGGAGCAAGGACGAAGGGATGGACACCTACGACTTGGCCTCCGAGGAGCGCGACCGCGAGATCAGCTTCATCCTGACCGATCGCGAGCGCAACAAGTTCACCGCGATCGAAGATGCTCTGGAGCGTCTGAGCGACGGCAGCTACGGGGTCTGCGAAGCTTGCGGCTTGGAAATCGGCGAAGAGCGGCTGGAGGCGCTGCCCTTTACCCGGTTGTGCCGGGATTGCCAGCAGGATCAGGAGCGCGAGGCCCGCACTCAGCGCCGGATGGAAGAAGACCGTACCGCCTATCGTAAGCTGGGATCGTCCGAAAACGAGGAAGAAAATAGCTAAGCTTCCATCCCCCGGCCTGCGCCGGGCTGTGAACCGGGCGCTTTACCTGTCCCGGCTTAAGCGTCATTGTTAAAGGGTCGAGGCGCCAATTCGGCATACGAATCCGTGGCATACGAGCTGCCTGTCATTCCCCAGGAACTTAACCTGCAAACCCCGGCCCTGGCTGGAGTCAAGGCGGTGCTCGCACTGGCCAGCGCCACCGGCGGCAGTGGCCGAAGCACCCTTTGCGCCAACTTGGCGGTCGCGTTGAGCCTGAACAAGCGCAAGGTGGGCGTGATCGACGCTGACTTCAGCACTCCCGCGCTACCTACCATACTGGGTGTTAAGCGCATCCTGAGCGTAGCCATTGCGGGCGGATTGGAACCAACCAGTGCCCCGCTGGGCATCCGCGTCATCGCTGCCGACCCCGACCTCGATCCTCATCCGTTGGACCTGCACGAGGAAGCCGCGGGCGCCAACGGCGCCGATCCGGGCCTCGCGCCGCTTTCCATCGAGCGGATCGCATCGCAAGCCCGCTTGGGCAGCCTCGATTTGCTGCTCGTCGATCTGCCTCGGGGGACGGCCTCGGTAATCGAGCTGGCTCGCCATATTCCGCAAGCGCGCGTACTGTGGTTGGTGACCAATTCGCGCTTATCCACCAACGCCACGCGCCGCGCTTTGCGGACCGCCCGCGCCAACGCTATCGCAAGTATCGGCCTGCTCGAAAATCTTCAGGGCTTCTTCTGCGGCGGATGCCACAGCGTGCGCCCCTTGCTGCCTGACGCCGACGGGGCGAGCTTGAGCCGGGAGTTTGGCTTGCCCAGCTTCGGCCGCTTGCCTTTCGATAGCCGCTTGGCGGAATGCGCCGACAGCGGCCGCCCCTTCATTCGGGACTATCCCGATGTGCCGCTGGCCAAGCTGCTGGTCGAATTGGCCACCCATTTGATGGCCGCTCTGACCCCTTCCGCCGCCTCAGCGGCCGCCTCGACCTGAATACCCGCCGCGTACCGAGCGCCAGCCCGGCGCCGCGGGCGCAGACCGCCGCGCTATCAGTGGCCGCGCGGACGAAAGAACAGGAACGAACCGGCAACGAAGAAGATCAGCACCCCCAGGATGATCAAGCCATCGGGACTGAACAACGCATCGGTCGGCATAGCTGCCTCCCGCAACCCCCAGGTTGCGCCTTTTATATTAGGCCAAGCGTCCAGCGCCTCACAGGCATTCTAATCCTAGAGCGTTTGTCCGGCAAAGTGCAAGCGGGACCGAAAATAGAATTGCCAAAGCAGCCCCCTCTTGCGAGGCTGCTTTGCACCCACCGCGGGTCAGCCGTGCAGATCGCCCAGCACCTGGGCGGCGTGTTCGCGCGGATTGACCCCGGGATAGGCCCGCTCAATCTTGCCCTGCTCGTCGATCAGATAGCTTATCCGGCTGGCGCGCGCAGCGCTGGGTCCCTCGCAGGCGCCGTACGCCACTGAAATCGCCCGATCGGTATCGCATAGCAGGCGAAAGGGAAACGAGAACTTCTTGACGAAGGCCGCATTGTCGGCCACCGGGTCCACGCTGACGCCTAGAATCTGAACCCCGTGACTTTGATAGTGGTCGAAATTGTCGCGCAGCGAGCAACCCTCGGCGGTGCATCCCGGAGTGTCGGCTTTGGGATAGAACCACAACAATACCTTGCTGCCGCGCAAGCTGCGCAGGCTGAGGGGCTTGCCCTCATCGGTAGTAGCGGTGAACTCAGGGGCGACGTCGCCAACTTTAAGCATCGACAGACTCCTTGGGCGGGAGATTGCGTCGACAGCCTGCCGGCCCATCCGGCGCCAGGCGCTACCCGCTCCGGCGGCCAAGTTTACAACAGCCTCGCCCCGGTGCGAAGCACCGGCTCGCGCGGCGCCGATGGAAACGGCCCGCGCCGCTCTGGTAAGTTGACCCGCGATGGACGGGCAATTGGAATTTTCGCTGCACCCTCGCCGCACCCCCGCGCTGACGGTCAGTCAGCTCGTGCGCCGCGCCCGCGACACCTTGGATAGCGCGCTTGAAGAGTGCTGGGTGATGGGAGAAGTCTCCAACTGCCGACTTGCCCCCTCCGGCCATCTCTATTTGACCCTCAAAGATAGCCACAGCGCGCTGGCGGTGGTGATGTTCCGCACCGCCGCCGCACGCCTGCGGCTCAAGGTGAACGACGGAATGCAGGTGCTGATCCGGGGCCGGGTTTCGCTGTACGAGCCGCGCGGCGCCCTGCAGTTTTACGCCGAAGAGATCGAACCGCGCGGCCTAGGCAAGCTGCAGCTGGCGCTGGAGCAGCTCAAGCAGCGGCTGCTGGCCGAGGGTCTGTTCGACGACGCGCGCAAACGGCAACTACCCTTCCTGCCTCGCACCATCGGGTTGGTAACGGCGCTGCACGGAGCTGCCGTGCGCGACATGCTGGCGATCATTTTGAGCCGCAATCCCAGCGTGCAGATCCTGATCCGGCCGGCTCGCGTGCAGGGGCAAGGCGCGGCCCTGGAGCTGGTTCAGGCACTGGAGGATCTCAATCGCGACGGGCGCGCGGAGGTGATCATCCTGGGCCGCGGCGGCGGTTCGCTGGAAGATCTGTGGGCCTTCAACGAAGAGCCGTTGGTGCGCGCCATCTTCGCCTCCGCCATCCCGGTGATTTCCGCCGTCGGTCATGAGATTGACTACACTTTGGCCGACTTTGTCGCCGATCGGCGCGCGCCCACTCCTACCGCCGCGGCGCAAATGGTGATTGCGGCCAAAGTCGAGCTGCTGCAGCGGCTGCGGAGCAGCACCGAAACGCTGCTGGGGGCGATGCGCGGCGAACTCAGCCGCCATCGGCGCGAACTGGTCCATCTGGCTCGCCACGTCCGCAATCCCGGCGCGATGGTGCGCCAGCAGCATCAGCGGCTGGATGAAGCCAGCACCGAGTTGTCCGTGGCGTTGCGGCGCCAGCTACGCGCGCGCCGGCTAGCCTTGGCAGCACTGGCCGAGCGGCTGCGCCAACCCCATCATGCCCTCGGCGAAATGCGCGAGCGGATCGCGCGGCTGACCCTGGACCTGGCGCGCGGCTTGTCCTCATATCTGCATCGCGAGCGTGTGCGCACCGGCCATCTGGCCGGCAAGCTCTCGCCCGCCCAGTTGCAGGCCCGCGCGCGCAGCTATCGCCACAAGCTGGAGGATCTGCGCCAGCGCCTGACCGCGACCGGAACGCGGCCGGCGGCCCGCGAGCGTCAACGCTTGGCGCAGACCGTTGGCCTGCTCAACTCGCTCTCGCCGCTGCGAGTGGTCGAGCGCGGCTATGCCGTGGTCACCGACCCGCGCGATGGTAAGGTCGTAACCGATGCGGCGCGGGTCGAGACCGGCCAGGAAGTCGAAATCCGGCTGTGGCGCGGACGCCTGCACGCGCTGGTTCGCAGGCGCGAGCTTTGAGCCCGCCACACAGGTAAAATCCGGTAACAACGACGGGGAGTGTGCGACACCATGGCGAATTCGAATGCGCCCAAGGCGGACTCCAGCAATCAGCAAAAGTTCGAAGAGGGGCTGGCCGATCTGGAAGCGATTGTGGCCCGCATCGACAGCGGCGAGCTCCCGCTCGAGGAATCGATCCAGGCCTTCGAGCGCGGGGTCGCGCTGGTCCGCGCGCTCAACCAGAAGCTTGACGAGGTAGAAAAGAAGATCGAAGTGCTGGTGCGGGACAACCAGGGCCAATTGCGCACCACCGCTTACCGCGAACCCACCAGCGACGACGAGGACGAGAGCGCGTAGGCCTGCGCCGTGCGCGTTTCGCGCTCATGCGCCAGCGGCTTGATGTCGAACTGACCCGCCGCGGCTTAGCCCCCAGCCGCCAAAGCGCTCAGCGTCTGATCATGGCGGGACTGGTGCGGGTCAACTCCCGTCCGGCCTCCAAGCCCGACCTCGGCGTGACCGACAGCGCGCGGATCGAAATCCTGCCTGGGCGCGACCCTTACGCCAGCCGCGGCGCCTACAAGTTGCGCGCGGCCCTCGATTGTTTTCCCATCATGGTTGCCGGTCGCTTGGCGCTGGACGTGGGCGCTTCCACCGGCGGTTTTACCGATCTGCTGCTCAGCCGCGGTGCACGCCAGGTTATCGCCCTGGACGTTGGCTACGGCCAACTCGCGATGCGTTTGCGCACCGATCCGCGGGTGATCGTCATGGAGCGCTGCAATGTGCGCCGGCTTACCTCGCAAGCCCTGCCCTACGCACCCGAGCTGATCGTGATCGATGCGAGCTTTATTTCACTCAAGCTCATATTACCGATAGTTGCGGCCGTGGCCGCGTTCCCAGCCGATATCGTTCCGTTAATCAAGCCCCAATTCGAGGTAGGCAAGGGTAAGATCGACAAGGGCGGCGTGGTGCGCGACAGCCAGTTGCGCCAAGCCGCGGTGGAAGAGGTGTTGCAATGCGCGCGCGGGCTGGGCCTTGCCGCTCTGGGCGCAATCGAGTCGCCGCTTAAGGGACCGGCAGGCAATCAGGAATATCTGGCCTGGTTGCGCAAAGAAGCGCCTGAGCACCGGAGCAGCGAATGAGCCAATTGATAAGCAATGCCAGCGCGCGGCGGTAAGGTCGAGAGTGGATTTTCTCCTCTTTGCATTAGCTTGGCGAAGCACTATGTTAGAAAATATATGGACTCTTTGTCGGGAGCGCTCGCTGGAGTAACCGGAAAGATCCAATCTCTGGCCGCGATTGCCGCCCGCTGCGCACGGCGGTTTGTGGTGCTTGCCTGGTTGGGCGCACTGACGATTTGCTCGCCGGCCTGGGGCCAGATCGTCACCCATGTGAGCGCCAACTCCGCGCCCTCGTGGGACGCCCCCACCGAGGTACAGCCCGCGGGGGAAGTCCACGCGCTCCAAGAGCGCGACCTCTCGCCACCGCCGAGCGCTGCGCGAGCGGCACCTGCCGTGCCGCTCGCCTCGCAGCCCCGCCGTACCAACGGCGACGTGATTTACATCGTACGCCCGGGCGATACCTTGGGTGCGATTGCCGATAACTTTCACGTCTCGCTGGCGGAACTTATTCGCCACAACCGCGCATATGCCGACGGCCGCTTGGTGAGCGGCGCCACCCTGCGCATCCCCAATCCCTTCAGCGCGCAGCTACATGACTTGAGCGAGCGGATCGCCGCCCTGCAAACCCAGCAGGCACTTCTGCAGACCCAGCTCCAGGAAGCTCGCCAGCAGCAACAGGGTCTGACCAATCAGGTACAATCGCTCTCCGTCCAGCGTCAGAACCTGCAGCGCGAAGTGCGGGTTCTGCCCTGGTGGCGACGGGTAACCGCGGTGGCGCTGGGGGCGGTGGTTTTGATGCTGGGAATAACCGGCTTAGCGCTGCTGGAATGGTTCCGGATGCGGGCTTGGTTCAGCGCCTTGGCCCGCGCCAACGAACGCCTGCGCGCACTGGACGAACGCTATCGCAACCTGGTCGCCAAAGCCGAGTTGCGCTTCCAACAGCTTTACGGCCGCCGCCGGCTGGGCGTCGAAAACGGCACCAGCCATCCCGAGCAATTCGAGATCGAGCGGCTCAACCGCGAGCTCAAGCAGATTATCGCCGATCAGTTGCAGCAAGTCGGGGTCACCGCCGAAACGGGTCAGCGCCGCTCACGGTTCCGGGAATGGCTGGTCGGAACCCAAGCGCCCGCGGTCATTCGCTCGGGCCGGCGATGAACAGCTAAGCGCTACGCCCCGATGCGGCCTTTGGGAGTCGATTACTCGGCCAGCGGCCGCGATTAATCTGGCAGTGGAGGACCAAATGATGAAATGGGCGACGTTAGGCGCGATCCTGCTGGCCGTTAGCTTGGGCGGCGTGGTGCGCGCGGCCGAAACCACCGCAGTAACCGGCAGCCTGATCGATACTTTTTGCTATACCACGATGGGTGCGCACGGCAGCTCTCACGCCGCCTGCGCCCTCAGATGCGTCAAGAAAGGCGCTCCGGTCGGGCTGTTGGAGAAAGGCTCCCATAAGCTCTACGTACTGCTGCCGGCCCGCGACGCCACCGCCCTGCCCGATTCGGTCTTCAATCACATGGAGCAACAGGTCACGATCACCGGTAACGTGCTCCACAGCGGGGGAAACACCTTCCTCACCGTCAGGTCGCTGAAGTGATTCTGGCCAGCTTATTGCCGGGTCTGGCCCACCTGCAGAATATCCATCCTCTGGTGGTCCATTATCCGCTGGCTCTGTTGAGCTTGACGCTCCCGGTTTATTTGGCCACCTGGATAGCCGGCCGACCCGGGTGGGCTTGGCTTGCCTTTGGGATGCTCATCCTGGGCACCGTGGGAGGTTGGGCGGCAGCCGCGACCGGGCTCTATGCCGAAGATGGGGTGATGGTGGCACGCAGCGTCCGCGCCCACCTGCTATTGCACCATGAGCACCTGATGCTGGTCACCGTCGGCTTGGCTACGATAGCCACGGTGTGGGCCGGCCTCGCCCCGCCCTTTCCGGGGCGAGCACGCCCACTCTTTGTTCTACTGCTGATCGCATTGGTCACGACAATGACGGTGGCAGCGGATTACGGCGGGCGCTTGGTTTACGACTACAACGCCGGCGGCGATGCTTGCGGCCAGCCGATCGACTTTACCCGCTGACGCCGTTCGCGCACACTAGCCCGTGAGTTCGACCAACTGCCGGTACCAGTGCTCGCGTGACTAGCTATCGATCGATCGTCAACCTGATTGCCGCCCTGCTGTTGGCCTGCTTGGCGCTGGCCTGCTCTGCTTGCAGTTGGTTCAGGCCCCAGCCCGCTCCCGCTTCAAGCGCTCTCAACCAGCCCACGCCTCAAGCGACCGCCACCCCGCCGCCGGGCCCTGGGGCCAAGCTGAACATCACCTATACCCATCCCGGCGACTATCTGGAGAGCGTCACGGTCACCAAATACAGCTCGGCCACTCTGATCCGGACCCGCAAGCAGAGCAACGGCGTGGTAAGCGTGATACGCTTCGACGGAGGGGAGCCCAACTGGCAGATCGCGGTGGATTTGGGCCTGAGCGGCACCATGTTTGGGCGCGACGCCAAGCCTTATGCTCCCAGCGAAATAATTTATGGCGTGCTGCCTAAGAATTTCGTCAAGGTGTTACCGGCCAACGGCGCTCCCGAGCCGCTGGAAGCGGGGCGCTACTATGTCTTCGCGGTCAAGCGCGCGCTCGGCGAGCCCAGTTACCAAGCGGTATACGTCGCCGCCGACGGCACGATTGAAAGCTACGACGCACAGCCCCTGATTGGCACCAGCTTCGAACTGTGCTGTTCGGTAACGACCGACTTCACCAACGGAGCTGACACCGGGGAACCGGCAAACAACCTCGGCCCCTGAGCCTGCTCTCCGGGTCTTCGACGCAGCCAAGGCTCCTCCCCGATGAGGAAAAAAGCGCGTGCGTAACCCGGTAATCCCAAGCCATCACCTGCGGCGCAGGGCCGCAATCTGGCTTATCACCGCGGGCGCGGTGATAAGCCTGCTGGCGCTTGCCAGCCAGGGCCGCGCGCAGGGCCAAAGCGTAGTGGCCTGCACTCCGCAATCGATGGATGCTTACCAGCAACTGGCCGCTCGGATGCATCGCGGGGGCGACTTTCCCACTGCTGCCCTGGGTAAGGTGGTCGACCAAACGACCAATCCTGTAATTACGCTGCGCCAGAGCAACCAGCCTACGCTCCCCGGCGCCTACGACTACGCCGACGATCCGTCCTGCGGCTTGGCCTCAGCCCTGGCCGCTTGCCATCCACAGCGTGCTCGCCCAGCGCGGGCCTCGACCTCGCTCTGTGGCATGCTGCGCACCCACGCCGTCATCGGTTTCGTGCGCCCGCTGGCCCATCGAACCGCGCTGACGATCTATCACAGAGTCGGCTCCGCCCATCCAGCGAGCCGATGGCGCCTGGTGCAAAACAGCCTGCTGCCCCATGATGCGGCGCTGTCAATGCAATCCAAAGAGACGCTGCGAATCGAATTCGCCCAGCATACCGTGCACCAGCTCTGGCGCTGGCAGGACGACGCCTTCGCCCCCGTCAAAAGCTGGCGCACGATATGGGTCTGGCATGCGGGACGTTACGTTTCCCGACCGCTGGAGCGCGACGGCGAATTACCAAGGGCCAATCCGGATTGCGCAATCAGCCTGGTGCATCGGCTTCTAGACCAAGCCGGCGAACAATGGTTGCACCAGGCCGCGTCAAATCCGCCAATTTATCTCTACTGCGGCCATCTCGCGGGTGAAGGAAATTTACAGGAATTAGCTTTCGCGCTTTGGGATACACCTAGCGTTGGGGACATGCCCTGGCTGCTGTTTGGCAAGGACAGCCGCGGTCGGTGGGTGGCCGAGGACGAGCCTTACGTCCTCGTAGGTGCGTTGTCCTGCCTGGCACCGATGCACAAAGGTTTCGTCACCAGCGATCAGGTCTGGGATGATGATCCCGGATACCACGGGCTGTCGCCTTGCTATCGCTTTGAGCGCCACCACTGGACCGGGCGGTACTATATCGTCAGCTCGACCAGCTTCGGCGCCAGGCCTGATCCTGCCTGCAACCACGGGCGCTGAGGCCGATAATGCTGCGTGCGGAGCGGATAAGCCCTAAGCGGGCCCTTCGCCTGGAGATCATTAAACGGGATCTTTTTCCTGCCATGCGATGCCAGTAGGGCGGACAAACGGGGCTCTCTTGCCGAGCAGCCTGAGCAGGTAAAAAAAGGGCGAGGCGCGCGGTTAAATTTGCAAGAAGAGGTCGCGACCGGCTTGAGCGGTTAATTGACGAACCGAACTGATGCGGTCGCTAAATTGAGCCAGGCTGCTCAGCTCGCCACCGCCGGTTACGTCGACCAGAATCCCGAAGATCCTGAAATCCAGGTCAGCCTTGCGCTGGTTGAGAGTAACCAACCATTGCGGCCCCACCTGGCATTCGCCGTCGGTGATAAAGACCACATCGGCGCGGCGCAGCTTTTTGCGCTGGATCAGCTCCACCGCGGCGTCCAGCGGCTGCTCGAACTCGGTACCTCCGCCGGGGAAATATTCCGCCAGCTCCAGCACTTTGGCCAGTTCCGGCTCCCAGCGCCGCTCGCGATTGAGATCGAGCACGCGCAGGGCCTGGGGACCCGAGGAAAACAGGATCGCGCGAAACAGCCTGCGCTGGCGGCGCGCGATATCCATCAGGGTAAGGGTCATCGCCTTGGCCCACAGCTCCTTGTCCCCTTGCATCGAGGAGCTGAGATCCAGGCATACCACCATCGGTCCTTTGCCCTTTTGCTCGTCCTGGCGCAGCTGATATTGGAGCAGCTCGCCTTCGAACAGGCGGCGCCTGAAGTCGCGATGAAGCAGGGGATGATGCAAAGCGACCAGCTCGGCTCCGATCAAACGGCCTAGATCGGCGCCCCGCTCGATGTCATAGACCTCGGCGGAGGCACGCTCGATCGTTTTGCGCCGCAAAGCCAGCGCCTCCTGCTTGAAGCGGCCAACCAGGCGGGCCAACTGGGCGATTTTGCGGTTTTTCGCCAGCCGTCGCCCCAGCTCCAGCCGGGCGCCCGCGTTGAGTCGGCCGGCCTGCCCGAACTCCACGCCGAAATCATGGCTGTCGGCGGCGATCCGATCGATCTCCTGAGCCAACTGGCCCGATTTTAGCTGCATGCGCTTGAGTTCACTGCGACGAGCTTGGTTGACCTGCTCCACGACCGCGCGAGCTTTCTGATTCATGCGTGCTTCGGCCACCTGAGCCGCACGGGCCGCGGCCTGCTTGAGCTGCTCCAACCTCGCCGCCTGCGCCTGCTCCTGATCGGCCTCGCCCGCGGCTTCAAGCTTGAAGTCCTTGGCCTCCTGCAGTTCCTGGGCGCGCTCGGCCAGCTCCTCTTCCTGGCGTTTGAGCTCCCACAGATCGAGCATCTCGCGCCGATTGATCAACCGCTCCGCGCGCACCAGTTCCGCGGCTTGCTCCCCCAGGGCCAGGGCCGCGATCGCCGCCTTGTCTTCGTCGAGCAGGGTGCGCTGTTTGAGTGCCGCAAAGGTGGGCGTGTCGATCAAGTCGGTCAGGATAGTGCGATTGAGCACGGTGCTGGCGCGCACCGAATCGGGCTTGAGCCAAATCAGATTGGCCTTGAAAAGGGCGTAGAACAAATCGCGCAAGAGCTCGCCAAAGTGCGGCACCAGCCGCTCGCCGCTCTGGATCAGCTCGCCGATCGTCGCCGCCTGGGCGGTCAATTCGCGCCAGGCTTGGCGATCGTAGCTGTCCGCTTCCAGCCAACCGGTATTGGCCGCTACCACCGGGATTGGCAACGCGGTGGACTTGCGTGCTTTGAGTCTGGCCGCCATTGCTACCAAGCTTAGCTCAGCGCTAGGGCACATCGCTATCGCGCAGGTTGGCTGGAGCCCTCGCTCCTCTTCAGTCCCGTGAATGACTTGCGTGAATTGCGAACAAGGCCAGACCGACTGCTGGTACAACTGCTGGTACAACGCTTGCGTGATGGGCTTGACGGTGTCATCGATAAAACCATGTCGAAAGGGCGGCGTGTGCGGCCCTCACATAAGATTTGCGAGTTGGCAGGCAATAGGTTGGCGGCATGATCAACGAGGATGGGCGCGACGATGTAGCAAGGCGCCGGCATGCGCTGTTGCTGGCGGTGGTCGACGACTTCGTGAAAACCGCTGAACCGGTGGGCTCCCATCATTTGGCGTCGCGTTACGCCCTGGGGGTAAAGGCAGCCACGATACGGGCGATGATGGCCGAGTTGGAGCGCGAGAATTACCTCTACCAGCCCTATACTTCGGCCGGTCGGATTCCCACCGACAAGGGCTTTCGCTATTACGTGGACCACCTCAGGCCGAGCTGGCGCATCAGCCAGCAAGACAAGACTCACATCGAGTATCATTATTCGGCGCGCGAGCGGGACGTGGGTGCCTTGTTGCGCGATACTGGCCATCTGCTGGCACTGCTCTCGGGCCAGGTGGCAGTGGTGGTAACGCCACGCTTCGAAGCAATCGAGCTGGCCGAAGTCGCCCTCACCCGCCTGCGCCAGCGCCAGGTGCTGGCCCTGTTTGTTGCCGCCGGCGCCATCCATCAACGCGTGATCGAAACCGAGCGTGATTACTCCAGCGAGGAATTGCAGCGGATGGCGGTCTATCTCAACCGGATCGTCGAGGGACGCACCTTGGAAGATGCGCGCGCTCTGATCGAGACCGCGCTGGGGGAAGAGGGCGGCGGTTATGACCGCTTTGTGCGCGAGGCGCTGCGCCTGGGCGAGGCGGTGGTCAGCGGCCCGGTCCCGGTGGACGTGCTGGTCGAAGGCGGGGCCAAGGTCGTGCATCAGCCCGAATTCGACGATCCCGGCAGGTTGCGCCAACTGATCGAGGCGATGGAGGACAAAAGCACACTTTTGGGGCTGCTGGAGAATACCCTGGAAGACGAGAGCGTGGATGTCTCGATCGGCTCCGAACACGCCCCTCGATTGAGCGATCTTAGCATGGTGGGGGCGCCTTATCGCCACGGCTCCGCGCCGGTGGGCGCGTTGGCCGTTCTGGGGCCGGTACGGATGGATTATGGGCGGGTGATCGCGCTGGTGGATTACACCGCCCGCGCGCTCTCGCGCGCGCTCCAGTCCTGAGCCTCGCCCCCAGCCGCATCCGGGCGACAATTACACTCGCCTTCCGTACCCTTCCCAAGGGTCAGCCTGGACAACCGCCTGCGGCGAACTCTTCACTTGTTCTGAATGACCTTGATGCCAAGAGGTTTGAGAATCTCGGGTTTTTGGCGAGCCTTGGCAAAGCAAAGCATACCAGGGCGAGCCATTAGGGTTCCGGCTTCCACGCCACTCATGCGAAGGACCCTGCTCACTAGCATCGCCGGCGATAATGGTTATCTTGATTGGAAGTGCGACTCAGACGTGGAAGGAAAATGACCGAGCACAAGCATCACGGCCATCCGCATCCGGCGGAAGCCGAGGAACAGCCGCACAGCGCGGCCGGGGAAGAGAGCGTTCAAGACCGGCCTCGGCACGGGGATTCGAAAGAGGGGCGGCTCGCGGAGTTGGAACAAGAGTTGGTCCAAGCGCGCGCGGAATTGGATCAAGCGCGCCAGAGCTTAGCCCAGCGCGAGCAGGAAGCGGCGGAACTCAAGGACAAATATCTGCGGGCCATGGCCGAAGCCGACAACACCCGCAAGCGGATCCGCCAGCAAGCCGACGAAACCGTCCGGCTGCAACGCGAGGGTTTGCTACGCGACATGTTGGCGATTGTCGATAACCTGGAACGCGCGGTCGCGGCCGCCCGCGGCGGCGGCAACGGCAAGCCCATCGTGGAGGGGGTCGAGATGGTGCTGCGCTCAATGGTCGACTTTCTGCGCGGCCACGGGGTGACCCAGCTAAGCGCGGTGGGGCAACCCTTCGATCCGCTCCTGCACGAGGCCGTGGACCAGGTGGAAAGCGACCAGCATCAGCCCAATACCGTGGTCGATGAGTTTGTGCGCGGCTACCAGGTGGGCGATCGGCTGCTGCGTCCGGCCCGGGTCGCCGTAGCCAAGCCACCCAGGACCGACAAGCCTGGCGGGGAGCCGGAGAAAAGCTAGACGGCGGCTTGAAAAGCCCTCAACGCTGGTTAAGTTGAGAATAAGTTTGGTTTCCGGCCCCGCTAGGTCCGGGAACCACGGAAGAGGCATGCAATGGCGAAAGTAATCGGCATCGACCTGGGGACTACCAATAGCTGCGTTGCAATCATGGAGGGTGGTGACCCGGTTGTTATCGCGAATTCCGAAGGCAGCCGGACCACCCCGTCGGTCGTCGCGTTCACCGAATCGAGTGAGCGCTTGGTGGGGCAGATTGCCAAGCGGCAGGCGATCACCAACCCCACCAACACGGTCTTTGCGATCAAGCGCCTGATGGGCCGGCGCTTCGAGGACCCAGAGGTCCAAAAAGCGCTCAAGGTGCTTCCCTACAAGGTGGTCAAGAATGACGACGGCGCAGCTTGGGTAGATATTCGGGGCAAACGCTACAGTCCGCCCGAGATATCCGCCTTCATTCTGCAAAAAATGAAGCAGACCGCTGAAGACTATCTGGGCGAGAAAGTCACCGAAGCGGTCATCACGGTCCCGGCTTACTTCAACGACAGCCAGCGCCAAGCCACCAAGGACGCCGGTCGAATCGCCGGACTGGAGGTTCTGCGGATCATCAACGAACCCACCGCAGCCTCGCTGGCCTACGGCTTGGACAAAAAGAAAGACGAAAAGATCGCGGTTTTCGACCTGGGTGGCGGCACCTTCGACATCTCGATTCTGGAGCTGGGCGAGGGAGTATTCGAAGTCAAGGCGACCAACGGCGATACCTTTCTGGGTGGCGAGGACTTCGACCAGCGGGTGATCGATTATCTGGCCGATGAGTTTCGCAAGGATCAGGGCATCGACCTGCGCCAGGATCGGATGGCGCTGCAGCGGCTTAAGGAAGCGGCGGAAAAGGCCAAGTGTGAACTTTCCACCGTGATGGAAACGGACATCAACCTGCCCTTCATCACCGCCGATCAGTCCGGCCCCAAACATCTGACCATGAAATTGACCCGGGCCAAGCTGGAAGCGCTATGCGCCGACCTTTTGGACCGGCTCGAAGAGCCCTGCCGGATAGCCTTGCGCGACGCCGGGCTGAAGACTTCGGAAATCAACGAGGTCGTGCTGGTGGGTGGCATGACCCGGATGCCGGCGGTGCAGGAGCGGGTGCGCCGGCTGTTCGGGCGCGAGGGGCATAAGGGGGTCAATCCCGACGAGGTGGTGGCGGTGGGCGCCGCTATCCAGGCCGGGGTTCTCAAGGGTGAGGTCAAAGACGTCCTGTTGCTGGACGTGACGCCGCTTTCGCTGGGAATCGAAACCCTGGGTGGCGTCTTCACCAAGCTGATCGACAAGAACACTACTATCCCGACCCGCAAAGGGCAGGTTTTTTCCACTGCCCAAGACAACCAGACCGCGGTTACCATCCGCGTCTTCCAGGGCGAACGGGAGATGGCGGCCGACAACAAGCTCCTCGGTCAGTTCGATTTGATCGGAATTCCGCCCGCGCCGCGTGGGATGCCTCAGGTCGAGGTCACCTTCGATATCGACGCCAACGGGATCGTCAATGTCCACGCCAAGGACCTGGGCACCAACAAGGAGCAGTCGATCCGCATCACCGCCTCCTCGGGCCTGACCGAGGACGAGATCAAGAAAATGGTGCGCGATGCCGAGGCGCATGCCGAAGAAGACAAGCGCAAACGGGCGGCAATCGAGGCCCGCAACAAACTGGATAACCTGATCTACACCACCGAGAAATCGCTCAAGGAATACGGCGAGAGCCTGGACCTGGGGGCGCGCAAGACGGTTGAAGACGCCCTGAGCGCCGCCCGCGCTAAACTGGAATCCCAAAATCCTGACGAACTCAACCGGGCGGCCGAGACTCTCAGCGAGGCCTCGCATAAGCTGGCCGAGGCGATGTACAGCAAGGCGCGGGCCCAGTCCGAAGCGGCCGGCAGCGGCGGCGCGGGCGATACCGGCGGCGCCAGCCAGGCCGGCGGCGGTGAACAGCAACAGCCGCCCAAAGACGATGTGGTTGACGCGGACTATCGCGAGGTCAAGGACTAGACCCTCGCGCTCGCTGCCAAGGCGAGTTGACAATCCCCAGGACCGAGGTGGGATCCGCTTGGGTTCCACCTCGGAACGCAAGCGACAGATTTGGTCATCACAAGTGCGTTCGCATATGCGGTTTGCATGGTGCCAAAGCCTAGCAGGTTAAAAACCAAGCGCTTGAGGCTATCACGGGCTGGCGAACTGAAGTAAACTATGGAAGGGATGGCGTTCAACAACAAACGGGATTATTACGAGGTCCTGGGGCTGGCACGTGGGGTCGGCGAGGATGAGGTCAAAAAAGCTTACCGCCGGCTAGCCATCCAATTCCACCCCGATCGCAATCCCGGCAATCGCCAAGCTGAAGAGCGCTTCAAGGAAATCAACGAAGCCTATCAAGTCCTATCCGATCCCGAAAAACGGCTCCAATACGATCGCTTCGGCCATGCTGCTTTCCAAGGTCCGCAGGGGCCGGGCGGTTTCGGCGGCTTCGACTTCTCGCAAGGCTTCGAGGACGTCTTCTCCGATATTTTCGGCGATTTCTTCGGCACTGGCCGTGGCCGCTCGCGCTCGCGCAGCCGGCGCGGCGACGATTTGCGCTACGACCTCGAAGTCGAATTCGAAGAGGCCCATCGCGGCGCCGACAAGATCATCAAAATCGACCGGCTGACCTTGTGCGAGGCCTGCAACGGCACCCGTACCGCCGCGGGCAGCGCGGGAATGCGGGTTTGTCCCAATTGCCGGGGCTCCGGACAGGTGCGCACTCAGCAGGGCTTCTTTTCCATCTCGACCACCTGCGCCCAATGTCGGGGTGAAGGGTCAATCATCTCCGACCCCTGCCCCAAATGCCAGGGACAAGGCCGGCTGCGCAAACGACAATCGCTCTCCGTGCATATCCCGCCCGGAGTCGACAACGGCTCGCGGCTGAAACTGCGCGGCGAGGGCGAAGCGGGCTTTGGAGGCGGGATGGCGGGCGACCTGTATGTGGTCATCCAGGTCAAGGAACACCCCATCTTCGCCCGCCAGGACAACGACGTTGTAGTCGAGGTCCCGATCAGCTTTCCCCAGGCGGCGCTGGGAGCCGACATCGACGTGCCCACCCTCGACGGCAAGGTCAAGTTCAAGGTCCCCCCGGCAACCCAATCGGGCAAGGTCTTCCGCCTCAAGGGCAAGGGCTTTGCCGATCTGCATGGTTATGGCCGGGGCGACGAACTGGTCCGCCTGGTGGTGGAAACCCCACGCCGACTCACCTCACGCCAGCGCGAGTTGCTCGAGGAGTTCGCCCAGATCTCGGGGCAGGAAGTCACCCATCCCCTTTCCAAGGGCTTCGTCGATAAGATTCGCGAGATGTTCGGCTGAACGCGTGGCGCTTGCGTCTCGCCTTCCAGGGAGTCCAACCCATGGCTGCAAGCTCGCTCCAACCCGCCCGCACCCTCGACGATCTCTACACCCAAATGAAGGAGCAGGCGCAAAATCGCGGCCCCAGCTTCTTCCATCTGCGCGCCCAGCTCCCGCTTCAAGGCCGGACCCACCTGCCGCTGGCAACCAGCGATCGGATGCGGGTGTGGCTCAAGACCTATGCCTCGGGCGGCGAGAACGAACTTCACGCCCATCCCTTGGAAGACCACATATTCGTGGTGCTGCAGGGCGCCGCTGAATTTTATGACCGCGGCGAGATCCGGCGAGTGGAAAAACTAGACGGCGTCTTCTTGCCCCGCGGCGCCTTCTATTGGTTCAAGACGGTAAGCGACGAACCGCTCGTGATGCTGCGCGTGGGCGCTATGGCGCCCGGCGCGGACTTGATGAAGGACGGGCGAATCAGCGCCAACGGCCAGCCGATGAGCGGGTTTTCGGCCGAGAACAAGGAAGTCCCGCTGATCCTGAGCGAGCGCTGGTTCGAGTAGCATCGCGCTGGCAAGCACGGCGGCCCACCCCACTAAAAAATGCTCGGTGAATTTTTATCCGTCATGTTGAGCCGGCGAGCAGCGCGAGCCGTGTCCAACGCCGCTGTTCTTTGAGCCAGCGAGCAACAGCGGGCCGAGCAGCGCCCGCGGTTTCTATCTGTCATGTTGAGCCGGCGAGTAGCGCGCGCCGTGTCGAAACATCCGCGCGGTTCCTCCGCGCGATTATTCTGGATCCCTGAACTGCCTTCGCGGATTCCCCACACCGTTCGGAATGACTTTGATGCGTGCGGCAGCCCCACACTCGCACTAGCTGCCGCGATGGCTGCCGATACGAACCTCGCGCGGACGGGCGCCGTCGGCAGGCGTAACCAATCCCTCGCGCTCCATCTGCTCCACCATGCGCGCGGCGCGGTTGTAGCCCACCCGCAGGCGGCGCTGAATCATCGAGATTGAGGCCTGGTTGGTCTCGGTGACGATCCGCACCGCCTCGTCGTACATCGCATCGCGTTCGCCCCCCTCCTCCCCCTCCTCGGTGTCGCCGCGCGCGGTCTCCAGGATTTCCATCTGATAGGTCGGCGAGCCTTGGCGGCGTAGGTAGTCGGTGACTTTGCGAATTTCATTCTCGGAAACGAAGGGACCATGGAGGCGGCGCAATTTGGCGGTGCCTGGGGGCATGAAAAGCATGTCGCCCTCGCCCAGTAAGCGCTCGGCACCGATATTGTCCAAAATCGTGCGCGAGTCCACCCGCGACGCCGTCTGCAGTGAGATTCGTGCGGGCAGATTGGCCTTGATAAGGCCGGTCAGGACATCAACCGATGGACGTTGGGTAGCCAGCAACAGATGGATTCCGGCAGCGCGCGCCTTTTGTGCCAGGCGGGTGATATCGCGCTCGACGTTTTTACCTTCGGTCAAGATTAGATCGGCTAGTTCGTCGATCACGATCACCAACTTGGGCATGCGCTGATGGACGATCGGGGCTTCGTTGGGATCGCCGTCGTAGGCGAGCTGGCCGCGTTCGGCCAGACCTCGCTGACCTGCCTCGATCGCCTGGTTGTAGCCGTCGATATTGCGCACCGCCATGTCGCGCATCACCCGGTAGCGGCGCTCCATCTCCTGCACCGCCCATAGCAACGCCGCCGCCGCCTTGTCGGGATCGACCAGCACCGGAACCAGCAAATGGGGAATATGTTCGTAGACCGACAATTCCAGCATCTTGGGATCGATCAAGATGAAACGCACGTCGTCGGCAGTAGCGTTGAACAAGATCGAGGAGATCATGGTATGGATAGATACCGATTTGCCGGTTCCGGTGGCGCCGGCGATCAGCAGATGAGGCATCCGGGCCAAATCCGCCACCACCGGCTGACCGGCGATATCCTTGCCCAGCGCGATAGTTAGATGGCTGCGGGCGGCGGCGAACTCGCCGCTTTCCAAAATCTCGCGCAAATAGATCTTGTCGCGCTTGCGATTGGGAACTTCGATTCCAACCACCGCCTCGCCCGGCACCGGCGCCTGAATTCGGATCGCCAGTGCCCGCAGTGCCATCGACAGATCGTCGGCCAGATTGACGATCTGGCTTACCTTGATTCCCGAGGCGGGCTCGAATTTGTACATCGTGACCACCGGACCGGGCTGCACCGCGACCACTTGCCCCTCGACCCCGAAATCGCCCAGCTTCTGCTCCAGCATCTGCGCGCTGCGCTGCAGAACGCTCTCGTCAACCTTGGTGTGCTCGGAAGGAGGCGTGTCGAGCAGTGCCAGGGGCGGTAGCTTGAACTTGCCCACGCGCGGCTTGGCGGCGGCACGTCCCGGCCCAGCTTCTTCTGGCTTGCTCCACAACATCGAGGCCAGCAGCTCTATCGCACCGCGCGGCGCCGGCGAGACGGGCAGCTCCTCATGGGTCAAACCCAATTCGAAAGGGACCGCCTGAAGCGGGCTCTCACGATCTATACCATCTCGCCTTTGTCGCCAGGGGGCGCCCAAGGCGTGGGACAAACCCATGGCCAGGATAGCCACCAGATCGGTAGGCGGACGACGGGTGAGAACAGCGGTACCGCAGATGAACCCCAGGCCAACCGCCAGGTAGGCGCCACTTATTCCGGCCGAGCGGACCAGCCACGCGGCGGCGAAGAATCCCCACTGCCCCCCCGTCGCGGGCGCGGCAGCTAATCCAGCCGCAATTATCAGCGCGGCCAATGCGATGGCGCCGCCGGCAATCAAGCGCAATACCGCAAGCCATTGGAGGGCGCGCCAGATTCGCCACGCGATCCAGCCGGCCAGCAGGCAGACACCCACCGCCCCCAGCCCCAGCCGGCTCACCAACGCGGTCGCCAGCGCTTGGCCCCAGGGGCCGCAAAAGTTGGTTTGGAGCGGCACGGCGAGCAGGCTTAACCCTGCGAACAGTGCCGTTGCCAAAAGCGCTAGTGCAATCAACTCCCGCCCCATCCCACCGTTGTGGGGCGTGCTCAGAACCAGCGGCTCCTCGGGCGTGCCGCGCGGGCTTATAACTCGACCACCCACGGCATGACAACCGGCTGGTGTCCCACCTCCTGGGCAAAATAGGAGCGCAGGGCGCGGTTGATCGCATCTTTGGTCTCGTTGACCCCGCGCTTGCGCGGGAGCCTGTCCGCCAAGGCGAGGCGTACCTTCTCACTGGCACGGCGCAGATGGAGCGCGGCCTGGTCGTCGGCCAGAAAACCGCGGGCCAATAACTCGGGCCCCATCAGCACTTCGCCGCTACCTGCTGCCAGCACGACTGCGGCGGTGACCACCCCAGCCAGCGCTAACCGCTCGCGCTCTCGCAGCAGCTCCTCGGGCTCCAGTCTGCTGCCGTCGCTGAACAGGCGGCCAACCGGAACTTTAGCGGCACGACGGACCGATCCCGGACGCACTTCCAACGGTTCGCCGTTTTGCAACAAAAAGCAGTTTTCGGCTTTGATGCCCGCACTCGCGGCCAGCCGTAGATGTCGCTGGAGATGGCGGTACTCGCCGTGGACCGGCACGAAGTAGCGCGGCCGCACCGTGCCGATCATCTGAGTAAGTTCGTCGGCCGCGGCGTGCCCGGACACGTGCACCGCAGCCACGCCGTCGTAAAACACCTCGGCTCCTTGCCGGAAAAGGTTATCGATCAGGCGGTGGATGAGCCGCTCATTGCCGGGAATGAAGCGCGAGGAGAGAATCACCAGGTCCTCACGGTTCAGCCGGACGCGAGGATGAGTTCCGGTAGCGATCTTTACCATCGCCGACAGCGGTTCGGCCTGACTACCGGACGCCAGCAATCCTACCGGCCGAATAACGTAAGCCAGCAGCTCGCGCTCTTCGATCAGGACTCCGCGCGGCACATTGAGATGACCCAGCGCCATTCCCATCCGCGCGCTCTCGCCCACTCGCCGACCCAACAGGGCGACCGCTCGCCCCTGCTCCTGACAAACCTCGATAAATTGGCGAAAGCGATGCAGGTGGGAGGAAAAGGCCGACAGCAAGACCTTGCCGCGCGCCGTAGCCATCAATTCGCGCAAAACCGGCTTGATTGTGCTCTCCGAGGGCGTGCGCCCGGGCCGTTCCGCGTTGGTCGAATCCGACAGCAGCAGCGTCACGCCTTGCGCACCCAACTCGCCTAGCCGCTGGAGATCGGTGACTTGGCCATCTACCGGTGCCTCGTCGATCTTGAAATCGCCGGTATGTACGATCAGCCCAACTGGCGTGTCGATCGCCAGCGCCAGCGCATCGGGGGTGGAATGGGTGACTCGAATCGCCTCGACCGTAAAGGGGCCAACCGCGATACGCTGCCCAGCCTGAAGCTGGCGCAAGTCCCACGTGCCACCGGCCCCGCGCTCCAACAGGCGTTGGCGCGCGACCGCCAAGGCAAGATCACTGCCGTACACTGGCACGCGGTAGTGCTGGAGCAGATAGGGCAGCGCCCCGACATGGTCGTCGTGGCCATGAGTCAGGACCACGGCAAGCGGCTTGGTTTGTGCCAAATAGGCGAGATCGGGCACCAACAGATCGGCGCCCAATAAGCGTTGCTCGGGGAAAGTCACGCCGGCGTCGATAATGAGCGCCTGGCCGCCACTTTCCACCACCATCAGATTGAGGCCGATCTCGCCCAGACCGCCCAAGGCGACCAGCCTCACATAGCCGTCGGTTTGCGTCAGGCTCGCCACCTCAACCCCTCGTTTGCCACCCCGCCATCAACACTATATATCCTGGCGTGGGGGCTCGAAAGCGAGCCTCCACCCGGCGCCAACACAATCTGGGCTTGCCTTGGACGGGGTGAAGCAGGTAACTTTCTTGCAGCCGGGAGCGGCGTGCCATGTCGGTCAATAAAGCCATCCTAGTAGGTAATTTGGGCAAGGACCCCGAGGTTCGCTACCTGCCCTCGGGCCAACCCGTGGCCAGTTTCTCGCTCGCCACCAGCGACAATTATACCGACCGCGGCGGCGCGCGGCAGGAACGAACCGAGTGGCACAATATCGTGGTCTTCGGCAAACAGGCTGAGTTAGCCAGCCAATATCTCAAGAAAGGGCGCCAGGTCTATATCGAGGGACGCATCTCCAATCGCCAGTACGAGGCCAAGGATGGCAGCGGAAAGCGCTATCGCAGCGAGATTATCGCCCAGCGCATCCAATTCCTGGGCGGGCGCGGAAGCGGTTCGAGCGCGGTGGAGGACCCCAGCGATATGGGCGGCGATCTCCCGCCTCCACCAGCGGGCGGTGACGACGAGGATATCCCGTTCTAAAACCGGCCCAACCTTTGCCACCTGTATAGGTGGACCCTGACGCATCTGACATGCTTCGCGGCTGCACGGAGAAATCACGCGGAGGTCGCCGCGCGATGGTTCGACATGGCTCGCGCTACTCGCCAGCTCAACATGACAGGAAAATATCTCGGAATGAGGCGTGGCTCCGCTGTGAAGTTATTTGCGAGGCTATTTACGCTAGTCTAGGAGCCGCGCAGCACATTGGTGTTGGCGCGGGCATGGATCAGTAACAGCAAGCGCGCAATATCTACGGGCTTGCGCACCACCGTAACGTCACAGAGCTCCAGCGGATAGGGCGCGTCCAGCGCGGTCAATGCGATCACCGGGATCGCGGCCAGCACCGGGTCTTTGCATTGCCACGAGCGAAACTGCAACCCGTCCATGACCGGCATCATCACGTCGAGCAGAATTAGGCCAACGTGGGCCTCCTGGCGCAGGTAGCGCAGCGCCTCCAGGCCGTTGGCAGCCTGCGCCACCTTGAAGCCTTCCTCGGCCAGAATTTGGGAAATCGACTCGCGGGTATCGCGGTCGTCCTCGACGATTAAAATTTGCCATACCTCGGTGCCGTTGGAGAGTGAATCGGCATGGCCCTTGTGGGGATGGGAACGGGAAAAGCTTATTCCTTTTAAGCGTTCCTCCTCACCTTTACCCCGAAATAAAGAAATCATTTGTTCCTGTTACTGCGCCCAAAGCCTCCCTGCATTTCGGTTTCAAGGGCGCCTAATCCTTAGGCTATTAAGCCGAAGGACATAAAGGAACAAAAAAGATCCCCCCTTGACGCGATTTTGCCTATCCGGGGAACGGTGTAAATTCCTTTTCTGGTCACCGTAATCGCGTCTCACGCATGGACGGGACCGACCCATTCGAATGTCTCCTGTACACACAGGCGCAAGCGCCAGGGCGCGATATCGCCCAAGCCCTCGGGGTCGGATACCAGGACCACGCCAATCCGGTTTTTCTTGTCGCTGATTCCCAGCAGGCGCATCGCCGGTCCGGAGTCCTCCAGGGCGGCATCGGCGGCCGTGGGTAGGGTCAACACCTTCTTGCCCAGAAAATCCCAAAAGCTGATCCGGTGATTCTCCAACTCGATGCGCAAGCGGCCGCCTTGGTGGTAAATGTCCAGGCATTCGTTCAAGCTAGGCTTGGCCAGTCCGCCACCGTTGAGATTGTGCAGTTTGAGGACGCCCTCGACCCGCTCTGACCCGCGGGCAAGATCGATGGTGGCCCGCAGGCGTCCGTTCGAGTTGCGAAGCTCCAATAACCTGTTGGTAGATAATTCGCGCTGCATACATTAAGGCAACCAGACGGGTCACCGCTTGGTCAAGCAAAGAGTTCAGACCCTGCCACGATTACGCTATTAGGCTTGTAGCTGGGAAAGTTAGCCGGGTTTTCGTCGCGGATAGAGCACCGATCGGTAGGCTGGGGAACATTCCACCAAGTCTCTGCGTCGCTCCTTTCTCCCCCTGTAACAGCAGCCATGATGGGAGTGGGTGCATTGGTGAGCGCAGGCGCGAAAATTCACAGGTTCTCGGCGAAAACAATCGCAGTTGAAGGCGGTAGATGCTCCCGTAGGGCGGCTCGCGAGCCGCCCGGTTTCCCGTCCAGGGCGGCCGGGCCATTCACCTACGGCTCACATGAATTGCCGATTACGATTATGGCCTGCACGCGGCTGAACATGGCGATTCACAGCGCGCAGAGCCAGTACCGGTTTCTACCGCCAAACGCTTCCCTTTGATAGCCCACTTGCAAGACCGCCCTAGATCGGCGCTCGATGCAGTTTTGGCATCGGCGGCAATTCCAGCTCCTTGCCACAGGCCTCAAAGAAGGCGGCACTTTCCCGGCGCAGATCATCCAGCGCCAAGCCAGCAAAGTCAGGCGGCAAGCGGGATAGCTTGTCTTCCGCCTTGGCCCACAACCCCAGGGCGCCGCGCCAGTTATGACGTTGGGCATGCAGTAGCGCGGCGGCCAGCTGGATCAGTCCCTGGTAGCACAGTCGGCGCTGCCCCTGGGAACTTTTCCAAGCCTGCTCCCAGGCCTCGTGACTGGCGAAGAAGCTTTGTTGATTGAACAGTTCCAACCCGTGTTGGAACCATTGCTCCACCACGCCGGCGTCGTCGTTCATACGGTAAGCTATAATGCGGCTGGCCGGGATGCCGGTTTGGCGCGCCCACTCTTGCGACCGGCGAGTATCGCCCGATCGCATCCGCCTCCGGGCCAGCGAATATTCGGCTTGGACCACTACGCCATCACCCGCTGCCCGGGCAATCGCACCACGGGCCGCGGGCGGCAATTGACCCGCGCTGGCTCGCTCAGGCGAAGAGCATCTCGGACAGCGCGCTACCGGGCGGAATCATCGGCATGACGGCCTCTTCCTTGGGAATGATCACGTCGAGCAGGACCGGGCCCGGGGTGGCAAAGGCTTGGCTCATGGTGGCCGCGAGCTCGGCCGGGCGCTCGACCCGAAAGCCCTTGGCGCCGTACGCCGCCGCCAATTTGACGAAATCAGGCACCGACATCTCGGAGTACGAGTAGCGCTCCTGGTAAAACTTCTCCTGCCATTGGCGAACCATGCCCAGGAAGTGATTGTTGAGGATCACCACCTTGAGGTCCACGTTATACTGCACGGCGGTGGCCAATTCCTGGATGTTCATCTGGATCGAGCCGTCGCCCGACACCACCACCACCTGCCGCTCGGGCGCGGCGAACTTGGCCCCAATCCCGGCGGGCAAGCCGTAGCCCATCGTGCCCAGGCCGCCGGAGGTCAGCAGCGAACGCGGGCGTTCGAAGGGAAACAGTTGCGCCACCCACATCTGATGCTGTCCGACATCGGTGGCAATCACGCACTCGGGCCGGGTATGCCGATGCAGTTCCTCCAGCACGCCCACCGCCGTCATGGTGGCGCCGTTGCCGCGATGCTGGTAGAGCGGCCGTTCCTTCTGCCATTGAAGGATCTGCTGATGCCAGCTCGCCCAGGCTTGATGCTGGCGGGCCAGGCTTTCCCGCCCCTTGGCGGCTTCCAGCAAATCGTCGAGCACCGCCTTGATATCTCCCACGATCGGAACATCGACCTTCACGTTCTTGGAAATCGAGGCAGGATCGATGTCGATATGGACGATCGACTTGACCTTGGGCGCGAAGTCGGCAAGCCTCCCGGTCACCCGATCGTCAAAGCGCGCCCCCACCGCGATCAGGCAATCGGTGTGACAGACAGCGGTGTTGGTGGCGTAGGAGCCATGCATCCCAAGCATTCCCAGGCAGAGCGGATCGGAGGCGGGCACCGAACCCAATCCCATCAGGGTTTCGCATACCGGGATTCCCAGCCCTCGCACCAAGCGGGTCAGTTCTGCCGCCGCGCCCGACCATTGCACGCCCCCGCCGACGTAAAAAAGCGGAGTCTCGGCCCGCTCGATCGCCTCCAGCGCCCGTTCGATCTGACGGGGATTGCCTTTGACCGTGGGCTTGAAGCCGCGCAGTTCGACCCGCTCGGGATATTTGAAAGGATATTCAGCCTGCTGCACGTCTTTAGGTAGATCGATAAGCACCGGCCCCGGTCGCCCATTGCGGGCGATATAAAAGGCTTCCTTAACGATGCGCGCCAGGTCCTTGACGTTCTTGACCAGGAAATTGTGCTTGGTGCAGGGGCGGGTGATCCCGACTACGTCGGCTTCCTGAAAGGCGTCATTGCCGATCAAGCTGGTCGCGACCTGACCCGTTATCACCACTAGAGGAGTGGAATCCATGTGGGCGTCGGCCAACCCGGTCACGCAGTTGGTCGCGCCTGGACCCGAGGTTACCAGCACTACTCCCGGCCGCCCGCTGACCCGTGCATAACCCTCCGCCATGTGGGTTGCACCCTGCTCGTGGCGGACCAGAACGTGACGAATCTTGGAATCGAGCAAAGCGTCGTAGGTGGGCAGGATGGCGCCGCCCGGATAGCCGAAAATGGTATCCACGCCCTCCTGGAGCAGACTCTCGATCACGATTTGAGCGCCGGTCAGTTTTTTCATCTCCAGGTATTTTAGATTCCCCCACGCTCGCTCGCTAGTGTGCGGCCCCACAAAACCCGCACTTCCGCCCATGGCGAACCCGGCGGTACCGCTTTCCGCCGCCCGCGAAGCGCTCGCCTGTAATAACTTTCGAGACTCCTCGCTAGCTGCGAAAGACAAAGCTCACGTCTCCCAGGCGCACCTCGCTGCCCGGAGTGATGGTGACCCAGCCTTTCACCGGGGTGTTATTGAGATAGGTGCCGTTGGTCGAATTGAGATCGGTTAGCTGATAAGCACCATTGCGCCGCGCGATCCGAGCATGGTTGCGCGACACGCTGACGTGAGGGATCACCAGGTCGTTTTCCGTTCCTCGCCCCAGCCCGACCTCATCCTTGAGAAGACTGTATTCGGCGGCGATCGGCCCTTCGGGATTGACCGTCACCAAACGCGCCCCTTGTCCCACGTCCGGCGGGGGGACCCCGGGCGGTATGCGCGCGGCCTCGCGCTGGGATACCGGTCCACGGGCCGGCGTGGGGGTGCCCACTGCACGATGCGGCGGCATCGGTGGCCGCAGCGGGGCCTGGCTTTGTGCCGTCACGATCGCCTTGAGTTCCTCGGCCGGAACGCCCAGACCGGTGCGTGACAAGATCAGGAGCCCGGCGATCGCCAGCAACGGGATGAAACCATTCCACCAGGCGAAGGAGACCTCGCCCAGATTGGCGGGCGATCCGGCGCCGGCCCCGCCCAAGGTGGGTTCGATGATCCGGCCGCCGCCTACGCCCCGCACCTGATATTCGGTGCGCGCCACCGCGCTCTGATCGCGATAGCTCACATCCAGCTCGATACGGCGCTCGGTGCCGTCCTCGATCGGCCTGGGTGTGAGATAGGTCAGGGAATACTGGGTAGCGATCGAATGGCCGATTTCGCGTACCAGCTCCGAAAAGCGCCCTTCCTCCGTGATGATGTTGTAGGCGCGGCCATGGGTCGCGGCGACAATCTCATGATAATCGGGCGCGATAAATGGCGGAGGCGCTACCGCGTACAAGCTAAGCCCGTTCTTCTTGAGCAAAGCGGCCACCGCGGAGGCGGTCTGATTGGTGACATCGCCCCCGTTCTTGTGGTGGTCCCAGAAGGCCTGATCGTGCTGGGAAGTGGCCGAACCGTCGCCGGCGTGATGGTCGGGAGCGTCGGTAATCAGGATTATGATGCCCTGGGCGTCGGGACGAAAAGGCAGCGAGGCTGCGTAAGCTAGTGCGTCGAGCTGGTCCTCGGGAATATCGCCGCCACCGCCGGCGTGCAGCGAACCGACCCACTGGGTGAACTCGTCCACGCTGGAGGTCAGCTTGTCGCGATAGGCGCAATTGCAGTCGGAGGCCTGCGAGACCACGTAGTCCTCGAAGGTCACCAGCCCCAGCCGATAATCGCGATGGTTGGCCTGCAGGTCCTGGGCGAAACTGATCATGTTCTGCTTGACCGCATCGATATAGGGCTGCATCGATTCCGTGATATCCATCACGAACACGATATCTACCGGCCGGCCCTGGCCCTGACCGCGAAAATCCAGGATTTTTGCCGCTTGCCCGTTCTCGAACACCTTGACGTTGCCCACCCGTAGATTGCCTACCGGCTGGCCGTTGGTGTCGGTCAGGCCGAAATCCAGCTCCACGCCGCCATCGCTGTCAAAATGCTGCAAGCCAGGATTGCCCACCGAGAGCTGGAGGGTGGCGTTGGCGCGGCCGGCCGCCGCCAGCAGCGCCACAAGCGCGATCGCGCCCAACCATGCGCCCTTATTACCCATCAAAACATACCGATTCTGAAAGCCACGACCGCGGCAAGTCAATAACCTGACCCCAGTTTGGCTGATTCTCGCGAATCCGGGCCACTTGCCTTCGCACGTCCGGTAGGTTATCACCAACCAATTCACTTTTGCTGATGGTCACTGCGTGAAACGCTTACCGCTTGGTTATTCGTCGCTGGTTTTGCTGGCTCCGCTCTCGATTATTGTCGCGCTAATGGTGGGCTCCTTCGGCTGTGGCAGCAGCGGTGGCGGCAGCACCCCGGCGGCCACCCAGGGCTACCTGGAGTTGGGCTTCGTGGACAGCCCGACCAAAGGTTTCCAGCAAATCAACCTCAACGTGGTCTCGGTTCGCTTCAATCCGAGCACCAATCCCAATATCTCGGACAGTGACCCCAACTGGTACACCATCCCGGCCCCGCCAGGCGCGGGTGCGGCGGGCGAACTGGCGCTGGATCTGACCAAGATTACCGCCAACGTGCAGATGTTCAACACCGCCGCGACCGCGGCGCAAGTCTATTTTCAAGTCGAGCTGCAGCTCGACCCGACCACCCCCGGCACCGTCATCCCCTCCTGCGGCGGAGGCGGCATCGAGGGCTGCGCCAGTTACCCGATCACGATGCCCAACGGGACCAACTTGCGGGCCACGACCACCAGCGGCATCCCGGTGGCCGCCTTTGGCCTGACCCCGGTGGTGCTCGACATCACGCCCGGAACCATCGTGCCCCCCAGCTCTCCCGGCGGGGCCTACGCCATGAACAATCCGACCATCGCGGTGGTCACCCCCAACCATTTGATGGCCAATATCACTGGCACCGTCAACTTTACCGGCGGCGCGCCGCTGAGCGGCCAGACCATCAACGCCGAGCTGACCGGAACCAATCAAATCATCGCCAGCGCCCCACTACTGATCAGTTCCAGTGGCACCTCGGCCAGCATCTTCCTGCAACTGCCGGCCAATTCCCCGCCCTCGGGCACGACCTACGATATCTATGTTTCGGGCGGCACCGCGACCACCGGCAGCGTGTCGGGGTTGAACCTGGTGCCCGGACAGCAGGTCTCCGAGACCTTCTCGCTTCAGGCCAAGGGTAGCTTCAACAACGTCAGCGGGACCATCGTCGATGGCCCCTCCAACAGCGCTATCAGCGGGGCGGTGGTCGATCTGCTGCAACCGCCCAATAACAACGCCTCGGCCAATTGCACCACCACCCCGCTCAGTTGCGTGGTGATCATGACCACCTCCACCGACGAGCAGGGCAACTATCTGCTCGCCTCGGTGCCGTTTGGCACCTACGCCATCCGCGCGTCCAACACTGGCAACACCGAGCAGATCCAAAGCCTGACGGTCAACGCCAACACCCCCGCCTGCGGCGGCCAAACCGGCACTTGTAACATTACCCTGCCCGGCGTGCTGATCAGCGGTACAGTCCAGATAGACACCGCGCCGCCGGTGGGAACCAACCAATTGGTGACGGTGCTGGCAGAACAGACCGGGACCAACGTTTTGGAAGGCGTGAGCCAAGCGGTGATTCGCGCGGGCGCGACCACGGGTGCGTTCACGATCGAAGTGCCCTCTGGAATGGGCAACGTCGACCTGATCGCGACCTCCCAGGATGCTTATCTGGGAGTAGGCACGCCTTATAGCGGACATACCATCGGCGTGGCCGCCAATATCAACCCCAGCCCCAGCAGCGGGCCGGCGCCGACGCCCTTGCTCAAGATGACCTGTGCGGGCCATGGAACCATCGTGGGCCAGGCGAAAAATCCGGACGCCAACACCCTGGTGTACATCTCCAAGGTCGACCCGGTGACCAACCTGCCGGTGCAATTGGTTGCCAGCAACGTGGGACCGCCCAACGACGGTTCGGGGCAACCAAATCCCAACGCTGCGCAATTTTCGGTTTGCGTTCCGCCGGACAGCTACCAGGTCCAACGCTTCGAATACAGCCAGCCCACCGGAGGTGCTTCGGCCACCGCCACTCCGATGGGCACGCCAGTCACGCTCGCCGTGCCGGCGCCCTCGGCGACTTCTTCGCCCTGTCCCAGCGTCTGTATCTCGGGTGGCTGTCCGGGAGTTTGCAACGGCACGCAGTTGCCGAATTCGCTATGAGCGGGCTAGCTCGATTGCAAGCAAGCGCCGGGCTTAAGGCGCTGGCCCTGATCCTGTTCACATTGGCGCTCGCGCCTTTGGCGGGCTGCGGCAATTCCTGCCAGGGCTTCAGCGGTTACGGCCCGCTCAACGGGCTGGGATGCGGCGGCGGGCCGCCGATTCCGCCCCAGACCGCGCTGATGGTGGAAGGCACGCCCGGCACACCTTTCAACGCCATGGTCTCCGACACGGTCGCCTCTTACCAATTCAACGGGGTCACGCCGTTAGGCGTGGTGTATGTCAACAACAGCCCGCCGGTAAAACTGCTGGTACTGAACAAGAGTAAAATTCCGGCCGTGATCAGCATCGAGGGGATCATCGGCGGAAACCCCGTGCAATTGGCCACTAGCAGCGTTCCGGGCGGCACGATCACGGTGACGATCGCGGCTTCCAACGGGCAGACCCTGTCCGCAATCGCGCCGCCACCCCAATGCGACGCCCGCTTTTACGTCAATTCGCCCGCCGGCGACTATTACCAAAGCCTGGTGGAAAGCAACAACAATGCTTACCAGAATGCGACCATCGCTCCCTCGCTCTACCTGGTGGGAGCGGCACGTGGCCAAATCGACGGCGTGTTCGTCAAGACCACCAATTACACCCTCAAGCCATTGGTCATCGATCTGATGATTAACGGCCAGCTCAAGCAGACCCAGGTTGGGACCTCGATCAGCCTGGTTTCCCAATGCCCGTGACGGCGATCGACCTTTGGACTTGAACACGTGCGGCTCTTGGCGGCGGCCGCGAGCGCGGCACCGTCAAAGGGACGCTATCGCCTGGTGTCGCGCCTTGGGGCATAGTAAGCGGCAGTCTGCCTAAAGCACCGTTGGCTTGATGGCGGATTGTCGGGGAATGCAGCTAGTCTCAGTTAAGCGAGTGGTGACGGTCGCGGTGATTATCGCCGCGATAGCGGTAGGCTTCCGCCCGGCCCTGCGTTATTACCGTTTTGAAATCACCCACGTCTCCACCGACGACGCCTACGTTGACGGCGAAGTGGTGCTGGTTTCCTCGCGCATCAATGACACGGTCAAAAGCGTTTTCATCGACGACAATTGGATCGTCAAACGCGGCGACCCGCTGGTCCTGCTCGACGACAAGAAGTACGCGGTGGCGGTGGAACAGGCCCAAGCGCAATTGGCCCGCACCCGCCTGCTGGTGGACGAGCAGTTCGCCCAATTGACCGAGGCTGGAGCCGCGGTCCGCCTGGCGCAGGCTCAGATCTATCAGACCAAACGCGATTACGAGCGCGCCAAGGCCTTGTTGGCCACCGGCGTGGTGTCGCAGCAATCCTACGATCAGACGCTGACCGCCTACCGCGCGGCCCAAGCCGAACTGGCCCTGGCGCAACAGGGGGTGGTCCGCGCGCGCGCCACCCTGGGCGGCGACGTGGCGGATCATGCCCGTTACGATCTGCCGGTGGTCAAGCAGGCCGAGGCCGAGCTCAAAAATGCCCTACTCAATCTTTCCTACACCAAAATCAACGCCCCGTCGGGGGGAGTGATCACCCGCAAAAACGTCGATCCGGGCAACCGGGTGGAAGCCGGTGAACCGCTGCTGGCGATCGTGCCGGTGGATAGCCTGTACGTGACGGCCAATTTCAAGGAAAACCAGTTGACCTATGTGCGCGTGGGGCAACCGGTCGTGGTTAGCGCCGACATCTATCCTGGTTACACCTTTGAGGGTCGGGTCGATTCCATCGCCCTCGGCACCGGCGCCGCCTTCTCGCTGCTGCCACCCGAGAATGCGACCGGCAACTGGGTCAAGGTCGTGCAGCGGGTACCGGTCAAGATTGTCTTCGATAAGCCGGCTCCGGCCGATAAGCAATTGCGCCTGGGGCTGTCGGTGGAAGCCGCGATCGATATCAGCGACACGCACGGGCCGCTGATTTCCTCGCTGATGCAAAAAAAGCTGCAAGAGCGCGGCAACGACGGCCAGCATCCTACCATTCCCGAGTCTTCTGTCCCGTAAATCACTTCGCAGCCTGCCCGCCCGACATCGTGAGCAAAACGAGCGCGCGCGGGATCTCCCGGCGCTTGTTGAAAACGGAGGCAGACCGTTCCAACTCCGGTCGAAGATAGTTCCGGCGAAAAAAGCCGCTGGGGCGCAACCGACAAAGCCGAAGTAACGATAGGATGGCGGAATTCATGGGTGTGCCCGGAACCGTCAAGACGCCGATGCTCGGTCCGCCGCGGCAACCCTGACACGGCCTCTGGTCCCTTCGATGGTCCGATTCGATACGTCATCTGACGAGCCGTGACGCACGGCGCCAGTGGCGGCTTGTGCGCTCGCCAGCCGCAACTGTCAGCGGGCCCGGCGTGAGCGGCGTGTCAGTGGCAGCACCGATCGCGGGACCGGCGCACACTGTTCCTCGCGCCGCCCAAGGAGCACGACTATCAGCGGCACCAGGCCGGGACCGAGCAGCCAAAGCGGCGCCAGAACCGCCAAATCGTAATCCCCGCGCATGCCGTAACTGAGGCCCAGCAAGGCCCCTGCGATCAGCGCCGCGACAGCTATCAGGATGGTCATCGGGAGCACCAGTCGCAGCTTCAGCCTTGCCCTCGCTGGCGCAGCCCTCGGACGCAGCCGCTCGCGCGCGGCTTCGATCGCGACCACCGCCGACTTCCTTCTTCTAGCCTTGCTCGCAAGCGCTTTCATCGCGGTCCACTACACTTTCAAGTCTAGCGCCACGGTTTGTGAGCGGCCATCCAAAAACTCTCCCCATTTCGGCCTGGTTGAAGCTTAGGCTTGACAAGCAGCCAGAGGATGACAGGACGCAAGCCAGATTGGGTTGAACCGGCTGGCTTTGCCGCCTAACCTGCTGAGTCGCGATGGAGCAGGAATCCAAACTGGCCGATGCCTTGGCAGACTATCTGGGGTTGCGGCCGGTAGGATTAAGTATTCTGGCTGGTGGTTGGGAAACCATCATCTACCAGTTCAGCCTGCCCGCCGCCGCTCGCCATGCTGCCCTCCCCGCCGGCCAACCCCTGGTCCTGCGCTGTTATCAGGGCCCCCTTGCGCTGCGCAAGGGGGCGCGCGAATACGCCGCGCTAAAAGCTCTCAGCGCGGCAGGTTTCCCTGTCCCCCGTCCTTATGTGTGCGAGTTGGATCCACGTTCCTTGGGAACGCCTTTTCTGATCATGGAACGGCTGCCCGGCTCGACCATGCTGGGCGCTAAAAGCTTCCTGCGGGCCGCGCACGGCTTCTCCGCGGCTTTCGTGCCGTTCGTCCGCGCCCATGTCCGTCTCCATCGCCTGCCAACCGCGCCGTTGGGACTGACGGAGTCGGCGCCGATACTAGCCGCGAGCCCGCCCTCCGCGCCGTCTTCCCTGCTGGAGCGGGTCTTGATGACCATCGAAGAGCGCGTCGCCATCGGCCCGCTGCCCGATTTGATACCTGCCCTGCAACTGGCGCGCGCCGGCGCCGGAAGCCAGTCGGCGAGCACTTCCTCGATGCTCCATCTGGACTACCACCCGCTTAACGTGATGACCCAGGGATGGCATCTGCGCGGGGTGCTGGATTGGGTTTCTTACGATTTCGGCGATCGTCACCTTGACGTGGCAACCACCTCGACCATCCTGTGGACCACCGCGATGGACGATCCGCGATGGCTGCGCGACAATTCCGCCGGCAACTTCCTGCGGCGCTTCTACTACGGCCTTTACCTCGCGCTGTACCATGCGATGGCGCCGATGGATCTGGGCCGCTTGCGCTATTACCAGGGACTGGCCGCTTTGCTGCGCCTCTCCACGATGGGTATGATGCGCCGGCGCGGTGCCGACAGCGTCGGCTATCGCGGCGAGGCCTTGGCTGAAATCAACAGCGCGGTGGTGCGGCTGCTCTGCCGCTTCGCAAGCCGCCGATGCCAAGTCGCGCTGACTCCGGCATGTATCAGTCCGAGCGCTTAGAAAACCCCTGTTGGGAGGAAGACCGGGACTGGAAGCTGGCATCCTGAATCTTTCTCCCGACGGGGGAAGATAAAAGACCACAGGCTGCGCCGCCTACTGGCAACCGTGCGGGCACCGCCCGCGCCACCCCACGCGCAGACCTTATGCGATCAGCTCGCGCAAGACGTAGGGCAGAATCCCGCCGTGGCGGATGTACTCAACTTCCTCGGGCGTATCCACCCGCGCCACCACCTCGAATTCCTTCTTCTTGCCGCCCTCTTCGGCCGCCACCTTGAGCTTTTGTCCAGGTTTGACGGCAGCCACACCCGCGATGGAATAAGTCTCGCGCCCAGTCAGGCCCAGGCTCTCGCGCCCCTGGCCTGGCATGAATTGCAGCGCCAACACGCCCATCTGGACCAGGTTGCTGCGATGGATGCGCTCGTAGCTCTCGGCGATTACCGCCTTGACCCCGAGCAACTGCGGTCCCTTGGCCGCCCAGTCGCGCGAGGAGCCCGAGCCGTATTCCTTGCCCGCGATCAGCAAGAGGGGCACCCCCTCCTTGATGTACTGCTGCGAGGCGTCATAGATCGTGCTTTTGGCTCCGTCGGGCAGATGGAGGGTGAAACCGCCTTCGACGCCCGGCACGAGCAGGTTGCGCAGGCGAATATTGGCGAACGTCCCGCGCATCATCACTTCGTGATTGCCCCGCCGCGCGCCGTAGGTGTTGAAGTCGCGCACCGCCACGCCATGGCCGATCAGGTACTTGCCCGCCGGACTATCGGCCTCGATCGTGCCCGCGGGAGAAATATGATCGGTGGTCACGCTGTGGCCGAGCAGGGCTAAAACCCGGGCCCCGCGAATATCGTTCAACGGCGCCGGCTTGGGACCGATCCCGTCGAAGAAGGGCGGCGCCTTGACGTAGGTCGAGTCGGGCTGCCAGGCGAACAGTTCGCCGGTTGGTACCGCCAGCCCGCGCCATTGCTCGTCGCCCTCGAAGACGTGGGCATATTCCTGGCGGAACATCGCCGAGTCGATCGCCCCCGCCATCGCCTGGCGAATCTCCTCGGCGCTGGGCCAGATATCCTTGAGATAGACCGGCCCGCCATCCTTGCCCACGCCCAGCGGCTGGGTGGCAGGGTCCCAATCCAGCGTTCCAGCCAGCGCATAGGCCACCACCAGCGGGGGCGAGGCCAGGTAATTGAAGCGGACCACCGGATTGATCCGACCCTCGAAGTTGCGATTGCCGCTCAGCACCGCGCAGGTGACCAGATGATGCTGCGCCACCGCCGCGGCCAACCCTTCGGCGATCGGACCGCTGTTGCCAATACAAGTTGTGCAGCCGTAGCCGACCACGTGGTAGCGAAGCTGCTCCAGATAAGGCAAGAGCCCGGCCCGCTTGAGATACTGAGTGACTACCTTGGAGCCCGGCGCCAAGCTGGTCTTGACCCACGGGCGAGTGGAAAGTCCGCGCTCAACCGCTTTCTTGGCCAATAATCCGGCCCCAAGCAGAACCGAGGGATTGGAAGTATTGGTGCAACTGGTGATAGCCGCGATCAGAACCGCGCCGTTGCCTATCTCGACCTCGCCTTCCTCGGCATGTGCTTTGACCCGCCGGGTCAGATGCTCCAATTCACTGGCCGGGATCGGCTGCTCGGCTTGGCCCGCGGCCGGTTGGCCGCCCTCGGCCACCCAACGCGCTGCGTTCTGCGGGTTGACGACGCTGTCGGGCTGAACGATCTCCTTGACCAGTTGTGCCCGATAATCGCGCCGCGCGTCGCGCAAGGCCACCCGATCCTGCGGCCGGCGCGGTCCCGAGATACTGGGTTCCACCGTCCCCAAATCCAGCTCCAGGTGATCGCTGAACACCGGCACCGGTGCCTCGGGGGTGTAGAACAGTCCTTGCTCCTTGGTGTAGGCCTCGACCAACTTGATATGTTGTTCGGAGCGGCCGGTCAGCCGCAGGTAATCCAAAGTCTGCCGATCGACCGGGAAAAAACCGATCGTTGCCCCATATTCGGGCGACATGTTGCCCAAGGTGGCGCGATCGGCGATCGGCAGGGTGGCAATCCCGGGGCCATAATACTCCACGAACTTGCCTACTACCCCGCGCGCCCGCAGCATCTGGACCACGGTCAGTACCAGGTCGGTGGCGGTGGCGCCCGAGGCCAACTCGCCGAACAGCCGCACACCCACCACTTCGGGAATCAGCATCGGCACCGAGCGCCCCAGCATCGCCGCTTCCGCCTCGATTCCGCCCACGCCCCATCCCACCACGCCCAGCCCGTTGATCATCGGCGTGTGCGAATCGGTCCCCACCACGGTGTCGGGATAGGCCTCGCCGCCAGGCGAGACGAAAACCACTTCGGCCAGATGTTCGAGGTTGACCTGGTGGACGATGCCGGTATCGGGCGGGACCACGCGCAGGTTGTCGAAGGCGGCCTGCCCCCAGCGCAGGAACAGATAGCGCTCCTGGTTACGCGCGAACTCCAGTTGAGCATTGCGTGCCAACGCCGTCGCATTACCGAAGTAATCGACCTGCACCGAATGATCGATCACCAGATCGACGCGCTGAATCGGATTGATCCGGGCCGCCTGCCCACCCAGCGCTCGCACCGCATCGCGCATCGCGGCCAAGTCGGCCACCACCGGGATACCAGTGAAGTCCTGCAACAGGACGCGCGCCGGCATGAAGGAGATCTCGCGCTCCATCGGCTTGGGGGTCCAGCCCGCTACCGCCTTGATCTGGTCGGCGGTCACGTTGGCACCGTCCTCGCGCCGCAAGACGTTCTCCACCATCACCCGAATCGAATAGGGCAGCCGGCTCAAGTCGAAGCCGTGCCGGCTCAGGGCATCGAGCCGATGAATCGTATAGCGCTGTCCGTCAATTACCAGCGGCGCGCGAGCGCCGAAACTGTCCTTGGCCATTAGCTCCAATCCTCATGCGGTTGAGCGGAAGAAATCGCTGCTAGGATAGCGCGGATCGGCGCGCCAACAAACGGTTATCGCCAAGCGCGCGAGCCCGCGCGGGCAACGGGCCCGGCAGGCCGTCGTAGATCAGGGCTCGGCCGTCGGAATGGAACCCGGCGCCGGCAAGCGCCGCCACCGCGGAAGATTGCAGCGCAGGCTGACCATCGATTCTCTCCAGTGCCAAACGCGGGCGCAGGCGGGTAATCTCCCTCAACGCGCTTGCCAGCTGTTCGGGCGTAGTCTCTTTCAGCATCCGCAACTCGCGTCCAACTATCCCGATGAGCGGCAGCCCACCGGCAAAAACCAGCACGTTGTCCGCTTCGCGCGTCACCGCGCATCCCGCCAGCGCCGCTCCGATAGGATTGGCGGGATCTTGCGCGGCCAGCGCCACCGGCCCCTCGGCGCGACTGCGCCCAGCCCCGGCGCGCACGCTCTCCAGCATCGTGACCGCCTCCGCCAAGGCGTACTGCTCGCCCGAGAGCGAACGGACGAAATAACCTGCGCGGATTCGTCCGGCATATTCAAGCCGGCGCAGTTCCACGCGCAACTGCGACCATGGCGGTCCGCTCTCGCAACCTGTAATCTCTCGCGAGACTACCCCGTAGCGATGCAACAACCGCAACGCGTGGTCCTGAATCGCACCGTCGGGTGCTCCTTCCGGCACCCGCGCCAGCGCTGTCCAGCGACCACCCAGACCGGCTCGCAAACGCGCCCGCACTCCGGCGTCGTAGCGACTCCCGTGCTGACCCGCTTCGGCTTCCAGCGCGCGCCCCGCCCGGGCGGTGCTGGCCAACAAGCGCAAGGGCGCGAACGCATCGTTGCTGGCGAACCCGGCCGCCGCCAGCCGCCAGAGCGCGCGCAGGGTGTCGCGTTCGGAGAGATTGGCGCGCTGCGCAATCTGATCGAGATACTGGGCCCCGGCGCATCCCAAGGCGTCCAATACCGCGCGTTCCTTGGGATCATCGGGTAGCGCGGCGGGCGCGGACGAGAAGGCCGGGCGCGGCAGAAATTTTATCGCTCGCGGCCATCCGCCTTCGCTATCCGGCTCGGCCAGCCAGACGTACTGGCCGCTCAGGCAGAGCAAATCCAGGTACTCGGGGCGATAGTCGGGAATGCGCGCGGGCAGAATCGCGCTCTCCCACAACGCTGGCGGGAAGGAGAGCCCCGCCATCTGTTGCAGCACCGACGCCATACCCTCGCTGCCCGGAGGTAATCCTTCGCCGCCGATATGATGCCAGCGCAAGCAGAAGGCGATGTATTCGGGATCGTCGCAGGGCTCCGCCTGAGCGCGAAGCCGCTCCAGGGTCAAGCGATGGATTCGTTCCAGGTTGAAGCGCTCGCACCAGTTCTCGCCGCCGTCAAAACGGCCGCGAAAAGCGCTGCCGCCGGCCTCCAGCGCGATTAGATGGCGCTCCGTTTCGACAACCGAAAAGCCCACTATCCGCGCCAGGGTTGCACTCGCGATTGGACCGCTGCATTGGAGCGCGCGGCGTATCAATTCACGCCGTGCTTGCTCGACCGCGACCGCCGCGCCAGCCGCTTGCTCGGATCGATCGTAAGCCGCTTCGAACAGCGCGCGATCCTCGCTTGCGATCAATACCGATGCCGCCCGATGGGGCAGCGGGCGCTCGATCACGCGGCCGGCCTCGAGCATCGGCGCCAGCAGCGCCTCGGCGTCGCCGGCGACGCGTGGTTCGAGCTCGGTGCGCTCCAAGGCACCGTGTGCGCGAATCAGCTCGAAAATCTCATCGCTGTCGCGTGCCTGGCGGCCGGCAGCAAGATGGCCGGCTTCGCTAGCCACCTGCTCGATCGCCGCGGGCAGCAGCATCTCGCCCACGCCCTCCTCGGTGCGCAGGACTTCATCGGCCAGGGCGCGGTTCATCTGCACGGTGCGGCTGCGCCGGTTGGCACGCTCGCCGTCATCGAGGAAGGAATAATCGGTGGCCAGTAGCAGGCGTTGGGCAAAGGCAGAAGGCGCCAGCGAATCGACCGCGACGGTGCGCACCTGCCCCCGCGCGATCCCTTCGAGCAACGCGGTCACGCCGGCCAGGTCGGTCGATTCCTGACAGGCTTCGAACAGCGCCTCGGTGAGCAGGTAATGATCGGGAATCTCGATATCGGGCGGGCGATTGTCCAAACAGGCCTGCTGGGCGGGAAACAGCTCGGTGATCAGTTCCTGGGCGCGCAGCCGGGTCAGGTAGGGCGGCACCTTGCGTCCCTTGTCGTTGCGCACCAGGGCCAGCGCGCGATTGGCGACGTGACGCAGGCGCAGCTCGAACATCGGACCGGCCAGAACCGCCTGGGTCAACGCCTTGCGCACATTGGCCGGGGTCAGTAGATGGAAGATCTCCGCCAGCGGAAAACTGTGGCGCGAGTTAAGCGCGAGCAAAATTCCGTCGTCGGTCGCCGAGGCCTGGATTTCGAAATCGAAGGATTGGCACAGCCGTTTGCGCAAGGCCAATCCGAAACCGCGATTGAGCTTCATCCCCAGCGGCGAGTGCAAAACGATTTGCGTACCGCCCAGGCCGTCGAAAAACCGCTCGGCCACCAGGGTTTGCCGGTCGGGAAGCAGACCCAACGCGCCCTGCCCTCGCCGCACATAATCGATCGCCTGGGCCGCGGCCCGCTCCTCCATCGCGCACTCATCGATCAGAAAGCGCATGGCCGCCTCGGGCTGGGACAAGCGACGAGCGATGTCGGCGCGCAGCTCGATCAGCGCGTCCGACAGCGCCGCGCTACGGCCGGCGGCCTCGGTCTGCCAGAAGGGCAAGGTCGGCGCCATCCCGGGCGCCGCCTCGACCATCAGGCGGCCGCGCGAAATGCCGTTTATCCGCCACGGCATCGAACCCAACGCAAAGATATCGCCGCGGGTCGCCTCTTGGGCGAAATCCTCCTCGACGTCGCCCACCCGATGCTGGCTGGATTCGATCACGACGTCGTAATTGCCGACCTCGGCAATCGTGCCGGCGTTGGTCAGCGCGACCAGGCGCGCGCCCCGGCGCGGGCGCACCAGGCCGGCCTGGCGATCATAGAAGATACGCGGACCGGCGCCCTTGATGCGCCCCTGCAAGGGCCGACTCATCTGCTCCAGCAACGCTTGCAATCGAGCGCGGTCGAGGTCGCGGAAATTGTAGGCCCCGCGCAACAAGGCCAACAGATCGCCCTCGCCAATCTCGCCCTCTTCGGCCGCAATCGCCACGATCTGCTGTGCCGCGACATCGAGACTGGCGCGCGGAATTTCGATTACCTCCAGCCGCCCGGCGCGGATCGCCTGAACCGCCGCCGCACATTCGATCAGATCGTCCAAAGTCAGCGCGAAAAAACGACCCTTGGGGGTCTGTCCCAAAGCGTGACCGGCGCGGCCGATACGCTGGATCGCCGCGACGATCGACTTGGGAGAATCGACCTGGCAGACCAACTCCACGGCGCCAACGTCGATCCCCAATTCGAGCGAGGAGGTGGCTACAATCGCCCGCAGCTCGCCGCGTTTGAGCCGCTGCTCCGCGGCGAAGCGCTGCGCCCGCGCCAGACTGCCGTGATGAGCCAGCACGGCATCGGAGCCCAGCCGCTGTTGCAGGGCCAAGGCCAGCCGTTCGGCCCATCGCCGGCTGAGAGTAAAGACCAAGGTGGTACGATGCTGTCCGATGAGCGCGGCGATACGATCGTACATCGCCTCCCAATGCTGATGGGTGGCGATCGGGCCTAGTTCCGGCCCGGGCGCCAGGACTTGCAAATCCAGCCGGGGTCGCTGCTGGTCGGCACGAACGATTTGGCACGGACGCGGTTGCCGCTGTCCATCGCGCTCGCGGGTACCACTTAGAAAATCCGCCAACTGCTCGATCGGATTGAGCGTCGCCGACAACCCGATTCGGACCGGCGGGCTGCCACCACGACTGCTCACCAGCCGTTCCAATCGCTCCAGGCTCACCGCCAGATGGCTGCCCCGTTTGTTGGCTGCGATCGCATGCAGCTCATCGACGATTATCCAGCGCACCGCCGCCAGCTTCTCGCGAAAGCGGCTGGAGGTTAGCAGGATAAAAAGCGATTCTGGCGTGGTGACCAGCAAATGGGGCGGATGGCGCAGCATCGCGCCGCGCAGGCTGGCGGGAGTATCGCCGGTGCGCAGACCGACCGCGATAGGAGCCAGCCGCTGGCCGCGCGAATGGGCTAACTCGCGCACCTCGGCCAACGGCTGTTGCAAATTTAGCTGGACGTCATTGGCCAGGGCCTTGAGCGGCGAGACGTAGAGGACCGACACTTCCTCCCGCAGGGCGCCGTTCTGGGCTTGCCCGATCAGATAATCCAGCGCCCATGAGAACGCGGCCAGAGTCTTGCCACTGCCGGTAGGCGCACAAAGCAGGGTGTGATGCCCGGCGCCGATAGCCGGCCAGCCGCGTTCCTGGATCGGCGCGGGAGCGCCGAAGCGCGCCATGAACCAATCGCGCAGTAGGGGCTCGAACGCCGCCAGCGAAGAGACCATCGATAAAGTTTAACCCACTTGTGGCTGCGGCCGACACCCCCTGCCGGGCCGATCGAGCGCTACCGGCCCTACGGCGGAAAACTCCGAATGGTAGCCAGTGCGCCTGCCCGTTGAAGTTCTGACGTCAAGTCCGACGGGGCGGGCTGGCGACAGGACTCCACGTCAACCTGACGAGGAGGACGGCGGCGTCGCGCTCGAAGCGCGGGCCTCGCGACCCGCCCTCCCAAACACAGCAAATCGCGAAGCGCTCAACTGATGCATCCCACGTCAAGACAACGAACTAACCCGCCAGCACGGCCGCGCCGGCGCTCGCGATCTGGGCATCCTGGGCGGACTGAACTCCCGAGGCCCCGATCGCTCCCACGCATTCGTTGTCCACCATCAGCGGAATTCCCCCTTCCACCGGGGTTACCCCGGGCAGCGCCAGCAAACCGTGCCGGCCGCTGTTAAGGGTCTCTTCCATCGCCTTGGTGGGACGACGAAACAAGGCCGCCGTCCGCGCCTTTGCCTGGGAAATCAGCGCGCTGGGCTTGGCCGCACCGTCCATCCGCTCCAGATACAGGAGGTGGGCTCCGTCATCGACGATCGCGATACTCACGTTCCAGTTGTTTTTCTTGGCTTCGGCCACGGCCGCGGCCGCGACTCGCCGGGCGTCTTCGATCGAAAGCGCACGTTTGGTAAACATCGGACTGACACCTCGCCTATCGTGAACTTTGCGAGCACAGATCGTTTGCAAGCACAGATCTGGTTGACCAATGGGATAATCGGCTCAACTCAGGATCTGCCACAACCAAGCCGAGCGTACCAGCGTCAAGTCGGGTGCCGAGTGCTTTCGCACCTGGACCCTGCTATAGCATAAGCGGATCGCGCCAGGTCTGGGCGCCAAGCTTCCATGGGAGAAATTTGATGGCGGGAAAAACGGTTTCAGTTACAACTGCCGACGGCGGCCGGATGGACGCTTATCTGGCCCTACCCGAAGGCGGCAGCGGCCCGGGCCTCGTGCTACTGCAGGAAGTCTTCGGCGTCTCCCCGTATTTGCGCGAGGTGGCCGATCTCTACGCCGCAGAAGGATACGTTACGATCGCCCCCGATTTGTTCTGGCGCCTGGAACGGAATGTTTCGCTGGGCTCCTCGGATGCCGAACTCAAGCGCGCCTTCGAGTTAAGCAATCGTTTCGCTCTCGACCAGGGTATCGCCGACGTCGGCGATACCTTGAGGACTCTGCGCGCGATGCCTCAGTGCACGGGGAAAGTGGGTGCGGTGGGCTTCTGTCTGGGCGGCAAGCTGGCGTATTTGACCGCCGCGCGCCACCCGGTGGACGCCATGGTCAGCTACTACGGGGTCGGCATCGAAAACCATCTGGCCGAGGCCGCGGCAGTCCGCTGCCCCGCTCTTTTCCATTTCGCGGGTCAGGACCGTTACGTGCCGCCGGCCGCCTGCGAAGCGATTGTCGCGGCCTTCAAAGGGCGCGATCAGGTCCAATTTCGCAACTATCCCGAGGCCGGCCACGGCTTCAACAACCCCACCCGCCCGGCTTACGATCGCTTCTGCTCGCTGTTGGCCCATTCCCATACCCTGGGCCTGCTGCGCCAGGCGATCGGACCGCGCTACGACTTGAGCGCGCTATGGGATCGACATGCCGATTTCGAGTTCAAGTACCACGACCCCGAGGCCACGATGAAGACGATGGTGGCCGAGCCCTACGTCAATCACGTCCCGGTGATGACGGGCGGAGTCGGACAGCACGAGCTTCATCGCTTTTACAAATATCACTTTATTCCGGGCCTTCCCGCGGATACCAAGATCGTGCCGGTTTCGCGCACCGTGGGTCCGGATCGCGTGGTGGACGAATTGTTATTCTGTTTTACTCACGACAAGGAGATCGATTTCATGCTTCCCGGTATTCCACCTACCGGGAAATACGTGGAAATTCCCACCGTCGCGATTATCCAGTTCCGCGGCGACAAGCTGGTCCACGAGCATATCCATTGGGACCAGGCTACCGCGCTGGTGCAATTGGGCCTGCTCGACCCTGCCAAACTGCCCGTGGTCGGACGCGAGGGTGCCGAGAAGATTCGCGACGAAACCCGCCCGTCCAACGCCTTGATGCGCCATTGGGGTGACAGCCAGGGACGCGACTGAGCTTTGGTCCCCACCTGAGGTTTGGCATGGGCAGCGGCCGCGCGACCGCTGCCCATGCCCACTCATTATTTTTTCCACGCTGCCCTGCCTTCCGTGCGATACTGAATTGCTAGAAGGAGGCCTAATCATGGCTGAAAAGGAAAACGAGGAAAAAGGCAAAATGACGGTGGAGGAGGCCGGACGGCTGGGCGGTGAAAAAGGTGGACATAAAGGTGGCGAGGCTCGCAAGCGGGAACTGGGGCATGAGGGCTACTCGGAGCTGGGCCACAAAGGCGGGGAGCGAGTTCGCGAACTGGTCGAAGAGGGCAAGGAGGCCGAAGGCGAGAAAGAGAAATGACCGCGGCGGGCTCGGCCTGCCTTGAGTACGCCGGGCCGCTATCAATCCTCGGCCACCCTCGTAACCCGGATGAAGTCTCGCAACCAGGGAATAGATATCGATGTCGGAGAGCAAGTCAACGGCGATCGCCAGCCACTTTCGGCTGGGAGGTGACCTCGACGTACTACGGCTCGGATTTGGCGCAATGCGGATAACGGGTGCGGGTATCTGGGGTCCACCGCGCGACTTGACGATCGCCAAACGGCTGCTGCGCCAGGTGGTCGCTTCAGGGGTTAACTTTATCGACACCGCCGATTCTTACGGGCCCGCGGTCTCCGAGGATCTGATTGCCGAAGCGCTCCATCCCTACCCCGTCGGCCTGGTGATCGCCACCAAGGGCGGAATGTTGCGGCCGGGTCCCGGACAATGGATCCCGGACGGGCGGCCCGTCCACCTGAAACGGGCGTGCGAGGAAAGCCTGCGCCGCTTGCGCCTGTCTCGAATCGACCTTTATCAACTCCATCGGCCCGATCCCAACGTCCCCTTGCTCGAATCCGTGGGCGCCCTGGTGGAGTTGCAGGCCGCCGGCAAGATTCGTCATATCGGCCTGTCCAACGTCAATCGCGATCAACTGGCCCAAGCCCAATCGATAGCCAAGATAGTCTCGGTACAGAATTCCTACAACCTGACCAACCGTAGCAGTGAAGACGTACTTCAGGCTTGCGCCGAGCGAGGCTTGGCCTTTTTGCCTTATTTTCCCTTGGCGGTCGGCAACCTTGCGCGCGCCGGGGGCAGCCTGCAAACCATCGCCGCTCACCATCACGCCACCGCAGCTCAGCTTGCGTTGGCCTGGCTGTTACATCATTCACCGGCGATCGTGCCGATTCCGGGAACCTCTTCACCGGCTCACTTCGAAGAAAACTTCGGCGCCCTTCGGGTATCGCTGACAGCCGAGGAGATGGCCCAGATCGCGACCTGAAACCCGAGTCGTCCGAGTTTTCGCTGCCATTTTGAGCCGGGCTAGCATTCCCGAGCCGTGTCGAAACATCTGCGCGGTCCCCCGCTCCGGAACTTCTCGCGAGTCACCCCTGAACCGCCTGACGGCGGATTCCTCACTGGCTTATGACTCCAATGCCGGGGGCGGCTCTAGTTCGCGGCAACGGCGGAAATCGCCGGCCATCCGAAATTACCGGCCATCCGCTCGTTTGTCAGCTGCCTGTTGGTGGGGTGGGCGCTTGCCAGCGCAAGCTGGGATGGCGCGCCGCTTCGACCTCGTCCACCCGGCGCACTGGCAGGTGGTGAGGAGCATTCTTGGCCAGCGCTGGCTGTTGCAGCGCTTCATCGTAAACCTGTTCCATCGCAGCGATGAAACGATCCAGGGTCTCGCGGTTTTCGCTTTCGGTCGGCTCGATCATCAAGGCGCCGGGCACGGTGAGCGGAAAATAAATGGTGGGTGGATGAATGCCGAAATCGAGCAGCCGCTTGGCGATATCGAGCGTGCTGACGTCTGCCTTTCTCTCCAGGTCGTGGGTCATCACGCATTCGTGCATCGAGGGCTCCGGCGAAGCACTGTGATAGCGCACCAGCCGCTTGCGCACATAATTGGCATTGAGAATTGCGATTCGGCTGGCCAGGGCGCAGCCGTCGGCGCCCATCGCCAGGATATAAGCGTAGGCCCGGGCCAAAATGGCGAAGTTGCCGTGAAAAGCGCGTAGGCGTCCGATCGAATCGGGCCGATCCGGATCGATTTCCAAACCGCCCGACGCGCTTGGTCTGAGGCGCGGATTGGGCAGAAATGGCTCCAGATGGCGCTTGACCGCCAACGGTCCAGCCCCGGGCCCGCCACCTCCATGGGGAGTGGAAAAAGTCTTGTGCAGATTGATATGCGCGAGATCCGCGCCCATGTCCCCAGGCTTGGCCACTCCTAACAGCGCGTTGAGATTGGCGCCATCCAGGTAGAGCAACGCCCCGTGTTCATGCACAGCTTGCGCGATGGCGACGATCTCGGGCTCGAAAATCCCCTCGGTGTTGGGATTGGTTACCATCATGGCGGCAACGTCGTCGCTGAGCAGACGGCGAACCTCGTCTGTCTCAAGAAAACCGCGTGCATTCGAACGCACCACCACGGGTTCAAACCCCGCCAGGCTGCAGCTTGCCGGATTGGTGCCATGCGCGGTGTCGGGAATGATCACCTTCCGCCGCGCCGCGCCGCGCTTGGCGAACCAGGCCCGCACGATCAGCAGGCCGGCCAGCTCACCCTGCGCTCCGGCGGCCGGATGCAGCGAAACCGCGTCCATCCCGCTGATCTCCGCCAACGCGGCTTCCAGCCGCGCCATCAGTTCCAGCGCGCCCTGGGCCAACTCGGCCGGGGTGTGGGGATGGAGCGCAGCAAAGCCGGGCAAGGCGGCCAACTCGTCGTCGAGCACGGGATTGTACTTCATGGTGCACGATCCGAGCGGGTAGAACTGGAGCGCCTGGCTGAAATTGAGCTGCGAGAGTCGCAGGAAATGGCGCAGCACCTGCGGCTCGCTGACCTCGGGAAAACCGTCGATGTCCTCGCGACACAGCGCCTCGCCCAAAAGCTCACGAGCATGGCGCAGGCTGCGCTCGCCGCCGGCCAGATCGACTCCACGCCGTCCGGCCACGGATTCCTCAAAGATGAGCGCAACCTGGCGCTGGATGTCGTAAGTCATGGGCACCTTCCTATTGCTTCAAGGCCTCGCACAAGAGCGAGAACTCACCGGGAGAATTGAGCTCGGTCACCGCGAGCACGACGCAATCGGCCAGTTCGGGATAATCCGGTGCGAGCGGCACGCCGGCCAGAATGGCGCGTGCTTGGGCGGTGGACAGGGCGCTGCGCAGGTTGGGGAGCGCCAGGGTGAACTCGTTAAAGAAAGGAGCGTTGAAGCGCGGGCGCAGTCCATTGGCGGCGAGCATGGCCGCGGCCTCGTGCGCTAATTCCAGGTTGCGCGCGGCCAATTCGCGCAGCCCCTGGCGCCCCATCAGGGTGAGATAAACTGCGGCCGCCAGCGCGCACAGCGAATGGTTGGTGCAGATGTTGGAGGTCGCCCGTTCACGCCGGATGTGCTGCTCGCGAGTGGCCAGGGTCAGGCAAAAGGCGCGCCGCCCCTCGGCGTCCCGGGTCATCCCCACCAGCCGCCCCGGCATCTGGCGCACGAATTCCTGGCGGGTGGCAAAAAACCCGGCCCACGGTCCGCCAAACTGGGGCGCCAGGCCGAAGCTCTGAGCCTCGCCCACCGCGATATCCGCCCCCAACGCACCCGCGGCCCGCAGCAAACCCATCGCCAGCGCTTCGGCGGTGACTGAAATCGCAAGGCCGCCGGCGGCGTGCGCAATCCGCGCGATTCGTTCCAGCGGCTCGATCATTCCAAAGGCGTTGGGGTAGCCGATTACCGCGCACAGGAGCTGCTCATCGGCCAGCTCCATCAGCGCAGCTTCATCACAAGTGCCTTTTTCGCCATCGAACGGAAGTTCGACCACCTCCAGCGCTGGTTGCGCGCTCAGGTAGGTCCGGATAGTGGCGCGGTAGTCTGGCCACAGCGCGCGCGCCAGTACGACTCGATGGCGCTTGGGCAGCAACCTGTGCGCCATCAGCACCGCCTCGGCCGCGGCCGAAGCGCCATCGTACATGCCGGCGTTGGCCACCGGCAGCCCAGTGAGCTGCGCGATCAAGGTTTGAAATTCGAAGATCGTCTGGGTCGTACCCTGGCTGGCTTCCGGTTGGTACGGCGTATAGGAAGTCGCGAACTCGGCCCGCGCGATCACCGCTCGCACCGCCGCCGGGACATAGTGACGGTAGCAGCCGCTGCCCAAAAAGCTGATGTACCCACGCGCGCCACGGTTGCGGTCGGCCAGATCGGTAAGCTGCGCGGCGACCTCCGCTTCGCTCATCCCAGGAGGCAGGTTCAAGGCCGCGCGCCGGCGCAGTTCGGCCGGCACGTGTGCGACCAGATCCTCCAGATCGTTGGCACCCACGGCCGCCAGCATCTCGTCGATATCTTCTTTGGTATGAGGTATGAATCGCATCGCTTTCCAACTCGCAGGGCCGGCTCATCCCTGAGGGGTTACGGTTTGACGCGCCGATAAAACGGCAGCGCGGTCACGGCCGCGGCGACCAACTTATTGCGGATCTCGATCTCAAGGCGCGCCCCGGCCGCTGCCTCGACCGCACCCTCGACGTAGCCCATCGCCAGCGGGCGGTCGAAGCTGGGCGCGAAGGTGCCGCTGGTCACCGTTCCTACCGGCTTGCCCTGCAGGTAAATCCGATAGCCAGGGCGGGCCATGCTGCGGCCGTCCTCGGTACGCATTCCGATCAGGCGCTTGCGCAAGCCCGTGCCCTTTTCCTCAACCAACGCACGCTCGCCGACAAATCCGCGTCCGAACCTTACGAAGCTTTCCAGTCCGGCTTCCAGGGGCGTGGTGGCACGGTCGAGCTCGTGGCCATAAAGCGGAAGTCCCGCTTCCATCCGTAAACTATCGCGGGCGCCCAGCCCGCAGGGGCGCAAGCCACGGTTTTCACCGGCCTCCAGCAGCCGGGTGAAGAGCGTCTCAACCGATTCCGCTTCGACAAAAAGCTCGAAACCGTCCTCGCCGGTGTAACCCGTGCGCGCGATACGGCAGGCGATCTCCGCAACTCGGCTTTGCGCGCTATGAAAGCGCTTGAGCTGGGGGAGATTCAGCTCGGTCAGCGGAGCGAGAATTTCCAAGGCCCGCGGCCCCTGGATCGCAATCAACCCGGTGGCCTGGCTGAGGTCGTCGATTCGGGCGCCGGCGGTGCGAGCAAGCTCCTCCAGCCAGGCCTTGTCCTGCGCGATATTGGCCGCGTTGACGCAGAGCAGAAAGCGCTGGTCGGCGACGCGGTACACGATGATGTCGTCGATCACGCCGCCGTCGGCAGCGCAGATCAGCGTGTACTGGGCCTGATCGGCGCTCAGGCGCGCCACCGAGTTGGTCAGCGCATGCTCCAATAGATCCGCGGCACCGTGCCCCTCGATCATCAGCTCGCCCATGTGGCTCAGATCGAAGATTCCAGCATGCGTGCGGACGGCGCGATGCTCCACGATAATGCCGGCGTAGGAAAGCGGCATCAGAAAGCCCGCAAACTCCACCATTCGAGCGCCCAGGCGCTTGTGCACGGCGACCAGAGGCGTGGACTTGATTTCAGGCTCGGCGCTTGTGTCCATGAGGTCCATCATGACCCTAGCCGGCCGCGGAAAAAATCTCCGCGCATGGGTTGCCCCTTTATCCTCCCTTCAGGGGTAGCAGCTTCAGAAGGCGATCTTTATCCCGGATGCCTTCAATAGTTGCAACCGGTTTGGCCGCACCGCTTTTCAGCCCGCTATCGGGCGATCGGCCCCGCCGGCCAGCTCGTGGCTGAAACGGCGAGCCAGCTCGATCGCCAGAGAGGGTCCGCCGCCACTCATGATATTGAAGCCTGCCACCCGCCCTCGCAGCTCTGCCATCAGCTCCAGATTGCGGCGCAGGGAAAGGTTGCGCGCCTGCTCATCGCTCATTGAGGCATAAGAGTCCAGGTATGCGCGCGCGCCGCTCAGGTCACGAATTCGTTCCTTCAGATAACGTGCCATCGCCGCTCCTTTGATTGGCAGGATTCCCATCACGATGCGCAGCGGAAGACCGCGCACCGCGTCGAGAAAGCCCACCGCCCGTTCCGGATCGAACACCGGCTGGGTAATCGCAAAACGGGCGCCCGCCGCCACTTTGCGTTCCAGCAATTCGAATTCGCGCTCCCAATTCGTCCGATTGGGATTGACCACCGCGCCTGCCAGCAGATCCGGCGCCCGCCGCAGCGGCGCCTTGCCGTCGCCGGTGCCACCCCGATTAAGCGCCTCGATCACGCCCAGCAAGCCGGCGCCGTCGACTTCGTGCACGCCGTGAAACTTATCGCCGGCGCTGCGCTTGTCGCCGCTCAACGCCACCACCGCATCCACGCCCAAAGCTGCCGCGCCAAGCAGATCGGCCTTGAGCGCGAGCAGATTGCGATCGCGACAGGTCATGTTGAGGACCACCGGCATGCCGAGCTGCTGTTTGATCATCCCGGCAAAGACCAGGGCCGACATCTTCACCAGTGTTAGGGCGTTGTCGGTCAGATTGATGGCGCTGACCAAGCCGCGCAAATCGCCCAACCGCTCCAGCATGGGGGCGGTCACGATCCCGCGCGGCGGCGAGACTTCGATCCATAAGGCTGGAAACTCCAGTGCCATCCGGCGCGCCTCCTCAACCCACCGCGTCGGCCATCGCCCGATCGTGCTCGCCGTTAAGCTGCTCGACGTCGGCCGGCGCCAGGGCGAAATAGCGGGCTTGTGGATGGTGCAGGACCAGCGCGCTTACCGAACCCTCGGGCTCCATCATGAAGCCCTCCGTCAGCCGTACGCCGATGGTGGCCTCGGGCTCCAGCAAGGCGAACAACAAAGCCTGGTCTTCCAGACGCGGGCAGGCGGGATAACCAAAGGAGTAGCGTTTGCCGCGGTAGCGAGCCTGAAAGAGATCGGTTTTGGAAAATTCCGGCGGGTCGGGAAAGCCCCACCACTGGCGGAGCTTGCGATGGATCAGCTCGGCGAAAGCCTCGGCGCCCTCCAGCGCCAGCACTTGCAGGATGTGCGAGCGCAGATATTCGCCCTGCTCCTTCCACCGATCGGCCAGCGCTCGCACGCCCGGCCCGACGGTGGTCGCGAACAGCGCCACGTAATCGTCATGCGGGCTGACGAAATCAGCCAGGCACAAACCGGGGGCTTGGCTTTGACGGCCGAAGCTGAATTCGGCCAGCACGCGCCTGCCGTCGGGATGATGCAGGATCAGACGGCGGTCATCGCTGTGAGCGGGAAAGAACTGAAAGACTGCGGCCGCCCGGATTTCCTCGTGCGCGACCATCAACTCCTGTACCTCTTGCACGCGCTGGCGCAGGCGCTCAGCTTTAGGATCGCCGGATGCCAGCGCACGCGGCGCATCGCGCAGGCCCAGATGGCGCGTATAGAGCATGACCGGATTGATGTATTCGAAAATCTCGTGCAAATCGTAGTCGGCCAGCACGTGAGGCTCGAGATCGGGCGGCGCTGGCGCGGGCCGCGGATGCGTCACGGGCGTGGGCCCGCGCGCCGGTAGGATCGCGCCAGAAGGCGCTGGCCGTGGCTGAGCCAACATCTGTTCGCTTTCGTGCCGTAGGCGCTGGGCCAACTGGTCGCGACGCGCCGGATCCATTACCTGGTGGGCCAACTCCAGGCCGTTCATCGCGTCGTTGGCGTAGGCTACCAACCCTCCGTACTCAGGTGCGATGCGGGTGCGGGTGAAGCGTGCCGACAGCGCCGCCCCTCCCACCAGCATCGGGCAGTCGATCCCGGCCGCCCGCAGATCCTGGGCCGTCGCCACCATCATCTGGGCCGATTTAACCAGCAGTCCCGAAAGCCCGATCATGTCGGGTCGATGGGTGCGACAGGCCTCGATCAGAGTCTCGGGCGCAATCTTGATTCCCAGGTTGATGACCCGATAACCGTTATTGCTCAGGATAATATCGACCAGGTTCTTACCGATGTCGTGGACGTCGCCCTTGACCGTAGCCAGCACGATCGAGCCGCGCCCGGCGCTCTGGCTCTTTTCCATGTGCGGTTCCAGGTAGGAGACCGCGGCCTTCATCGCTTCAGCCGATTGCAGGACCTCGGCGACGATCATCTGGTTGGCGTTGAACAGCCGCCCCACCTCGTCCATCCCGCGCATCAAGGGGCCGTTGATGATCTCCAGCGGCGCGCTGGTCTTAAGCGCCAGATCGAGGTCGGCGAACAACCCATCGCGGCTGCCCTCCAGAATGTAGCGCGCCAGGCGCTCATCCAGTGGCAGCGTGGCCGGCTGGGCTGACCGAGGGGCGCGAGGGGCACGAAAATGGGCGGCGAAGGCGCCGATCGGATCGTCCCCGCGCCACCACAGCAGATCCTCGGCCAGCTGCCGCTCCAGCGCCGCAATGGAGGGGTAACGCATCAGTTTTTCCGCATCGAGGATCGCCATGTCCAGCCCGGCCTGCACGCAGTGGTAGAGCATCACCGAGTTGAGCACTTCGCGACCGGCCGCGGGCAGGCCGAAGGAGACGTTGGAAATCCCCAGGATGGTCTTGCATTGGGGCAATGCGGCCTTGATCGCCCGGATACCCTCGATGGTTTCGACCGCCGAACCGACGTAATTTCGATCGCCGGTGCCGACCGGAAAGACCAGCGGATCGAAAATGAGGTCCTCGGGCGCGATCCCGTGCTCGCCGGTGAGCAGGGCGCAAGCGCGCCGTGCGATTTCCAGTTTGCGCGCTCGGCTGACCGCCTGCGCCTGTTGAGGGTCTTCGTCAATGCATCCCACCACCAGCGCCGCGCCCCAGCGGCGGGCCAGTTCCACCACTCTGAGCAGGCGCGGGGCGCGCGCCCCGTCCTCCAGATTGATCGAATTGATGATCGCCTTGCCCTGCAGCCGCTTGAGCCCCAACTCGATTGCGCCCGGATCGGTGGAATCGAGCATCACGGGAACCTTGATCTTCTTGACTAGGACCTCCAAAAACTGATTCAGATCGGCACTTTCGCCACGGTCGGGATCCTGCAGACAGACGTCCAGGACGTGAGCGCCGCCGCGCGCCTGCGCCCGTCCGATTTCCGCCGCCGCCTCCCACTCGCCCTGCGCGATCAGGCGCTTGAAGCGCCGGCTACCCAGCACGTTGGTGCGCTCGCCAACGATCACCGGCCGCGTCTGCTCGTCGATCACCAGTGCTTCCAGGCCGCTGACCGCGCTGCGCCGCGCGAGTATCGGGATGCGCGGGCGGGCGCGACGTGCCGCCTGAGCCAGCAGCCGGATATGCTCGGGAGTGGTGCCGCAGCATCCGCCGGCCAGATTAAGCCAACCCGCCGCCATGAAGCGTTCCAGCTTACCGGCCAGCAACTCGGGAGTTTCGTGATAGTGGCCATCCTCGTCGGGCAGGCCGGCGTTGGGTACGCAAGCCACGGGAAAACGCGAGATGGCGGCCAGAGTGCGCAGATGGTCGGTCATGAAATCAGCGCCGGTGGCACAGTTAAGCCCCATCCAGAGCAAGTCGCGATGGGCCAGGGCAACGTAAAAGGCTTCGATATCCTGGCCGGCCAAAAGCGTTCCCGTGGTTTCGATCGTCCCTTGCACGGCCACCCCGACCTCGACTCCGAGCCTTGCCATCGCCCGCTCAATCCCCAGCAGCCCCGCTTTCACGTTGAGGGTGTCCTGCACGGTTTCGAGCAAAAGCACGTCCACCCCACCTTCGATCAGCCCTTCGGCCTGTTCCTGATAGGCCAGCGCCAGTTCGTCCAGGCCGATTCCGCCGGTGACCGAAATAGTCTTGGTAGTAGGCCCGATCGCGCCCGCCACGAAGCGCGGCCAATCGCGGGTACTGAAGGCGTCAGCCGCCTGGCGGGCCAGTTTGGCGGCCGCGCGATTGAGTTCGCGCGCCTGATGCTGGAGGCCGAATTCGGCCAGCACCACCGCGTTGGACCCAAAGCTGTCGGTTTCGATCAGGTCGGCGCCCGCTTCCAGAAAGGACCGATGCAGGCCGCTGATCGCCTCGGGCTGCGTCAGGACCAGGATCTCGTTGCAGCCCTCGTGCGCCGCGCCGCCAAAGTGCTCAGGTGTCAGGCCCCAACTCTGTACGGAGGTGCCGAGAGCGCCGTCAATAACCAGAAGGTGATGGGCCAGTCGTTGCCGCAAAATGTCGATTTTAGGATGAATCTTGTTACTCACGCCGCAAAACCCGCTCGCAAATCTGCTCCACTCTCGAATTAACGGGATCGTGTTGCGCTGATCAAGGCGCAATCATTGCGAATCTGACTAAAATCATGGTAGTTTGAGCAATCTAATCGGAAAGAAAAGGGTTGGCAGGGTGATTTATGCTAGAACGTGGCCTCGACGAGATCGATCGTAATATTCTGCGCCAGCTTCAAAAGGACGCGGCCATCCCCAATATCACGCTCGCCCGCCGGGTCGGGCTGTCACCCTCGCCCTGCCTGCGCCGGGTCCAGCAGCTTGAAGAAGCAGGGGTCGTGCGCAACCGCGTCACCCTGCTCGATCCCACCACTGTAGGCCTGGGAATGAACGTCTTCATCCAGGTGGAGCTGGAGAAACAGACCGAACGCACCCTGCGCACTTTCGAGAAGGCGGTGATGGATAGCCCGCAAGTCATGGAGTGCTACTTAATGACGGGCGAGGCCGATTATCTGCTGCGAGTAGCGCTGGCCGACATGGAGGCCTTCGAGCGCTTCGTGGTCGGCTTCCTCACCCGGATTCCGGGAGTGGCCCGGGTGCGTTCCAGCTTCACCATGAAGCAGGTCAAATACACCACCGAGCTGCCGATCTGAGGATTTCGATGCGCTCTGCCCGCGACCAATTTGCAGCGGGCCTGCCGGGCGAGCTATAGCAAAAGCGGCGAGCATGCGCGCCAGGAGCGCAACCGACTCCGTGCGACTCGCCAGCAGAAGAGCCTCCCGAGGAGGAGCCGATGAAGCGGCTTGGGTGCATTCTGATTCTCAGCGTGGTCGGTGCAGTGGCGATTGTGGGTGGCTCCGCTCTGAGCGCACACGCCCAGCACGGGGGTACCGTCGCGATGGCGTTCGCGCAGGTCTTCGGCCGCGCGCGCGGGGGTAATCTGGCCCCTTGTCGCGAGATCTACGACCCTTATCCCGAGTTCAACGGTATCGGCCTGGACCCGGCACACAACCTGGCCGCGATGAGCGACACCAACCTTAAAAGCCTGCTGGTTTATCCGATGAGCGCGGGCGGCGCCGACGCTCTGGCGCTCACCCCCAACCTGCAGCAAATCAAGGGGCCCGACACCTACATCTCCTACGCCGCGGGAGTGGCTTTCGACCCAGTGCGCCGCAAGCTGTGCGTAACCGAGAACGACATTGGCGACGACGTCGCCTGTTTCCCCTACGGAGCTAACGGCGACTACCAGGCCCAGGTGCTGGCGGTTCCGCACGGCGCCTACGGCCTGGCTTTCAGCCAACGGCTCAAGCAGATGGCAGTGGCGGTCGAACATAACGAGCAGATCATTTTCTATCGCACCGGGGCCACCGGCGCCGAACTGCCCTTGCGCGCCATTCGCGGTCCGCATACCGGGATGGCCGATCCTCACGGCTTGTACTGGGACGAAACCAACCATGAAATCGCCGCGGTCAATCACGGCAATTGGTCGCAGGCCTATTGGGATCTCGACTATCAGGGCGGCGGCCACTATCAGCCGCCCTCGATCACGATTTTCGCCGAGGATGCCAAGGGCGACGCCGCTCCCCTGCGCACGATTCAGGGCTCGCGCACCCAGCTCGACTGGCCCACTGGGATAGCCGTGGACGCGCGTCACAACGAGATTGCGGTAGCCAACACCGCCGGCGGTTCGGTCCTGATCTTCTCCCGCACCGCCCACGGCAATGTTGCTCCTTTGCGCGCCATCAAGGGACCGCGCAGCGCAGTGACGATTCCCATGGGCGTGGCTTTCGATCCGTTGCACGACCAGCTATGGGTCGCCAACTTCGGTCACACTGCGTTGGTCTTCAACCGGCTGGCCCAGGGCAATACGCCCCCTGTGCGCGTGGTTCGCAACGCGCCGGCGGGCACGCCGATGGCGGGTTTCGGCAATCCTTTCACCGTCGCGTACGATTCCAAGCGCGACGAGCTAATCGTTCCCAATTGAGTGACCGACCCCCGCATCGGGGCCTTTGCCAGGCTGGCAAGCGGCAACGTCGAACCCAAGCGCACGATCTACGGTAACATCAGCAAGCTCACCCGCGTGGCCCACGGTATCAGCTACGACCCCGCACGTGACGAAATCTGGGCCAGCGAACCGCTGGCCAGTTCGGTGGTCGCTTTTGCGGCCGGAACTCACGGCGAAGTCCCGCCGCTGCGAGTGATCCAGGGGCCCAAGACCCAGATCCATCAACCCTGGGGACTGCAGGTTGACGATCTCCATCACGAACTGGTAGTCGCGGACCATGCCACCAGCAACATCCTGATCTTTCCCTGGGATGCCAACGGCAACGTCGCTCCACTGCGCGTCATTGGCGGACCCCGCACCAAGATGCGTGCGCTGGCCGATGTCGCGGTCGATCCACGCCACAACCTGCTGGTCGCGGTAACCTATTCGCAAAACCTGCCTGGTGGTGGAGGGACCGGTCCGCTCACCGCCAAATTCGAGCAGGCCGAGGCGGCTCAGCCCGGCGGCATCTTCATCTTCGATCGCACGGCCAATGGCAATGTGCCACCCAAGGCGCTGATCGCAGGCCCTCACACCGGCATACGCACGCCCTCGGGAGTGCAGGTGTGGGGTGGGCGGATTTACGCCGTGGTCGGCAACGCCGGCCACGAGGATCCCTACGTGCTGGCCGGCGACTTGCCGCGCAAGGGATGCATGGGGCCACCCCCGCCCTCGCTCACCGGCGGCAGCCCGGACGCCTTTATCGGGGTCTGGAAGATTACCGACAACGGCGACGTGGGGCCGCTGTTCGTAATTCATGGACCAGCCTCGCAGATGGTGGCGCCGGTTGGAATTGCGCTCAACCCAGGCGCGGGAGAACTTTACGTCACCGACGGCGGGGTGGGTGCGACCTTTACCTTTCTGGCGCCGCAATTCTTCTGAGCGCACCGGTGCTTTGCTGTCGCGCCGCGGCTTTGTAGGCTTGAGCGATGGATAGCGGCGCGCTGCAAGCCTATGTCGAGCGGCTGTGGCAGGACTCCATCCTGCCCGAGCTGACCCATTATATTCGCATCCCCAACCAATCGCCGGCTTTCGACCCCGATTGGCAAAGCCACGGCCAGATCGAGCGCGCGGTCGGGCTATACGAGCGCTGGGCGCGTGGGTGCGGCTTGCGCGCGATGACGGTGGAGGTCATGCGCCGTCCCGGTGCTACCCCCCTGCTCTACATCGAAGTACCAGGCCCGGGTCAGGAATGCATCCTGCTCTACGGCCACCTCGACAAGCAGCCCGCGATGGGCGGTTGGCGCGCCGGTTTGGATCCCTGGCGGCCGGTGCTAGAAGGCGAGCGGCTTTACGGCCGCGGCGCCGCCGACGACGGCTACGCGATGTTCGCCGCGCTGGCGGCGCTGCGCGCGTTGCAGGCCCAAGGCGTGGCCCATTCGCGCTGCGTTATCTTGATCGAAGCCTGCGAGGAAAGCGGTAGTTTCGATCTTCCCGAATATATCGCCCAATTGGCTGCGCGGATCGGACCCGTAGGGTTGGTCATCGCGCTGGACTCGGGCTGCGCCGACTATGAACGGTTGTGGTGCACCACCTCGCTGCGCGGAGTGGCAGGCGGCACCTTGCGCACGGCGATGCTCAGCGAAGGGGTGCATTCGGGCAACGCCGGCGGAGTGGTCGCCGACAGCTTTCGAATCGCGCGCCTGCTGTTAAGCCGGATCGAGGACGAGAGCAGCGGCGCGATCGTCGCGCCCTTCCACGCGCCAATCCCGGAGCTGCGCATTAGACAAGCCGAAGCCGCGGCAGCAGTCCTGGGCGACGCGCTTTGGCAGGCCTTTCCGTTTTTGCCCGGAGCGCGCCCGCTCAGCTATGGGCGCGAGTTGATCCTGGATCGCACCTGGCGGCCGGCGCTGGCGGTGATCGGGGCCGAGGGCCTGCCCCCGGTGGCGCAGGCGGGCAACGTCTTGCGGCCGGCCACTGCGCTCAGGCTCTCACTGCGCCTGCCTCCGACACTGAATGGCGCTCAGGCGGTGCAGGAACTCAAGCGCATCCTGGAGGCAAACCCGCCTTTGGGCGCCGCGGTCAGCTTCGAGCCCAACTGGGGCGCAAGCGGCTGGAATGCGCCGCCGACCGCACCGTGGCTGGAGCAAGCCCTGGCGCGGGCTTCTCAGGTATACTTTGGCGCCGCGCCGGCGGCGGTGGGCGAAGGCGGTACTATCCCGTTCATGGCGATGTTGGGTGAGCGCTTCCCCAACGCTCAGTTTCTGATTACCGGGGTGCTGGGACCAGGGTCCAACGCCCACGGCCCCAACGAATTTCTCCATCTGCCCACGGCGCGCAAGCTGACCGCCTGCGTAGCCGAGGTGATCGCCGCCTATCATCGGCGCTGACCACCGCCGGCTCGCCCGCGGCAACCCTGTTCGGGCGCGAGCGGCAAACGTGCAGTCTACGAGGAATTGGGCGTGACCCGAATGCCGTACTTGTACAGCTTGTAGGACAAATCGCTGCGGGTGATGCCCAGGCGGCGAGCGGCGGCGGCTTGCGCCCCGCCGGTGGTCTTGAGCGCGCGCTCGATCAAGGCTCGCTCCAATTCATTGAGCAACCCGCGCAGCTCCAGCGGGTCGGGGACAAGCTGGGCGATTTGCTCGGGCAGTACGAACGTGACTGGGCCCGGGCCGGGTTCGGTGGCAACCGGAAAATTTTCCGCCGCGATTTCCGCGCCGGTGGAGAGAATATAGGCGCGCTCGATGAGATTGCGCAGCTCGCGGACGTTGCCCGGAAAGTCGTAGTTCATCAGCACCCGAATCGCGTCGGCGCTGATTCGTCGCGGCGCCATCTTGAGGTCGCGCGCGGCCTGAGCCAAGAACAACTCGCACAGCTCGGGAATATCTTCGCGCCGCTGGCGCAGCGGTGGAATTTGAAGCGGCACCACCACCAGGCGATAGTAGAGGTCTTCCCGAAACAGGCCGGCCCGCACGCGCTCGGCCAAGTCGCGATTGGTGGCCACCACCAGCCGTACATCGACCTTGCGGGGGCGAGTCGAACCCAGGCGGGTCACCTGGCTGTCGGTCAAGACTCGCAGCAGGCGCCCCTGGGCGGCCAGTGACATGTCGCCCGCCTCGTCCAGAAACAAAGTGCCCTCGTGCGCGGCCTCGAACAGACCCGTGCGGGCGCGGTCGGCGCCGGTAAAGGCGCCCCGTTCATGGCCGAACAGTTCGCTCTCCAGCAAACTCTCGGGAAAAGCGGCACAGTTGACCGCGATAAAGGGCTTGGTCGCACGCGCGCTGCGACGATGGATTTCGCGCGCTACCAGCTCTTTGCCGGTGCCGGTCTCGCCGCTGATGAACACGGTGGCGTTGGTGGCCGCCACCCGGGCAATCTTGACCCGCAATTCGCGCAAGGCGGGGGAGTTGCCGCGAATCTCCGAACTGCCCTCCAAGCGTACTACGGTGTCGCGCAATCGCGCGTTTTCGCGCAACAGCGCGGTGCGCTCGATCGCGCGCTTGACCGCCGCGAGCAGGACTTCAGGCAAAAAGGGCTTGGTGATAAAATCAAATGCGCCCTGGCGCATGCTCTCCACCGCCAACTCCACGGTGGCGAAGGCAGTCAAAAAAACCACCGACACCGCGGGCGCCAGCTCGCGTGCGCTGGCCAACACTTCCAGTCCCTGGCCGTCGCGCATCTTCTGATCGGTTATGATCGCATCCAGGGTTTCCTCGCCCAGAGCTTGGCGGGCCTGTCCCACGCCGTCGGCTTCCACCACTTGGTATCCATCCTGGCGCAGGTTGGAGGCCAGGATCCGCCGCATGTTGGGCTCGTCATCGACCACCAGGATTTTACTCATCGGCGGCTCGTGCCGTTGGCGGTCTGCGGCAGCTCCAGCGCGAAGGTTACCTGGCCGGGTTCGTTACAGGCCAATCTGAGATCGCCACCGTGGGCCCGCGCGATGTTTCGCGCGATTGCCAGCCCAAGCCCGGTTCCCGAGGATTTGGTCGTGAAGAAGGGCTCGAAGATGCGGGCGGTGGTGGCCGGGGCGATAGGCCCGCCGCGGTCGCTCACCTCCAGCCGTAACAGCCCGCCGCCGTTGCGCGCCGTCAGGAGGACCGGCGCTCCCGGCGCCCCGGCCTCCAGCGCGTTGAGCACCAGGTTGAGCAGTGCCTGCTGAATCTGGCCGGAATCGAAGCAGCCCTCCAGCGCGGCCTCGGCGTTGACGACGACCGTGACGCCGCGATCGGCGGCATAGGCCGCCGCCACCGCGGCCACATAGCCCAGCGTGTCGGCCACGTTAGCCGGCCCGCTCTGCGCCACCCGCGGTCGCGCGTAGGCCAGAAAATCGCTGGTCAAACGCTCCAGCCGGGCGGCTTCGCTCGCTGCGATCGAGAACATCTGGTCGCGTTCCTCGTGCCCGGGATTCAGACGCGCGGCGGTCGCCAGTGAGCTGCAGATCATCGCCACGGGATTGCGGATCTCGTGCGCGATCGCGCCGGAGAGCCGGCCCACCGCCGCCAACTTTTCTTCGGCCAGCAATCGCTCGCGAGTTTCCTCCAGCTCCTTGAGATTGCCCCGCAATTGACGTTCGCGCTGGCGCAGGTTGTTGACCAGCAGCCATACGATCACTCCCATCAAGGTGTGAATGAGCGAAGAGGCTCCGGCCTCGATGTATTCGTCGGCATCCAAAGTATAGATCGAGAAAAAGGTAAAGAAGTTGGCTATCAGGATGATCGAGATGGTGGAGTACAAGTCCAGTGTGAAAGCAGCTTCCAGGACCGGCAAAACCATCAGGATGTAGTATTGATTGTCTTGTCCGCGGGTCAACATCGAAAGTGCCGTGACCAGCCCGCTATTGAGCATGACCGATGCCCACACTATCGCGGTCAAGCTCCGGGGCGTGGATAACCGCGGCTGTAAAGCCAATGCCAGCAGCAGCAGGGCCTGCGCGGTAAAACCCGCGCCTAGCGTGAGGAAGACTCCAAGATTGGTAGTCTCGGAAGAGAGCGCAAAGCCGAGCTTGATAACGGCATAGACCGCGATGAGGCCCAAGTTGAGCGCCGCAAAGACTAGAATCTGGCGCCGAAGTGAATCGGAAGGAAGCGCGCCTCGAATGCTCGCGCTCTTCGGGTCAGGGATGGACGGCTGGGCGGTCATCAGATCAAAATTGTGGCGGCCTCGCCCGATGGTTTCAACGGGCTGGCGACCATAGGCCAATCGGCCGCTCGCAAGAGCGCCGGCCGAACCATAGCTGTTTGGCCGGTGAAATTCGAGTCCTGACTTGTATAGCTGTGTGTAAATTTTCAGACGCCAGTCAAAACTTTCGAACGCCTGTATGCCAAGTGCATGCGCTATTGCGACTGGAATGCTGGCAAGGAATTTGCGCTCCAAGCCCCGCAAGCCGGCCAGTTCTGCCCGACTTGCGGCTGGTGCGGGTAGCAATCAAGATAGCAAGCATGGAATGGCAAAATTTTTATGGTCGCGCCAGCCGACTCGAAGCGATCGGGTTGAACCTCCGCTCAAGGCAACCCGAGCGGACAAAGTTGGCCGATCCGGTCGCCCCTGAGCTCTGAATGAGTTGGTCGGCGCCCGTCAAGACTAAGCTCGGCCAGAGGCTGCGGGAAGATGACGCGGGCACGGACAATTATGCCGCCCACGTCAATCCGCAATGGGTCAGACTGCTCGACGCTCTGGGCATGAATGTCCGCTACCTGCGATGTCGCGGGGCAGAGCTGGAATGCGCCGACGGCCGCCGCATCCTGGATTTCCTCTCCGGCTATGGAGTGCACAACGCCGGCCACAACCACCCCCGGATTGTCGCCGCCCTGCGGGCCGAACTGGCCGCCGAAGGGCCGGCGATGCTGCAAAGCCATGTTCCCGAATTGGCAGCGGAGTTGGCGGCGCGGCTATGCCAACGTGCTGAGGGGCGGGTCAACAAGGTTTTTTTCTGCAGCTCGGGCAGCGAGGGTATCGAAGCGGCGCTCAAATTCGCCCGCGCGAGCACCGGCCGCGCGGGAATTCTGTACGCCCACAAGGCTTTTCACGGCCTGACCTACGGCGCGCTCTCGCTGATGTCCGATCCGTTCTGGAATTCCGGCTTTGGGCCGTTGCTGCCGGACACCTCCGCGCTGCCCTTCGGCGATCTCCCCCAGTTGGCGCGTCAGCTCGCCACCAAGGCTTTCGCCGCCCTGGTCCTGGAGCCGATCCAGGGCGAAGGCGGGGTGGTGCTACCACCCCAGGATTACCTGAGGGGCGCCCAGGAACTGTGCCGACGCCATGGAACCCTGCTGATTCTCGACGAGGTCCAAACCGGGCTTTACCGCACCGGTCCCTTCCTGGCCGGCCATCACTTTGGCGTCGAGCCCGATTTGGTTGTGCTGGCCAAAGCGCTCAGCGGCGGCTTGGTGCCCTCAGCCGCGGTGCTGATGAGTGAGGCGGTGTACGAGCGCGTGTACAGCTCGCTGCAACGCGCCCTGATTCATACTTCGACCTACAGTGAAAACGGGCTGGCGATGCGGGCCGGACTGGCCACGCTGGAGGTGCTGGAGGATGAGCAGATGGGGCCGCGCGCGCTGCACTTAGGTGAACAATTGCGCGCGCAACTAAGCCAGCGCTTGGCCGGCTACGAGATGGTGGCCGAGGTCCGCGGCCTCGGGCTGATGAACGCGATCGAATTCCGCCCGCCCCGGCGCCTGCGCCTGCGGGTACCCTTCGAGGCTTTCCGGCGGATTCATCCCGCCATGTTTGGCCAGGTCTTGGTAATGCGCATGTTTCGCGAGCACGATATTTTGTGCCAGATCTGCGGCAACAATTTCATGGCCCTCAAAATCCTGCCGCCCTTGACAATCGAGCCCTATCAGCTCGAGCGCTTCGTCGCCGCGCTCGGCAACGTGGTCGAGTTGATGCATTCCCGGGCCGGCTACTGGAGCGAAGCGTTGGCGATGGCAGGACGGGTAGCTAATATCCTATAAAGTCAGACTGACTGGGGCCGCTCGGACGCCTCCGCCAGTCAGCGTCGCGGCCACGCGACGCGATCAGGGGGCTGGATTACGTTCAACCGCTCGCAACCAGGCACACCGCGCATGCGCGGGTGACGGGAATCTGCCATGACTATTGCCAGTGTCGCCAGCGCCCTGCCTCGTAACCGCTACAGCCAGGAAACCATCACCGCCGCGCTCCAAAATCATTGGGCCGGCCGCCTGCCGCGCCCCCAGTTGTTGGAGCGCGTGCATGCGCGTGCCGGTGTCGGCACTCGTTATCTTGCCTTCCCGATGGAACGCTACGCCCGCTTCGGGTCGTGGGGCGAAACCAACGCCGCCTGGTTCGAAGCCGCTCAGGAACTGGGCGAGCGCGCCCTCGGCTTGGCCTTGGAGCGCGCCGGCCTTACCGTAACCCAACTTGACGCCTTGATCGTGGTCTCGGTCACCGGCATCGCCAGTCCCTCGCTGGATGCGCGCCTGATCAATCGGATGGGTCTGCGCCCGGACCTCAAACGCACCCCCATCTTCGGGCTGGGCTGTGTTGGCGGCGCGGTCGGCCTGACCCGAGCCGCCGATTACGTCCGCGCCTACCCCGGGCAAGTCGCGGCGTTACTAGCGGTGGAAACCTGCTCGCTGGCGATTCAACGCGAAGACTTTTCCAACACCAATATGGTTGCGACCGCCTTGTTCGGTGACGGCGCCGGGGTCGCGCTGCTCGCCGGCGAAGCCCGCGCGGCGCGTGGCCCGCGCGTCCTCGATTGCCATTCGGTGTTCTACCCCGACACCGAGGAGATCATGGGCTGGAACATCTCCGAGCGCGGCTTCGGAATCGTGCTCTCCCCGGCCCTGCCCGATCTGATTCGCGGCCGCCTGCGAAACGATGTCGACCGCTTCCTGGATCGTCATTCGCTCAAACGCGCCGATATTGGCAACTGGCTGATTCACACCGGCGGCCCCAAGGTGCTTGACGCCATGGCTGAGGCGCTGGAGCTGCGCCCCGATGCGATGGATGTTTCCTGGGACTGCCTGCGGCGCTTTGGCAATCTGTCCTCGGCCTCGGTCTTGCTAGTGTTGGAAGAAGTAATGCTCAACCGGCGTCCGCCGGCAGGGACGCTCAGTCTGCTGCTGGCACTAGGACCGGGCTTCAGCTCGGAAATCATCTTGCTGCAATGGTGAAAGGATACCGAGGGTTTGACAGGGTTTGACGTGTTGGTTGTAGGCGGAGGGCCCGCGGGTCTGGCCGCCGCTATCGGAGCTCGGCTCCAAGGCTTGACAGTAATGGTGGCCGAGCGAGCTGGCCAAGTGCCGATCGATAAGCCCTGTGGGGAAGGAGTCCTGCCCGGCGGAGTGACGGATCTGGCGCAATTGGGCATCTTCCCCCATCCCTCTATCGCCTTCCCCTTTCAAGGCATCCGCTTCATCGATTGCGCGCCGACGACTCGCGCCGAGGCCTACTTTCCCACCCATCCAGGACTGGGCATCAGGCGCGACGTGCTGCATCGCTTGCTGCTTCAACGCGCCACCCAGTTGGGCGTGACGATGCGTTGGGGCGCCAAGGTGCACGATCGCGGGGACGAACTGCGTCTGGACGGCGAGCCGATCGCGGCCGGAGCGATTGTGGCCGCCGACGGCCTCAACTCGCGAGTGCGTCGCTGGGCCGGGCTCTCGGCACGCGTGCAGCGGCGGCGGCTGGGCTTTCGCCAACATTTCGGGCTGGCGCCTTGGACCGATCTGGTTGAAGTCTATTGGCATCGCCGCGGCCAAGCTTACGTGACTCCGGTAGCGCCGCGCACGGTTTGCGTAGCGGTGGTAGCCGACCCACCGGGCCTGCGCATGGATGAACTGGCGGCCTGCTTTCCAGCCCTGGCGAGCCGCCTGGCGCGTGCCCCTCGACTCGACCCGATCGTAGGCGCTGCCACCCATACTACCTATGTGAGCCGTGTAGCTGGGCCGAAACTGGCTTTGGTGGGCGATGCTTCGGGCGCGGTGGACGCCATCTCCGGTGCCGGCCTATCGCTGGCTTTCGCTCATGCGCGCGCGCTCGGCCCAGCTCTTTCTCAAGGCACGTTGGCCACTTATCAGCGCCACCATCGCCGCCTGAGTGCGCCCGCGCGGCGGATGGCGCGGCTCTTGCTCATCATGGGCGATCACGGCTGGCTGCGCCGGCGCGTGATGGCGACGTTGGCGAGCAGTCCCGCGATCATGACTCGCCTGCTCGCCGACCATGCCGAGCGCCGCCCACGCGGCACCATCAGCCTTGCCGCCATCGCCGCCCTGGGTTGCCGAATGTTTAGCCAGGCTCCCTGGAGCCCTGACTTATCGGTAAGCGATTAATGCGTTGCACTCTGATGCTCGCCCTTTTGACTGCGCTCCTGCTGGCCGGCGGGACGGCTCGGGCTGCGTCCCACATCGCGCTGCTGGAGCTGGATCCGGCGAAGACTCAAATCGCTTTCACTCTGAGCACCGCCATACACACCGTGCACGGAAATTTCGAACTCAAACGCGGAGAGCTTCGGCTGGACCTTGATACCGGAATCGCGCAGGGCATCTTGGTGGTCGACGCGGACAGTGGGCGAAGCGGAGACCGCTTGCGCGACGCCAGGATGCGCGGCAGTGTCCTGGAAACCAGCCAATTTCCCGAAGTCAGCTTCATTCCTCAGCAGGTGCAACTTTTTGGTCCGCCACGGGGCGACTTTCGCGCCCACCTGCGTGGCCTGATGAGACTGCACGGAATCTCGCATTCGATGACCATCGAATTGCTGGTGCATAACGACGACCGCGGCCTGGTAAGCGCCCACACCCGTTTTGTGATTCCCTACGTAGCCTGGGGCCTGGAAGACCCCAGCGTGCTGTTCTTGAAAGTGAGCCCGGCCGTGACCATCGAGGTTCAGGCTCGCGGGCAGGTGCGCTGGCAGGCGGCCGACCAGGCCGCGCATAAGGTCCTGTTGCAAAATTCCAACTCACCGTGAACTGAGAGGACGGAGCCCATTCCATGATCCGATCGACATTGCCGGCAGTCCTTACCGCATTGGTTCTCGTTGGCCTACTCTCGTCAAGGGCGGAGCCGGCTCCTCGGGCTGATCAAGGGCGCCAGCTCTTCGCGCAACACTGCGCCTCCTGTCACGGCAAGGACGGGCGCGGCGGCGGTTTTGCAATCAGGTTGTTGGCTATGACTGGACTACTCACGCGTCCAGCCGACTTCACCAACGCTGACGCGATGAAGAATTGGACAGACCAACAAATCGCCCAGGTGATTGATAAAGGTGGAAAGGCTATCGGCAAGTCAAGTGCGATGCCTGCATTCGGCGACAAGCTTACCGCCCACGACATCGCGGATTTGGTAGTTTATATCCGTTCCCTTTCCAAATAGGTCCACTGCTTGGACGATTACTGAGATCCGGCACTGGCGCTCTGGCAGATTGTTGGCGCCTGGTCGCCGAAGGCGGGAAATTATGACGATCGTATCAGCGACCTCGGTCGTCTATCAGGCAGCGGTCATTGCACTGACCATCACCTTGGCCTGCGCTACGGATGCACACGCGCAAACCACCTCCTCCGGACCAGCACCAACACCCACTTCGCCCTTGATCCAGGAGCGGGACGCCGCTCTCGAGGGTGGCGCAATCGGCGCGGTCGCGGGTGCCTATGTCGCGGCGTGGCCGGTGTTCGCCCAAGGCGCCGGCGCGGGGAGAGGCGGCGCTTTACCCTGGATGGCCGCCGGCGTCGCGATCGGCGCTGTGGCGGGTGCCGCCGCTGGTTATCTGGCGGAGCGCAGATGGCCGTGGTTGCTGACTACGCCGAGCATGCCGGCGCTGGGGCCCAGCCCCAGCCTGCTGAGCCCAAGGCGTGGTCAGATCGACTTGCGGGTGGAAGGAATGTTCGGTTTCACCGGACCGGGCAGCTTGGCGCGAGTGCGCGAATTTTCGATCCAGGGGACTGGACTCGAGTTCGGCAACCTGGGCTTGAGCGAGGAACAGATCCCCGGTCTGGACCTGCGCTACTGGATAAGCGAGCGGAGCGCTTTTCATTTCCGCTTTCGCTATTTTGCGATTGGCGGCAGCCATTTTTTGAGTTCACCGGCCTTTTTCAACGGTGCTACCATCGCCGGCAACCAGACCCTCGACACCAGTCCCGACTGGTACGCCGGCGGATTCTACTATGAGCATTCTTTCCGCTCCTGGTACGCAGCGTATGAGTCCCGCGCACCGCGCTGGCTCCAGCGCTGGGACTTACGAGGCCTGGTCGGGATCGATTTCACCTACATCAACTTCGTGATCGACGGCGGCCACGCACCGGTAGTGGCGAACTCACACGGCAAAGAAACCAAAGAAGATTTCTATCATCAGTCGATGCCAATGCCGACTATCGGAGTGGAAGCCTATCGCCCGCTGTCGGAGAATTTCTACTTCAACGCGGTGATCCAGGGCAACTGGATCAATCGCTGGAACTCGTTGCGCAACGAAGGCGGCACGGTGTGGGCATCACAAAGCAGCCTCGAAGCCCACTTGCGCATTTACTTTTATAAACCCGATCTACTGGGTCTGTTCCAACCGATGGCGGGATTTTTCTATTACTATTACCGCCAGTTCGAGACTTCGAGCGAGGACGGCAATTTTCTGCGCTGGTCGGCATTCGGGCCCGAGATTGGGGTCGACGTCAGTTTCGATACTTGAATTCAGGAAGGCAAGCCATGACAGCGTGTAACGGACGTCCCCAAGCTGCTCTATGCGGCGCACTCCTCGTAGCATTGGTCGCGGCCAGCGCGCAGGCCCAGAGCATCCCTCCACCCCCGAAATTGTCCACCGTGGGCTCCGAACTGGGCTCGGATTTCAAATATTTGATCAACAACGTCAGCGAGGACGCGATCGACATAGCGACCTCGCCCTTGCATATCAAGGACACCGAAAGCTGGGTCAGCAATCCGCGTTTTTACCTCATCGTCGGAGGTTCGTTGGCCGTGTTCGGCGGCGCCTTCGCCCTGGACAAGGTGATGAAAGCCAACCTGCGCAGCATGTCCTCCAGCGATGCTACCTTGCTGCAGGATGTCAGCTACGATTCCGTCAGCGTAGGTACCGGCCTGATGTATGCCTGGGGGCTTTACAGTGGTGACGCGCGAGCGCGTCACTATGCGATCACCGCCGGAGAGGGCGCCGGCGTGGCTACTCTGGCGGACATCGGAATCAAGGCGGCCTTCGGGCGCTTGCGCCCGCGCCAGAGCTCCAGCCATTTGGCCTTTTTCGACGGCGGCGCTTCCTTCGTCTCCGGCGACGTCACCCCGATGTTCGCGCTGGCTACCGGGGTGAGTGAGTACTTCGACAATCGCTGGTATGTGGCCACCCCGGTGTACTCGCTGGCCTTGCTTGACGGTTTCGGACGGATGGGGCACAACGCCCATTGGTTCTCCGACGTCGTCGGCGCCGCCTTGCTTGGCACCGGTACCACCGAACTGCTGCTGTGGATGCATAAGCGGCATGAGATGGACCCTCACCGCTTCAAAATCTTCGCCGTCTCGGCGCCCACCCCAACCACCGCCCAGGGGAACGTGATGCCCACCGGCATGGGCTTTGCGTTTGCCTGGTAGCAGCAACCCGCGGCGGCGCCTTATGGCGCTCCAAGTTAAAATTCTCGGCGGATGCCAAAAAAAATTGGCGGTCGCTCGTAGATTTAATATTGCGGTCAACGAAAGCGCTGTCCCGCGCGTCTAAACTGAGGAGCCAGCCTGCCCCTGATCGGCGTTTGGCGCCGACATGACAAGATCGGCAGGCCGGGGAAACATTCGAGGAGTCAGATGAGGATCCTTAGGTCTGAGCCGGTGAATGACTACGCAATAACGGGAGAGACCAAACCTTTGGCGGCGCTAACCGATGAAGCCTGGCCGGAGGCGGTCACTCCTGAATTGTTGCTTCCAGTACAGTACTTCGCACGACTGCGTCGCAAGAACGCGCTGGACGGCGAGCGGCTCTTGATGCTCAGTGTGCTCGACGATGCGATCGCCTGTTTTATCGCGCAGCCTCGGCCGGGCGATGCCAAGGCGCAGCGCCTGGCGGCGGAGGCCAAAGCCTGGATCGATCTGCGTGACAGCGCCTGGCTGTTTTCCTTCGATAATATCTGCGCCGCCCTCGACCTCGACCCCGATTATCTGCGCGCTCGTTTGCGCCACTGGCAGGAACGATCCACGTGCGAAGCCTCGACCGACCACGCCGTGGCTTTCAGGCGGAGGAGCAGGCGAAAGGTCACCTCCCCCGTAATCAGCGTGAGCTGAGGTTGTCGGAATCTCCCGTCATCTTGATCCGGCGAGCATCGCGAGCCCAGGCGAAGAATCTGGCGCGCGCTCCTACGCGCGATTGCGCCCGGACCTCAATGGCTTCCAGAAGGTGTGGGCCGCGATGGTAGTGAGTCCGCTGGGAAGCCGGCGCCCAAAACCAGCAGCACTTGTGCGCAAAGCTCATCGGCTGGATTGAAAGATGCCTGGCGCACGTTCGCGGTAAACGATCTTTGACCCATGGCGTCTAAACCCCGTGGCGGAAGATGCTTCGAGCCGCCATGGAGCGATCGATATGAGGTTCGGCCGGGCGCGATTTTGGATAATCATGGCAGCTTTAACGATCGTACTGACTGGGCTTGGCTGTTCCTCCCAGCCGATGACGACCGGTGAGGCAGGAACCCTGGGCGGCGGAGTGCTGGGCGGCGGAGCCGGTGCGCTGATTGGCGCCGCGGTGGGCCATCCGCTGGTGGGAGCCTTGCTGGGCGGCGCGCTGGGCGCGGGCGGCGGCTACCTGGTGGGTAATTCGATGCAGAGCCAGCAAGCGCAGCAGGCGCAAACCCAGAATCAGATCGAGCAGCAGCAACAGGAAATCGAACGCCAGCGCCAGGAATTGGAGCAGTTGCGCGCTCAGCAGGAAAGCGAATGATGTCTTAACCCTCGGCGCGGGTATCCGCGGTGTGAGGCGAAATTCCCGCGCCGAGGCTAATAGACTTTCGAGAGCACCTGCGCTGCTACCATCCGGCGAAAAGCAAGCCCACTCCGGTGCCGGCGGGGGTGCGATAGATCGCGAGGTACTCGCTCCATCGAATTGGACGATCCTGCAGGATCCCGCCCAGCGTGATGTAAATCCGCAGTTGCCCGTTCTGTCCGTTCAAATTGCTCACCGGTACGCCACGCAGCAGCTCCGGCTTGCCTTCGCGCAGCCCCCGTACCACCTGACCGTCGAGGGCTTCGTTGACCGTGAAATGGCACAGCGAGGCCGACGAAACGATGGCCACTCGCGCTCGCCCGGCAACTGCGTCCAGCGCCGCGGCGAGCGCCTGCCCAATCGCATAGCAGCGGGCCGGCGGAGGAATATTGGGTTCCATCATCACGTTGATCGCGATCGGCACCACCGCAATGCCGCTGTCGCCGATGAGCCGCATCGCCGGATACGTGAAGATGTGGCCGAAGCCCAGGTTGGCGGGGTTGGGCAATTCCTCGGCGTAGGCCACGTCGGCCTGGGTGGCCAGGCGTGAGGCCAGCTCGCGCGCGAAACTGCTGGCGACGGGAAACTCACGATGGCGATCCTGACCCCAACCCGCGGCCTGATCGCGCATCCAGGCCGGCGCGTCGGCAGGCAGCGGATGGCCGCGGGAGATCATCTTGGGCCCGCCGAAGATGTAAAGGCCAGGCTGATTGTCTAGCCCGAAAAGATCGCGCGAGACGTAGCTCAAAATCACCACGACATCGGGCTTGGCGGCCGCCAGCTCAGTGGCCTGGCGCTCCAACGCCCGCTGAATCTGCGTGTGCTGCTGCTTGAAGCGTTCAAGGCTTGCTTCCCGAGCGTACCGGTCGCCATTAAGCTTAACCAATTGCTCGTAATTGACGGTGCGTCCCTGCGGATCGTAGAGCTGCGGGTTTTGCTTGTCGGTCTCGGCATACATCAGCCATTGCTCGGGACTCAGGATCAGCATCGGGCTGTTGGCGCTCGCAAGCGCGGTCACGATTTCGGCCATCGCTCTTCCTCCTGTGAACAAGGCCGCGGCTCCAAGCACGGCGTCGATTGAGTAGCTGGCCGCGCGAGTCTGCGCCACCTGCTTCTTCTCTCTTATCTCCCTTCGGTCTGGAGGAGAAGATCCAAAAAGCCCGCCCCGAGCCTTCGGTGGATCGGGCTATGTCCCGGACCACCGCTGGAAGCGCTGGCCGGAATCGAAGGGACGTGGGCGGGTGTGGTCAGGCGAGTGTCGAGGAGCGATAAGTGGCGGGGGCGGGCACGGCGACCCACCCTACTAACAGACAATCAGCGGACGCGGGCATGGCAGTTCCGAAAATTCGTAAGCTCCAGCCCGCGCGTCATCCTGAAAAACTGTGAATCTTTTCTGGTCGTGTTGAACCGGCGGGCAACGCGAGCTGTGTCGAGACCTCTCGCGCGCTCCTCCGCGTGACTGATTGACTTCGGATTTCTTCCCGGAGTCGCCCTGAACCGCCTTCGAATTCTTCACTTCGTTCAGAAATGACCTTGATGCCTATTACCCGGACTCCGCACCAGCGCTAGGCGCCCGCGGCCAGCGCCTCCTGCTCGGCGCTATTTGTTTGGACCAGGTCGCGGCCGGGTACCGGCGCCACCATCCACGTCGCCAGGATACCGAGCACGGCGAGGCCGGCGGATAGATAGAGCGCTGGAAGATAGTTGCCCTTGATATCGAAAATCCGCCCCGCGATTACCGGCCCCAGCGCGCCCGCCACCGATGCGAGCAGATGGAGCAGGCCCACCAGAGTGCCAAAGGAGCGCATCCCCAGCGCGTCGGCTGCAATCAGCGGCGTAATCGTGTTTCCGATTGGCCCGGCAAAGGGGAACAGCAGCAAATAGACGCCCGCCCACAGCATCCCAGGGCCGTGAGGATTGGCGTGATGGAGGGCAATCAAGGCCAGGCACCAAATCCCTAGCGCCAGCATCATAGTGGCCCGCGCCCCAATCCGATCCGCCAGCAGTCCGTTGCCGACGAAGCCGATGAGCGAGAAGAGCGCCTGAATTCCGAACAAGGTCGCGGCGCTGCTTTCCGAAAAGCCGTTGCTTACCAGGATCGGCACGGCGTGAACGAACATCAGGTACCAGGCCAGGGAAAAGCAGCAATGCAGTAACAGGATTAACCATAAGGCGCGGGTACGCATCGCCGCCTTCAAGGTCAGGCCGGGTTCAGCCTCGGCGACGCGCCGATTTCGGTTGCCTTCGGGGAAAGAGCGGATCCACACGAGCACCGCAGGCACTACCACCAGTACCATCGGCAGCGCCATCGCCGCCATCGCCAGACGCCAATCGTAATGAAGCAGCAGATGGCCGATGATTATCGGGGCGAAAAACAGCCCGACCGACATCCCACCCATGGTCGCGCCCAAAGCCAGCCCGCGGCTTTGCGCGAACCAGTTGGCGGCCACCACCGTAGTTGGGATCAGCGTGCCGGCGGCGATTCCCACTCCCACGATCGCATAGGCCGCGATCATGAGCCCAAGCGAATGCGCACTGCTGGCCAGCAAGTAACCGGCAGCGGCGAACAGGGCACCGGCCGCGAACATCCATTTGGCCTCGATCCTCTCCAGAAGCCATCCTGCCAGCGGCGACAGGAGACCCGCGGTCAGCGCCGAAGCGAAGGCGAGTTGCGAGATTTGCGCACGCCCGCAGTGAAACTCCCGTACCAGAGGCAGCAGATAGACGCCAAAGGTGCCGTAACAAGGAGCGAGCAGAAAAATCATCACAATCCATAGACCGGCGATGACCAGCCCGCGCTGGCGTTGCAGTTTGGTCACTGGATCGAATCCTTTTGAAGCTCCAAGGCGCGCTTATACCAGATGAGTCCCGGCGAAAAACAAGGCCAACAGGATCAGCATCGAGCCCGCCGTCACTTCGGCGAGAGTTTCGTAGCGCTCGCCCAGACGGGCGCCAAAACTGAGGCCGGTGAGGGTAAACATGGTAGTGGTGAAGGAAACCGTCAGCAGCAGGGGAGCCAGTGGAATTCCCAAGGCGGGAAGCGCGACACCCACGCCCAGCGAATCCAGGCTGATTGAGAGCGCGGCCAGCAACAAGGCCGGGCCGCGCGTCAAGTCGAACTTCTGGTCGTGATCTGCGCGCCCCGCCTTATAAACCATCACCGCGCCGATTAGCGCCAGCAGCACCAGGCTGCCAGCAGTCGCGATTTTGCCCAACAGCACTCCAGCGCCGGTACCCACCAGGTAGCCCAGCGCCTGCATGATCAGTTCCGCGCTGGCGAAGACTGCACCGATTTTAAGCCGGGCACGCGGCGCGATGCGGCTGACTCCGATCCCAACCGAGAGTGCCAGGACGTCGAGCCCGACCGCTAACGCCAGGGTACAAAGCTTGGCAACCAGGCCTATCTCGGTAGTTGCAGGCAAGCGTGTCGCACGTAGTTGGTGAAGTTACCCTTGGAAAACTCGCCGTCGTTGACGACGTCGATCCCGCACTGCCTCTGCTTTGCGAACCTCGCCAATCGCGTCGGGCAGGCGTGCATTGAGCTGAGCTGAGTCAACTTGGCGCCCTTCTTCACGAGCCAGTACCAGGTCACGCACTTTGCCCGTACGCGGCAAGCTGCCGGCATGCGAGCATAGGATGCGATCGACGCTTCGTCTCATGGTTGACTCCGACCTCGAAGCTGACCAGCGTGCTCAAGAAATATCAGGATGCGCTTCGCGATGAAATCGAACCAACGCGCATCCGAACCCAAACGAAGCGCGGGTATAGGGCGGCGTCAATTTCGTGATTTATTCGCTTCTAAATACCAGCCTGCGGCCAGCAGTTCGTTGATTGGCACTCTTCGGTCGAGAGTGCCAGTTGACAGAAGGTGGAGAATGGTTAGTCTTGGGTGGCGGGCGCGGCAGGTCTGTCGCCAGCAAGCCAAGGAGGTGGTTTTTAAACCATGAAGATTAGACCGTTGGGAGATCGAATTCTGGTCAAACGGATTCAGGAAGAAGAAAAGACCAAAGGTGGGATTATCATCCCCGACACTGCCAAGGAAAAGCCCCAGGAGGGCAAAGTAGTGGCGGTGGGCAAGGGCAAAACGCTCGATGACGGTAAGGTGGTTCCTCCCGACGTCAAGGCCGGCGACCGGATTTTGTTCGGCAAATACTCGGGCACCGAAGTCAAGATCGAGGGCGAAGAGCATTTGATTCTGCGCGAGGACGAAATCGTCGGCGTGCTGGAATAAGGCCGCGGCAACGCGGTTTAAGTCTTAAAGCGGAGGAGAGAGAACAGATATGCCTGCCAAAATTGTACGTTTCGGTCAGGAATCCCGCGAGAAGATTCTCAAGGGCGTCAATGTACTGGCCGACGCGGTTACCGTTACGCTGGGCCCCAAGGGGCGCAACGTGGTACTGGAAAAAAGTTTCGGTGCTCCCAACGTGACCAAGGACGGCGTCACGGTGGCCAAGGAGATCGAGCTCGAAGACAAGTTTGAAAACATGGGCGCGCAGATGGTCAAAGAGGTCGCCTCCAAGACCTCTGACGTAGCCGGCGACGGAACCACTTCGGCCACCGTACTGGCGCGCGCCATTTTTACCGAAGGCATCAAGATGGTGGCCGCGGGCCACGATCCGATGTCGATCAAGCGCGGCATCGACCGCGCGGTGGAATCGGTGGTCGGCGAGCTCAAGAGCATGTCCAAACCCACCAAGGATCGGCGCGAGATCGCCCAGGTCGGCACCATTTCGGCCAACAACGACTCCACTATCGGCGAAATTATCGCCGAGGCGATGGAGAAGGTGGGCAAGGAAGGGGTGATCACGGTCGAGGAAGCCAAGGGGCTGGAGACCACCCTGGAAGTGGTCGAAGGGATGCAGTTTGACCGCGGCTACCTTTCGCCCTATTTCGTGACCGACCCCGAGCGGATGGAAGCCAAGTTGGAGGACGCTTACGTTCTGATTCACGAGAAGAAAATCTCGGCGATGAAGGACCTGCTGCCCATCCTGGAGGCGATCGCCAAGACCGGCAAGCCCTTCCTGCTGATCGCCGAAGATGTCGAGGGCGAGGCGTTGGCCACCCTGGTGGTCAATAAGATTCGCGGCACCCTGTCCTGCGTCGCGGTCAAGGCTCCGGGCTTTGGCGATCGGCGCAAGGCGATGCTTGAGGATCTCGCGATCCTGACCGGCGGCAAGGTGATCGCCGAAGAGCTGGGGATCAAGCTGGAGAGCATTACCCTGCACGACCTGGGCCGAGCCAAGCGGATCGTCTCCGACAAGGACAACACCACGATTATCGACGGTGCCGGCAAGAAGGCCGACATCGAGGGCCGGATCAAGCAGATTCGCGCGCAGATCGAGGAGACCACTTCGGACTACGATCGCGAAAAGCTCCAGGAGCGGCTGGCCAAGCTGGTCGGCGGCGTGGCGGTGATTCGCGTGGGCGCGGCCACCGAAGTGGAGATGAAGGAGAAAAAGGCGCGGGTCGAGGACGCCTTGCACGCCACGCGTGCGGCGGTCGAGGAAGGTGTGGTCCCCGGCGGCGGCGTCGCCCTTATCCGCTCGCTGGCAGCGCTGGACAGCCTGCGGTTGTCCGACGACGAGAAGGCCGGCGTCAACATCGTGCGCAAGGCGCTGGAAGAGCCCGCCCGCTGGATTGCCACCAACGCCGGCTGGGAAGGCTCGATCGTGGTCGACAAGATCAAGAACAGCAAGGGCGCCTTCGGCTTCAACGCCTCCTCCGAGGAGTTCGAGGATCTGATGAAGGCGGGCATTATCGACCCCACCAAGGTGGTGCGCAGCGCGCTCCAGAATGCCTCTTCGGTAGCCGGCTTGCTGCTGACCACCGAATGCATGGTGGCGGAAAAGGCCGAGGACAAGCCGGCCGCGCCGGCAATGCCTCCCGGCGGCATGATGTAGCCGCGAATCACGGCACGTTTGACGGCGGCGCCGCCCCCTGGGCAGCGCCGCCGTTTGTTTTTTCGCCCATTGGAATTTCCGACGAGCAAAAGCGCCGCGGCAACCGCGGTCAGGGTTCTTCGGGCCGGCGCGAAAGGATAGAATTGGGGCGTGGTCAGCCCTGGAGTAACACCGTGATCGTTGTGATGAAAGCGCACGCCACGCCCGATCAGATCGGAGCGGTGGTGACGCGAGTCGAACAGGCTGGCTTCCAGGCCCATCGAATCGTGGGCGTGGAACGCACCGTGGTGGCTTGTGTCGGAGAGGAGCGCGGCAAGGACGAGCTGCAGCAACTGGAGCAACTGCCCGGCGTGGACAGCGTGATGCCGGTGTTGCGCCCCTTCAAGCTGGCCAGTCGCGAACTCCATCCCGAAGGCACCAGGGTCAGGGCCGGCGGGGTGGAAATCGGCGGCCCGCGGGTGGTAGTGATGGCGGGGCCGTGCGCGGTGGAAAGCGGCCCTCAAGTGTTGGCGGCGGCACGCGCGGTCAAGGCGGCCGGCGCCCACATGCTGCGTGGCGGCGCCTTCAAACCCCGCACCTCGCCCTATTCCTTTCAGGGACTTGAGGACGAGGGGCTGCTGCTCCTGGAGCGCGCCGGGCGCGAGGCGGGCCTACCGGTAGTGACCGAGGTAATGGACACCCACGACATCGAGCGGGTGGCTGCCCATTGCGATCTGCTGCAAGTTGGCGCCCGCAACGCGCAAAATTTCGCGCTCTTGCGCCAACTGGGCAAGATAGACAAACCCGTCCTGCTCAAGCGCGGCATGTCCACCCGCTTGGAAGAATTCGTGATGGCGGCCGAGTACGTGCTGTCGGCTGGCAACCATCAGGTAGTGCTGTGCGAGCGCGGGATCCGAACCTTTGAAACCGCCACCCGCAACACCCTGGACTTGACCGCGGTGCCAGTGCTCAAGGAGTGGACCCATCTGCCGGTCGTGATCGATCCGAGCCATGGCACCGGAGTCTGGTCGCTGGTTACGCCGATGGCGCTGGCCGCGGTGGCGGCGGGTGCCGACGGTCTCCTGATCGAGGTTCACCCGCAGCCCGAGCAGGCGCTTTCCGACGGCCCCCAGCAATTGCGTCCCAGCCGCTTCGCCGATTTGATGCGGGCGCTGGCGCCCGTAGCCGAGGCGGTCGGCCGCCGCTTATAGCTTGCGGCCTCGCAGGCTGGAGTCTCAACGAGGAGGATTTTCGATGCCCGCCGCAACCGCTGTAGATTACCAAGCTTTGGTCCAACCCGATCGCGTCCACGGCAGCCTGTACACCGACCCACGGATCTTTGCCGAAGAGCTGGAGCGGATTTTTTATCAGGGCTGGGTCTACGTCGGTCACGCCGGCGAGGTGCCCAAGGCGGGCGACCTGTGCGCCAAACGGATCGGCTTGCAACCGGTAGTGATGGTGCGCGATCGCGCCGGCGCGGTGAATCTGTTCATCAATCGATGCCGCCATCGCGGTGCGCAGCTCTGCGTCGAGGAGCGCGCCAACGTGCCGGCACTGCGCTGCCCGTATCATGGCTGGACCTACCGGCTGGACGGCAGCCTGAGCGGGGTGCCTTTTCCCGACGCTTACGAAGGAACCGGCTTTCACCGCGATGAAATGGGTTTGATCAAGGTGCCGCGCGTGGAACAGTATCGCGGCTTTGTGTTTGCCAGCCTCGCACCCACCGGCATCACCCTTGCCCAACATCTGGGCCGAGCCGCCGAACAGATCGATCGCTTTGTCGCCTTCTCCAGCGGCGAGGAAGTGCTGGTGGACGGCGGCGCGAGCAAATACGATTTGCGGGCGAATTGGAAATTGCCGATCGAGAACGCGGTTGACGGCTACCACGCCATCACCCTGCATGCCTCCTATATCGGCCTCCTGGAAGAGCGCGCGCGGGTGGCCGGCGCCGCCGATAATTACAAGGGGCAATTCGCAGGCAGCCAATTCGCCGCCACTCGCGATCTGGGCGGCGGCCACGTGATGCTCGACTACTGGAGCCGGATGTACGACGCGCTCAATGGCGAACCACTCCCCGAGATACGCCCCACCACCGCCGCCGGCCAGCAGCATTTCGAGGAGCTGATAGGACGCTTCGGCCGCGAGCGCACCGAACACAGCTTGACCCAAGGCTTCACCCACACCGTGATTTTTCCCAACATCGCCCTGATCGGCGTACAGATCCGAGTCATCCAACCGGTCACTCCCGATTACACCGAGGTCGCTGCCTACCCGACCCGGCTCAATTGGCTGAGCGAAGAGGTCAACGCCGCCAGACTGCGTGGCCACGAAGCATTCTTCGGCCCGGCCAGCTTCGGCGCCCCTGACGACCTGGAGATTCTCGAGCGCGTGCAGAAAGGGCTGGCCGCCGACCGGCTCGACCCTTGGCTGCGCTTTTACCGCGGGATGGCGCGCGAACGGCGCGACGTCGACGGCACGACCCTGGCCGCACGTACCGACGAGCTGACCCAGCGCGGGATTTGGCGGCAATGGCTCAAGCTGATGAGCCAACGGCCGGCGCGAAGAGCTCGCATGGTCAAATCAGCGGGGTCCGGGACCACCGAGCAAGCGGCCCAGCAAGCCCGAGGGCGACGCCATGACGACTGATCGCGCGAGCGTGGAGCGTTTCGTCTTTCACGAAGCACGTCTGATGGACGAGCATCGCTACGACGAATGGCTGGAGTTGTGGACCCAGGATGCGCGCTACTGGGTGCCGGCGGGGGCCGCGGACGGCGACCCCAGCAAAGACGTCTCGCTGATCTATGACGATTATGTTCGCCTCCAGGGGCGCATCTCGCGACTCAAAAGCGGGGTAGCATACGCTCAGAGCCCGCGCTCACGCTTATGCCGCGTAATCTCCAATTTTGAGTTCGACGAGGCTCCCACGAGCGAGGTTGTCGTGCGCTCCAACTTCCTGTTGGCCGAACAACGCCTGGGCAAGCAGGATGTGTTCGCCGGCAGCTCCATTCATCGTTTGCGCCTCTCTGAGGAAGGTTTCAAAATCGCCAGTAAAAAAGTGATTTTGATCAACGGCGACGCCTTTATCGATAATCTTACCTTTTTGTTGTGACGTGCTGATGCATGTGACGGTGGCGCCTTTCATCATCGCAAAACCCCTGCTGGCTTGCCTCCTGACGGACTAATCCTGCGACGAATCAGATGATTGAGTTGGTCATGCTAGACGCCGATGGCGTGTTGTTCGAATCGGTCCAGTCCAATATCGCCTTCTACAACGCGATTTTCGCCGAGGTCGGACAGCCTTGCCTGGAGCCACACGAAGAAAGCCAATGCATCTTCATGGCTACTCGGGAGGTTTTTGCCCTGCGCGCCGGTCTGGACCGGCAATTGCGCGAACGGATGGCGGCGGTGGCGGCCAAGCTGGATTCCGCCCCTTTCTTTCGCCTGCTCCAACCTCCCTTCGAGCTGCGCCCGTTTCTTCAGACTATGCGCCGGCGTTACAAGCTAGGTTTGGCCACCAACCGCTCCACCACCGTACCTGCCCTCATCGAGCACCTCGACCTGCGCGACATCTTCGACGCGGTCACCTGCCTGCAGGATGCGGTCGCCCCCAAACCGGCGCCCGACTTGCTCAATCTGTGCATGAAGCGGGCCGGAGTCAGCCCCGCGCATGCGCTTTACGTCGGCGACAGTCCGACAGACAGCGCAGCGGCGGTGGCGGCCGGAGTCGGCTTTGTCGGCGTCGGCAACCGGGTCAATGTTCCCCATCGTATCGAGGCCCTGGCCGAACTGCCCGCAGCCCTCGAGCGGCTCGCGCGGCGTACCTAACCGTCAGTGCAGCAGCATCGACCAGTTGATGTGTTGATGCAGCACAAAGTTAAGCAGGCCGAACAGAGCACCGAAGATCGCGCCGAAAATCCCGCCGTTGACCCGAATCCAGTCCAGATGCGTGCGGGTGCGACTTTCAATCTGATGGCGAATTTGCTCGTCGTCCAGCTTCATCAGATTTTCCTTGACCATCATCGCGATCTGGCCGCGGGTCGCGGTGACCGCGTGATCGACCAGGGTATCGATTAGCCGTTCGGCGGTCTCGCGGGTCGCGCTGTGGCGCTGTTGCAGCTCTTCCCCCAGCGCGTGGATTCGCCCTTCCAACTCGCCGATCAGGGCTGCATTGGCCGGTAGCCCAACGATCAGCTCGCGCAGCTCGCCGGCGATGCGAATGCTGAGGTCGCGAAAGGTCAGCAGCCCCACCGAATTGGCGACCCGCACCGGACGCGGCGCGGCGGCGCGCAGGCGCGCCTCGAAGAAATCGAGCAGCTTTTCCGATTCCACGTAACGCGCCAAATTTTGACATAAGCGCGAGAGCTGGCCGCCTTCAAGCAGCGAACCGACCGAGACCCCTTCCAAATAGCGGCCCAGGCGGTTGACCAGCTTAAGCTCGCGCAGCTTGCGCTCTATCATGTCGGGCGTGAGCCATTGGGTTTCGATGGTGGCCGCGATGCCCTCGATCAGCTTCTGGCGGTTGCGCGGCAGCACTCCCGAGTTGGGCAGATACCACCGCCGCTCGAAGATCATCTTGAGCGCAATGTAATCGCACAATCCACCTACCAGCGAAGCTTCGCCCACGGATCGGGTCAGCACGCCCGCGGTGCGCCAGGAGGTAAGCTCCACCACCAGCCAACTTGCGGCGTAAATCAGCGCCGAGAGCAACAAAGCCAAGTCGCCCTTGTGCGCCTCAATGAACGCCAGCCAGCGCGCCGGGGGCTTGCTGGCTTCGATCGCCGGTCCCGCCATCAACTCCATCCTCTTACCGATCATACTATCCGATCGCGTGGGCGCCGCCTGCCACTCCCCGGCGAGTAGGCAGACCTAAATTGCGACAACCGGCCCCCGCTGATCGGCCAAGCGCAACCTTCGATGGAGCAAATAGATCAGAACAGGCTGAAAAATCCGGGTGACCAGGATGATTGCCATCGCGCCGCCGATCACCACGATCGCCAGAGGACGCTGGGTCTGAGCGCCGATCCGGGTTGAAAGCGCGGCCGGCAGCAGTCCGATCCCATCCACCAGCGCGGTCATGATAATGGCGCGAAAGCGGCGGTCGGAGCCCATGATAATCGCCTCTTTGAAGCTATGTCCTTCTTCCCATAGTTGCCGGATGTAAAAGCTAAGCAAGATGCCGTCCATGACCGCGATCCCGAAGATCGAGATGAAGCCCACCGCGGCCGAGACGCTGAAGGGCACCCCGGTCAGGTACAAAGCCACGATTCCTCCCAGGCAGGCGATCGGGACTTGGGCCATGATTACCACTGTGTCAACCAATGAGAGCGTGGCGCCGTAGAGCACACCGGCGATGAGCAAAAGCGCGATCGGTACGACGATCTTCAGCCGCTGATTGGCTCGCTGCAATTCCTGCCATTCCCCGGCCCATTGCAAACTGATCTCGCGCGGCATCTTGACTTCGCGCTCGACCTGGCTACGCGCATCCTGAACCGCATCTTGGAAGTCACGCCCGCGCACCGCAAAACGCAATGGCACATAGCGCTCCAACCCCTCGCGGTAAATAAACGAAGCGCCCTCGGCCACCCGAATATCGGCGACCTGGGCCAGCGGGACATAGCCACCGCCGGGAAGGCTTACACGAATCTGGCGGATGGCGTCCAGGTTGGTGCGATATTGCGGTTTCCAGCGTACCACCAGGTTGAAACTGCGGTCGCTCTGCAGCACCTGGGTCACGGCCTGGCCACCAATCGCGGCTTGAATCACCGCGTTGACGTCCCCCACGTTGAGCCCGTAGCGTTCGCAGACCTCGCGATCGGGCGTGATCAAGACGTTAGGCTGCCCCAGCGAGCGATAAACCGCCAGGTCGGTGATGCCTCTCACATGCCCCATCACCCGCATCACCTGGTTGGCCACCCGCTCGTCGGCCGCCAGGTCGGGACCGAAGACCTTGACCGAGTTGGTCCCTTTGACCCCCGACAAAGCCTCGTCGACATTGTCTTCAATGTTTTGTGAATAACCAAAAGAGACACCGGGAAAAAACCGGTGCAGGCGTGCGTCCATTTGCGAGATCAATTGGACCTTGCTCAATCCGTGCGGCCACTGATCCTGCGGCCTGAGATCGACGCTGAATTCGATGTTGAAAAAGCCCGTGGTCTCGGTGCCGTCGTCGGGCCGGCCGAGTTGGGAGACCACGTTGACGACCTCGGGAAATGAGCTGAAGACCGCCCGCATCCGGCTGGCGAGCACCGCACCGTGATCGAGCGAGATCGTCAATGGCATCGTGGCTCGCGCCCAGATATTGCCCTCTTCCAGTTTGGGCAGAAACTCGCCGCCCAAGCGGGGAAAAAGCGAGAAGCCGGCAGCGGCCAGCAGCAGAATTATGGCCAAGGTCAGGCGCGGCCAGTTAAGGGCACGCACGAAAATCCCGTGATAAAAGCGGCGCATTCCAAGCCAGATGAAGTTGCGGCTTTCACGGTCTCCGCCGCCGAGCAGATAGGAGGCCAGCACCGGCGAGAGCGTGATCGCCAGCACAATCGCGGTACCCAGTGCATAGGCGTAGGTATGCGACATTGGCGAGAAGATCGCTCCCTCCACCCCGCGCATCGTGAACAACGGCAGGAAGGCGATGACGAAGATCAGAGTGGAGAAAAAGATCGCCCCACCCACTTCCTGCGCCCCACGCTGCACTCCCAACCCGTCGCGCGGCGTATCGGTGGCGGTCAGATGACGATGGATGTTCTCGACCACGATCACGGTGCTGTCGATGATGATCCCGAAGTCGATAGCGCCCAACGAAATCAGGTTGGCCTCGGTGCCGCTGTAGCGCATCAAGATAAAGGCCCCGCAGAGCGCCAGCGGAATGTTGACCGCGGCGATAATCGCGGCACGCAGGTTGCCCAGGAAAAACACCAGCACCAGAAATACCAGCACCATCCCGACCGTGAGATTCTCAAACACCGTGTGCAGGGTGGTGTCGACCAGGCTGGTGCGGTCGTAGTAGGGCACGATCTTGTAATTGGCGGGCAGCATCCCGTTGTGGTTGAGCTGCGCGACCTTGCGTTCGACTCCGCGCAAGGTCGGCAACGTCTCGCCGTACTTGCGCATCAGCACGATCCCTTCAGTGACCTCGTCGCGCCCGTTCATTCCCACCACCCCCAGGCGCGGGGCGTAGCCCACGCTTACATCAGCGACATTGCGCACGCTAATAGGGGTGCCTTTGTTGGCCGACAGCACGATATCGCGGATGTCACCGAGGCTGTGAATCAGGCCAACCCCACGCACGTCGAAGGCCTGTTCGCCAACCGTCAAATAGTTGCCGCCGGCATTGGTGTTGGAATTGGCGATTGCGTTGATCAGGGTGGAAAGCGGGATCTTGTAATGCTGAAGTAGCTGCGGATCGACGTCGACGTGGTATTCCTTGGTCAGTCCACCGAAGGTGCTGACCCCGATCACCCCGGGCACGGTCTGAAGCTGCTTGGCGACAACCCAGTCGTTGATGGTCTTCTCCGCGATCAGATCGTGAGGCGGACTCTCTACCGTGTAACGATAGATCTCGCCGATCGGGTTTTCGGGCGAAATTCCCGGAGTTATACCCGCTGGCAGGGTCACGAAACTCAGGTTATTGATGACTTCCTCGCGGTCCCAATAATAATCGCTGTCCCAATCGAAGTAGCAGCGGATGTCGGACAGGCCGAAGAGCGAGATGGAGTCCATCCGCACCAATCCACGCGAAGTGCTTTCGGCATATTCGATTGGCACGGTTATGATTCGCTCCACCTCCTCGGCCGACAGGCCGCTGGGCAGGGTCAGCACCTCCACCAGCGGCTGCACCGGATCGGGGTAGGCTTCGATATCCAACCGATGGAAGGAAAATACGCCCACCACCAGCAGCGCGACCGCCAGCCCCAGCACCACCACGCGCTGGCGCAGGGCCAGCTCCATGATCGCCTGGATCATCGCTCTCTCTCAGGCTCCTTCGCCATGGGCCTGATGCCACAGCGCATCGACCTGGATCGATTCGCCTTCGACCACCCGATCGCCGGCCGCCAGCCCGCTCAGCACTCTGACATAACCCTCGCTGCCCCACGGCCCGATCGTCACCTGGCGACGGACCACCCGGCCCGGCGCGACCTCGACGTAGGCGAAATAGGCGTTGGTGTCGAAAACCAAGGCCGCTTGCGGCACCACCAAGGCCTGGCCGGGACGAGTGACGATGCGGATCCGCGCGAGCATCTCGGGCTTCAACTTGAGGCCGGGATTGGCCACCTGGCAGCGCACTTGCGCGGTATGGGTATCCGGATCGATCGCCGGGCTGATACGCGCGACCACACCCTTGAACAGCTCGCCCGGAAAAGCCGGGGTTTGCGCGATTAGTTGCTGTCCGACCTTCACCCGCGCCAAGTCGTCTTCGTAAATATCGGCGGTAATCCAGATCTGGTCGAGCGTGCCGACGGTGAACAATTGATCGCCAGGGTTGACCAAGGAGCCGCGCAGAACCTTCTTTTCCACCACCGTACCGCCGATGGGCGCGCGCACCACGGTGGTCGCGCTGGGCATACGCAAACCGACGATCTCCTGGTCAGACAGCCCCAACAACTCAAGTTTGCGCTGCGCTGCAGCCACCATCGAGGCTCCCAACTCGGCGGCATCGGGCCCCAGCTTCATTTGCGCGGTGGCCCGCGCCTGCAGGTACTCGGCCTCGCCGGTCATGTAGTCGGGACTGTAGAGCGTCACGATCGGCTGGCCGCGTCGCACGTTATCCCATTGCGAGACCCACACCTGTTCCACCCGTCCACCCACTCGTGACACGATCGTCGCCACTCGGCGATCATCGAAGCTGATTTTGCCGGTGGTCTCCAGCACTCCGGGCTGAAGGACGTTTTTCACCTCCGCCACCGTCAATCCCGCGATGTGGGGCGGCAGCCGCATCGCCTCCACGCCGTTGGACTGATGCACCAATTCGGGCACCGCGCTGGCATGCGGCTCTTGCGCTTGGGCCGGTTTCAGACGCGCCCCATCGCAGCCCCACAGCGCAAACAGCCCCAGCAACATGGTGCTTGCCGCGGCCAGCGCTACTGCCTTAAAAGGCGCTATTTTTTGGACTTTTGGCACCAATCTACCTTCCCGCACAGCCATCAAGATCATCGCTCGAACGCGCAACCGCGCGGCTCGGTCTTTGGCACAAGTGACCTGCTTTGTTGCGCCAGTGCGAGCGATTTGAAGAATTTGGTATGATCTTACGCTAACGGGGAGGGGCGCGTTCGCTGGCGAGCGCGCTGGCCGGTCCATCGATAGCGAGGCTGACGACGCGATCCCACCCGCGATCGCAACCGCCCCCATCCGCTTTCCAGGACCGTATCGGTGCCCCCCGCCATTGACGGTGTGGATTGGCTGCCAACGCCATCGAAGAGGCCGGCGCGCCCCGCGCGGGAGCCTGATATTGCGCCGAACTGGGCAGCAACTCACTCACCATCGCAATCAAGCCCGGAACTTCAGATTGCGGCGGGACAGAGGCTGGCGGCATCGGCAAGAGGGTCAGGGCGCAGGAAACCAGTGCGACCCCGAACCCTGCAATATATCGCCGCAGCCCAGAACTGTGTTTCACGCCATACCCTGCTCGGTCGAGCCAGACGGATTTTTCGAGGCACGGCAAGTGCTGGGGCCAGCCGGCACACCCTGCCCTTTTATCGTATATAAGCCGGCTCGACGCCTGGTCAAGCCAAGCCCCAGCCGTGCGCGGCTGTGGCCGGGCTCCTCCCATAGCCTCTCCTAACCGTCGGAACTGTCGTCGCCCGAGAGGTCCGGAGGCGCCACGTGCAGCAGTACCGTGACGGTGTTGCTCCCGGCGTTGGTCACCCACAGATTGCCCTGTTCGTCGATCGCCATGTTCTCCGGCTGCGAACCCACGGCGAAAGTGGCGACAACCGTCCCGCTCGGGCTAAGCTCCGTCACGTTGTTGGTGCCCTGATTGGCGACAAACACCTGCCCCTGCCCGGCCCGATCGATTGTCACCCCGCGCGGCGTCGACCCCACCGTGAACGTGCCCAGCGGTACCCCAGTAGGCGATAACTCGGCCACCTGAGCGCTGGCCGAAACCGATTGCCACAGATTGCCCACCAGGTCGATTGCGTTGCCGGTCAGCTTCTGCCCCACGACGAAGGTCCCCACGATATTGCCGCTGGAACTGATCTTGGTCACCGTGCCGCTGCCGTAGCCCGCGACCCACAGATTGTCCGAGCTGTCCTCGGCGATCGCGTGAGGATTGGTATTCGCCGACAGCGCAACGGTAGTTAAAATGTTGCCGTTGGGGCTGATCTGGACCACGTTGTTGGCGGCCTGATTGGTGACCCAGGCGTTGCCCTGGCTATCGAACACGGCATGTTGCGGCTGGGTGTCGGTCGGCCCGGTGGTGTAGGTGTTGAGCACCTTGCCACTGGCGCTGAGCACCGTGACATTGCTGCTGCCCGTATTTTCGACCCAGATCTGATCGCTGGAGAGCTGTCCTGCAGTTCGGTTGATCTTGATCCCGTGGGGCGCGCTGCCCACGGTGACAGTGAGGAGAATGGCGCCGGTGGGTGATATTTCAGTCACCGTATTGCTGCTCTCGTTGGCGACCCACGCATTCCCCTTGGCATCGACCCCAATCCCCTGCGGCATCGAACCACCGGTGGAGAACGTCAGACTGGTAGACGGCTGCGTGGAACCACTGCTACTGCTGCCACAGCCCGTCAAAACCATCGCCAGCCCCAACCCGGCAGATGCCAAAATCATCCGCGACGACAGTGAATCGAGCGTCTTCAGGAAGCGCGTGACCATCGCTATCGTTCTCCTTGCTCTCGAAGAAAATTTCTTCTCCGATAAAAGCGCTAGATTGTTACACTTTGTGCTCGGACTACTCAATCATGGCTCGGTTCTACTATTTTGAGCCAGAACCGTCTGCATCCTCGAGTTTCACCAACCAGCCGCCATATCGAGTGCTGGTGTTGGCGCTCGTGGTAGGGAACAATAGCGCCTTAATGAACCGCTTGGAGGCCGAATCCACCGATTTCAGTCCGCCCGCGCAGGGCCGGAGCGGGACGGAAACGGTCGCGTTACCGGCCGTTCCGCTGCTGGTAATCGACGGCGGGCGTGCTTGGGCCGCGATCGATTGGCGCGATCTCTGGGGTCATCGCGACCTGTTCTACTTTCTGGCCTGGCGCGACGTGAAGGTGCGCTACAAGCAGACCGTGCTCGGCGTGCTGTGGGTGGTGCTGCAACCGCTGTTGACGATGGTGGTCTTTACCTTGCTCTTCGGGCGACTGGCTCATCTGCCCTCCGACGGTCTGCCCTACGCAATCTTTTCCTATTCGGGCCTGCTGGCCTGGAATTTCTTCAACGCGGCAGTGGGAACCAGCGCCAACAGCCTGCTGGTCAGCAGCAATCTGCTGAGCAAGGTATACTTCCCCCGCCTGCTCCTGCCCGCGGCCTCGGTCGCCGCGACCCTGGTCGATTTCACGATCGCCGCGCTGCTCCTGTTGGGTTTATTACCCTGGTACGGCGTTGCGCTCAGCCCCAACCTGCTGTGGCTCCCCGCACTGGGCCTGATCGATGCGCTGGCGGCGCTCAGCATCGGACTGGGCTTATCGGCCCTGATGGTCAAGTACCGCGACGTGCGCTATGCCCTGCCCTTCGTCCTGCAGCTTTGGATGTTTCTGACTCCGGTGATTTATCCCGCCAGCTTTGTGCCCCCCAACTTTCGCTGGTTACTGCTGCTCAATCCGCTCACCGGCATCATCCAGGCTTTTCGCGCCGTTATTGCCGACCGCCCGATGCCTTGGTTACCGCTGGCGCTGGCGGTCGCGATAGTCGCTGGCTTGCTGGTGATCTCCGCCACCATCTTCCAGCGCATGGAGCGAGAGTTCGCGGACTTGATCTGAGCCGCCTCGATGGAATCGATCATCCGAGTCAAGCAGCTCTCCAAGCGCTACCGCCTGGGCCAGCGCGATAACTATTACACGTTGCGCGATGCCCTGATGGGTGCCGTACGCCTCCCATGGCGCGCCGGCGCGCCGAGCCTCGCCCAGTATATGTGGGCCCTGCGCGACGTGAACCTGGAGGTTGCGCCGGGCGCCGTGCTCGGCCTGGTCGGCCGCAACGGCGCGGGGAAGTCTACCCTGCTCAAGGTGCTGGCGCGCATCACCGCGCCCACCAGCGGGCGGGTCGAACTGTACGGCCGCGTGGCCAGCCTGCTTGAAGTTGGCACCGGCTTCCATCAAGAGCTGAGCGGACGCGAAAACATTTTCTTGAGCGGCGCGATCCTGGGGATGCGGCGTGCGGAAATCGTGCGCCAGTTCGATCAGATCGTCGCCTTCGCCGAGCTCGACCGCTTCCTCGATACCCCCGTCAAGCGCTACTCCAGCGGGATGTACGTGCGCCTGGCCTTTTCCGTCGCCGCCCACCTGCAACCCGAAATTCTGCTGGTGGACGAAGTGCTGGCGGTGGGCGACGCCGCCTTCCAGAAAAAATGCCTGGGCAAAATCAACGAGGTCGCGCGCGGAGGTCGCACTGTCCTGTTCGTCAGCCACAACATGGCGGCTATCCAGTCGCTGTGCGATAGCTGCATTTTGATCGAGGGCGGACAAGTCCTCGCCCACGGCCCGCCCGCTCAGATCATCGACCAGTATCTGGCTCGCCATTCCAATCTCGACGCCGGCCGCCGTTCGCTGCTCGGCCATTCCGGCCGTACCCGCAACTCGCGGGCCGTGATGACCGAAATCGCACTGCGCGACGATCGAAACCTGCTCAGCGGCAGCGTCGCGATGGGGGAATCGTTCAGCCTCGAAGTCAGTTTCGATTGCGGCGCCGACGCTTTGACTCCCTCCCTGGGTGTCGCCTTGCGCAGCCCGCATGGCGATCCGCTGCTGGGAGTCAACAACAAATGGGTCGGGGATTTCGACGAAACCCGCTGCCGCCGCGGGACCATCAGCTGCCGCCTGACGCAGCCACCCTTGATGCCCGGGACCTATTCGATCGATCTGTACCTGGGCGACGGCATGGTGGATATCGATATCATCGAGGGCGCGCTTGTCTTCGAGGTCCAGCCCCGCGACGTCTTCGGCAGCGGCAAGCTCCCAGCTCCCGAATTCGGCCCAATCTACTGGCCCGCCAGCTTCCGCCTGACCGGCGATTGCTGACCGGCTCGCCGACAAGGGAAACCAAACGCCTCGGCTCTCATCTTGAGACGGGCGTTCGATTTTCTGCGATGGCTTCCGGAGCCGCTGTTTAACCCCTGCTCAAGGACGCCCACTACGCCGCCCGCCTGGTCTACGCCGCGGCTGCGGCGGCCAACGCGCTGCTTTTGAATTCCAGCCCGCCCGGCCCCGCATCGACCGTCACCCGGGAATTGTCATGCACCTCGCCGCTGATGAGCCGGCGGCCCAGCGCGGTTTCCAGCTCGCGTTGGATCATGCGCCGCAGCGGGCGCGCGCCGTATACGGGGTCGTAGCCGTGCTCGGCAAGGTAATCGCGCGCGCGGTCGGTCAGCTCCAACTCGATATGCCGTTCGGTCAGCCGCTCGCGCAGCCGACGCAACTGGATATCGACGATCACGCGCAATTCCTCCTTGGCCAGCGGATGGAAGACCACAATTTCGTCGATCCGGTTTAGAAACTCGGGGCGAAAGCTCTGGCGCAGCACCTCCAGGCACTGATCCTTCATCTGCTCGTAATCCTTGCCCCGAAAGGAGAGGATGAGCTGGCTTGCGATGTTCGAGGTCATGATGACGATCACGTTGCGGAAGTCCACCGTCCGCCCGTGGCCGTCGGTCAAGCGCCCGTCGTCGAGCAGTTGGAGCAGAATGTTGAAGACGTCCTGATGCGCCTTCTCGATCTCGTCGAACAACACCACGCTGTAGGGACGCCGGCGCACCGCTTCGGTCAACTGGCCGCCCTCGTCGTAACCCACATAGCCCGGCGGCGCGCCGACCAGGCGCGAGACGGTGTGCTTTTCCATGTACTCGGACATGTCGATGCGGATCATCGCCGCTTCGTCGTCGAACAGACATTGGGCCAGCGCGCGCGCCAGCTCGGTCTTTCCCACTCCGGTCGGGCCCAAAAAGATGAAAGAGCCGATCGGGCGATTGGGATCCTTCAAACCCGCCCGCGCACGCACCACCGCGTCGGCCACCGCCGAGACCGCTTCGTCCTGGCCAACCACGCGCTTGTGCAGCTCGTCTTCAAGATGGGCCAGCTTTTGAATCTCGCCTTCCATCAGGCGCTGAACCGGGACACCGGTCCAGCGCGCCACCACGCGCGCGATATCTTCCTCGTCCACCTCCTCCTTGATCATCCGCTCGCCTCCGGCGCGCGCGGTGACCGCGGCCTCCTGCTCGGCCAGTTTTTTCTCCAAACCGGCCAGCTTGCCGTACTGCAACTCGGCCAGGCGGTTTAAGTCATAGTCGCGCCGGGCCTTTTCGATCTCCTGACGAGTCTGCTCGATTGCCGCCTTCGTGCTGGCGAGCTCTTCCAGGCCGCTTTTTTCGCGCTGCCATTGCGCCTGCAAACTATCGCGGCGCTCACGCACTTCGGCCAACTCCTTCTCCAGGCGCCCCAGCCGCTCGCGCGAGGCCGCATCGGTCTCGCGTCGCAGCGCCTCGCGCTCGATTTCCAGTTGCATGATCCGCCGGTTGACTTCATCCAGCTCCACCGGTAGCGATTCCTTCTCGGTGCGCAACCGCGCGGCGGCCTCGTCAATCAGGTCGATCGCCTTGTCGGGCAGGAAACGATCGGTGATGTAGCGCTTGGAGAGCATCGCCGCGGTCACCAGCGCGGCATCCTTGATCCGCACCCCGTGGTGGACTTCGTAGCGCTCCTTGAGCCCGCGCAGGATGGAGATGGTATCCTCCACGCTGGGTTCGTCCACCAGAACCGGTTGAAAGCGCCGCTCCAAGGCCGCGTCCTTCTCGATATGCTTGCGATACTCCTCCAGCGTGGTGGCGCCGATACAATGCAGCTCGCCCCGCGCCAGCATCGGCTTGAGCAGGTTGGAGGCGTCCATCGCCCCCTCCGCCGCGCCCGCCCCGACCACCGTATGCAGCTCGTCGATGAACAGGACTATCTCGCCCTCGGCCTGCTGCACTTCCTTGAGGACCGCCTTGAGCCGTTCCTCGAACTCGCCGCGGAATTTCGCTCCCGCGATCAGCGCGCCCATGTCCAGCGCGACCACGCGCCGGTTCTTGAGCCCCTCGGGCACGTCGCCGCGCACGATCCGCTGGGCCAAACCCTCAACGATCGCGGTCTTGCCTACTCCGGGCTCGCCTATCAGCACCGGATTGTTCTTGGTCCGGCGCGACAGCACCTGGATCACCCGGCGGATCTCTTCATCGCGGCCGATCACCGGATCCAGCTTGCCCGCCGCCGCAAGCTGGGTCAGATCGCGCCCATAGCGCTCCAGCGCCTGATAGGTCGCTTCAGGGTTGGCCGAAGTCACCCGCTGATTGCCGCGCACTTTGCGCAGCGCGTCCATCAGCTTGTCCCGGCTTAGGCCCAGATCGCGCAGCACCTTGTTGGCCGCGCCCGGCTCCTCGAAGATCGCCAGCAGCAGATGCTCGACCGAGACGTACTCGTCCTTTAACTGGCCCGCTTCCTGTTCGGCCCGCGCCAGCACGCGCGACAGCCGCTGGGTCATGTAAACCTGCCCGGCATCGGCACCCGATCCGCTGACGCGCGGCAATCGGGCCAGCTCGGCTTCCAGCCGGCTCGCCGCCTGCCTGGGGTCCACGCCCGCCAGTTTCAAAATCGACGGCACCAGATCCTGCTCGTCCTCCAGCAGCGCGGCCAACACATGCTCGACATCCACCGCCTGATTCTGTCGGCTGCTGGCCGCCGATTGCGCCCGCCCCAAAGCTTCCTGGGCCTTTTCCGTATAACGATTTAAGTTCATGTCTTTTGAGTTACGCCTAGTCTCTCGACTGGTAAAGAATTTAATCACGCTGGGAACAGGCGCAACCGCCAGAGTTGGCCCCGCCCACCAGTTTTGCTATGCACCAAGCTTGGCGATCGTTTTCCGCCAACGAGGCTGGCACGATGGAAATCAAGCTGATGGTCAATGGCGTGGCGCGAACCGACGAGGTCGAACCCAGGCTATTGCTGGTCCATTACCTGCGCGATCGGCTCAACCTGACCGGCACTCACGTCGGTTGCGAAACCTCCTTGTGCGGGGCCTGCACCGTGCTGCTCGATGGACGCGCGGTCAAGGCCTGTACGATGCTGGCCGTCCAGGCTCAAGAGCGCCAGGTCACGACCATCGAGGGGCTGGCGCCGGCCGGTGGGTTACATCCGCTGCAAGAAGGCTTTTGGGACGAACACGGCCTGCAATGCGGCTTCTGCACTCCGGGCATGATTATGAGCGCCGCTGACTTGTTGGCACGCAATGCCAACCCGGACGAGGCCCAGATTCGGCGCGCCCTGGAGGGCAACCTCTGCCGCTGCACCGGCTATCAGCATATCGTCAATGCGGTCAGCAACGCCGCTCAACGGATGCGCCAGTTCAAGCTGAAGGCTTGAGGCTCGCTGCGGCAATCCGACAACCAGATTATTGGAAGGAGACAGCCAGATGGCGGTAGTACCCAAGTTTGTCGGCGCGCGAGTCAAACGGCGCGAAGACCCGCGCCTCATCTCGGGCGCCGCCACCTACTGCGACGACGTGCGCTTGCCGGGGATGGTCGTGGCGACGATCTTGCGCAGTCCCTATGCTCACGCCCGCATCCTCTCCGTCGATTTGAGCGCCGCGCGCAAGGCTCCGGGCGTGATCTGCGCCTTGTCCGGCGAAGATCTGCAAGGCCGCATCGGCTCCCTGCCCTGCGTAGCCCCGGTGCCCAAGCTACCCGACCATCCGGTGCTGGCGCGCGGCAAGGTCCGGTTCGTGGGTGAACCGGTAGCGGTAGTGGTCGCCGATAACGCCTATCTGGCCCAGGATGCGCTCGATCGGATCGAAGTGCAGTACGAAGCGCTGGAGGCGGTGACCGACCCCGAAGCGGCGCTGGCCAAGGACGCTCCCATCCTTCACGAGGAGTTGGGCAGCAACCTGGTCTCCGCGTCGCAGGTTCCGGGGCGGATCGATGCGCCGATGCGCGAGGCCGACGCCGTCCTCCATCTGCGCATCGTCAATCAGCGGCTGGCCGCGGTTCCGATGGAGCCGCGCGGGGTGGTTGCTCAATGGAATCGTGGCGCGGGTCAGATGACGATTTGGTCCTCCACTCAGATTCCTCATCTGCTGCGCTCGCAACTGGCCGAAATGCTGAGCTTGGGCGAGAACAAGGTGCGGGTCATCGCACCCGAGGTCGGGGGCGGTTTCGGCGCCAAGCTTAACGTCTATCCCGAGGAGGCGCTGATCCCCTACCTGGCGCGCCAGCTCGATCGGCCGGTCAAATGGATCGAGCGGCGACGCGAAAACCTGGCCGCGATGACCCACGGCCGCGACCAAATCACCTATCTCGACGTGGCGGCCAAGAACGACGGCACGATAACCGCCATGAAAGCCCGCTTCATCTGCGACATGGGCGCCTACCTGCATCTGTTCACCCCCATGATTCCCGGCTTCTCCGGCCTGATGATGACTGGCTGCTATCGCATCCCGGCGCTCGCCTTCGAGCAGCAGATGGTGCTGACCAACAAGATGGCTACCGACGCCTATCGCGGCGCCGGCCGGCCCGAGGCCTGCTTTCTGGCCGAGCGCGCGATCGAGGCCGTGGCCGATCATCTCAAGCTCGATCCGGCCGCCGTGCGCCGCCAAAATTTCATCCCCAAGGAGGCCTTTCCCTACACAACCGCGGCCGGTCTCGCCTATGACTCGGGCGACTACTCTACCGCCTTGGACAAGGCCCTGGCGCTTATCGATTACGACCGGATGCGCGCCGAGCAGGCTAGCGGCCGCCAGCAAAACCGCTACCTTGGTATCGGCTTGTCCTCCTACGTCGAAATTTGCGGCCTGGGACCGTCGGTATTACTGCCGCCCAAGCTCAAGGGCGGGGGCTGGGAGAGCGCCACGGTGCGAATCGAGCCCGATAGCAAGGTCACGGTCCTGACCGGAGTCTCGCCCCACGGCCAGGGCCAGGAAACTTCCTTCGCCCAGATGGCGGCTGACGCTTTGGGACTGGATATCGACGACATCAACGTGGTCCACGGCGACACCGCGATTGTGCAATACGGGATCGGAACCTTCGGCAGCCGCGCCACCGCGCTGGGCGGCACGGCGTTGACGATGAGCCTGAATAAACTGCAGGAGAAGATGAAGAAGATCGCCTCCACCATGATGGAGGTGCCGCCCGACCAGCTTACGTTTACCAACCGTACGGTCGCCATGGCGAGCGACCCGACCAAGCATATTCCCTTGCAACGGGTGATCGACGCCGCCTACGGCTACAAGCAACCCATCCCCGGGGTCGAGCCCGGACTGGACGCAACCAGCTTTTACGAACCCCCCGCATGCACCTTTCCCTTCGGCACCCACGCGGCAGTGGTCGAAGTGGATGCCGACACGGGTGCGGTCAAAGTCTTGCGCTACGTCGCGGTGGATGATTGCGGGACGATCATCAATCCGCTGCTGGTCGAAGGGCAGGTCCATGGCGGGATCGCACAGGGTTTGGCGCAGGCGCTTTACGAAGAGGTCGTCTATGACGAAAGCGGCCAGCTTCGCACCGCGACCCTGATGGACTACGCCGTGCCCAAGGCCGAGATGCTGCCGCGTTTCGAGTTGGCCTCCACCGTCACCCCGACCCAGGTCAATCCGCTGGGGGTCAAAGGCGTGGGCGAAGCCGGCACCATAGGCTCGACCCCCTGCATCTATAACGCGGTGATGGACGCGCTCAAGCCCTTGGGAGTCCGCGACCTGACGATGCCGCTCAAGCCCGAGAAGATTTGGCGCGCGATCGAAAGCGCCAGGAAGGGACAGCCATAATGTTTCCCGCCGAATTTCAATACCATCGCGCCACCAGCGTCGAGCATGCGCTGACTTTGCTGGAGCAGTTGGGCGAGGACGCCAAGTTTATCGCCGGCGGCCAAAGCCTGCTGCCGATGATGAAAATTCGCCTGGCCCAACCCGCCCATCTGATCGATATCGGCGCGATCGCCGGGCTCAATCATATCGGCGAGAACGCGGGCGTAATCGCGATCGGTGCCTGCACGCCGCACGCCGAAGTAGCTTCCTCGCCGCCAATCGCGCGCGCGCTGCCGATGCTGGCCGAATGCGCGAACGAAATCGGCGACTTCCAGATCCGTAACCGCGGCACGCTGGGCGGCAGCTTGGCTCACGCCGACCCGGCCGCCGATTATCCGGCCGCGATGGTCGCGCTGGAGGCCGAAATCAGCGCGCGCTCCAGGCACGGCACGCGAATCATCAAGGCCCCGGATTTTTTTGTCGATCTAATGACCACCGCGCTTGCACCAGACGAACTGCTGAGCGAAGTGCGCATCAAGATTCCACCTCCACGCACCGGAATGACCTATCTGAAGTTCCGCCATCCCGCCTCCGGCTTCGCCACGGTCGGCGTAGCCGCGTTGATTACCCGGGATGAAAAGGGCGGATGCGCGGCCGCGCGCGTAGGGATCACGGGACTTGCCGCCAAGGCTTTTCGCGCCGCCGCGGTCGAGACCGCCCTGACTGGCCGACCACTTGACTCGCAGGCTATCGAGCAGGCCGCCGCCCACGCCGACGACGGGATCGATCCGATGTCGGACCTCAACGCCTCGGGTGACTTCCGCCGCCATCTGGCGCGGGTTCTGACCCGGCGCGCCCTCAACCAGGCCTGGTCGCGAGCGCTCTGAGATCGCGCAAATTTGGTAACCGGGTAGGGTTGGCCACCCGCTGGTGCATCTTCAACTACTGACTTGTCAGCTTTCGCGCTTCTGGAAGGCTGGGCAGCGATGCGGGGAGCTGGGTCCGACCCAGCCCCCCGCCTACCGTCGCCTTGGTTGACGACCCTTACTGGACGGAAACCTCACCGAGCGAGGCTGGCAAGCCGCTGACACCCACGGGCCCCGAGGGACCCGAGATGGCTACGGCGCTAACCGCTTGGATGGAAGTTGCCACTATCCCCGGCTTGCTGCTGCTGCTTCCACCGCATCCGGCGATTCCCGCCGTCATCGCGAGGGCCGCGATGAGCGCCCAGGCAAGACGCCGGCGCGAACTTATCGGTACCGCGATCAGGCCGACACCGATCAGCATCAGCACGCCGGAAAGGGCCATGTCGCCGCTCGACAAACGAAGCGCCACGACGCCGGCGAGCCTGACCGTGCCACCGTCCAGCATGGCTATCGATGAGATTGTCGCGCTCAGCAAAAAGGTGATTGAACCGCCGGACGCGACGGTGAGCGCCGGGCTGAAGGTAAAAGTGGTCGAGGCGCTCGGCGAGCTGACGGTGACCCGCTGCCCCGCGCCGCTCAGCGTCAGCGAAGCGAAGACCGAAGGCTGGCTGACGCTGACCGTCACCGAACTTATGGTTTCCGGCGCATTGGTCGAGTTAGTGATCGTTAACGTGCCGGCGGTGACCGTGGCGCCTGGCGCGGCCACCACGTTGGCCGGTAGCGAAACTGCCGATGCGCCTGGGGTCGGCACCGCCGTGGGGGCCGCGGTGGCAGTAGTGCTTGGCACCGCCGTGGGCGCTGTAGTCGCGGTCGTGGTCGGCGCCGCGGTCGGGGCGCTGGTGGCAGTAGTGGTCGGCGCCGCCGTGGGTGCGGTGGTGGCGGTCGCCGTCGCGGTCGCAGTCGGGCTCGGCTGGTACTGCCCGAATGCGGTAATAATCTTGGCGATATCAGGACTGCCCAAGCCCGTGCCCAAATCATACCCAGGTCCAACCTGGTAGGTATTTGGACTCGAGCATTGACCCGAGGAATCTACGGAGCAGTTGCTGCCGGTTACCGATACATCAACCAGCGCCGCACTTTTCTGGGCGGCTAGTTGGTAGAGGAACGGATTGATGTTGCCCAAAAACGAGTTATTGAGTTGATTCGCGATCAACCGCGAGATAGCCGCCCAAATCGGCGAACTGGCGCTGGTCCCTCCGGTGTTGATGAAGCACGTCGCTGGAGGATTTTGGCACGCGCTTTCCAAGGTCTGGGTAGTCGCTATCCAATATCCCGGTAAGCTTCCGCTGGCGGCAATCGAAACATCCGGCACACCCCTCATCGGAAGCGGCGCACTCATGCCATAAGGAACGATGCCTTGTTGCCACGAGGGAACAGGGATGACCGCGCTTATTCCGCCGCCACTTGCGCCTTTTGCCGGTGTGGCGACAGGGGTCGGCACCGGCGTGGCAAACTGCCAGACCTGCTCGAAGCCGGGCGTCAACACCGAGGTGTCCTGGCCGTTGGTATCGTACGTCGGATTGAACTGCGTGCCGCCCACTACCGTCACATCGGCGCTGGCGAAACTCTCCTCGATGCTGGGCTGGTTCGTGGTCGGCCCCGACGTACTTCCGGGCTGTCCACAGACGTAGTTGGCGCCAAAGTCTCCGGAGGAATGGAACACCGTCTGCCCCTGTATCACTGCCTGCGTTTCGTACTTTTCATAGGTCTGAATCAGGCCGAGACTCGGACATGGCGAGTTGCTTCCGCTCGCACCGCGGTCGTCGACACTGGAACTGATTACGCCGCAAAGGCCGGTCGAATCGGTGACCGCGGCCACCAGAGTGTCGAGAGCCGGCGTAGTCGAATTCGGGGTGGTACCGATGTACATCTTGATCGGCGTGTTCGGCGCTATCGCATGTGCCCAATCAGCATCCAGATTTGGTTCATTATCGCTTGGCTGCCCGGGCTGGTTGCTACCGGTGGGAATGATCGTAATCTGCGCTTGGGGAAGGCAAAACGTATTGGTGAAGATGTTGACTATCCCAGTGGCGGTATCGGTCGGCGCCGGCGTCAGCGAACAACCTGATGGGACCGCGGGCGTGGGCGCGGGCGAAGGAACCGTGGGCAAGGTGCTGTACTCCAGCAACGCGATACAATCAGGAGCGGTCGTCCCGCCGTTGGCGCCCGATTTGGTCGGATCGCTCTCGTCGTAAAAGGTCCAGAAATCCCGTGGCGAGAAATGGTCGTTACCCCCGGGAAAATGAAACCGCGGGTCTGCGGGTCCGGCCTCCGCGCCGCCCGTCTTGTGCGCATTCAAGTTGTTCAAACCGAGAAAGGCCAGGACCGACCCGGCCAGACTTCGAGGAATCCGAGGATCGTTCAGGTTGGCATATCGGGACCCATCGCTGACGAACTTGACGCCAAGCGCTTGCTGCACCTGGGCAACCGACCCGCTGAACCTGACCTGCTGGCGCCGAAGATCCGCCGATTCGATCCCGAAACCTCTGGTCTTGAGCCAGTTGGTCACCGCATCCATCTGACCCGCGCTAGGTCCAAACCGCCGGGCGAATTCGGTGCTGGTCAGCCACTTGTGGAACAGCGGAGAGCCCGGTTGCTGAAGCTCTTGTTTGAGCTTTTCGATCTCCCCCGTATGCCGCAAGCTGAGCACCGCCATCAGATGGAGTTGCATGTCGGGCGGAGCCGGCTGCCAGCTCAGATAATTCAGCGGCGGATTTTCCGGCGCGGCCGCGGCGGCAATCTGCTGATGCGCTGGCAGCCCGCTACACAGCACAAATCCCCCGATGATTAACAACAAAGACAGGATAATGGCGGATTTAATCCTCGCGCGCCCTTTTGCCATCGGAGACTTCCTTTCCTGGTTCGATTTTGGTGGGTTCATCTGACTTCCAGCAAAGTTCACCGTTGATTCCTCGCCCGCATGCCCCCGGCAAATCTTCTAAGGCGTCAGACTGCCGCACTTGTCGTGGGGCGAATTCTGGATCGTGCCGCTTCCCTGGGTCGCGGGCGGCGGCGTGATCGAGCTGCCGATTACCAGCGTGCTCTGCGTCACCACGGTGTGCGGAATCGCGCCGGCTGACAAAGTCGTAACCGACCGTGTTCGGCGGCAGCCTCCCACCAGCGTCACGCGTGGCGCGGGGCTTTTGCCGCTGCTGTCGCATCCGCAAACAGTGAACAGAGTGGCCAGTAAAGTCCGGCGACGGCCGTTCGGTGCGTGTCTTTTCGCTGGTAACATGGCTGACCTGTTGCACATATCTGCTTTTATTCTAAATTTTGACAAATTGATAACAAATTATGTGAAGATTTGCCAATAACATGCATAAATAAGCAGAATCATCGTTGGGCCACCGGTCGCCAAGCTGCGCGACGCGAGCCCCAAGACGCCGCCTCGTCCGCTCAGGGGCAACCCGCCGGCGGAGGAGTCATCGGCTGGAAGCCGACCAGCCCGCATTGTCCCTGATAGAGGTAGCTGTAACAGTTAAGGGGGTTGCGCCCGGTATTGACGATGGGCGTGCTGGCAAGAGAGGTGCCGGTGGTGTCCTGCCAACATTCGTTATTGGGGGCAGGACCACTCTGCGTGCCACCGGTGGTAAAGCTGTAGGAGGCCAGAGGGTTGCTGGGACTGCCCACGACGACGCTTATCTTGACGTTGCTCGAGACCTGGTAGCCGCTTGAGCAAGTCGTGGTTGGAACCGAAGTGGAGCTACCGGAAGGCCACTGGGCTATGGGAAGTTTGAGGAGCATGCTATCGATTCCCACGTCGAAAATGGCGCGACCGGAGAATTGCGGGGCCGAGGGGAGATCGGGGAAACTGAACGAGCCCGATACGAGTTGGAAGTCTCCCGGATGGGTGCTGTCGGGGGTGAGGTTGTTGGTATTGTAACCGGTCGTCGAGTTGATCCCCAGGGTGATAGCGCCGTTGCCGCCTGCCGGAGGGCTGGGCAGTATGTAGCCCTGGCCGATGTCCGTACCGTTGTTCGCGTCGGTTACGTGCAGGAAGGCGTTTTGGGCGGGACTTTCGAAAAGCTCGCCCGGCGTGCCGCTCTCACGGTCGTAGCCGACCCCGATATAATGCAAACTGGCGGCGGTGGAACATGGCGGGGTAGCGGGCACGTTGGCGCAACTTGAAACCTTGCACGAGTATTGAACGGCCAGCATCATTATGGGAGTGGTTGTCGCCCACCCATTGCTGAGTTGGACATCGACCGGAGCCAGATAATATTTGCCCCAAAATGCCAGGTTATCGCTGTCGTAACAGGTCACTCCTTGCGGCCCGGGCCCAATCACGTAACCGTTGACGGTGTCGTTTTGCGCCGTCTTAATCTCGCTCTCGGGCACGATCGTTCCCAACGATCCCGTATCGACGGTGTAAGCCGCGGGGGTTGCGACGCCGCTGGGACTGGTGTAACCGGCCGCGCCATTGACCATCAGCGTGCCGGGCACCGTGCTGGTCAGAGGTACCGAGTAGCTCTGAGTGCTCGCCGCGCAAGAAGCATTCTGCGGCAGTACCAAGGTCTGACCAATCGCGTAGCCGGTGCCGCTGGGATAATTGGGATCCTCAATCCAGGCGTTGATCGTGACATTGTTGGGCACCGCACCGCCGCTGTAGTTAAGCGTCAGGGTTGAGCCGCTGGTCACCGTCGTGTTGATCGGAGTGATAGTTCCACTGGGCGCACCATATACCGCGACATTAATCGGGCTGCTTGAGCTAGGGGTGAGCGGGTTGCCGTGGCTGTCGAACGCGTTGAGATCAATCGTAATCACGCCTGCGCCGTTAGGCAGCGTGGTGGCGGTCGGCGAAAAAATTATCTGGTCAAGCGGTGTGGCCGTGGGTATCGGAGTCGGCGATTGCGTCGGAGCCTGCGTCGGCACTTGCGTCGGAGCTTGCGTGGGTGCCTGCGTCGGCGCCGCGCTGGCGGTGGCCGTCGGTGTGGGGGAGCTATTGTTATTGCTGCTGCTGTTGCAGCCGGCGCTTGAAAGTACGCCGGCAAGGGTGATGGCGACTGCCAGCGCCGCCAAGCCGTTCCACTTGAAACCCATCGCTTTTCTCATTGGCTCATCCCCTGAATCTTCAGAATAAAGGAAATTGGAAATAGTTATTTTCGTCATGGAACTCGCATTTTTGGATCGAGTACCCATGCGTCTTGGCTGTTTTCTACCGTCCAAACGCCCGCCAGTTCAGGCGCCGGCTCCCCCAGTGTTGTTGGCCGCTAATACTGGATTGTCACCGTTCCCAGGCCTCCCGGCATACCGGAAACCTCGACTATGCCGCCTTGGCCATCGCCCACGTTGATGCCACCTTGAGGCACCATTTGCGTCGATGTCGCCCTTTGGCTTGGGGTCGGCGTGGCGCTGGCCGTCGCGGTGGAAGTCGCTGAAGGTGAGGGGCTGCTACTGTTACTACTGCTGCTGCAATCGGTGAGCGCAAACGCGAGCCCACTTAACAGCAACAGGCAGCTCACCGCGTATACAGTTCGCCAGCGGCTGCCCGAACGCAGGCTCAAGGCGAGCGCCAGCGCGAGGCAGCCCAGCCACAGCGCGACGAGCGGGTTCGAACCGCCGCCTGTCCTCTTGCCACCGGTGGTCCATCCTGCTCCCGACGGTGCGGCAGTAGAGCCGGTGAGCACCAGCATCACCGAACCGCCGGAGGGAATGGCAGGTTGAGTGGAGAAGGTAAAGACGCTGGTGGATTGGGACTGCGCGGCCGCGACTTGCGGGGCGCCGCTGCCGACCGTGGCAGTCAGCGTGAGCTGGGAGAAAATAGTGGGCATTGAGAGATCGACCGTCACTGAATTCAACGTCAGCGGACCGCTAGTGGTATTGACCAGGGTGAAAGAGCCGGCGCCCGCGCTCGTGCCGGCGGTTACCGTGGTGCTGGCCGGACTGAAGGTAGCCTTGGCACCCGTGAAATTCGCCACCAACTGGGCGATATCGGGCGAGCCCAAGCCCGTGGCCAGGTCATATCCGGGAGCGGCGCTGTAGCCTGGAATCCCACCATCGCCGTTGTTGCCGCTGGTGATATCGTGCAAGCCCAGGTTCGAGCCGGGATGCGCGGATTCCACCGCGGCCAGCTCATAAAGGCGGTTGTTCACATTTCCCAGTCGGGTCACGCCTTGGGCTTGGGCAATCAGGCGGGAGATTCCAGCCCACATTGGCGTCGCGAGCGAGGTCCCGCCGGTCAGCGTGAAGCAAGGCTGATTGTTGGGCGAGCAGGTGTTGAATCTGGAACCGGGCGCTTGCAGTGTGGCAACGAAAAAGCCCGGCATCACCGTGGTAGGCGGCCCTCCTCCCGCAATCATCCCATTTGCGCCCATCGAGACGTCGGGGATATCGCGCGCCCCGTCGTTAGGCACACCTGGCCCGCTCTGCCAGGGCGGCTTGGAAAAGACCTGGCTGTAACCGCCCGCACCCGCATCCTTGATTGGGCAATTCTGCGCTCCCGGAGTCGGCGTGCCGCCAGGTTGAGCGCCGGCGTTCCACGCCTCCTCCAGCCCCTGATTCAGGGTGCTGATATCCACCTGGCCAGGAGGGGGACCGTAAGCCGGCTGAAACTGCGTCCCGCCTACCGAGGTAATATTGGGGCTGGCCGCCTCTTCGTCGATGCTGGGCTGATAAGTGTAACCATTGCTATCCTGGTAGGGACGGTTGCCGCAGTTAGCTTGCATTACGGCCGTAGGCATGGGAAACGCCGCCGTCGGCGCTGCTGTGGGAGTGGCGAGGATCTGGCCGCAGTACCAGTTGCTGCCGTAATCGCCGGCGGCTTTGAAGAAGGTCTGGCCCTGCGCCGCCGCCTGCGCCTCCCAGCCGTCCAGGGCGATAACCGTGCTTTCGGGCTGGCATCCCCCCTCGACGCTGCTGCTGATCGCCCCGCACATGTTTTCCGTAACCACCTGTTCGACCGCGCCCAGATAGCCGCCGGAACCGTTCATGTAGTAGTTGCGGATCGGAGTATTGGGCGAAACCGCGTGAGCCCATTCGACGTCCAGATAGGGCTCGTTGTCGCCGGGCAACCCAGGCGTCGCGACGCTGGTCGGCGCCTGATTGAAGGTAACCGGTGGCATCACGGCGGGCGAGGGCAGCGCCGTGGCAAATTGATTAGTGAACAGCGTCAGGGCATCGGTGTTGATGCTGCTGGTTTCGATAATCGCGATGCAGTCATTGGCGCTCTGCCCGCCGCCGGTGCCCAGGTTCCCACCTTGCAAGACCGAATTCTCGTCATAGAAGGTATATAGATCAGCGGGGCCGAAGGATGGCGCATTGTTGCATGGCGCCCATCCGCCGATCGAACTGCAGGTGGACACGATACTTTCGCCGACGGGAGGCTGATCGGCGCGATTGGTCAGACCTTCGACCGAAGCGATGGTCGGCGCCAGGTCGGCCGGCACCATCGGATCGTCGAGATTGGCGTAACTTGTTCCGTCGCCCACGATCTTGACCTGCAGGGAGGCCTTGATCGCGGAATAGCTGCCGCTGAATTGCACTGCGCGCTTGAGCGGGTCGACCGCGGTCACTTGCAACCCTGCACTGGTCAACCAATCCGCTATCGCCTGCATCTGCGCGGGGGTCGGGCCAAAGCGCTCGGCGAACTGCTCTGGGGTCAACCATTGATGGTAACGCGGCGAAGCTCGGTTTTGCAGGTCCGCTTCGAGCTGCGCCAACTGCGCGCGATTGTTGAGCGCCATCTGGACTTCACCCTGCAACTCCTGGCTCGCCGTCAGCTCCTGGGTGAAAGGTACGTTGCTCAGGTGGTTGCCGAAGATCGGCACGAGTTGCTGGGCCGCAGCCATGGTGCCGGCGGCCAGCAGTATCAAGATCAAGATCGTCGCGATGACTGGCCTAGGCATGCGGGCGGAATCCCGATGTCGCATTTTCTTTGTTTCCTTTCTCCACCGGCATACCGCGCGGGCCGAGCTACCTCCGACGGCCAGGATGGACCGCGCCTGAACCACGGCTTCAGGGGTTAAGGGAGCCGCAATTGCCATTGGGCGTTTGTTCGACCGAAGCTCCATTTTGAGCAATCACGGGTCCCCCCAGTGAGCTCCCGATTGCGAGCGTGCCCTGCGCGACGATGGTCTGTGGCACCACGCTGGGGCAATTGATTTTCACCGTACCGCCGCTGATCGTGAACGTACCCGCGCCGCTCACAGGTCCGTTGAGGGTTATCGTTCCCGAGGTCGAAACGACGGTGGCCCCGAGCAGGACGACCGGCAGATTGGTGACGAAACCATCGGGAAACGACAGGTTGCCGCGCGCGGCCAGCGTGGGAGTCAGAAACGCCGCCGCATTGGTCGAATTGAGTTGCAGTCCGATATATCCATTCTGCGCATCGTACAAATAGTTGAAGCCGTTCAGCGCGTCGATCCCGGTGTTGGAAAATGCGTATTGTTCCGCATTCCCGGGGTAGGCAATTTCCTGATAGGGCGAGTAGTTGACCCCGCCGTTGGGCGCCAGCGGATTGCTGCCGTCCCCCGTCACGAAGCTGTAGCCAACCGTGCCGGCGGGTAGGCCGAGCAGATTGATGCCAACGCTGTCGCCGTTGGGAACCGACGTCGAAAATTGAATCGGGCTTGTCGGGCCAATCAGCATGTCACCGATGCCAATATCGATGACAACCTGGCCCGCTGGGTATGACAAACCATTTACGGTAGTAAAACCCGTCGCGGGCTGCCAATCCGAGGGACTCCCCACGATTTGACTTAAGCCCGTCGGAACCAGTTTCTCGAAAGCGTAGGTCCCGGGCGCCGGCAGGGACGGATCGGGCGCGGTATTCGCCTCAGTAAGGCCCAGCTCGATCCCATTCGGCGTCAAGACGTAGCCAGCATTCATCTGGCCATTTTGCATCGCACTCAGGTTAAGGAAGGGATTGTAATCCTGATTGGCGGCCGGAACCGGCGCGGGCGCAAGGTAGGCCGCGCATGATGGCATGTTGGGGTTTTGGTTGGGTGCCGGGCTCGGCTCGCCTTGCGGACAAGTGCCGTAGCCGGTGCGGTCGAAGCCAATTCCCATCTGGCCGCCCGAAGGGGCAACGCATTTTAATGCCGGATTGGACCCTTCGGGCCAGTTTCCCGGCAAAGAGCAAGACTTTTGCACCAGCAGGACCGGAACCGAGGCAACCGCCTGGCCAGGAGCTCCACCCTCGGCGACGGCGTCGGGAAACTGGACAGACAGCTTCGTCCAGTAGCCTTGTAGCTGCAGCCCATCGCTGTTGTAAAAGATGTAGCCCGGTGTGGCCACGACGCTGGGAACCGCGGTGAAGTCGCTGGCGGGAATCCAAAACCCCCGCGAGCCGGTATCCAGGGCGACGACCTTGGATACGCAATTCTGGGCGCCATCGCAAATAGTAGTGTTGACTTTCAAACTCGCACCCGCCATCTGGGAGCCGAAGGCAGGTGCCGGATTGGCATATGGCAGCTCGTAATAGGAGGTATGCTGGTCGTACAGATTCCAGGTCGCCGCCGGGGTGACCTCCGGGGTCGGAGCGAGCGTTGGCGTAGCCGTAAGAGACGCGCTGGGTTGTGCCGTGGGCGCCGCGCTCGCGGTCGCGGTCGCCGTGGTGGTCGGCGTCGAGCTGCTGTTGCTGTTGCATCCGGCGATCAAGACCGCGGCGGCAAGAGCGAAGGGGATGGTTGCTCTCATGGTGGTCATCGCGCAATTCGCGGGGAGCGCGCGGGCCCGCACCACCCTCGGTTCATTGGCCCTGGAGCAGGGAGGTCACGTCTAGTCCCACCGGGACCAGCGCCGGCGCCCAGGCCGAGCCACGGAAGTCACCCGAATGGCCCACGATATCCACCACCAGGCTGCCGGTATCCACATGCAAGGTATGCAGGCTGCGCAGCTTGCGCGCCGCCAAGGCCGCGTTGTAGGCGCCGAAGTACGAACTCAACAGGCTCTGCAGGTCGGGCATGTGCGGCCCGTGCCAAGTCACCAGGAAAACCTGGTTGCTCCCCGCCGCCACGTATTGTTCGATGGTCGCCCCCGAGGCCGAATCGTTCTGCTCCACCACCGTGTAATTGGGCGCCGTTTCATGCACTGCCGAGGCGCTTACGCTGCCCGGCGCGATGGTATCGCCCAACCCGGCGCGCGCGCTTGCCGCGCACAGCGCAATCCAGGCTGCCGCCGCGCCACAAATCGCGATTCGGCCGATAAGGTAATTCTGAACCTTCACAATCCTGCTCCTTCTCGCGCCGCTAGAAAGCGAAATACGGTCCGTTTCCGATCGGCGTGCTCGCGTTGGGCATCGCGATATACACCGAGCGGCCGAAGAAAAAGGGCGCGCCCCAGGCAAAGGTGTTGGCCCCGCCCGGAGAGCCCAGCGCGTCCAGCGCATACGGCGTGGGCTGGCCCGGCGCAGTGGTGAAGAAAGTGTCCGCGCTGCCGATCAGGAATGTCACCGAGCTGCTGCCCGAGGTCAGTCCGTTGATCACCGCCGATAGCGTGGTGGTCTGCGCCGGGCAGTACCAGCCCGGGTACTGGGTGCAGTTGGGCAGGCCGGTGGCCGCGTAGGTCGAGAACGAATAGTACTGCGTGCCTGTATCGAGATAGCTGTTGGTATAGGTAGAGCCGCCGAACACCGTCTTCATGTATCCGCCGGTGTCCGTGTCATGTACCACCACGCCTGCCGCCGGCTGATTGTTGGTCTCGGTGCCGATTCCCAGGGTCAGCGTCCCGTAAGCGCCCACTGCCGCGTCCGCGTACAGCGGCGACTGGGTGGCCAGCGGCGGCAGGGTCACGATCGAGCCGTTGTTGTCCGTGGGCAGCAGCGGGATCGGCGAGGGCACATGCTGGCCCACCACCGGGGTAATCGAATTGCAGGTGCCGTTGCTCTGGCAGGAGTAGTAGAGCCCGCCGTCGTACAGGCCAACATCGATCCCGATCAGTCCATTGGCGCCGAAGCTGCTCGGCGTATTGATCAGTCCGGTGCAATTGGACGGGGCGGGTACAAAACTCTTGGTGTCGTCCATCACCTGGATTGGCATCGTTACCTTCTCGTTGCCGATATACAGGTCGGCGTTGGCCACCGCGCCCCACACCGCGCTGTTGACGTACTGTTCGCAATCGCCCACCGTGCCGCCGTCGCTGGCGGTAACCTGCGGCAGCGAGACGCCGCCCAATTGCGAGGCGAAGACCCGGAAGCCGGACGAGCCGCTGTCAATCTGAATCCCGCCCACCGTGCGACAATTGGTGGTCCCAGGCACGCAGATGCGGATGGTAGTGTTCAGGATATCCTCCTCCTGATAAGCCGAACCACCCTCTGCGGTGGGCAATTGATTCACCATTCGCGGCCACAGCATCACCGCGAGGCTGTTGCCGAAGGCCTGCGGCAGGTTGAAACCGGCAAAGTCCGCAATCGAGCTGTGATTCGCGTAATACTCGGTCTGCGCCGAGCTGCTGCCGCCGGCGACGAACACTCGTCCGTCCTCCACCACCACCGCCGCCTGGTTCGCCCGCGCCACGCTGAGCGAGGCCCGAGTGGTCCAGGTTCCAGTCTTGGCATCGTAGGTTTCGCTGGAGGTCAGCGCCGAGTTGCCGCTGCCGATTCCGCCCGCCACCATCACCCGCCCGTCGAGCAGCCGCACCGCCGAGTGGTTGTAGCGAGCGGTGTTGAGCGCCCCGCTGGCGCTGAAGCTGTTGCTCGCCGGGTCGTACAGCTCGGTGGTGGTACACGGCACCGCGCCGCAGCTCTGCACGATCGTGCCCGCGATTAACACCTGGCCATCGTTCAGGAGATTGGCGCTGTGCCCAAAACGAGCGATCGCCATCGTGTTGGCGGCGGCCGTCCAATTCCCCGTGGCGGGATTGTACACCTCGCCCGAATTCAAATAGGTGGGCGAGCTGTTTTGGCTTTCGCCGCCGGCCACCAGCACCGAGTTGTTGGGCAGCAGGGTCGCGCTATGGCCGGCGCGGCCGATATTCATACTTCCCGTCAAAGTGAACTGGTTGGTTGAAGGATTGAACAGCTCGGCGCTGATCAACGCTTGCACCACTTGGTTGCCGTTAAGCGGCAAGCCACCCGCCACCAGCACCATGCCGTTGTTGAGCACCGTCGCGCTGGGCATGCTGCGCGCCGCGTTCAGGCTGGCGGTTTGGGTCCACACCTGCACGTTGGAGTCCCAAATCCAGGCCTTGGCGCTCGCCGCCCCGTTGATATCGCCACCCAGGTACAAGACGCGCCCATCCTGCAGCGAAACCATCGCGCCGTTTTCCAGACCCGCCGGCAGGGAACTCGTCGTGTAGGCCTGGCTCGCACCGGGATCGAGGATCGCGGTTGTGCCGCCGTTTTGTACCAGCAGAATATCGTTGCTGCCCAGAACCTGGGTCGGTACCGGACTGGGCGTCGAGGTCTGGGTTGGACCCGTGCTGGGACTCGGGCCGGGAGTGGGGCTGACACTCTGCGTGGGCGCAGCGGTGGCGGTAGGGACTGGCGTGGAGGAGGAACCGCTGCCGCCACTGCTGCATCCGGCAGCCATGACAATTGCAGCAAGGAACAGCGCTAGTTCTATCTTGTTGTGCTCGCCCAATATTCGCGACCGCATGTTTTTCCTGCCGAGTCTTAGAAGTTCAGTCGAAACTTAAGCTACCTAGCTTTAAAGAGAGACCGCGCGCAGTAGTCCCACAAAATTGAGCTGGTGTCAAGAAAACCTAAATTTGATTATATTTCAGGATAGAATTTTTGAAAGATAAGAAAAAAGTAGTACAGCCAATATTTAAAAGCGAATCGGAGTGAACGCCAATTTTTCACTCTGTAAAAGCAATAAATTTTATGAAAAGCAAATCGAATTGAACTTCTTGGAGGCTCTGCGATTCGGCATAGTGTGGCCGGTGTGGACCTTCGCCGAATGGGGCGACCCGCCCCCAGGCTGTGAATGCGGGCCGCTATGGCATGGTTTTTCGCTTGCTTATATGTTTTGCTGACCAAAAGGCTTAAAGCGCGCGCGCCATCCCGGCGCACCGATTCAGGTCATAGTGATGCCCAGGCTGATTCCTTCGATAACCGCCACGCTCTTGTGCGCGCTCTGCCTTCTCGGTCTGAGCACCGCCTTGGCGGCTGACAATAGCGGACTGCCCAATGGCTCAATCCAGGGGCGGCTGGTGGCGATACCCAATGCGATGCGCCTGGTCCGCACGCCCCCGCGCGGCGTGCCGCGAGCGCGGATTTTTTTGACCGCAGCCGCAACTGGAAAGCTGCTTCAGCAGACGCTTACCGGGTCCGACGGGTCATTCGATTTCAGCGTGCCGCCGGGAAGCTATCTGCTGATGTCGCCCACGGCCAAGGCGGTAGTTCATGTCGCTAGCGGCCAGACCACGCCCGTGGTGCTGCGGCAGATTGCGCGCTGAGCGCAGCCTGGCGACATCTCCGATCTTACCTAGTGGACCGCCCCATCCAGGGCGGCGCGCAGGCCATTCATAAACGCCGCCGTCCGCCCTGGGCGGCATACGACCTGAAGCCGCTCGGCCAGCGGCATCTCGCCGCCGTTGGCTTCGATGATAGCCCGGGCCTCCTCCAGGTAGGCATCCAACCCCAGCGATGAGCGATCGGCGGCAAATTCCAGCGGTGCGCGCTGCGTGACGAACATCAGCCGCTTGAGATTTTCCGCCGCTTCCGGCTCTTCGCGAACCAAGCGGGCATAGCCCCGCGGGTCGCGAAAGCTTTGCCAATGCGCCGCCGTCAAACCCGGCATGTGCATCTGAGCCGTGAAATTCAGCTCCAGACACGGTATTCCCTGCGCGGCGCAGTATTGGGCCACACCCACCACCGGATCGCCGACGTTGGGCGCGGGCGTATCGCTGCCCTCCAGCCGCTCACCGTGGCGGCCGAATTTGGCGCGCAGATAGACGAAGGTTCCGGGTTCCGCGGCCGCGTGATAGAGCAGGAAAATTCCCTCGTCCTTGAGCAGATTGATCACCATGTCGCTCACCATCGCCTGCAACGCGGGCACGCTGGCGCAGTGGTAAAGCATGTGCGAGGCGAACACCAGGTCAAAGCTCCCGCGCGCATCGCCGCCGCCGGCCGAGACCAGCGCCAACAGGTTGCCGGCGAAGGAATCCCCTTGGGCGACGGCGAAATCCACGATTCTGATTGCGCCCCTGCGCTGCGCCTCGCCCAGTGCGATTACCGCTTTGCCTCCCGAAGCGGCGTATTCGGCATTGAAATCCGTGGCCCGGATCCGATAGCCGGGAGCATATTCGGCATCCGCCAGGTACATCAGGATGGTATCGCACGGACCACAGCCTAGATCCGCGACCGTCAGCGGGCGGCCGGAAGCGCCGATTATGCCCCTGGCGAGAAGCCCGCGCAGGAAGGCCCCGTTGAGCCTGGCGGTCAGATGCTTTTCGTCGGTCTGAGCCTTGAAGGCGGGATAGATTTCTTCATAACGGTACTCGCTGGTCGTGATATTCCCTGCCATCGATTTCTCCTCCGCCCTGAAAACCGCGGCAGTATAGCATCACCCGGCCAATCCTCTATCGCTCGCAGACTTGACAACCGGGGCACGCCCGCTTTGGCGTTCGCGGCTATCGGCGCATCCGCCGCGGAACGATTTGTGTTATAGGATGGGTTACAGCTCTCGCCGGAGGTCTTTCGCCATGAGTCAGCCCGGCCTCGCTCCCAAAGTGGGCAGTTTCAGTCACTTGAGCCTGCCCTGCCGTGACCTCGAAGAAGCCAAGGAGTTTTTCACCCAGGTGCTGGGCGCGAAAGTGATCCTGGAGCGCAAGGATGCGCCTTTCGTCGAAGTCGTACTGGGCGGCGTGATTGTCGGCCTCTCGCGGCAGCCGGGCGGCTGGACCGCGCCCGATGCGGAATTTCCCCACTACGCCTTTTATATCGACGCCGCCAATATGCTGCCGCTCAAGCAGCGGCTGGAAAGCTTCGCCATTCCAACCCATCCGCCCTATACCCGCAACCGCAAGGAAGCGCTGATGTATTTCCGCGACCCCTCGGGCAACCTGCTCGAATTCTACTGCGCCGAGGGTTTCCAGGGCGTGGAGGCATTGCCCGTGGCGCGGGCCGTGGGCGGCACTTACACGGTCGATTTCAAGGCGCTCAACTATAGCGATTGGCGCCGCCCCTCGCGCGCGTCGGCCGCCAAGCTCCAACCCGTGAGCGCCTGACCAAAGTCCATCGACTGATTCTCGAAGGCGCACGAAGAAAGGGCCAGAAGTGATGGAGCAGCCGGCAATACCCCTGATTTCAGCCGCCACGCACGTACGGGAAGATCCGGCGCTGTGGCGTCGCAACCTTTCAGTCGAGATGTGGGAGCGGGCACGTTCGCTATTGCAAGATGATTCCCCCGCGGCGATTAGCGCCTGCGATCCGGCTTCATTGATGGTGGCCATGGCTGACAGCGGCGTGAGCGAGGTGCTCTTATATCCAACTCTGGCACGCCGATTCTTTGCCGCGCGCGACGCCCAACTGCAACAGTCCTGCTTTCGCCTCTATAACGATTGGATGATTGACTACTGCCGAAGCCAGCACGGGCGCCTGTTCGGGATCGCGATGCTTTCGGCGTACGATATCGAAGCCGCGGTTGGCGAGCTCGAGCGATGCCGGCAAGCCGGGCTCAAAGGGGCCGAAATCTGGGAAACGCCCGACCCGGCCCTCCCCTTTTCCTCCGATCATTACGAGCCGCTATGGAAAGCGGCCCAGACTCTGCGCTTTCCCATCAGCCTTCACGCCATTCAGCCCTCGCACTTCACGAAAAGGGGCGGCGATGGCACGCACGCCGACGCCGTAGGCATCGGGATTGCGGCGATCAGCAATACGGTTTACGACTTGATCTTTTACGGCGTGATGGAGCGCTTTCCCGACCTGAACTTCGTGTTGGTCGGGCAGGAAATCGGCTGGATACCATTTTTCTTCCAGCAATTGGACTACTACTACCGCCGCTTCAGCAAACAACTCACCCTGCCGCTCACACAAGCGCCCAGCGAATATCTTCGCCGCCAGGTGTATGCCACGTTCCGCGAGGATCGGGTGGGAATCCGACAACTCGTGGAGCATGACGCCGCCAATTTCATGTGGTCGAGCGAATTCTCTGAACCATCCGAAGACCGCGGCACGCGCGCCGATCCGCTCGCACCCCTAACGCCCAGTCAGCGCGCTCAAGTGACTCACACAAACGCGATGCGACTTTATCGAATCTAAATTCAATCTCGGGAGTAAGGAAAATGGCACAACTTGAGCTGGCCGCGGCGGTCGAGGACTCGCAGGGATTGGTCCCCTTCAGCCTTCGCATTCCGCTGCTGTCCGAAGGCAGCAAGCACATCCTGGTCGCCGAGTCCGACGGCCTGTGGGTGATGATCAAGTCCTATGCGTCCGGGGGTGAGAACGCCTTGCACGCCCATCCCAAGGAAGATCACCTGTTCGTCGTGCTCAAGGGCGAAGCGACCTTTTATGGCAAGGACTTTACCCCCATCGTCGTCCCCAAACACCGCGGGATGCTGATTCCCAAGGGGGTTCTGTACTGCTTTCAGAGCTCGGGCGACGAAGAGCTGGTGCTGCTGCGGGTGGGCGAAGGCCGGCCCAGCAAAGACCACAGTCGTCAGGGCGCCGACGGCCGTCCGCTGGCGGGTGATTCGGCGGACAACAAGGACGGAGCTAAGCCGGGGGTGCCGATTCCGGGGCGCTTCTTCGGCGACTGATTCGGCCAGCTCGGACCGTCGCGTTCCATCACAACGGGGCCAAGGGCGGCGCCCCTCGCCGCGGGAGACAGAGTTATGAGCGACAACTCGACTGGGGTCGTGATATCGGCCGACTCGCACGTGCACGAAAACCTCCAGGCATGGCTGGCCAAGCTTCCGCCGCGCTTGCGTGAAGCCGCGCTTGCGATCAAGGGCTTCGACGTCCGCGAAGGTAGCCCTCCCGCCCAGCGGGTGCATGAAATGGCTCAGGACGGGGTGAGCGCCGAGGTGATCTACACCACGCGCGGGATGCCGATGTTCGGGCTGCGCGACGTCGAGCTCCAGGAGACTCTCTTCCGAATCTACAACGATTGGTTGATCGAGTTCTGCCAGGCCGCCCCAGAGCGCCTGATCGGTATCGCCTTGATCTCCGCCTACAATCCCGCCCACGCCGTCGCCGAGCTTCGACGATGCCGCGAGGCGGGACTGCGCGGCGCGATGCTGTGGCAGGCGCCGCCCCCTGAACTGCCCTTCTACTCCGAGCATTACTCGCCCATCTGGACCGCCGCCCAGGAGCTCCGGATGCCGATAAGCCTGCATATTCTGACTGGCTTCGACGGTAGCCGCGAATTGTTCGACAAGGGCGTCACCAACGAGGTTTGCCGCATTTCGGTCAACGCCAAACTTTCGGCCGCTTCCCAGTCGCTCTTTCAGTTGCTGTTTTTCGGCGTGATGGATCGCTTTCCCGATCTGAAATTCGTGCTGGTTGAGCAGGAATTCGGCTGGTTGCCCTTCCTGCTGGAGCGCTGGGACAGCTATTACGGACATACCTCGCCGGCAGGCCACGCGCTTCCTCTTTTGCCCAGCGAATATTTCCGCCGCCAGGTTTACGCCACCTTTTTCAACGACAGTGTCGGTTGCGCTCAACTCGGATGGTGGAGCGGGGCGGAGAACATGATGTGGTCCAGCGACTTTCCCCATCCCAATTCTAGTTGGCCCAACTCGCGCCAAGTGATCGCTCGACTATTGGGCAACCTGCCCGCCACGCTCCAGCGCAAACTCCTGTGCACCACGGTTGCCGAGCTCTACGATCTGCGGATCCCCACCCCCTTGAGCTGGCAGGAGGAGGCAACCGCCGCACAGGCCTGACTCATCGACTCCGCCCTGGCCTGCGCCGGCGGGAGCCGAGCGCCGAGCGGAGCTGGTCAGGCCAGCGCTGAACTGCGTGGTTGGCCGAGCACTTCCCCCTGCGGCCGGACCATCGAAACCATCAGCGCGGCCGTCAGCGCGAAGGCGACTGTGATCGCAAAGGCAGGAATGTAGCTGCCACTCAGATCGAAAATCCGCCCGGTCCAGATAGGCCCGATCGCCATCGCTACGGCCGAGGTGCAGCGCAGAATACCGCTGAGCGAGCCGAAGCGACGCAGCCCCGTGGCTTCCGACAGCAGCACCGGAAAGAGGGAAAAGACCGTGCCGGAGGGCGAGCCCCAGCAGACGATGAACAAGACGACGAACAGCGGCCCCAGATGCGGATTGGAAACGCCGCAAAAGGCGGCCGTGCCAAGCGCTTTGGAGAGCAGCGCCAAGGCCAATACCGTTCGCGTCCCGAACCGATCGGCAATCACTCCCAGCGGAACCGTCCATAAGGTTGACAGCAGGGTCTGTGCGGAAAAGATCCAGGCCGCGTGCTCGGCGCTGAATCCGACCCCGATCATGTAGGTGAGCGAATGAGTTAGAAGGCCGATTTCGCCCTGCTCGAAGATAAAGTCGGCCACGATACACAACCAGAACGCCCAAGTCGCGAGCGCCGGCCGGAACTCGAGACCAGAGAGGGTGGCAACCTCCTGCGAGGTGGTTTGCGCCTTGGGAATCGCAGGCCGCGTGCGCATCACCAGCAGTATCAGCGGCAGCACCAGCAATAAAATCGGCGCGTCCAGCCAGCGCATCGCGGCCGGCCAGCCCTGTCGCGCGATAATCCAGGTCAGCAGCGGCGGTGCGATCCCAATCCCGATTGACGCGCCGGTCGTGACCAGGCCGCCGGCCAATCCGCGACGGTCACCGAACCAGTTGACCGCGACCACCATGTTGCTCAGCATCCCCGCCAGCATCGCGCCCGTGCCCAGCAAGGCGAATGCCGCCACCATGGTCCCGATAGACGCGGCTTGGCTGGCGCAATAGTAACCCAGCACTACGATGGCCAAGCCGGCCCCGATCACCCATCGCGCATCGAGCCGGTCCATGATCCAGCCCACCAGCGGCGCCACCACCGCGCCCGCGATATAGGTGGCAAACGCGATCCGTGCGGCTTCGGCGTGGCTCCAGCCAAAGGCCCGAATCAGCGGGGTGAGAAACACGTTGGGAACGGTCAGGTTGGGCCCGATGACCAGCAACTCGGTCAGGAGCAGAGCGAGCATCACGGACCAGGCGCGCGGGCGCATTTGTCTCATTGGCTGTCTCCGGGGCGCGCCGATCCAGGCTGCTGTGGTTGCTCTGTGGGTCCTATCTCCACAGCTCGGCGGTAGCCAGGCGCGCGCCCTCGGCGAGAGTTTGCAGCTTGGCCCAGGCCAATTGCGGATGGATACGGCCGCCCAGGCCGCAATCGGTCCCGGCAATCACGTTTTCTCGCCCGACGATTTGCGCGTAGCGCACGATCCGATCGGCGACCACCTGAGGATGCTCGATCAGGTTGGTGGCATGGCTGACCACCCCAGGAATCAAAAGCTTTCCCTCAGGCAGCTTGACGTCGCGCCACACCCGCCATTCGTGCTCGTGCCGCACGTTCCCAGCCTCCACCGAGTAAGCCCCGGCGTTGACCTGCAACACAAGATCGACGATGTCGCGCAGCGGAATGTCCGTGGAGTGCGGCCCATGCCAACTGCCCCAGCAGAAATGGTAGCGGATACGATCCTCCGGCAGTCCGCGCAGGGCGTGGTTGAGGGCCTCGATACGCACACGTTCGAACTTCTTGAACTCCTCCAACGGCGGCTCGGGATCGATCATGTCCCAGTTGTCGGACAAGCTCGGATCGTCGATCTGGAGCACGAGCCCGCCCTCGATTATCGCGCGATACTCCTCGCGCATCGCCTCGGCGGAAGCGAAAACGAACTCCTCCTCGGTCTTGTAGTAATGGTCTTCGCCGCGGGCGAAGCTGCCCGGGGCGATCGAGGTCATGAAGCCTTCTTCGACCCTCGCCGTCGCCATGGCCTGCTTGAGATTGGCAACGTCTTGCCCGATCGTTGCTTGTCCGACGTATTTGATTGGACCGGTGCAGACCGGCCGGCGAGTCGGCCGCCGCGCGGCGCTGCCCAACAGCGTACCGCTGGACTCAGGGTCCTGATAGAACTCGCTGAACTTCTGCCAGTCCCGCCGCCGGGCAATCGAGGTCAGGGCAACGTCGGCGACGCTGGATTTCTTGTGCGCCAATTCCGCCACCGACTCGGCAGGCACGAAACCGTCCAGCCGGGCAAAGGCGTAATTCCACCACACCCCGTAGTCGTAGTTCGCAGCCATCGGCTTGCCGAATTCGCCGTCGTTGGCAATGTCGATCCCCGCCTCCCGCTGCCGCTTCACCACCTCGGCTACCGCGGCGGACAGGCACCTTTGGTAGTCCGCGCTCGCCACTTTTTCACCCGCTGCGCGCGCCTGATTCAATGCGATCAGCTCCGCCGGCCGCGACAGGCTTCCGGCGTGCGTAGTGATGGTCCGATCCGTGCTGCGCTTCATCAGCCGACCTCCCGCTTGGTTAATGTGCAGGCTTTACACCATCAAGCCCCAGCACGCCAGATTCGCCCGCCCTTGCCCTGCGCACCAAACAAATCGAACGCTCCTCGGCCCGATTCGACCCGGCGAATTGTATTGTCGGACTGAGCCCGCTCCGTCAGAGGATGCTTCGGATCTCGTTCAGCGCTTTCAAGGCAGCCCCAGCGTCTTCATGTGAGGAAGCGGCGCCGTTACCTGATACGTCGTCGCGACGCGAAAGGCATGTCGAGTCCGAGCCGTGACCGCGTGTTGCCCGGAGGATCACGACCGAGGCGTCGTGCCGCTTGCCGACTCCGGTGGAGCTGGCGGCCGTGGGGGGACCAGAGGTCGGCGCAATGTCAGCCCGGTTGGCCCTTCGCGACGGTATCGGCCATCTTGGCGCCGCGCCGACCCATCGGTTTTTCCGCTCCGATAGTGGTATCTCTGGCTGTCTGCCGCTCCATCTCGGCATTGAATGCGGCGCCCAGCAAAATCGCGTAAGCCGACAGGTAGAACCAGGTCAGTAACACCACCACCGCACCCAGAGAGCCGAAACTTTTGTCGTAGCTGCCGAATTCCCTCACGTAGAACGAAAACAAAACCGAGGCGACGACCCATAGCACAGTGGCGATCGCGCCGCCCCAACTCACCCATCGCCATTTGGCCTGTCGCCGGCTGGGCGCGAAACGATAAAGCGCGGCCAGAGCCACCGTTACCAGCACGATCAGAATAGGCCAGGGCGCGAACTCGCCGATAATTTTCGCCGCAGGACCGACTGATATCAGGTTGAGGATCGCGGGGACCGCGGCTATCAGCACCAAAGCCACGATCGCGACCGCGATTGCGGCCAGCGTCAGCATCAGGGCCACGAGCTCGTAGCGGATCGTGCCCCGCTTTTCCTCTTCCTCGTACACCAGGTTGAGCGCCTCCATCAGGTTTACAACTCCCGAGCGAGCGCTCCACAAGGAGATGAGTAACCCGACGATCAGGCCAATCCCCAGCTTGCGGGAGCTGGTCCTGACCAGCGACTGGAGATAGCTGGTGATAAGATCTTTCGCCTCGCCCGGCATAATCCCGCGAATTTCGGCGATCTGATGCTGCACGCTGGCGGGATTAGCCAATAACCCGTAGATCGCAATCAGTACTGCCAGCGCGGGGAACAGCGACAGCATCGCGTAGAAGGCGATCGCCTCGGCCAGAATCGACATGTTCTTGGAGCCCATCGAGCCCCATACCCGTCGCGCGATACCCCACCATCCCCGCGCGGGAATATCTCTGGGCGTGCCAGCCGATCGACCTGAACTCTCGGAGTTTCTGCCTTCACCCATATCGATCGAAGTTTAGCTTCGATCGTAGCGCGGTCCGCAAAGAATATTTTAATCGACAATTTGCGTGCCTTAACCGGCGACACGCCGCCGGCCAGGATCGGGCGCCTGAAGCGCTGAGGGCATCAAAATCTTTCGAGCAAGCGCCAGGCCTGCGCCTGTTCGAGGGGAGTATCGGCAAGCCCGGCCGCCCTATAGCAGGGCGAGAACTAGATTGCTTCCGCTAAATAGGGCAAACTTCCGACAAATTCGCGCGCAAGAGCTTCTTAAGGCGCAAGCGTTTCTTAAGATAAGGTTTGCGAATGGCCGCAGTACCGATGGAATTGTCGCAGGCACCCACGAGCACGATCGCCGAGGACCACTGCAAGATGCGGATCGGCTCAATCCGCCGCGGAATCGCTCGCAGCTCCTGGGGTGGATGGGTTGGCTGGTTGTGCCTGGTGACCTTGTTCGGATGTGGCACCAGCGCCAAGTCGGTTTCCTCCGTGCAACCGCCCACGCCCAATATCGTGCTGATCGTGATGGACGATATCGGGATCGACCAATGGCAGCTCTTCGGCTATGGCGGCAATACCCCCGCTCCCATGCCCAGCATCGACGCGATCGCACAGGCCGGGGTCAGATTTCACAATCTCTGGGCGATGCCCGCCTGCTCCAACGGGCGCGCCGCGCTTTTTACCGGCCGCTATCCCTTGCGGACCAACGTCCTCACCGCGATCGGCAGCAATGATCTGGCCAACTACATGGTCAATCCTAACGAGATGACCGCGCCCAAATTGCTCAAGCAGCGCGGTTACAAGAGCGCACTCTTCGGCAAGTTCCATTTGGGAATCCAGGGCAACGACCCTTACGGCTACGGCATGGTACGCGCGTTGGGTTTCGACTATTACGACGGCTGGCTGGACGCCACCGGCGATCCGTCGTCGATCGATACCACGGCCGGCGGCGTATCTCCGCCGGGCACCTGGTCGTGCGGCTTCGTCCGCGATGCCCAGCACGGCGGGGCGGATTCGGGAGCCTGCTACTCGGGCAATAACACCTGCCAAGTGATGACCAAGTCCGGAGCCGAGGCCCCCGGCCGGATCTGCCGCGACTCGGGCGGCATCTTCGATCCCAACCAGCCCTGCCGCAGCCCAGTCCCCAGCTATATCAATTTCTCGACCCTGAGCGGTTATTACGTCTCGCCCCTGGTGATTAACAACCAAAACGGCTCGATCGATCAGGTGCCGCCAACCGATCTCCGCGCGCGAACCTATCGCAGTGACGAGCTGGTCGCCGCCGCGATCGCCTGGGTCAAGCAGCAGCCGCCCAACCAGCCCTGGATGGCGAGCCTGGCTTTCACCAACGTGCATACCCCGGCGATGCAGCCGCCCAGTCCCTTGTTGCCCTCAACGGAGCCCGATTCCAGCAATCTGGATTGCGCCAACATCGCCGACCAGAGAATCCTGACCAACGAGGAGGAGGAGGCGTTCGATACCGACGTCGCCCGCTTTCTGGTCGCGATCGGCGTCGCCAGCCGGGGCTCCAACGGCCAATTGATCTATAATCCAAAGCAGACCAACACCTACGTGATGCTGGTCACAGACAACGGCAGCCTGGGCAGCGTGGTCAAGACGCCTTTCGATCCCACGCGGGCCAAATCCACCGCCTACCAGACCGGAGTCTGGGTTCCCGGCATCGTCGCCGGCCCGGGCGTCGTCCAGCCCGGCCGCGAAGTCGACTCGATGGTCAACATCGTGGACTTCTACCAACTCTTTGGTGAATTGACCGGGATCGACGTCCATCAGGCCGTGCCACGCACGGTGGATTCGGAATCGATGCTGCCCTACCTGCAAAATCCGAGTCAGCCCAGCATCCGGACCACCAATTTCACTCAGATTGGAACCAACGAGCACGCCAACGGCCAGATCAATGGCCCCTGCCAATACAATTCGACCACTTGTACCCAGATCGCGCCGACCAAAAGCGTGTGCGAAGACAACAACGGCATCTGGTGGGGCGCCGGCGCCACCGATCCGAGTACCGCGGGCATCCCCAGCACCGGTCTGGCGCTGTGTTGCGACGTCGCCGTCTGGCAGCATGACCACGGGCAGACCATCTCCACCGACATCTACCCGCTCGAGGCCTACGCGATCCGCAACGACCAGTACAAGCTGGTGCTCAACAAGTACCAGTCGTACGATGCCGCCACCAACGCCTGCGCGGCCACGCAAAACACGGAGTTCTACGAGATCAACGAGGATGTCCCGGCGCCGAAGCTGGATCTCGCCAATTTGAACCTCCTGGCCAGCGGACAGCCGCTAACGCCGACGCAGCAGCAGAACTACAACATTTTAAACGCGGACCTCCAGCAAGTGCTCAACTCGCAGCCCGCCTGCCCCGCCGACGTTAACCTCGACGGCGTGGTAAACCAGTTGGACGTCCAGCAATGGGGGACCTTCGCGGGGCTGTCCCAGGGCTTGTCCAGTTGGGCCGACGTCAACCAGGACGGACTGACCAACAACGCCGACCTGACCCTGATCCAGCAAGCTCTGGGGGTGTGTCCCAAGTAGGGTTCGCCCGATTTGAGCCGGCACCGGAGTTCTCGCCTCACCGGCCAGTCGCTTCCGCGCCATGGATTCGGTGTGGGATAGACCCGTTATGGCCATGAAGGGACCACGTACTGGCGCGGGGCCGCGCGGCGCGGCCTCCAGCCACCGGTCGCCCTGGGCGCGTAGCGCTATCCTGTGTGCGACTTTGGCAATAGCGATCCTTGGAGCCGCGATTCATCCTCGGCTCGACGAGCATCGAACATCCCCCCTGACCCCCTCTCGTGCCCCATCGAATGGCCCGCCGTTTGTCGGCTCGCAGGCGTGTGCCACCTGCCATCCCGCCGAATTCAAAAGCTGGCAAGGATCGCATCACCGGCTGGCGATGCAGCCGGCCACCGACGCCACCGTTCGCGGCGACTTCTCCCAGGCAGGATTTACCGATGCCGGCGTCACCACCAGGTTTTTTCGCGACCATGGCAGGTTCATGGTGCGCACCGGTGGACCTGACGGCACACCCCACGACTATCAGATCAAATACACCTTCGGTGTTTCACCTTTGCAGCAATACCTAATCGAATTTCCCGGTGGCCGGCTGCAGGCCTTCACCATCGCATGGGATAGCCGCCCGCGCGCGCGCGGCGGCCAGCGCTGGTTCGCGCTTTATCCCGGATCCGCCGCTTTGCCCTCCAATCCGTTGCATTGGACGGCCGGCGATCAGACCTGGAACTACATGTGCGCGGACTGCCACTCGACCAATGTGCGCAAGAACTACGATCCGCGCACCCGCGCCTACGCGACGACTTATGCGGAAATCGACGTCGGCTGCGAGGCCTGCCACGGCCCGGGAGCGGCTCACCTGGCCTGGGCCAGGCTCCCCCGCGAGCGCCGCAAACGCGACCGCCACGAGGGCCTCACCGTCGCGCTCGACCACAACGCCGGCATTTCCTGGGGAATCGATCCGACAAGCGGCCAGGTGCTCCGCAGCGCGCCTGCGGGCAACCGTCGCGAAGTCGAGACCTGTGCGCGATGCCATTCGCGCCGGGCTCAGATCCACGAAGACTACGTGCACGGCCAACCGCTAGGCGACGACTACCGCGTCGAATTGCTCGACGCGGGTCTTTACTTTCCCGACGGCCAGATCGAGGGCGAAGTCTACGAATACGGCTCGTTTATCCAGAGCAGGATGTATCATCAAGGGGTCACCTGCAGTGATTGTCACGACCCCCATGGCGCCAAGCTGCGCGCGGCGGGAAACAGTCTTTGCACGCGATGCCATCTGCGCGACCAGTATGATTCGCCGCGCCACTACTTCCATAAGAGCGGATCCGCAGGCGCGCGCTGCGTCCAATGTCACATGCCGGCCAGGACCTACATGCTCGTCGATCCGAGGCGCGATCACAGCCTGCGAGTGCCGCGGCCCGACCTTTCCGTCGCGCTCGGCACGCCTAACGCCTGCAACAATTGCCATGTCGACAAGACGCCGCGCTGGGCCGCCGATTGCATCGCACGATGGTACGGCGCGGCGAGAATCGGTTTTCAGCGATTTGGCCCCAGCCTGCAGGCAGGGCGCCAGGGAGCGCCGGGAGCCCAAGCCGCGCTGGCCGCGCTCCTTTCCGATCCGGAGCAACCGGCGATCGCGCGAGCCACCGCCCTGGCCGCTCTTTCGGAGCTTGGCGGTGACAACCGCGACATTCTGCGCAAAGCTGCCGCGGACCAATCGGCTTTGGTCAGGCGCGCAACCGCACAGGCGCTGGCCAACGCGGGTCCTCAAGTGGATCCGGGGACCATCGCTGAGCTGCTCGAAGATCCGGTCCGGGTGGTGCGAATCGAGGCTGCCCAATCGCTGGCAGGCGCGCCGCCTGGTGCCTTGCCCGCCGGCGTAGCCGGCGCCTTCGACCGCGCATCGGCGCAATACCTCGCCGCACAGCAGCTTAACGCCGACCGGCCCGAGGCGCGCCTGGACCTGGGCATCTTTTTTACCAAACAGGGAAACCTCGCTCGCGCCCGGAGCGAACTGGAGGCCGCACTTGCCATCGATCCATCCTTCGGCCCTGCCGCGGTCAACCTGGCCGATCTCTTTAGGCAGGTAGGTCGCGACGACCGCGCCGAAACCGTGCTGCGCGAGGCGATGGCGCACGCCCCGGACGATGCTTCTTTGCCCTATGCGCTGGGCCTGCTGGAGATTCGCCAAAACCACCGTGCCCAAGCGCTTGGCTTGCTGGCCGCCGCCGCGCGCATGGCCCCATCCAATCCGCGGTATGCCTACGTCTACGCGATCTCGTTGAATGATAACGGAGCGACCAAGGCGGCGATCGACACCCTTGAACGCTCGCTCAAGCTCAATCCCTACGATCGCGATTCGCTCGCCGCGCTGGTCAGCTTGTGCGATCGCGCCGGTTATCATGCCAAGGCGCTGCTCTACGCCCAACTCCTCAATGAATTGGATCGGCGACAACCTCCCGCAGATAGCAAATAGGGTTTAAGGACCTGGCTCACCTGCGATTGCAGACGGAATGCCGCCAAGCACTCCATCTCAACGCAAGATAGCCATAAGTACTCAATCGTTTGCTTGCTGCGCAGGAGGCATCTATACATGGCAGACGCGCAAGCCCGACCCGAGGAGCAATGCCTCGGGACCATCGGCTAGCCGCGAAAAAAGAGTAAAGGCCGCCCCGATGCCGACAACAACCCTTGCAGCCAAACGTTTATATCCAGTTCTGCTGTTGCTGTTGATCGCCGGCTGCGGTTCGTCGGGATCGAGCTCCAGTGCTACCCAGCCCTGTTCGCTGGCATATTGGGTCTCCACCGGTGGCAACGACGGTTCGGGCGATGGCAGCGCAGCCGCTCCATTCCTGACCGTGGAACGCGCCCGCCTGGCGGTCGAGCAAAATCCGAATCGAGGCCAATGCACGATCAACGTAAACATCGAGAGCGGCACCTATGCCCTGACCGCGCCGGTGATTTTCGGTCCCTCGGATTCCGGGTCGCCTCAGGCCCCGGTGGTTTATCAGGCGGCGCCGAACAACGGTTCGCCGGTGGTGATTTCGGGAGGCGTCCCGGTGACCAATCTCTCCTGCTCGGCGCTCAACATCTGCACCGCCACGGTCACCGGTTTGCCGGCGGGCACGATGCCGCGCCAGTTCTACGTCAACGGCCAACGCGCCATCCGCGCCCGTTCCAATTACGGCCAGGTGGTCAACCTCAATTATACCCGAGTGCCCAACGGCTATACCCAGACAATTACGCAGGCCCTGACCCATCCCGAGCTGGTGGAAGCGGTAACCACGACCCAGTGGAAAATGATGCGCTGCCCGGTGGCAAGCCAATCCGGCAACACCTTGGTGATGCAGAACCCCTGTTGGAGCAACGCCAACACCTATCCGAATCCGTGGAATTTTCAGCTCCTTAGCTGGCTGGAAAACGCGCCCGAGTTTCTGACCCAACCCAACATGTGGTACCTGGATCCCTACAGCCAGCAGATAACCTATTACAACACCAGCAGCACGCCGCCCCAAAGGGCGGTCCTACCGATGCTGGAAAGCCTGATTCAATTAGTCGGGACTCCCGGCAATCCGGTGACAAACGTAACTTTTAAGGGTTTGCAGTTTTCTTATGCCACATGGCTGGAACCCAACAGCGACAACGGCTACGTCTCCGACCAGAGCGGCAATATATTGCTGGGCAGCAACTATTCGGCCAACGTCATTGGCCATCAACAGGTTGTCTACAAGACCCCGGGCAACATAACCCTGCGCTATGCTCACGACATCACTTTCGACAGCGACAAATTCATCCATCTGGGCGCCGCCGCGCTGGACCTGGACACCGGCAGCCAGAACAACACCGTCGTCAACAATATCTTCTCCGATATATCATCGGCGGCGATCGAGATTGGCGGATTCGCTCCGCAGGACATGCGGCCGGACAGCGCGCACCAGACCAGTAACAACCTGATCAAAAACAACGTTATTTCTTATACCGGTCGCGACTATTCCGACAGCGCGGGCATTCTGGTCGGCTTCACCACCGGCACCGTAATCAATCACAACACCGTCAGCCACACGCCCTGGAGCGCCATCTCAATCGGCTGGGGCTGGGGACTTTTCGACCAGGGAAGCTTTCCCGGGCTGCCCCATGCGGTTCCCAATATGTGGGGCAGCTACAACACGCCGACGATCGCCAGCAACAACGTAATCAGCAGCAACAAGTTCGACAGCTTCCTGGAGCAACAATGGGACGGCGGCGCGATCTATACCAACGGCGCCCAAGGCCAAAGCTTTGCCAACGGCCTGCTGATCACGCTCAACCTCGCCGAGAACAAGCGACCGGCCGCGGGAAGCAACATCTACTACACCGACGGCGGTAGCGAGTATGTCACCCTCACGCAGAACGTCTCGATCAATGATCCGGTGGGCACGGTCGATTTCGGGCCCTGCCTGACCGGCTCTTCGATCGTTCCCTTCTGTCTCGCGACCGGGTTGGTAGCGTATGGCGCCGATATGGGCGGCTGCCTCCCGGTCGGGAATCTCACTTATAATCAGAATTATTTCTTGGACACAGTTGATTTCTTCGGTCCACAGATCTGCCAAAACAGCAATATTCCGCCCTACCCCATCAACCTGACTTTCGTCAACAACGTGCCCACCACCTCGGCGGCGCAAGTGCCCAACTCGATCCTTCTTCAGGCCGGCACCCAATAATCGCAGGGCAACGCTCGGTTTTTGGCGCAGCCCGCTGTCGAGGCGTGGCTAATCAATTTCATACACGACAGTGACGTCCGCAACGAACGTTATATCGCCGGGCGTTATCGTCGGCCCAACAACAGTGGAAGCGATCCCTGGCGTCGGCACCAAGGTCGCCTCCCTCGACATGCGGTACGGGGACCGCGCAGAAGCCACGAAGTAACCGCCGGGAAACACCCGCGGCAGGGCCTGGGCGTTGGTATCGATGCGTATCACCTCCTTGAGTTTGACACCCATGGAAACGGCCACGGTCTGCGCCTTGGCTCTTGCCTCGTCGGCCGCCTGCCTTACCGCCGCGGTGCGCGCAACTGTGTTGTTACGCAAGCTAAAGCTGACCGACGCCAGCCGCGAGGCCCCGCCCGCCATGCCGGCTGCGATGAGGTTTCCGACATTGCCCGGGAGATCGCTGGTCACGGTCAACGTGGCACGAGCGATATACCCGCCGGGTTGTGGTTGCCGTTGGAGTACCGGCGGCGCATATCCCGGTGGTTGCGGTCGAGTGTTGTTGATGCTGAACTGTGCCACTTCCACGCCGCCGTTCTTGCCCAATTTGGCTTTTAGCGCCTGCTCCACCTGCTCCGTCACTCGCGCTCCCTCGTCAGCGCATTGCCGCGGGCTGGTTCCCGTGATGTCGATTTCCAGCGTAACCGAGGGCGCCGTTGGTCGCGGCCCATTGACATTCGTGCGCCCGGAGAAGCGCCCGGGCACACCCCTGACCAGCGGCCAACTGGCGGCATTGGAGCCACCCCAGCCGGTATTCATGAATCCGCTGTATGCGACGCGGCTGGCGCCCGCCGCAAGCCCCGCTTCGATCAGCTCTCCGATGGTCTGGATCCGGTCGGCGTAGGCCGTTACTTCAGCCTGGTAGGTCCAGGTTGCCGGGTTTTGCTGAAAAGGAGCCGGGGTGGGCAGCGGCATCGGGTTGTAGAACGGATAGCTCGGGTTAATCGAATACTCCGAGGCCTTGACCGTGCCGCCACCAATCTGGCCCTTCAGTGTACCAGTCAATTTACTGACCGCTTGGTTGAGAAGCGTCGTGGCTTGTCCCGCGTCGGGCGCGCGTTGTTCGATCACGAAATTGACGCTCACCGTGTCCGGCTTGGCGCTGGCTTCGCCATGGCCGGTAACAGTTATCGTGCGCTGCTCGGCCTCCACTTGGACTGGAACCGCCAGCGCGATCAGCAGCGCTACCACCACGATTAGGCTGTTCGGCCTCATGCGGCGCACCATTGCCTCGGCGCTTTTAGAACAAACGTGCTTCATCCCGAGCCTGCAGTCCTCTTAGCCAAGAATTAAGCCGCGCGCAAATTGCTTTTGGGATGTCCCGCTTGGCGGTTTCGAACAGGCCCCAAGGATCACGCCCAGGCGTGGGCGTGTCCAGTCTGGCGCGGTACGGACATGCCCGGCTTGGTCTGTGGCGGAAGATCAGTGTCGGCCAAGCAGAGCCCCAATGCCTGTGCATTCGAGCCGGCCGCCGCGATAGATTGGCGGGGCGAAGGCCAAGCCCTCGGCCGCGCCGCTGGATCAATTCAGGAGAAGCAGGCTCGCCTGTTTGGAGTCGCGGGCGGGGAGAATCAGGAGGGCTTGACCTCGCTGGGCTTGATCTCAACAGCCGGGGCAGGTTGGGTGGTCGAGGAGGCGACGGTGGTCGTGGAGGGTTTGACGGGCTCGGGCTCGTTGACCGCCTTTTTAAAGTCGCGAATGGCACGACCCAGCGCACCGCCCACGTCACCCAGCTTGCTGGGGCCGAAAATGACCAAAATGATTAGCAATAAAATCAATAGATGGGATGGTGCGAAGATATCCATCTCTGCTCTCCTGCGCCGCCGTACGGCCTTGGCTTGAATTGTATCGCGAGCTCGCCTGGATTGCTACGCCCGCGTCAGCTCACGCTGTGCGAGCAGCCAGTTCGCCCGGCTCGCGTCCGTCCTCCAGCTTGAGGCGCTGAACCTTGCGGTAGAGGGTCGAGAGGTGGATGCCGAGGATTTCCGCGGCCTTGGCCTTGTCGCCGTCGACTTTGGCCAAAATCCGCTTGATGTGCTCGCGCTCCAGCTCCTCCAGGGTAAGCTCGAAGCCCTCCAGGTCAGTGGTCGCGATGCGGGCGTGATGGAGTTTGTCGGGCAGATCGTGGGAGTGAATCACTTCGGTCTCGGCCAGGATCACCGCGCGCTCGACCGCGTTTTCCAACTCGCGCACATTGCCGGGCCATTGATAATTGATCAGCAGGCGCATCGCGCCTTTGGAAAAGCGCATCCCCGAGCGCTCGTGATTTTTTTCATACTTGGCCAGGAAATGATTGGCCAGCAAGGGGATGTCGTCCTTGCGCTCGCGCAGCGAAGGCAGGTTGAGAGTGATGACGTTGATGCGGTAGAGAAGCTCCTCGCGAAAGCGCCCGTCGATCACCTCGCGTTCGAGATCACGATTGGTCGCGCACAGCAACCGCACGTCGAAGCGCACCGGTTCATTCCCCCCCACCGGATAGCATTCGCGCTCCTGCAAGGCGCGCAACAGCTTGACTTGCAATTGCAGCGGCATCTCGCCGATCTCGTCCAGGAACAGGGTCCCCTTGTCCGCCGCCTTGAGCAGGCCGACCTTGTCCTGGGTAGCGCCGGTAAAGGCGCCGCGTTTATAGCCGAACAGTTCGCTCTCCAGCAGGGTCTCGGGCAACGCCCCGCAGTTGATGGGCAGGAAGCGGTTGTCGGCGCGCTCGGATCCGAAATGAATCGCGCGTGCGACCAGCTCCTTGCCGGTGCCGGACTCGCCACTGATCAGGATGCTGGAGTCGGTGCGGGCGACTTTTTCCATCAGCCGGAAGATCTGCTGAATGGCGTCGCTTTTGCCGATGATGCTGCGAAAACTGTACTTGTCGCGCAATTCACGGCGCAAAAAACGGTTCTCGTGAAACAACGATTTCTGCGCCAGCGCGTTGCGCACTACCGCCAGCAGATGGTCGTTGGCGAAGGGCTTGGTCAGGTAGTCGTAGGCGCCCTTGCGCAACGCATCGACCGCCGATTCCACGCTGGCGTATGCGGTCAGGATGATCCCCATCACTTCGGGGTCCAGTTCGCGCATCTGGCCCAGCACGCTCAGGCCGTTGCCGCCATGCCCCAGGTTGAGGTCCAGGACCGCGACGTCAACCTTTTCGCGCTCGAAAATCGACAACGCCACCTCGGCCGCGTGCGCTTCACTGACCTGATAACCCTCGGCGCGCAGCAGGTTGGAGATAATCGAGCGCATCAACTCCTCGTCTTCAACCAGGAGGATGCGATAGGGCTGCGCGGGCGCCGTCGCGGTGGCCGGATCGTTCATTACGCCGGGGCGCCGCTGCCGGCCGCGACGCCAGCTTGTGCCGTGGGCCGATAGGTCGGCAGATAAATCTTGATCGTGGTCCCTTTGCCCACTTCGCTGTCGATCTTGATACCGCCGCGGTTGGCCAGCACGATACGCTGGCACAGCGACAAGCCCAGCCCAGCCCCCGCACCCGCCGGCTTGGTGGTGAAAAATGGATCGAAGACCCGCTCCAGATGTTCGCGCGGGATGCCGATACCGTTGTCGACGATGCGCATCATCACGCGTCCGGCCTGACGACCGCCATGGCCATGATGATCGTGGGGCTCGGTCACAATTTTGATCCGCCCGCTCCCGCTCTGAACCGCGTCGGCCGCGTTGAGCAGGAGATTGAGCAGGACCTGCTGGATCTCGTTGTTGTCGGCGAACACCAGCGGCAGTTCGGCGGCCAGCTCGGTCTCCAGACTGACTCCCTGAAAGCGCTTGTTGTAGCTGACCAGCCGCACCGTCTCCGTGATCAGGGCGTTGAGATCGATTGCCTTGCGCTTAACCGAAGAGGGGCGGGCGAAGTCAACCAGATCCTTGAGCGTGGCCGAGATGCGGGTGATTTGAGCCAGGATGGTGTGCAAGGTCGTGCGCCGGGTCGAATCGTTCTCGCCGGGCAGCAACGATTGGACCAGCGAGGAGATCGAGGCCAGCGGATTGTTGACCTCGTGGGCCACACCGGCGGCAAAGGTACCGGCGGCGGCCAGCCGCTCGGCTTTGAGCAGCTCCTCCATCATCTCGCGCTTTTCGGTCACATCATGCAGGATTACCTGGATGAAGCGGTTGCTGCCGTAGGGGATAAGCGCCGAGTTGACGTCGAAGAAACGCCCTTCGGACAAGGGCAAATCGTAGGCCTGCGCGGCGCACTTTTCCAACACCGTATGGAGATGGCCGAGCAGAGCGGCCGCGATCCCTTCGTTGCCGGCCAGTTCGGTGACGTGACGGCCGATCAGCGAGGTCGGCGGACCTTCGTAGCGCAAGGCGTTGCGCACCAGGCTCTCGGCCGCCGAATTGGCGCCGATGATGCAAAAGTTGGCGGGATCGATCTCCCACATCGGATCGGGCGCGCGATCGATCGAATTGCGATATTTCTCTTCCGAAGCGCGCAGCGCGGCCTCGCGCGACTCGATATAGAAGCCCGACACCATCATCCGCAGCTCGTCGATCGCCGCCACCACCGCATCGCGCACCAGCTCCTGCTGGCGGCCGCGCAGATTCATCCGCACCTGATGCAGGATGGTCTGCTTGAGCGCGATGTGAACCATGTTGAACTGCGAGGGATTGGCCTGCGCCAGCATCCCAACCTGGCAGTGGCGGCGCAAAAAGACGTAGCCCTCGATATTTTCGGGCTCGCGCAGATGGGACACGAAGCGCACCAACGCGTTGTGCAGATCCTCGCGCCGCTGGCGGCTGGGCTGGCCCAGGATGTCTTCAACCGCCTTCTCCCAGTGGTCCAGGATGGCAACGAAATGACGCTCGATCAGCTCGGCGAGCGCGAAGCGCGCCTTGAGACTGGCGGACTCGCGGCTCCAAGCGTCGTTGAATTGAGTATTGAGCAGCCGCTCGATGATCTCCAGTTGGCTGCGCACCGCCGTGGCTTCCTCGGCCGAGACCCCGCCCTCGCCTCCCTCCACCTCCCGCCTCCCAGCCGCCGTCATCTCCACACATCCGGCGGTCTTGACCGTGGAATTGCCGCCAGCAATTTCACGTCCTGGTCGCGCGCGCATCTACAAATCCCCCGGTGAAGGATGTTACTTTCGCAGATATAACACCGGCCCGATCTCCAAGCTATAGGCCGCCTTTTCGCCGCCGTGGCGAAATGCAAAACCGCGTGCGCAAGCCTGCGCTATACGCAAAAAGTCCACTGCCTCACCCAATTGGGCCAAGCTTGAAACCCAATCAAGTGGCTAAACCCGCTCATTTTGCAGGTTTTCCTTTGGCACAACTTTCGCTTTAAGCATTTCTAGCCATGACGGATTCGACTTCAGCGGCAGCTTTTCAAATTACCACCTGCGGTAAACAACTGCGCTCGGGCGAAACTGCGTTTACCTTGCGCGCACTGCCCTTGGAGCTGCATGAATCTCGTCCCGACTTCAGCGCCAAGTTGCGCTGGCATGCCGAATTTAGTCGCATCGTTCAGGATCAGGCCAACACCCTCTTGATGGCCGCGGCGCAAGCGCAACCGCTGCTCGATCTGGCCGGCGCCGCCGGCCTGCGCGTCTTCATTACAATACCGGTGGCCTGCGCTGCGCTGACCAGCCGCGGCGCGCGCGAAGTGGCACGGCTGCAACTGGCGGCGGCGATGCGACCGTTGTGCGGCTATCCGGCGGTGATCGGTTTCTTGCTCGATTTCGAGTCCTGCGCCGAGCCGAGCAAGGTCAACTGGGCGCGCGCTCGGCGCCATCTTGACCGCCTGCTGAACGCGCTGGGTACCGAGCGCAACGGCCGCTTGCTCGCCGTGCGTCATCACGCTCCCCATCTGGCTTTGACCTGGGCCCTGCGCAGTGCTCGTGAAGATCTCTTGTGGGCTCGGCTCCCCTCGCTGGCCCCGGCGGAAATCACGTCGATGGTCGCCAGCGCGCACAACCTGGCGCAAGCCCAACCAGTCATAATCGAGCTGGACGGCAGCAGCATTGATCAGCCGGCGCGAGTGGGCGCGGCGTTGCAGGCGGGCGCGGCCGGAGTGGTGGCCTCGAGTTACCAGCCACCGGCGAAGCGCGTAACAGCTCAACCTCGATGCGTGCGGACACAAGCCGAGCTGCCATTTTCGGCCGCCGAGCAATTTCCTCCACTGGCCGATCCGCCTCTGGTGTCGGTAGTGGTTTGCGCCGCCAATGCCGCCGTCACCTTGCCGGCCTGTTTGCGCTCCCTGCACCAGCTCGACTATCCGCGAGTGGAGCTGATCGTGGTCGATGACGGCTCCAGCGATGAGACCGCGGCTATCGCACGACGCGACGATGGCGTGCGGCTACTGTGCCAATCCCACCGCGGCTTAGCCGCGGCTCGTAACGCTGGAGTGCGGGCGGCGCGCGGCGAAATTGTCGCTTTTACCGACGCCGACTGTGTTGTCGAGCGCAACTGGTTGCGCCATCTGGTCGCCACCATGCTGGCGGATGGCTTGGCGGTGTGCGGCGGCCCCAACCACTCGCTGGCCACGACCCGGCTTGGCGCGGCCGCGATCGCGGCCGCGCCCGGTGCTCCCGCCCCTGTGCTGCTGGGAGCGCGCCGGGCCGAGCATCTGCCCGGATGCAACCTGGCCATGCGCCGGCGTGAACTACTGCAACTAGGCGGCTTTGACCCCCAATTTTGCGCGGCCGGCGACGACGTCGATATCTGCTGGCGAGCTCAGGCCAGCGGCCTGGCACTGGGCTACCAACCCGCCGCCGTGGTCTGGCATCAGCGCCGCACCACCTTGTCAGGTTACTTCGCGCAGCAACGCGGCTACGGCAAGGCCGAAGCGCTGCTGTCGCGCAAATACCCGCAGCGCTTCAACGGCGTAGGCCAGATTCGCTGGAGCGGCGCCATCTCGGGATCGGACCGGATGGTGCCAAGCCGTTCCCCGTCCATCAATGCCGAAGCCGAAGCGGCTTATGAGGCGCCATCGTCAATGCTGGGCTTCCTTCCCCAAACCCTGGAATGGAACCTCGGCACGCTGACCCTGCTGGCGCTGGGACCATGGTTCCATCCGGCAGCGATCGCGGCCTTGCTGATGCTGCTCGCCAGCGCGACCTGGGCCTGCCATTGGAGTCGTCAAGCGCCCTTGGAGCCGGCTTGGCGCAACTGGCGCGGCTTGCTTCTGACCGATTTCCTGGCTTACAGCGGACCGTTGCTGCGCGCTCTGAGCCGTATGCGTTATCGGCTCAGCACCGCCAGCGGCCAGCGTGACGCGCTGGCCGCCCGCGCTCGCCAACGGCCTGAGCTGCTTTTCTGGAAGCGATGCATCCGCCTGCAATATTGGAACGACGCCGCCATCGGGCGCGACAAGCTGTTGGCACGAAGCCTCGACCTGTTCCAACGCAGCCACCCCGGAGCGCGCAGCGCAGGCCACTGGGACAATTGGGATCTGGAGCTGCGGGCAAGCTCGTTCATCCATTCCCGGATAATCACCGCCGATGAGGAATACGAAAGCGGCAGCCGACGCAACCTGGTATTGATTCGTCCCTACCCAAGCGCGCTCAGCCTGTTGCTGATCGCACTGGGAATGGGCGCCGCGCTGGCCCTGGCAATCGCGGGACAGGCCTTCGCGGCGCGGCTGGCGATCGCCTTCGAACTGGCCTGTGCCGGCTTTGTTTTATGGGAAGCGTTTTGGGCCACGCGCCTTGCCTGCCTGGCGGTCGAGCGCAGCGCCGAACAACTGGGCTTGACCCCGCTTGGACGAGCTTGCCGCGCAAAAGCTCCGTTCCCCAAGCCGCTCACCAACCCTCGCCGGTCTCGCGTCGCGTAAACTTTCCAGCGTCCGATGCACTTGTTGCATGAGAGCTGATGCTGACCGCCGTGGCCGCCGTCATGCCGGTCCTGAAAACCCCGATTATCCAGCGCGCGCAAGATTCTCGACATGCTTCGAGACTCGCCGAGCAGGCGGGTCAGAAGGCTGGCACGATCGCCGATCCCCAATCGGGACGGATAAGAAGCAGTCTGATTAGGAAAAAAGGGCGGCGAGGCTTTTGGCCGCGCCGCCCTTTTCTCGAGGCTGGACCAATCGGACCTTCAGCGGGCGCCGGCGCCGCGCTGCATCCGAATCGGATTGACCGGGCCGTTGGGCCCTAAGCTCGCGAATCCTTCCACCGAGTCCAGATCGATAATCACCGGCGTGCCGAGCAGAGCGAAGTCATGTTTGCGCTCGGGCTCGGGCGAATTGTCGTACACCTGTTTGCGAATATTGGGGTCGTTTGCGACCCGCGCGCGGCCCTGGAACATATAGGTCGCTTTCTTGTCGTTATCGCGATAGACCAGCGCCAGTTTGGGATTTTTCTGAATCGCTTGGATAAAGCGGCCGTCGGAATGGCGCACCCAGATCGCCAACTGGTCGTCGCTGAAGACCTGCGTCGAGCCGCGAAAGGACATCACCGGTTGGCCGTTTTCATCGGTGTGCGCGACCGCGATCGGATGGTTGGTGGCCAGGGCGCGGTTGACCAGCTCTTTGACTTCGGCTGGCAGTTTAAGGTCCGTCGGCGGCCGTGCGCCGCCGGTGATCGCCTGATGCTGGATCAGAGAAATCTGGTTGCCTTTGAAATGAAACACCAGCGCAGCGCCCACGCCATTAGGCATCCGGCCGATTATCCGGACTTGCTCGCCTGAGGGTCCGAAGGGCTCGGGTTTACTCCAGGTGACCTCGCGAAAAATCTTACCGCTGTCCGGCCCCGCCATCCGCTCCAGCACGGCGTTGCGTCCGGAAAGCGTGAAATTGAGCGACACCATCCCGGCATCCTCGGCCAACAGGTCGGCTTGTGGGGCGGCTGCGCCGCCGCTCGCGGAGCGTAGCGACGCAAGGTACTTTTCCACCAATTCCAGTCGATTCGCCATTTTTGCAAGCCTCCCGCGAAAACGGTTGTGCCTAGCGGTAATTAACCACAGGCTGGTGGCGTGGTCCAGCCGGGCTTGCGGGGTATAGGCAGGTTTGCAAGCTAGCTGCTATTGTCGCGACCAGTGCGCGCCTGGGCGCCATCAATCAGGCGACTTGAAAGGTGATATGGCGATGAGCGAACGCAAACTGAAGGCGACAGAAGTCGAACTTCCGGCCGGGATCAGTCCTGCCAAGCCGCAATATGTCTCGGATTTGATCGCTGATCTGCTCGGCGCGCTGGGCTACCAATGGGCGCCGCTGACCGCCGGTGCCAGCTACCGCGGCTTGCACGATTCGATCGTCAACCACCGGGGCAATCGCGCGCCCCAGATGCTGAACTGTACCCACGAGGAAATCGCGGTGGCGCTAGCCCATGGCTATGCCAAGAGCTCGGGCAAGCCGGGGCTGGTGATTCTGCACGATCTGGTCGGGGTGATGCACGGGGTAATGGGGCTGTTCGACGCCTGGTGCGATCGCGTGCCGTTGCTGATGTTGGGCGGCAGCGGGCCGGCCGACCCCAAAAAGCGCCGGCCTATCGAGTTCGTCCATACCGCCAACACTCAGGGCGATCTGGTGCGCCAGGTGGTCAAATGGCACGACGAGCCGAATACGCCGGCCGCGATCATCGACGCGATCATCCGCGGTCATCGCATCGCCAACACGCCGCCCTACGGACCGGTATATATCTCGGTCGATGAAGAGTTGCAGCGCCAGCCCTTGGACGGTTCGTTGAAGCTGCCCGATTTGAGCTTGGCGCGCTTCGCGCCGCCGGCCCCGTTGTGGCCTGCACCGGCGCAAATCGAGGCCGCGGCCAAGCGGCTCTGGCAGGCCCAATTTCCGGTGATAATGGGCGGCAATTTGTCCTATCGTGCGGCCGCCACCGCGCCTTTGGTCGAGTTGGTGGAGACGCTGGGCGCGGCTTATATCGACAATCCCAACTACATTTCGTTTCCCACCAACCATCAACACAACCTCAGCGGCGACAACTCGGTTTTGAAGCAGGCTGACGCGATTTTGATGGTTGACGTGCACGATATCGGAGCGGCCCTGGGACTGTATGCAGACGAAGAAGGACGGCGCGGGGGCGAATGGCCGGCCGATCGCACCGTGATCGATCTCTCCGTCAACGATCTCGCATTCGATTCCTGGGCTTATTACGGGGGCGAGACCGCGCCTACCGATATTCGTTTGCTGGCCGATCCGGTCGTGGGTCTCACCCAATTGCTGGCTGCGGTCAAGGCGCTCAAAAGTGCCGGCGCGGCGGCGCGTGCCGGCGAGCGGACAATCGAAGTGGTCCGCCGCCACAATGCCTTGGCCGCGCGCTTTCGCGAGGAGGCCAGCCAACGCGCCGAAGCGGGCCAGCTTACCACTACCCATCTGGTCGATCTGGTCTGGGAGGCAGTGCGCGGCCGCTCCTGCATACTGTCAGGACGCAATTTGCAAGGTTGGCCGCAAGGCGTTTGGGACGTCAAAGCGGTGGGTGACTACATCAGCACCAGCGGCGGCGGCGGAGTCGGCTACGGCCCAGGCGGCGCGCTCGGATCGGCTCTGGCCGCGCATGAACGCGGGCAGTTTCCGGTGGTGATTATCGGTGACGGCGACATGGTGATGGCCGCCGGCGCGTTATGGACCGCGGCTCACTATCGCATCCCGATGCTGGCGGTGATCGGCAACAATCGCTCCTTCGGGAACGACGAGGCACATCAACGCCGGGTCGCCCGCATGCGCGAGCGGCCGGTGGAGAACGCCTGGATCGGGGTGGCGATGTTCGACCCCGAGATCGATTACGCCACTATCGCGCGCGGTTTTGGCGCCTGGGGACGCGGTCCGGTGACCAGCGTGAGCGAATGCAAACAGGCGCTGCGCGAAGCGGTGGCGGAAGTCGAGCGTGGCGGGGTCGCGGTGGTCGACGTGCGCACCGCGCGCTGAGCCGGGATGAACGCTGCTTCCGGCGATTTACCAGGGAGTGGGATCGAGTCCGAGGCGGCTCAGGAGATCGTCATAGAAGTAGGTGTAATACAGTAGCGCGTTCCAGCCACGAAAGGGCGCGTTGGGCCCGAACGACTGCTGGTAGGCGGCGCTGAGTTGATACCACGAGGTTTGGTAGTTCAATTCATAACTTATATAGCCAGCGGTGCGTCCATAGTATCCGTTTTTGGCTAGATTGGTCAGCTCACGCGCCTCGATCGCCGGGGTGAGTTGCGCCAGGTAACTGGGCACGCGGACTCCGACGATGTCGTTCAGATAAAGCAGGCTATATTCCAGGGCCACGTCAAAACGGAAGGTCTGCTCGAAATCCGACAACCCGTAGTAATCGGCCAGCGGCTGCCTACCTTCTCCGACCGGCTGAATCCAGGCCAGGTCGCTCTGCACTGCGAAAGGGCGAATCAGACGCCAAGGCAAGTCGCCCAGCCCCTTGTTGAAAACGAAATAGGAGTAAACCGTCAGCGGGTTATCTTGTCCTATCTGGCCAAACTGGCTTGGCACCAGGGCCTTGACGATTAGGCTGACCATGATCTCGTGCGGCGCATCGAGATACAACATGTATTTGCCCTGGAGCGAGAAAAACTGGAAGTTGGACGTTTGCAGGTGGGACGCGAACAGCGCGGTATATTGGGTCCCTATTTGCAAGCTGAAGCGTCCGGTCAAGCGCTTTTCGATAGTAAACGGATCCTGGAATATGTGGCTGTCTTGATAGCCGCCGCCGAACTCCGGCACCAGCGTGATCTGGTTGTCGATGTCGGCGTCCTTGACGACCAGCGGTTCGATGAAAATCCGCTCGCCCGCTTTGGGCAGGGCGCTGGAGTACAAGCCGGTGGCATTGCCGTTGGTCTGAGCCTGGGCAGGTCCGCCCGCCACCACCAGCATGGCTAGTAGCATCGCGATGGAAGCGTAGCCGGCAATCATTTCAACACAGCGGTGCCGCAACCAAATCAGTCGGGTACTTGAGCCATCTGTGGACGCCGGCGGTGCCAGCCCCGGCGCCCACGCGAACCATTATCGACTGTAGGTCTTAGCGGTACCAGTAGGGCACCGGTAGCGCGCGTCTGAAGGTGTCGTTGCGCGGGACGCTTGCGTCAGGGCGCGCCCAGCCCCTTGCGCAGCGTTGCCAAAGTGCGCGCGTGGGCCAGGGCGGCGGCAGCCGGATGGTAATGGGTGGCGCGCGCCCAATTGTTGAAGGCGTGACCGGCGCCGGGATAGACGTGGACCTCGGCCTCGCGATGGTTGGCCAGGGCGGCGCTCACCGCCTCGCATATCGCCGGCGGCGAGATCGGGTCTTCCGCACCGAAATGAATCACCAGCGGGCAGCGGATCGCGCCAGCTTCGTCGAGGTTGTCCTTGAGGTTGCCGTAATAGGCCGCGACCGCGTCGGGACGGTTGCGCGCCGCGGCCAGAAAAGCCAATCGGCCGCCCAGACAAAACCCCACCACGCCGACTTTGCCGGTGCACTCGGGTCGCGCGCGCAAGCAGGCGGCGGCATCGCCGATATCTCTGATGGTGAGGTCCAGATCCATCTTTTCCGCCAACGCTCGCCCTTTGGCCAAATCCGCCGGCTCGAATCCCAGCTCCACCGGAGGCGGTATCGTGGGTGCCCAAAAAGCGTCAATCTCACCCAGGCCGGCGCTGCTTACGCGCCAGAAGATGTCGGGCGCCAGTGCCAGGAAACCTTCCTCTGCATATTGGTCTGCAACCTCGCGGATGTGCTGATTGACGCCGAAGACTTCCTGGATGATCACTACCCCCGCTCCTTTGCGCTTGGGTTCAGCCAGATAGCCGCGAAAGCCCGATCGACCGTCGGCAATCGGAATATCGATCCACTGACCCATAAAATCCTCCTGGATTGTAAGCTAGCGAGCGCGGACAATTCCTGGCGCACGATAGCCATCCGGCCCGCAGCCGCGCAAGCCGCCGCTTCGGCTCTCGGGTCGAGAGAAATTGCTTGGAAAAGGCGCGGCCCGCTCGCGCGGGGAAAATCGAATTTGCCCGCTTAAGCGGCCGCGGTCGGCCGGATCGTGAGCACCGGGCAGGGAGCTTGACGCAGCACGCGTTTGGTTATGCCGCCGATGACAAAATGGCCCAGGTCGGCGCGCTGATGGGTCGCCATGATTATCAGATTGGCCCCGCATTCCTTGGCCACCGCCACGATGCGGGCGGCGGGCTCGCCCATGTGGATCTGGATCGTGTAGGGAACGCCGGGTTCAAGGAGGCGCGCCGCCAATTCTTCCAGCCGCGACCTGGATTCGCGCTCGCTGATGGCCAGGGGGGTTGAGCGTTGCAAGCCAATGGGTGGCACCAGGAAGGGGACGATCACATGAAGCACGCAGACCGCTGCGCCATGTTCTTTCGCCATCGCATTGGCGATTTTGAGCACCGCGGCGGAGGCTGAATTGAAATCCACAGGACAAAGGATCTTCTTCAGCGGTTCGGAAGCCAACTTTTACCACCATCCTTGCAGAACTACTCCCCTCGCTCAGGCATCGGCCGTGACCCTCACGGTGAGCACGGGCCGTGGCGATTCGCGTACCACGCGTTCCGCGACGCTACCCAGCAGCAGGCGAGTGACGCCTTTTCGACCGTGGGTCGCCATCACCACCGAATCGACCCCCAACTCGGTAATCGCGGCCAGGATAACATGTGCCGGATCGCCCGTCTTGGCAAAAACCTTATAGGGAACCTTGTTGTCGAGGTAGCGAGTGGCAAGTTCCTGGAGCTTGATTCTGGAGCTATGCTCGTCCGGTATCGCATCGAGAGCAACGCCCGCTTCCGGGACGAAGACCGGCGGTTGGACCACGTGCAGCAACTGGATCTGGGCGCTCGGTTCTTCGGCGAGGTCGCAGGCGAGCTGAAGCGCGACGGTTGAATTGTCGTCAAAATCGATTGGACAAAGAATATTTCTGAAAAGCTTCTTCATGTTCGCCATCCTCCGAGAAATTCGGAAGGAGCAACATTCGTGCCTCGTTTGGTTCCGGGACTACACCGCCGCGCTGGCTCCAAAGGCACCACTTTGCGCGAGGGTGTGTCCATCCGCCTATGGCGAATGGTTCGGCGGCGGCGCGGGAATATATTGGGGCGGATAGGTGAGATGCTTCCAGCTCAGCATCAGCAGCGTCATCGCGCGGGCTTGGGGCGGTGTCATCCCGTAATCAGGCATCGCGGTCGTGGGAAGCAGGGCACTGGCAGCGATAAAGTGTTGGTATTCCCAATTGAATAAGGTGTGCGGCCCCTTGAGATGGGAAAAATCCAACAGCTCCGGATTGACGTCGCCTTCGTAGGTCAGTTCGGGAGCGGAGTGACCACCGCGGCCGTCGACCATGTGGCAGACCGCGCATTTTTTGGTCTGGTAGAGTTGCTTGGCCAGGTTGATGGCGTCCATTCCGGGGGTGGTTTGCTCCTGCCGATGACAGAAATTGCAGCGCATCTGGAGGAGTTCGCCCACCGTCATCTGATAGCTGGCCGCCAGGCGCGGCGTCAGCATCGGGTCGTTCCAGGAATCGCCGGGGTCGTGGGCCGCGGTCGTTTCGGTGGCCCAGCCCTGGCCACCATGGCAAGGGGTGCAGCCGAAGCGGTTGAAGCCATGATGGTGGATCAGCGCAGGCAGCGGATGTGGGGTCAGGGGTTGCGCCAGATCCGCCGGCAGCACGCCCATGTAGTCGTAGCCGAGATGGCAGGTGACGCAGCGATCGACCACCCCCAGGTCGGGTATCCAGATCTGCTGGATGCCGACGGAAAAGCTGCGCGCTTGGCGCAATTGCCCCTGCTGTGCAAGGACGAGACGAAAGCGCTCCTGATAGGGGCGCCAAGCGGTCTTGTACTCCTGCCACAGGCCAGCGGCGACCAGGCCGAAGAAGAGGATGGACATCGCGAACAGCCAGCCGAAATCCCGGCGCTCGAACTTTTGCTCCAGGGGTTCCACGTTACAAGACTCGCGGCATGGTTGGACGCGGCGTAGTCAGCCAATACAGATGCCAATAGGGGCCGCGCAGAAATACTCCGATGAAAATCAACGCGGCAATCGCCAGTGAAATCGCCAGGAAGGTGAGATTCTGGCGCGCGCGCTCCTTGGCGAACCACAGCCCTTCGCAGGCCCGGCTGGAGCGGTCGAGAAATGGCCACGCCACCAGCAATGCGAGCAAAATCACCGGTACCAGCACGCCGCCCAGCAGGCCCCCGCTTAGGGTGAAATCGCCCAGCCGGACGGTGGTCGAGGCGACCAGCTCCTGCAGCCAGACGAAATACCATGGGGCCTTGGCCGGGTTGGGGGTGACCGCCGGGTTGGCGATGGTCTGCAGGGGCGCATCGAAGAGCAGCGCCAAGGCCAGGGTTAGGTTGAAGACAACCAAAAACACCAGCGCGATACGCCGCGTCAAAGTGGGCGAAGCGGGGACCTGCTCGGATTCCTCCAGCCCCATCGAACTCATGACCGCCACCGAGGTGCCCGGAGTCAGCCCGAACAGGGAGTAGCTTTTGCTCGCGGGCATCGCCTTGGGTTGCATCAGCCGCGCGGCGCGCCCCGACTCCAGCACCGCCAGTCCGCCGTCCTTGCGCACTCGCCACATGTGGTAGGCGAAGAGAATCCAGATCAGCGCGGGAAGAAAAAAGACGTGCAGGACATAGAAGCGCAGCAGCGTCTGCTGGCCGACCAGATGACCTCCCAACAACAGGTAGCGGATGGTTGGACCCACGATTGGGGCCTGGCTGGCGATGCTGGTGCCCACGGTGATTGCCCAAAAAGCGAGTTGGTCCCAGGGCAGCAGATAGCCGGTGAAGGACAACAGCAAAGTGGCGAGAAGAAGTATCACGCCGATCAACCAGTTCAGCGCGCGCGGTCCGCGATAGGCCGCGGTGAAGAACACCCGTGCCATGTGCAGGAAGACAATCGCCACCATCCCTTCCGCCGCCCATCGATGTTGATTGCGCAGCAGGCGGCCGAAACTGACCGCGTACTGCAAATCCTTGATGCTGCCGTAAGCGCGCTCGATCGACGGGGTGTAGAAGAACATCAGCATCACCCCGGTCACGGTCAGGATCGTCAAGAGGCAGGCGGCCGCGGTGCCCAGCCATAGCGAATAACTCCATGACATGCTGCGCTGGGAGACCTTGGCCGGAAACCAATGCAGCCATAGGTTGCGAACGATCGCTTCGGCGCTTTCCCGTTCGCTGGCCGGATTCCAGGCCCACAAACCTTTGCGCCACCAGGCTTGCAGTCGTCGATTCATCGCGCTCATGCCTTTGCCGGCAGTTTTAGCGAAGAACCCGCCGGGACTGTCTGGGCGCTGTCGACTTCGAGCAGCCCATCGGGAGAAAGAGAGACCTCGAACCAGGGTAGGGGCCTGGGCGCCGGACCCCCGATAACGCTGCCGTCGGGCCGGAAGCGGCTGCCGTGGCAGGGGCAATCGAACTCGGTCCCGCGCCACTGCACCGTGCATCCCAGATGCGTGCAAATCGCGGAGATGACGTGAAAACGATCGGCTTGGCGGATAACGAAGAGCCGATGCTCGGAGTCGAAGGTGTAGCCTTGCGGATAATCGGTGGGCGAATCGAGCTTGAAGCTGGTGGGGGGCTCGTAAAGTACGTTGGGTAAAAAAGCTCGCGCCGCGGCCCCGATCTGGGCCAGGAAAGCGGCGACCACGGAGCCCTTGCCGAACCATCGCAAAAGCTGTCGGCGGTGGCTGTCCATCAAGCGATCGCCTCCACGAACTGGAAGCGCTCCATGGTGATCGCCGAGGTCGGGCAGCGAACCGCGCACAGGCCGCAACGGATGCATTTCTCCTCGTCATAGAGGAATGCACTCGCCGGACCGTCGGCGGGTAATTTGTCCTCGATCGCGGTTTGATCGCCGAGGCTGGCAGCCGGGGTGAAATGCAGGCAGTGTTCGGGACAAATATCCACGCAGCGATTGCACAGGATGCATTTGGTGCTGTCGTAGATTGGGTGGATATGACAGTAGAGGCAACGGGCCGCCTGCGCGCGCGCCTCTTCGACCGAATAGCGCAGCTCGACCTCCGAGATACCGCTGCGGCGGGAGAGCGGCAGCAGGGGGATAGCGCGCTGGATCAGCTCGTAGCCTGCGGCCATCTGGTAGCGATCGGTAGGTAACTCCTCCACCGTTACCTGCAGGCTGGATGGACGAGGAGCGCGCCCACTGAGGTAGTCATCGATGGAATGGGCCGCCAGCTTGCCCTGTTGGGCGGCGGTAATCAGCAGCGCCGGCGGGAAGGCTGCGTCACCTCCGGCAAACACTCCCGGCACCGAGGTTGCCAAAGTGAGGGGATCGATCCGCAAAGTGCCTGCCGGGGTAACTTCCAGCCCATCATCAGGTTGCAGGAAGGAAAGGTCGGGAGCCTGTCCGATCGCCAGGATTACGTTGTCGAGCTCGAGCGTAGCGTGCTGGTTTTGATCGAACTGGGGTTTGAAGCGTCCCGCTGCGTCGCGGACCGCGACGCAGCGCACCAGCTCCAAGCCGCTCACCCGGCCATCCTTGACCACGACTCGATGGGGTCCCCAGCCAGGCATGAAGCGGACTCCCTCGTCGCGCGCCGTATCAAGTTCCTCGCGTCCTTGGGCCGAGTGCATAGCGGGCATCTCGGGCTCGGATTCCAGACTGACTACCGTCACCTCCAGGGCGCCCCGGCGTGCCGCCTCGCGAGCGGCGTCGAGAGCCACGCGCATGGTGGAAACGGCGGTGAGGGATTCGTCCTCGGGCGCAAGGGTCAGTCCCGGCGCCAGGCTGCGCACCACGGTGCGGGCGGCATCGATCGCCACCAGTCCGCCACCGACGATCGCCACCTTGGCCCCGAGTTGCAGGCGGTTGCCACGGTTGATGTTAAAGAGGAAGTCAATCGCGTTAAGCACGCCCTCGGCCTGCGCGCCTGGAAAAGCGAGTTCCCGTGCGCGCGCGGCGCCAACCGCCAGAAAGATCGCCCGGTAGCCCAGACTCATGACCTCGCCGATGCCGAAGCCGCGCTTGAGCGGCGAGTTGTAGCGGAGTTCGACTCCGAGTGATTGGATCTCGGCGACTTGATAATCGATTACTTCGCGGGGCAGACGATAGCTGGGGATACCGTAGCGCAGCATTCCCCCCGGCTCAGGCAGGGCCTCGAACACCGTGACCCGATAGCCCATCAGGGCCAGGTCGTGAGCGCAAGCCAGCCCCGCCGGCCCGGCCCCGACCACGGCGACCGCCGGCGCGGCACCATCCGCAGGGCGACGATGGAGGCTCAGTTGTTCGGTGTGTCCGGGGGTAATGCTACCACCGCCCATGGGGCCGGACAGAGCCGCCGCCAGGGTCGCGGCCGAGAGTGCTTCGGGGCCGAATTGTTCAGTGACGAAACGTTTGAGCGCGCGAATCGTAACCGGCGCATCGATTTTGCCGCGCCGGCAGGCGTCTTCACAGGGCGCGCCGCAGGCCCGCCCGCAGACCGAGGCGATTGGGTTGGGCGAGCGGGCGACTCGATAGGCCTCGGCGAACCGACCTTCGGCGATCAGTTGGACGTAACGGCCGGCGTCGGTTTTTACCGGGCAGGCATCCAGGCACGGAATGTTCTTGCGAAACCACCACAGGTCTCGCGCTTTGGCCGCCACCGGGCCCTGATTAGTTGCCGCCACGATTTGCCGCTACTTCTTGCAGAAACTGCGTACGAAGGCGACCAGGTTGTGGATGTCGTCGTCGTCGAAGCCTTGCTTCCATGCCGGCATGTCGGCGCTCAGGCCGACCGAGGCGCCGCCGTTCTTGATCGCGTTGAAGAGCGTTTGGTCGGTAATGGTCGCCATTTTTTTGCAATCGGTGTAGTTGCGCGGCTTGGTGTGCAAGGTCGCCGCGGCGGGTCCGTTACCCTCGCCGTTGGGTCCGTGACATTTAACGCAGAACAACTGGTAATTCGCCTTCGCCGCGGCGAGATCGGGGGCGGCGCAAAATCCCGCTCCGGCCGCGATCAAAGTAATCGCCGCGGTCAGAAAAATGGTCAGCTTCTTCACATATACCTCTACTTGCTATCCGGATCGCGGATGAGATTGAGGGTTTGATGGTTGAAGTCGTTTGCATCGGTGAAAGCCAGCGTTAGGGTTGTCAACAAAGTCGAGACGGGGTTTCAGCGGCTGGCCTTGAGATACTGCAGGACCGCTTGGGCGTCCTGCGCGGGCAAATTGGCCTGGGTGCGCATGTGCATCATGATCATGTTCCATTCCGCCGGCGAAAACTCCGAACCCGGCCGTGCGTTGTGACAAGTGTTGCAATATATCGGCCACAGTTGCGCGCCGCGCCGAAATAGCGCGCGCTGCTCGGCCGCGGATGAAGCGCCAGACTGCTGGGCCAGCGCGCTGGTGCAAAATCCCAAAACATAGCCAAGCAGGGCCGCAATCAGCCAGCTTCCGCGTCCGAGCTTTCTCATCTTGTCCATCAGAAGCCGATCGCGATTTGACTCATGAAGGCGCGGTCGTTGCGCGTGGCACCGACCGGAGCCCCGGTGTCGGAGTAGAACCCTCCGGCGCGCGGCAGTTCGAAGTCGAACTCGTTCTGCCAGACCACCGAAGGCGCAAACCAATAGTCAAGTCCCAGCGCAACTTCGCGCGCATGGGGGGCAAAGACCGCGGGCGAGCCGCTGAAGCCAATCGCCGGATTGGTCAGAATTTCGCTTTGAACCGCGGCGCGCTGATTGATTCCGGAATAGCGCACCAGCGGCTCGAGCTTGTCGATCACGGCTTGCATCGGAGCGGGCAAAGCGGCGGGGGCCAGTCCGGTCAGGAAATAGCCGCCCTGCACATACCATCCCTGGCGATTGTCGGCGCCCAAGCCATTGGGCATCTGGCGATAGGTCTGGATCCATTCTCCGCGTGCCTGAAAATTGTCCTTGAAGTAATTAAAGTCCACGCCCCAGGCGTTGAACCAGAATCCGTCCAGCCATTTACCGTCGTAGGTCGAAGCGCCCAGCTCCAAACGCCCCAGAGTCGAATCGACCGGCAACGGATAGACGCGAAAGCGTGCGCCGAAGGCGGGGGTATGGGTGTTGAGCTGAAGGTTGTTGACCGAGACCAAGGTGTCGCCCACCAACGGAGTTGAGCTGCAGCTTGGCAGCGGCGAGGGGGGCGTGTTACCCGCGCACGAAGCCTGGGTGTAGCCGGGGCCGTTTGCGACCCACAGGGTATAGTCGGCAATTTGCCCCAGCTTGCCCCACTGCATGCCGCCCCGAAGCTGCAGGCCCACGTCGGTGGGTGGAATCAGCGCGTTCACCCCGAAGGGCAGGGGTGCGGTGATAAAGCGGTTGACCCAGTAAGGACTCTGATCCTCGTACCAATCGCCAAACGGTTGATCAAAAATTCCCGCGACCAACTCGGCGTAGTCGTTGACAAAGTACTGAATCGTGGCCACCGGCAGCTCGAAGTCGGCCGCCGATCCGCCCGGTAACGCGGCCTCGACCGTACCCTCGAACAGCATCTTGTCGCTGATTTGCCACAGAAAGATCGGCTCCATGGCGATATTGAAGGTATTGATTTCGTTTTGACGGTCGTAAATAAAGCTGCCCGCGACACCCCCTGCGATCGTGAAACGGTAGCGACCGAGGTACTGATTCATCGCCTCGGCAAAGGATTCGGGCGAAGTAGCGGAAGCGACGTTTGATTGCAGGTTTTGAATCTGCTGATCGGTATCGGCCTTAAGCTGGGTGTCCTTGGCCTTCAGTTCGCTATTGGTTTTCTGTAACTGCTGGTCCTCATTCTGGAGTTGGTCCACCTTCTGCTCCAGGCGGCGAATCTCCTGGCGTATCTCCTGGATTTCACGGTCGTGCGGTGACGTGGGGGTGGTGTCGAGCGGGGAAATCGAACTGCCACCGGCCCGCGCCATCGACGGCAAGCCGGCGGTTATCCATAAAGCTAGCGCCGCCAACACGAAAGCCGGTGCCGCGGGTCTCGCCGAGCCGATGCGGTTTTCACGAACGCCAGAGGAGTTGCAATTTGCCTGAGTTGATCGCGCACCCACGCGTTGCGACGTTGAGTACCAGAATGCTGTCACGACTTCCACCACCCCGCTGATGAGAGGCCGTCTTATTGGCGCGAACAAAAAGACAGAAACGTTTTAAAAGAAACCAGCCGAAAGAATGTATACCACCCCGAAAACTCGGCAGCAACAATTACCAGCGGACATCCCACGCATTCCTGACGACGCCAGAAGCGTGCCATCTTGCCGGGGCTTACACGTATTCCCAGCACGCGCTTGAGCGGTATCAGGGTGCGCCGGGCGAGTTCGGTCGTGGCGCCAACGGCGCCATTGAGCCCATTGGAGTCAGCCCGGTCTGCGCATTTCAGCTTGGCGCTGGCTTACGAGCCGAAGGTTTCATAAACTTGGAAGGAACGCTTCTTGCTCGTTCATGTAGCCGCCGCATCGCCGGTCTCGAAGCGAAAAAAAATGATCAAGCGCGCCCGTAACCTGCTATGCCCGATCGAGTTCGACGACAGCTTTTCATCCTGCCTGGAGTTGGCAAAGATGCTAGTCGATCACAACCAGGGCAAGCTCTATTTGATGCACGTGGTGGCGCCGACAAGTGACCTGCTGGTGAGCGGCGGGTTGCGAACGGACCACGACCTGGCGACTTCGGAGATCAAGCTGAGGCAGATCGCTCAGGAAAAGCTCGCCGGCATCCCTCACGCCGAAGTGCTGCGAGTGGGCGACCCGGCCGAGGAGATCCTCAAGGCCGAGCGCGAGTTCGGCATCGACCTGGTGGTGATGCCGACTCATCGGCATGGCGAGGTGTCGCGGCTGCTGCTGGAGAGCGTTACCCGCCGAGTGGTGAGCGAATCGATCTGCCCCGTGACCACGCTGTCCGAGAAGGCCTGGAACAGCGTCCGCCGGACCAGTCCGGCTGCCTGACGCAATCGTCTGCTTCGCCCCCGCCGGCTGCGGGCCCGGTAGCTGGCAGTTCCCGTTGATGGTAAGCAGTTAGATGTATGCCGCACAGTGCCAAAGAACCTGCGCGAGCCGTTATCGAGCGTCTGCTAGAGGCAATGGGGCGGGCCGATTTCTATCCCCATGGGCCTAACCAGGTCGAGCGCCGGGAAAGCCACATATCGTGGGTTTTCATCGCGGGCGACTCGGTGTTCAAACTCAAGAAGCCGATCAAATTCGACTTCGTCGATTACTCCACGCTGCAACGCCGCTTCGAGTTGTGCCGCGAAGAAATCCGCCTCAATCGGCGCCTGGCCGCGGGGGTGTACTTGGGCGTCGTCCCGATCGTGATGCGCGAGGGCGGCTTTGCCTGCGCTCCGGTCTGCGACCGCCCGGTTGCCGATGCGGTCGAATACGCGGTCTGGATGCGCCGTCTGGCCGACGATCGCAGTTTGGAGGCGCTGCTCCGACAGGATGCGGTGAGACCCGCCGACCTGGAGCGAATCGCCGAAGTCCTTGCCGGCTTTCATCGCCAAGCGGCGCGCGATCGCGCCCTTCAATACGGCAGCGCGTCGGCGGTCGAACGCGCGATCATGGGCAACCTCGCCGAATGCGAGGCGTTTGTCGGCGACACGCTCTCCTCGGCGCAGTTCGGCGAGCTGACGCGGCGCAACCGCCAATTTATCGATCGCCGTCGCGATACCTTTGAGCGTCGCCCGAGCGTGGGAGGGATCTGCGAGGGGCACGGAGACCTGCGCTGCGAGCATATCTACCTGAGCATCGACGGCGCGCCGACAATCATCGATTGCGTCGAGTTCAACGAGGCCTTGCGCTACGCCGATGTCGCTTCGGATCTCGCCTTTTTGCTGATGGATATGGAGCGGCTCGGCGCCGCGCGGCAGGCCCATATGCTGTTTGACGCTTATCTTCGAGCCAGCAGCGATCCACAAGTTGCCGAGCTGGTCAATTTCTACAAGTGTTATCGGGCTACGGTACGGGCCAAGGTCGCCAGTCTCAAAAGCCGCCAGCGTGAGGTCCTCGGCCCGGAGCGCGAGCGGGCCGTCAAGGTATCGGCTGAGCATTTCGGTTCGGCCGTAGGTTACGCCCGACTATGCGGACCGGCGCTGATCGTGCTGTACGGGCTTGCGGGAAGCGGCAAATCCACGGTGGCGGGAATTCTCGCGCGCCGGCTCGGCTGCGCTCATTACAACTCCGACGCTTTGCGCAAGCAGATGTTTGCGGGTTCGCTCGGCTCGAGCGCGGCCGATTATCGCCAAGGAATCTATGCGCCTCGGCATACTCGCGCGACCTACGATGCTTTGCTGGCGGCGGCGCGCCGAGAACTCGAATCAGGGCGCAACGTGATCCTGGACGCCAGCTTCAGGGAGAATAGCGAGCGGACGCGAGCGGTCGAGTCGGCACGGCAGGTTGGCGCCTCCTTGCTGATGGCGGAGTGCGTCGCATCGGAGGGTGAAATTCGGCGGCGGCTGACGATGCGTAGTCAACAACCCGATGCTATCTCGGATGCCGACTTCGAAACCTACCTGCGCCAAAAAGCGGAATTCGCTCCGCCTGGCCCCGAGCTAGCCTCCCATCATCTGCTCGTTAATACCGAGCAAACTTCGCTCGATAGCGCCCTGGTAATCGAGCAGGCGATCGCGCGAGGCGGCGACGATCTGAGACCCGAGTAACCAGATGCTCGACTCGCTCTTTGTGAGGCGGGTTCACTTGCGTTATAAATCAAAGTGAGCAGGAGCCGTAAAATTCGTTCGAGGGGTTAAAGCAATGGCCATCTGTCTTTCGCACTCCGGGGAAGCGATTTACGCCTCTTCCGCTCCTTCAAATGAGTTGTTCGTGGGTACCGCCGACGGCGTCTTCCTGCTCGCGCGGGAGCGGAGCGGAGCCTCCTGGGAGGTAGCACGTCATTCCCTGACGGGGCATCACGTCTGCTCGCTGATCATCGAGCCGACAAGCGGGAGATTGTTTGCCGGGACGCATACCGGTGGGATTGCGGTCAGCCGCGATGGCCAAAACTGGACCTTTTGCAACCAGGGGCTCACCTCGCTCAATGTGTATTCGCTGGCCTGGGCCAAGTCGGCTGGCAGAACCAAGCTTTACGCCGGGACCGAGCCCGCGCATCTTTTCGTGAGTGAAGATCTTGGCGCGAACTGGACGGAGCTGGCCTCCTTGCGAGCCGTGCCCAACGTGCCGGAATGGAGTTTCCCGGCACCTCCGCACGTGGCTCACGTCAAGGTGATTAATCTCGACCCTTACGATCCGGATTGTATCTATGCGTGCGTGGAACAGGGCGAATTGCTGAAGAGCGTCGATGGCGGGGCGAGCTGGCGAGACCTGCTTGGTCCGGCCGGCATCCTCAAAGCGTCGGAAGGCGACGCCCATCGGCTGATCATCCGGCCCTCCAATCCGCGCGAGATGTTCATGCCCACCGGCTTTGGGCTGTTTCACAGCCTCGATGGCGGCCTTAGCTGGAGTAACGACGCCGAGCGCATCGCGCGAATCGGCTATCCCGATCCGCTGGTGTTCCATCCCGGGCATGACAACCTGATGTTCCTGGCTGGAGCCCGGCATAACCCTGGGACCTGGATGAAGAGCAAAAACGCTGACCCCGCGGTTGCCCGCAGCCGGGACGGCGGCCGGAGCTGGGAGCTGACGATGGCTGGGCTGCCGCAGCCATTGAAGGCTAATTTCGAAGCCATGGCCCTGGAGGCGGTGGGCGATTCGTGCGCGCTGTTTTTGGGCGACACCGATGGCGACGTGTACTACAGCGACGATGAAGGCGAGAGTTGGAGCAAGATCGCGCAGCATCTACCGGCGATTTCCAAGGGGAGTCATTACGTGGTGTTGAAGCCGGGTTTCGGGCGCGCGGCTTAAGCAGGCCCCGACGCCAAGCTTCGAGTCATGTTGACCGGGCGAGCTACACGCGCCGTGTCGAGGCGTCTCGCGCGGTTGTCCGCGTGATTGACTCACCAATCCAAGTCCCAGGAAATAAGTGACGCGACGGGAGGTGTGTTGCGCGCTTGACCTTGGGGCGCGCGTCATGCGGGACTGTCAGCACACTAGAAACCGTCCGCCGGCGGGTGGCTACCTCGCTCCGCGCCCTTTCTGCTAGCATCGGGCCGCCATCGTCGGCGCGGGCGCCGTGGCGCGTCCGGATAATCCTCCAAGGCGGAGCCGAGACAATGCTTTTGCTCAAGCACGAAGATGTCTGTGCCAGCGTCTCCATGACCGACGCGATCGAGGCCATGGAAGAGGCTTTTCGCGAAGAGGGCGAGGGGGCGGTTACCCTGCCCGCGCGGATTAACATGAAGGCCGGCAAGGGTTGGCTGCGAGTGGGCCCGGTTGCCTTGGAGCGTTCGGGCTGGAGCGGTTTCAAGGCGATGAACATGGCGCCCGGAATTGGGGTGCGCTACCAGGTCCATCTTTACAGCCCGGCCAGCGGTGAGTTGCTGGCGATGATGGATGCTCAGCATCTGACCACCTTGCGTACCGGCGCCACCAGCGCGGTGGCAACTCGGCGCCTGGCTCGGTCTGGACCCCAGGTGGTGGCGCTGTTGGGCTCGGGCGTGGAGGCGCGCGCGCAGTTGGACGCGATGGCGGCGCTGGGAATCGTCAAAGCGGCCCGAGTCTTCAGTCCCACCGCGGCCAATCGCGAGCGGCTGGCGGCGGATTTCAGATCGCGCATGGATATCCGTGCGGTTGACAGCGCCCGCGCCGCGGTCGAGGGCAGCGACCTGGTGCTGGCAGCCGTCAAGTCAACCCAAACCGTGTTGCTGGGCGAATGGCTGCGGCCTGGAATGCACGTCAACTCGGTCGGCACCGCTCGTCGCGATCAGCGCGAAATCGACCCCGCCACCTTCCAGCGCAGCGCGATTATCGTGGTCGATACGCGCGAAGGCGTCTTTGGCGAGGCCGGCGACGCGGTCGCGGCCAAAGAGGTGATTTCCCCACACCAGGTCCACGAGTTGTCCGAACTGGTCGTGGGCAAGGCCCCCAGCAGAACCAGCCCCGACCAGATTACCCTGTTCAAGTCGGTCGGCACCGGCGTCCAGGATATCGCGCTGGCGGCGATGGTGTACCGGCGCGCTCGCGAGCGCGGCCTGGGAGTGGAGATCGACGGCTTTCCGATTGTCAAACCAGCCTGAAGGAGTTAACCCAATGGCCGAAGGCAAAAAACTTACCCCGGTTGAGTATCTGGCCCAGTTCAGTCCCGAGGCTTCCGCCGCTTTTCAGGCGCTGCGCAAGGCGGTAGTCGAAGCCGGACCGCTGGATGGCCACACCTGCGAGTTGATCGCGCTGGGCGCATTCGCGACCACCGGAGCCGAAGGCAGCTTCAAAACTCACGCCCAGCGCTTGCTCAAAGAGGGGGTTGCGGCGGCGGCCCTGCGCCAGGCCGTGCTGGTGACCTTTGCCGCCACCACCACCTTCAGTTCGGTGGTCGCGGCGCTGCACTGGATCGACGATTTGACCTGAATCGGTCGGCGGTTCAGGCCGCTTCTTGGGCGGGGTCCTGGTAGCTCTTGTTGTAGGCGCGCATCAGCGAGGCCAGCACGGCGATCACCGCGGGGCCGGCAAAAATGCCTGGCAAGCCGTAGGTCTCCAGGCCGCCCGCGATGCCCAAAAACAAGGCGAGGGTGGGCAAGCCCGTCCCGCGTCCGGTCAGCGCGGGTTTAAGCACGTTGTCGATCAGGGTAACCGCCACCAGGCTCCAGATGAGCAAAAAGCCGGCATGGCCCCAGCCGCGGGTGTGAAGCAAATAGAGCCCAGCCGGCAGCCACACCAGCGCGGTACCGCCAAATGGCAGCAGTCCTACCACCGCGGTAAGAATCGATAAGGCCGCCCAATACGGGACCCCAGTGACGAACAGGCCCAGCCCGACGACCAAGCCCTGCAGCAGCGCGGTGAGCATCAAACCCCGCATCACCGCTGACAAGGTGATGCGCAGGGTATCGAAGACCGCGCGCTTATCCTCCTCGTGCAAAGGGGTGAAGTTGCGGCAAGTCTGGTAATAACCTTCGCCGTCGCGCAGCATGTAAAATAGAATGATTAGGGTCAGGGCGAAATCGAGCCCGAAAGCGAGCAGGTTTTTGAAAATTCCGCTGATGTATTCGACTAGGGTTTGGCTCGCATAGCGACTTACCTGGAGGGCGTAATAAGGCAGGTCGCGCTCGGGTTGGATACCGGCGCGCATGAGCAGGCGTTGCGCCTCCATCCCCAGGCGTGTGCGGCTAATCCACTGAGTGGCTTTTGCGAACCCGCCGGGCGCCATCAGTTGTTGTGCCCGCGCCGCTAGGCTGCTGACCTCGGCGGCGAGCACGGTGAACAGCCACAGCGCCGGTAAGATGGCCACCAGAGCGACCAGGATGCTGATCGCCAGCGCGGCCAGGGTGCGATGGCGCAGGAGCCGGCGGGCCTGGAGCATGAGGGGGTGGAAGATAAAGGCCAGCAGCATGGCCCAGACGATCGGGACCAGAAAGGGCCGCAAGATCAGATAGACTTCGTAGGCCATCAGGGCCAGCGAGCCGATGAGAAAGAGCTGAATCAACCGTTCGCGGTCAAACATAAATGGCTCCGGGAAACCGACCGGAGCGGTTAAAACTTAGCAGAGCAGGAGAGGCTGTCCTATCGCGCCAGGCGCGCGCGGCAGCCAGGGGGGGCGTGTTGATAGGTATAAGGAATTCTGTTAGCGATGAAACTTGGGTTCAATCCTGATGCTCATTTTCAGGCACGTAGCTCAGCGGGAGAGCACTTCCCTGACACGGAAGGGGTCGGCGGTTCAATCCCGCCCGTGCCTACCAGTCTTGTTGCGATGATTTATCTCGCGGCGGGTTCCCACCCGCGTCCCAGGCGGCCTTCCGTTTATTCCGTCCGTTCATGAATCAGAATATTCGCGTAACGGTGCAGGGCGCTGTCCACGAAGTGGCCGCGGGTACTCCGGCGGCAGAGATTTTGCGCCTTGAGCCCAACGGGGCGCGGCCGATTGCGGCCTTGGTAAACGGAACAGCGGTCGATCTATGGCGGCCGGTTACCGCTGACGCGGTGGTCGAGCCGGTAAGCGAGCGCAGTGCGCTGGGGTTGGAGATCCTGCGCCATTCCACCGCTCATCTGATGGCCCAGGCGGTCCAGAGTCTTTATCCGGGAACCCAGGTCACTATCGGGCCCACGATCGAGGACGGCTTTTATTACGACTTCGCACCGCCGACCCCCTTCACGGTCGAGGATTTGCCCAAGATCGAGGCCCGGATGCGCGAGTTGGCCAAGGCGGATCTGCGGGTCGAGCGGCGAGAATTGTCCAAGGCTCAGGCGCGCGAGTTGTTCGAGGCCGCGGGCGAGCATTACAAGGTCGAGATCCTGGCCGGAATCGAGCAGGAGCGGGTGTCGATCTATCGGCAGGGCGAGTGGATGGACCTCTGTCGCGGGCCGCACGTGCCTTCCACCCGTTATTTGAAGGCCTTCAAACTAACCAGCGTGGCGGGCGCCTACTGGCGCGGCGACGAGCATAACGCGATGCTGTCGCGGATTTACGGCACCGCCTTCGCCGATAAGGAGGCGCTGGAGGAACATCTGCGCCTGTTGGAATTGGCCCGTGCCCGCGACCATCGCAAGCTGGGGCGCGAGATGGGCCTTTTCATGTTCGACCCGATAGCTCCGGGCAGTCCCTTTTTCCTGCCCAAAGGGGCGATAATTTACAACGAGCTGGTCGCATACATGCGCCGTTTGTACCGCCGTTACGGTTTCCAGGAGGTCATTACCCCTCAGATTTTTAAAAATCAGCTCTGGCAGACTTCCGGCCATTGGGAGATGTTTCGCGATAACATGTTTCTGACTACCGACGGCGAAAATCCCGGCGGCGAGCTGGATTATGCGGTCAAACCGATGAACTGCCCCAGCCATGCCGTGATCTATGGAGCCGAGAAGCGCTCTTATCGCGACCTGCCCCTGCGCTTGGCCGATTTCGGCCGGCTCCATCGCGCTGAACGTTCGGGTACTTTGCACGGGCTGACCCGGGTACGCGCGATGGCGCAGGACGATGCGCATATTTTCTGCACCGCCGAACAGATCGGCGAAGAGATCGATCTCAATCTGAGGATGCTAGGCGAGGTGTACTCGGCCCTGGGCTTCGCGCGCATCGAACTGAAGCTGGCCACCATGCCGGCCCAACATCTGGGCGACGAAGCCTCCTGGCAGCGCACCGAGGCGACCTTGGCGCAGGCGATGGAGCGCAACGGCTTCAGTTATGAAATCAACCCAGGCGAAGGGGCCTTTTACGGTCCGAAAATCGAGATCTATGTGCCCGACGCGTTACGGCGCAAATGGCAAGTGGCGACGATCCAACTCGATTTCAACATGCCCGAGCGGTTCGATTTGAAGTACACCACCAGCAGCGGTGAAGAAGCGCGCCCGGTGATGATCCATCGGGCAATCCTGGGCACCCTGGAGCGTTTTATCGGCCTGCTTTTGGAGCACACCGGCGGTGTACTGCCTTTTTGGCTGGCCCCCGAACAGGCGCGAGTTCTGCCCCTGAGCGAAAAGGTGGAGTCCTATGCCAAGGAGTTGGGCCGGCTGATCGAGCAAGCGGGTTTCCGCGCCCATTGCGATTTGCGCAACGAAAAGCTGGGGTTCAAGATTCGCGCCGCCGAGCTGGCCAAAATCCCTTTCATGGTGGTGGTGGGGGAACGTGAGGCGGAATCGCGCAGCGTCTCCCTGCGCCGTTTGCGTGGTGAGAAAAATGAAGCTATGAGCGTGGAAAGCCTGCTCGAACTGCTTAAAGCAGAGCCGTTACCAGCCTGAAGCGCCACCTTATGCCACGATGCCACGCTCCCATCGTATTGCGCGCTCGCTTGAATCCGGCGCCGATTTGTTCCCACAAACCATCCATCATTCAATGCTGGCAACGCTGACTTGCCAGCGACAGGAGGTGTCCTATCCCTAGAAATTTCAGACTTCCCCCCAATCGCGAACCTGTGACCCGGGTTAATGAATATATCCGCAGCCCCGAGGTGCGGGTAATCGACTCTGATGGCCGCCAAGCGGGCGTGATGAGCGCGCGCGACGCGTTGGCCTTGGCTCAGAGTCGAGGTTTGGATCTAGTCGAGGTCGCGGCCACGGCGCAACCGCCGGTGTGCCGGGTGATGGACTTCGACAAGTATCGCTACACCCAAAAGAAAAAGGCCCACGATAGTCGCCGCCATGCTTCGGCCTCCGCGGTCAAAGAGGTGAAGATGGGGGCGCGCACCGACAAGCATGATCTGGAATTCAAGGTCAAGCACGTGCGCCGCTTTGTCGAAGAGGGGCAGCGTGTTAAGGTATCGATCTTTTTCCGGGGCCGTGAAATCACCCATCCCGAACTGGGGCAGGCGATACTGGCGCAGATCCTCGGCTTGGTGCAAGATATAGCGCAACCCGAGGGGAGCGCGCGGATGGAAGGTCGGAACATGTCGGTGCTGCTCACGCCCCGTTGAGAGACGAAGGATGCCCAAACTTAAAACCAATCGCAGCGCGGCCAAGCGCTTTCGCATGACCAAGACCGGCAAGGTCAAGCACAAGAAGGCTTATTTGCGCCATCTCAACAGCTCGAAGAACCGTGGCCGCAAGCGTCACTTGCGCCAGCCCGGAATCTTGAGTCATGCCGATACCAAACGGGCCCACCGCTTGGTGCCCTACGGTAATTCGTAACCCAAGGAAGTTGTTTCGATGCCTCGTACCAAAGGTGGCCCCAAGTCACGTCGCCGACATAAGCGCCAGCTCAAGCTGGCTTCGGGTTATGTAGGCGGTCGCAAACTTTATCGTCAGGCTCGCAACACCCTGGAGAAGGGGCTGACCTACGCCTATCGCGATCGCAAACAGAAGAAGCGGGAGTTTCGCGCCTTATGGGTGACCCGGATTAACGCCTTGGCGCGCGAGCACGGCTTGAGCTACAGCCGCCTGATCGATGGATTGAAAAAAGCCAATGTTGTCATCGATCGCAAGCAGTTGGCCGCGCTGGCGATCGAGCGCGAGGGGTTGTTCGCCGAATTGGTCAATACCGCCAAGAGCGCGTTGGGGGTGGAGGCGGCCTAACTGCCAGCGTCACCCTCTGCGCGGTCAAAGACCATGTGGCGCTTTCCACATGGTCTTTTTGTTGTCGGCAAGGGCTAATTATTCGGCCTTGCATCGCAAATTCCGGTGCAGGTTGCGGCTGGGCGAAAATTTATGAAAGAACGATTGGAAGCAATCCTGAGTCGCGCGCTGGCCGAGTTGGCCGAGGATGCCGAGGGCGCCCAAATCGAAGCGGTGCGGGTCAGGGTGCTGGGCCGGACCGGCGAATTGACCGAAGTGATGCGCGGGATGCGCGATCTGCCGGCCGAGCAGCGCCCCCTGGTCGGTCAGCTCGTCAACCAGATCAAACGCGAGCTGGAGCAGCGCATCGAGCAGTTGCAAACCACGCTGCGCCGGCGCGAGATGGAGCGGGCATTGGCCGCCGAGCGCCTGGATGTGAGCCTGCCGGGCTTGCGCCTGCGGCGCGGACGCTTGCATCCGCTCACCCAGGTCGCCAACCGGATGGTCGGACTGTTCGAAGCGATGGGCTTCGAGGTGGTCGAAACCCAGGATATCGACGACGACTTCCATAACTTTTCCGCGCTCAACTTTCCCCCGGACCATCCCGCGCGCGAGATGCAGGACACCTTTTTTCTGCCCGGCGGGCTGCTTCTGCGCACCCACACCTCCAATGGGCAAATTCACGTCATGCAAAGCCGCCGCCCGCCCCTGGCGGTGATCTGCCCGGGCAACTGCTACCGGCGCGACGAACTCAGCGTGCGTGCGGCCCCGATGTTCGGACAAATCGAGGGCTTCATGGTCGATCGGGCGGGCGTCATCACGATGGCGGATCTGAAGGGCGTGCTGAGCGAATTTTTGCGCGGCCTGTTCGGGCCCGAGACCAAGGTGCGTTTTCGTGCCAGCTTCTTTCCTTTCACCGAGCCCAGCGCCGAGGTCGATATCAGTTGCCTGTTGTGTGGAGGGTCGGGCTGCCGGGTATGCAAACAGGCGGGATGGGTCGAGATCCTCGGCTCGGGTATGATTCATCCCAACGTTCTACGCGCGGTCGGTTACGATCCCGAGCAGTACCAGGGCTTTGCCTTCGGGGTGGGAATCGAACGGACCGCGATGCTGACCCTGGGGGTGGATGACATGCGCCTGTTTCTGGACAACGACCTGCGCTTTCTCGATCAGTTCTAGTGACGCTAGCCGCTCATCAGAAAGAATGCGCACGATGCCACCTGGAAATCCCAATAGATGAAACTGCCGCTTAGCTGGTTAAAGGAATATCTGGCGCTGGAGGCCGATGAGGCTACGCTCAGCCATCGCCTGAGCTTGGCCGGACTGGAAGTCGAGAGTATCGAGCATCTGCGCGCTCCCTTCAGTGGCGTTACTATCGCCCGCGTGCTCGAGGTGCGCCGCCATCCCAACGCCGACCGGCTCAACTTGTGCGAGGTTGACGCCGGCGCCCACGGTCAGTTCCGGGTGGTCTGCGGCGCACCCAACGTGCATCAGGGAATGATCGCGCCGCTGGCCATGGTTGGTGCCCGATTGGGGGGTAAGGAAGCGGGAGGATTGGAGAGCGCGCCGCCCCTGAGCGCCGCGGTTATCCGCGGGGAACGCTCGGAGGGGATGCTTTGTTCAGGCCGCGAATTGGGCCTGTCCGACGATCATAGCGGGATCGTGGAGCTGGATGCGCAGGCGCCGCTTGGGACTAACCTGGCCGATTTTCTGGGGCTGGACGACACCGTACTGGATTTGGCGATCACCCCCAATCGTGGCGATTGCCTGTCGATTCTTGGCTTGGCCCGTGAAATCGGCGCGCTCTTTGGCCTGACCTTACGCCAACCCCGCTGGCGCGCGCCGCGGCCGCCCCTGGACGTGCCGCCGCCCTCGGTCGAGATCGCGGCGATGGAGCAATGTCCGCGCTACGCAGGCTTGCGCATCGATGGGGTTCGCGTGGGCCCCTCGCCGGCCTGGATGCGGCGACGGCTGGAGCTGTGCGGGATGCGCGCGGTCAACAATCTGGTCGACGTCACCAACTATGTGATGCTCGAGTTGGGGCAGCCGCTCCACGCCTTCGATTTCGCCAAACTGGCCGAGGGCCGGATCGTGGTCCGCCAGGCCCAGGCCGATCGCGATTTCCTCACCCTCGACGGGGTCGCGCGCCAGTTGGCGCCCACCGACTTGGTAATCGCCGATGGTCGCGGGCCAGTGGCGATCGCCGGAGTGATGGGCGGGCAAAGCTCGGAAGTCGGCCCCGAGACCACCAGCCTGCTGATCGAGAGCGCTTATTTCGAGCCCGATACGGTGGCGCGCACCGCGCGCCGGCTGGGGCTGCACAGCGAGGCCAGCTATCGCTTCGAGCGCGGGATCGATCGCGATGGGCAGGTGATAGCGCTGTGGCGGGCGGCCGAATTATTGACTCGCTTTGCCGGCGGCAAGCCGGCGGCGCCGATTTGCGATCTTCAGCCGCGACCCTTCACTCCGCCCGTGATCACTCTGGATCTGGTCCGGATGGCCGCGCTGCTGGGCGTGGCGCTGCCTGGCGCGGAGGTGCGCCGGCGCCTGATGCTGTTGGGGGCCAAGGCCGCCGGCGCCGGCAAGGATCGCCTGACGGTCACCATCCCTTCCTTTCGCTCCGACTTGCGCGAAGCCGCCGATCTGGCCGAGGAAGTGGCTCGTCTAAGCGGTCTGGAGGAGATCCCCGAGCGCCTGCCTGCGCGCCCGAATCGGATCGCCGCGCGCAGCCCGATACGTGACTTGAGCGCCAAGCTGCGTGAGATCATGCTGGGATGCGGACTGACCGAAGTACATACCCTGGCCTTCGCCCCGCCCGAGGACAACCGCCTCGTCGCCGGCGCCGACGATGACTTGCCGATAGCGGTCGCCAATCCGCTGTCAGCCGAACTAAGCGAGCTGCGTCTGAGTCTGCTGCCGGGATTGCTGAGCGTGCTGCGCTTCAACCTCAATCGCCAGGCCGCGGCCTGCCACGCTTTCGAGTTGGCCAAAGTATTTGCTAAAGGACCGCAGCATGGTCCCGCCGAGCGTTTGGTCCTGGCCGGAATAGGATACGGCGATTTTATCGTGCCTGGGGTGGGACAGCCCGCTCTGAGTGCCAGCTTTGCCAGCGCCAAGGGGATCGTGGAGCGGGTACTGGATGCGCTTGGTTATGCTGCCGAGCCGCGCTTCGTGGCCCCTTCGCCCGCCGCGGTGCCTTATCTCCATCCCGGCAAGGCTGCGCTCGTATACTTGCGCGAGCAAAGAATCGGCGTGCTTGGTGAACCGCATCCCGCCTACGCCTTGCGGCTGGATCTGAGCCTGCCCTGCGGGCTGTTCGAGTTGGATATCTCGCGCCTGGCGCAGATGCCGCCAAGGCCGCGGCCAATCCTGCCGCCGCCGCGATATCCCGCGGTTCGGCGCGACTTGGCGCTGGTGCTCGATCGGGAGCGCAATGCCGGCGAAGTGGTCGAAACCCTTCGCACCCTGGACGTTCCATGGCTGGAGAGCGCTGAAGTGTTTGATGTTTATGCCGGCGAGGGCATTCCGGCAGGCAAGAAGAGCCTGGCCCTGGCGCTACGCTACCGAGCCGAGCGCACCTTGACCGACGAGGAGGTCAATAGCGCCCACGAAAGCTTGGTTCGCCAGGCCATACAGCGGCTGAATGCCCAATTGCGCCAGTGATCGTGCCCTTTGGCCGTTGGAGGCTCGCGCACAAGCCTTGTGAAATTGGGCATTAAGCATGTAGGCTGTGGACACGTCCGCTGGGAGCGTCGGGCCGCGGTCTTCTCAAGCCAGCGGCTTGTGCGAGCAGTTAGGTTTTGGGTGCCGGCTGGTTCCCGGGAGGGGCTTTTTTGGACGGTAAGCTCGCCATGAATAGTCCGAGCCGCCGGACGATGGACAAGCGGCGAAAAAAAACCAAAGCGACGGCGCGAGGCGCGGCTTCGCTATCCGCCGACCATCCGCTTAAAATCGGAGAAGCGGCTCGCCTGCTCGAAGTCAAGCCTTACGTCCTGCGCTTCTGGGAGACCGAGTTCCCCCTCCTACGCCCCAATCACACCGCCTCCAAGCATCGCCTGTACACGGTCAAGGACATCGAGGTGCTTGGTCTCATCAAGCGGCTGCTCTACGAAGAGCGCTTCACGATCGATGGCGCGCGCCGCCGCCTGCGCGAGCTGGGCTATGGCAAGCGGTCCGGGGCCGAGAAGCGTCAGGCCGAGACCGGCGAGAGGGGCGCATCCGATCACGCCAGTGTGCCTGGTGGCAGCCGCATTCAGTTGGCCGAAATACGGCGCGAGCTGGAATCGATTTACTCGCTACTGAAGAATTAGCAATCGCCTTAAGTTTTTGCCCTGAGTTTTCAAGCCGGAAAGAGTAAGCGTGGGTGAGAGGGGGCTTGCCCATCCATCTAAGGTGGCTTGCCGGAAATCAGTTATCAGCGGCTGGAACGGCGAACAGTTGCGCTCAAGGATTCGCGATCGGAGGCGCTCAGATTCTCAACAGCGACCGGGGCTTGGGACGTACCGCCGGCGGGGGCTATCGACCGGTCAGGATCGCGGCTGGCGCGCGAGGGCGTGCGATGGATGATCGCCGACCACACCGACGGGCCGATGTCATGTCGCACAATAAAGCCAGCCAGCACTAAGGTCAGCGCGGCCAGCAACAGATAGCCCACACCGCGCCAAGAATTTTTGCGCTTTGCTCGGCGAGTCACTCCTCCTCCTTTAAACTCGAGCCGCGCGCTGATCGGGCTCAAGCCTCCTGTTCCACAACCATCGCGATCCCTTGGCCGCCCCCGATGCACAAAGTCGCGACCCCCAAACGCTCGCCCCGGTCGATCATCGCATATAGCAAAGTGGTCAGGATTCGCGCGCCGCTGGCGCCCACCGGATGGCCCAGAGCGATCGCGCCGCCGTTGACGTTGACCCTCGCCTGATCCAGCTTGAGCTCGCGCAATACCCCCAAAGATTGAGCCGCGAAAGCCTCGTTGAGCTCCCACAACCCGATCTCCTCGCGTCGCAATCCGGCCAGACCAAGCGCCTTTTCTACCGCCGGCACCGGGCCCATCCCCATGTAGGCAGGATCGACCCCCGCCGCGGCCCAGGCCCTAATCCTGGCCAGTGGTCGGACACCCGCCGCAATCGCCGCCTCCCGCGCCATCACCACTACCGCCGCGGCACCATCGTTGATCCCCGAAGCATTAGCAGGGGTCACAGTGCCGTCGGATTTGAAGGCCGGGCGCAGGCTGGCGATTTTCTCGGCGCTGGTTTCGCGCGGATGCTCGTCGATCTTGAACTCGACGCTCTCCTTGCCGCGCGTCACGCGGACGGGAACGATTTGGCTTGCGAAGCGGCCTGCGCGCAGCGCCGCGAAATAACGGCTTTGACTTTGCGCCGCAAACTCGTCCTGCTCACGGCGGCCTATGTGATAACGCTCAGCGATATTTTCCGCGGTCACGCCCATGTGAACCAAGGTGATGGGACATTGCAGGCCATCGGCCATCATGCTGTCGAGCAAGGCACCGTCGCCCAGCCGATAGCCGAAGCGCGCCTTGCGCAGCAGATATGGGGCCAGGCTCATGTTCTCCATGCCGCCAGCCACAATCACCTGGGCTTCGCCCCCTCGAATCGCGCTCGCGGCCAGCGCTACCGCCTTGAGTCCCGAACCGCACGCCTTATTGATCGTATAACTGCCGACATGCTGCGGAATGCCGCCGGCAAGCGCGGCAATACGAGCCGGGTTGAGCCCGACCCCGGCGGACAGGACGTTGCCGAGAATCACTTCCTCGACCGAATCCGGCGAGACTCCAGCCCGCTCGATCGAGTCTCTGATCACGGTTGCCGCCAGATCGGTGGCTGGGGTTGCCGCCAGCATGCCGCCGAAGGTCCCAATCGCGGTTCGCGTCGCACTGACGATTACTGCTTCAGGCATGAGACTTGTCCTTGAAAAACGATTGGCGCAGGACAGCGCCGAGGATCAATCTAGCTCACCACGCGCCCGCTTAGAACCGCCCGTGCCCATTTGCCGGCCAGCGCCAGCGTCGGAATCTCATCCAGGCCGCGCACCCCGTTGTACCAGTCGATTCCGATCCGTTGGGTGGTCCGGCTCAGCCCTGCAAGCCGAAAATACCATCGATGGTGTGGGCCGTAAAAGCGGCGCGCGGCAAACCGCAGCCGCCTGAGCTTGCGTGCGATCGAACCCCGATGCAGCCGGCGGTCGTACTCGGCCAAAGCCTGCAGGTCACCGGTTAGATAAGCGTCGATCGCGGCGGCGGCCAGCTTGCCGTGCTCGAAGGCAAAGGAGATCCCCTCGCCCATCAGCGGGTCGATTCCGGCTGCGTCTCCCGCCAACAGCACCGGGCCCGCGACAAAGCGGTCGGTCGGATCGTACCAACGGATCGGAAAGGCCTTGTAGCGCGCGCGCGCGCCGGGATCGACCTCGAGTTCGGGGAAGGCTGCCGCCAGGGCTGTGAGCAGATCGCGGTTGGTTCGCTGGCCGCCGGCAAACTGGTCATAGATACCGATATTGAGGTGCGGACGGCCCTCGATGATACAGGGGAAGGACCAGGCGTAGCCTGCGATTCCCCGCGTCACGCAAGTAAAGTCGAACCGATAGGCGGCCTCGGCGAACTCGACTGCATCGCTGTCCGCCGGCAAATCCAACATCAGCGCACGGCCGATCGATCCGCGCGCGGCAAAGAGCTGCTCGCGCACACGGCTGCCCGAACCATCCGCGCCCACCATTAGGGATGCGCAAACTTCGCCGCGCTCGGTAACCGCCCGCACCTCGTCGGTGCCAGCATTTACTTCCAGCACACGGCAATCCTCGACGATTTCCAGCCCCGCACCCATCGCGGCCCGCGCCAGCGATGCATCGAACTGGTCTCGCCTGATGACTTTACACAGCACGTCGTCGCCCGGCAGATCGACCCGCCCTGCTTCGCTGACGGCGATTCCGCGGCGAACCACCGCCGCGGGCACGCTCAGCTCCAGGCCCAGTTCGTCCAAAGCCGCCAATGTCTTGGGGATCAAACCGCCAGCGCAGACTTTTGCTCTTGGATGGCGCGCTCGTTCCAGCGCGATGACTTTGCCCGCCAAATCAGGTCGGCGGCGCAATAAATGAAGCGCGGTGGCCAGCCCGGCAGGGCCGGCTCCGGCGATTAAAACCTCGCAGCGCCGCGGTTGCACGCTCCCATCCCACTACGTCCGCACCTTCGAGTAAAGTTTGGAAAACAGGGTTTGCGCACAACGGCGCCACGAGCCACCGCTCGCACACCCGGACGCCCGGGACGCCAGTGGTCCCAATAGCAAACAACAATGGCGGGAAAGTAGCGCGATGGGCTACTTCCCCGCCATTGGGTTCGGTTTGGCGTGCGCTGCTCAGCCGCCGGTCTTGATTACCGTGTAAAGCGATACATCGCCGCGTTGCACCAGTAGCAAGGCCGGCTTGCCCTGGGTCTTGGCTGCCTTGGCCTTCGACATGAAGTCGTCGATGGAACCAACCTTCTGATGGTTGACCTCCAGAATCACGTCACCCTGCTGCAAGCCGGCGTCGGCTCCGGGACTGTCGGGTTTGACTTGGCGGACCACTACCCCTTTATCAACCGTAAGGTTGAACTCCTTTTGGATATCGGGAGTGATTTCGCCAACCTGCAGGCCCCACCCCGGGCCACCCTGTTCCTCGCCCTGAGCGCTGGCCATCTGGGTTTCCTTGAGCTGACCCACCTTGACCTGCATGGTGAGGTGCTTGCCGTTGCGAATAACCTCGACCGGCACCGTCTTGCTGATCGCCGTCTCCGCCACCAGCTCGGGCAGTTCGTGCTGCTCGTGAACCGGATGGTTATTGAAGTTGACGATCACGTCACCCCGCTTAAGACCGGCTTTGGCCGCCGGGCTGTCCTTCTCGACGCTGGCCACCAACGCCCCTTCGGGCTTGGGCAGTCCGAAGGACTGGGCCAGTTCGGGCGTCACTTCCTGGATTTCAACTCCCAGCCAGCCACGGATCACCTTGCCGTGAAGCTTGAGCTGATCCATCACAGCCTTGGCCAAGTCGATCGGAATCGCGAAGCCGATACCGGCGCTGGTCCCGGTACGGCTGTAGATCGCGGTGTTGATTCCAACCACCTTGCCGTTTACGTCGAACAGTGGGCCGCCCGAGTTGCCTGGATTGATGGCGGCGTCGGTCTGGATGAACTCGTCGTAATTACCGCCCAAAGCTCGTCCTTTTGCACTGACGATTCCGGCGGTCACGGTGAGCGAAAACCCAAAAGGATTGCCGATCGCCACCACCCAGTCGCCAACCTCGGTCGCATCCGAGTTGCCCAGCGGTGCGGCCGGCAGCGGCTCCTTGGTGTTGATCTTGATCAACGCCAGATCCGTCTTGGAGTCCTTGCCCACTACTTTGGCGGTAAATTCCCGCTTATCCATCAGGATGACGTGGATTTCGTCAGCATTACCAACCACGTGGTTGTTGGTCAGGATGTAGCCGTCGGGCGACACAATCACGCCCGAGCCCAGGCCGTGTTCCTTGTATTCGTGTGGGGTCTGACCAAAGAAGTGACGGAATTGCTCGAACGGGTTGCCTTCGAACGGATTGAATGGCATCGGCCCCTGGCCACCCCCCTGGCCACCGCCCGGCCCGCCTTGGTCGCCTTGGTCACCCTGATCGCCTTGATCCCCCGGCCCGCCGAAGCCAAAACCTTCGACCTTCTGCACCACGCTGACGTTGACCACGGTCGGCATCACCCGTTTGACCAGCGGCGCGAAGGAGGCAATCACACCCGGCCGTTCTGACGGCTCAGGCTGCCCCGCCGGCGCCGGCGCGCTGGAGGCCAATTGCTGCGGCGCGGTCTGCTGACTGGCCTGAGGCGCAGTTGGGTTGGAACCCCACAACGAAAAGGCGCCCGCATCGTTCAGCGCCACTGCCATGATCAGGGCGCTCGCGCCGATAACGGCCACCATTAACTTGTACATGCGATTTACCTCGCGCTTCTTCGACATCGGACCTTGCTGGCTCGAACCCGCAGCGCCCACGCCGATTGCATTAGTACTGAAGGATTCGACGAAAGCCGACCTGTTCTATTCAAACAGTCCGCGCGCCGCCTTCTAAAACTTCTAATCCAACCGCTTTTTAACCTGATATGCCTTGCGCTATCCCCGTAAAAGACCCAGCCTACGCTACCCATACCCAGCCGGCAATCCGATCTTGACCGTCCCTGCAAACCTGCCGCAATGCCACTTTTTGGCCCGGGTCAGCCCGCAACCAAGCCGGCTCGGCGCAAATTCGGCTCTTGCCCCGGTTTTACCGTGCCAATAGGATTCAACTAATAGCGAAATTACACCGGCAGATCACCAAAGAAGTCATGCACGCGGCAATCGCCTGGCTGCTCATCGGCTTGGCCTCGTGGACGCTGGTCGAGTATGTCATCCACGGCATCCTAAGTCATCAGCTCCAGAGCTTTGTCGCACCCCTGCACGCCGTTCACCATCACGACCAGCACGCCGTCTTCGCCCTGGGAGCGTGGGTACCTGCGGTTGGGGTGATGGCAGCCATGGCGCTGGTGTGGGGTTGGGCGCCACAGACTCTGTTCTATCTCGGCCTGCTGGGAGGCTTTGCCGGTTACGAGATAATCCATTATCGCCTCCATTTCGCCCGTACCCTGACCCCTTGGGAAGTCCGCTTGCGACTCCATCACCGGATTCATCATCTGGTCAGTCCCAGCCGCTGCTTCGGCGTCAGCACGATGCTGTGGGACTGGGCTCTGGGCACCGGGATCGGCGCGGCTGAGCGGCACCGCTATAAAGGCCTGCTCCAGCTCCCGCCTCTAAGCGGTCCCAGCAACCTGGGTCAGTTGCTGGCGGCTGTGCGGCCGCGGTCGCGTTAATCCGATCGCCACGCACTCCGTCGCCCCTTGTCATCGCCGTCAAACGAGCGGCAGTATGGCTGGGGTCAGCCCAATCACAGGAGCCGTCATGCCCTACTCCGATCTCGTGCTCGAACTCGACAACCGGGTCGCCCATATCACGCTCAACCGGCCGCAGGCAGCTAATACCTTAAGCCTGGAGATGTCGCGCGAGCTGCTGGACGCCGCCATTCATTGCGAGGCAGAGGGCGCCCGTGCGGTCGTTATCAGCGGCGCCGGCAGGATGTTCTGTGCCGGCGGCGACCTGCGCAGCTTCGCCACCCGCCAGGGAGTAACCCTGACCACCTATGTAACTGAAACCCTGACCGCTCTCCACGCCGCGCTCTCGCGCCTGACCCGGATGGACGCGCCCGTGATCGCCGCCGTGCATGGCAGCGCGGCCGGCGCCGGCTTCAGCCTGATCTGCGCCTGCGACCTGGTGCTGGCGGCAAGCTCGGCTCGCTTCACCATGGCCTATACCCGCTCCGGCCTGACTCCCGACGGCTCGGCCACCTATTTTCTGCCTCGCCTGGTCGGCTTGCGCCGGGCCTTGGAGCTGACCCTGACCAATCGCGTGCTGAGCGCGCAGGAAGCTTGCCAATGGGGCCTGGTAACGCGCGTGGTCAGCGAAGAGGAGCTGCCCGGCGCCGCCTTGGAGTTGGCTCAGCAACTCGCGCAGGGACCCACAGGCGCCTTCGGAGCCGCCAAGCGCCTGCTTCAGCAAAGTTTTGGCGAGCGGCTGGAATCACAGATGGAAAACGAAGCGCGGGCGATTCTCAAGGCTCTAGCCGGCGCGGAAAGTCGTGAGGGAATCACGGCATTTTTGGAAAAGCGTAGCCCCAACTTCAAGTAAAATGGAAACTTTTGTCCTGGTTCACGGCGCCTATCACGGAGCCTGGTGCTGGGCCGCGGTAATTGGCGCGTTGGAGCGGATGGACCACCGCGCCCTTGCCCTGGACTTGCCCGGCCATGGCGCCAGCCGCTTCAATCGCGCCGAAGTCACCTTGGCGGTCTACGCCGAAGCGCTGGTGCGGTTCGTCGAAGAGGCCGATCTGCGCGAGGTGATCCTGGTTGGCCATTCGATGGGCGGAGTTCCGCTGACGATGGCGGCAGCGCGTCTGGCCTCGCGGCTCAAGCGGCTGGTTTTTGTCGATGCCCTGGTAATGCACGACGGCGAGCGCGCGGCCGACCTGATTCCGCCCCAACGCGCGCGCCTGCTCGAACAGGCTCTGGCGCGGCCCGATCGATGCCTGCCGCTCAGCCCGGAATTTCTCGCCCTCTTCCGCACCAATTTTATTCAGGACGCCGGCGTCGAGCTGCAGGATTTCGTGGTTGCGGCGATGCAGCCGCAACCGCTGGCCGCCTACCTGGAGCCGGTCAGCAACCGCTCCTTCTTCGACCTGCGGCTACCTACCAGCTATGTCGCCTTGAGCCAGGACTTGGCCCAGTTCCCCCGCCAATGGCATCCGTTCTATTCCAGCCGGCTCGACCATCCCACCGTGCTCACCGTCCAAAGCGGCCATGAGGTGATGTTCACCAAGCCGGTGGAGCTGGCCCAGGCGCTGGTCGCGCTGGCGCAGGGCCGCTGAGAGTCCCGTCGCTGATCCCTAGCGGATTACCACGTTGCGTCGGCCGTCGTCCTGCACGCATTTGCCCAGGCTGAGCGCGCGGTATTGCGGGTCGTTGTCCTCATAGAGCTTCATTACCAGGGCGCTCATGCCAACCTGACAGGTGTCCTGGTCGACGAAATCATAGGCCTTGCCGTCGTAGCCCCGGATGACAATCCCGGTCCATTTCTTTTTAGGCGTATCCTTCAGAATCCGCCGCTCGCCGGTGCTGCGATCTAGGCTGCCCAGCGGCGGGATCAACATCATCCAACCCTTGGTGCGCGGTACGTAATCGCTCTGCGCCGCCAGGATTGGTCGGGTTCCCGCGATCAGCAGCAGGCTGCTCACTGCGATACTCAGCCACAGTTGCAATTCCACCGCCCTCCTTCCAGTCTCGGCCTGCAAGCTCTTAGCGTGCCGGTTCGGTCAAGGCAAGCCATGATGGCCGATTTGGCTGCGCCGTGCGGCTTGCCCCAGGCCGCGCAACCGCTATAACAAAGGCGGTTCCCACGGAGGTGCCTGCCATGGCGATGGATGAGATTTCTCGCAAGCGCCGCAAATTTCGCGACATCCTGGCCCGTCCCGGGCTGACCGTGATGCCCGGTGGGTTCAGTCCGCTCTACGCCAGGATGGCGCAGGAGATCGGCTTTGAATGCTTCTTTCTGGCTGGCTCCCAACTTAGCGCTTTTCTCTATGGCGTGCCGGATAACGGAATCGTGGGATTGCGCGACCTGGTCGACCATGCCCGCCATATGGCGGCACGCTGCGAAATTCCCGTCCTGGTCGATGCCGATACCGGTTTCGGCAATGCCGTCAACGTCCATTTCTCGGTCCAGGAAATTATCCGCAGCGGCGTGGCGGCCATGCAGATAGAAGATCAGGAGGCGCCCAAGAAATCCGCGACCTCGGCGGGCCGGCGCTGTATCCCAATGGAGGAAGCGATCGGCAAATATCAGGCCGCGGTGGCGGTTCGCAATGAAATCGATCCCGACTTCGTCATCTGCGCGCGCTGCGACACGCTGGGAGCGGAAGGCGGCAGTTTCGAGGAAACCTTGCGCCGCTGTATCGCCTACGTCACCGAGGGTGGCGTCGATTTCGTCTGGCTCAATTCGGTTCAGACCCGCGATCAGTTGCGCCGGGCCTGCGCCGAAATCCCCGCGCCAGTCCTCGCTATTTGGGGCGGCGAGGAAGATCCCCCCTCCAACGAAGAATACGCGCAGCTTGGCCTGCGCATCGCGCTCTATCCGGTCTGCGCCGCCACCGCCGGCCTGCAGGGTTCCTGGGAGCTATTGAACGATCTCAACGCGCGCGGCTCGGTCGCGCTGCGCGATTTCGATCGGCGCGCGGCCGCCAACCCCTGGGGCCGGCCCAATCAGCGCAAGCTGGTAGGCGGCGATCGGATCCGGGAAATCGAGGAGCGTTTCCTGCCCACCACCGCTCGGCGCGATTACGACCGCACCTGGGGGCACAAGACCACCTACGTCGATCAGCCCCAGGGCTCCCCCAAGCCGCCACGCTGAGGCTCGCTATCGGCTTTCGCCATCGCGGACGGTCAAGTGGGGCTCTCCGCGCCAGCGGCGCACGGCGAATGGCCAAGACTGTTGGGCCTGTGCGCGAGCTTAGCCCTCGCTCGCTTAGGAAAAACGAAAAGCCGGGGCCCCACCCATCAGGTCATTGACCCCGCCATCGACCAGCAATTCGGCGCCTTGCACATATGAGGCGTCGTCGGAGGCCATGAACAGCACCGCGCGCGCGATCTCTTCGGGTTGCCCGGCGCGGCGCATCGAGACCCCCGCCGCCACCCAGCGCTCCAGCGCGGTCAGCGCCGGTTGTCCGCCGCGCTCCCACAGCGGCGTCATCACTACCCCGGGCGTGACCACATTGACCCGGATGCGACGCGGCGCCAACTCGCCCGCCATCGTGCGCGCCAGCGATCGCACCGCCGCCTTGCTAGCCGCGTAAGCGGCAAAGCCGGGCCGGCCGAGGTTGGCCAGTACCGAACCGATAAGGACGATAGCCCCGCCCTCGCGCATCAAAGGCAGCGCTTCCTGGACCAGGAAAAAGATGCTCTGGACATTGGTCGCCATGACTTTGGCGAACATCTCGGGCGTGGTTTGCTCCACCGAAGCCTGCGCCACCATGGCGGCATTGGCAATCACGATATCCAGGTTGCCCAATCGCCCGGCGATCGCTTCGAACATGGTGCGCCGCTGGTCGGACTGATTGAGATCGGCACGCAGGGCTATCGCATTGGCGCCCAACTCGTCGCCTGCCGCCGTGAGCGTGCGTGGGTCCCGCCCACAAATCGCCACCCGCGCGCCTTCGGCTACGAACAGGCGCGCGATCGCGAGCCCGATACCGCTATTGCCACCCGTCACCAGAGCAGTCTTGCCGTCCAGTTTAGCCATCTCGCCAGTCTCTCCTTGAAAGCTCGCAGCGCTAGGGTTGGTCGTAGGGAAAATCCATCAGATGAAGGCGGATCTGTTCGGCATTGGGACGCGAATCGCGACGGCTCAATGCATTGAGCGCCATCGCGATAAAGGGGACGTAGACGAAGATCCCGGCCCAAGCGATAGTAGCGGCGCCGATCCGAAATAGCATCACCAGGGCAAAGCACACTATGCCGGCGTACAGGCCCGGCCCCAACAGCCAGCGTCCTCTCAGTCCCGGCCACACTCCCAGCGGCTTGTTCTTTACGCCGGGCCGTCGCGAGCACCAGGCGTCGAGGCGCTGGAAAAGCGCCACGGCGATGGCGGCCACGAAAAACCATCCGAGATAATTACTAATTGGCACGCCGAAGTGCGGTCCGGCTGGGTCATACCAGAACAGATGCCCCAGGAACCAGCGCCGGCCCAACACGCTGAGCGGATCGACGATCGTATCGACCATGGTGGTGAGCAGCGCCGCCATCAACCATACCCGCGGCGAGCTTCGCAGCGCGCGGCTGTCCATCAGGCGCGGCTCGCCGTGGCGCCACAGGATTGGCACGCTCACCAGCAAGGCCACGCTGTAGGCCGCGAAGGACAGGAAGGTGAATGACAGCGAGTCCATGAAGGGCACGCCGGCCACCCACAACTCTCGACCTCGCGTGGCCGGATCGTAATGGTAAAGACCAAAGGGAAAGCCATTGTGCACCGAACTCCATTCGCAAGCCAGCGCCACGCCATAGGTCAGCACGGTAAAGAGCACGGTGGTGAGCAGTCCGAAGTTGACTATCGAAATGAACAGATAAGCGGCCAGAAAGACGAAGACATAGGGACGCAGCACCATCGTGCCAAGCAACAAGTGGAGCATGGATCAGCGCGGCGCCGCGCCGCTTTCCCGATAGTATTGGATTGCCGCCCGCAAGGCGTCATCGAGCACGCCGGGTTGGTAACCCAGCTCGCGTATAGCCTTGGCCGAATCGAAGAACATTCGCTTGTGCGCCATCCGCACCTCGGTCAGGCTGGCCCGCGGCGGGCGGCCGGTGAGACGCGCGACGAGATCGGCACCAACCGCATAGCCGAAAACCGCTGGATAGGGTAAGCGCACGCGTGGAGCGGGCACGCCGGAGAGCCGCTCTAGGCGGGCGAAGAGTTGCTGGAGGGTGAGGTTTTCGCCGCCCAGGATGTACTTGTGACCGATCGCGCCGTGCTGCGCGGCGAGCAGATGACCGAGTGCGCAGGCCTCGACGTTGACCAGGTTAAGCCCGGTGTCCAGGTAGGCCGGCATCCGGCGCCCCAGAAAATCCGCGATGATGCGGCCGGTGGGGGTGGGCTTGTAGTCCAGCGCGCCCACCGGCGTGGAAGGATTGACCACCACCACCGGCATCCCCTCGCGCGCGGCGGCCAACGCCAGTTGCTCGGCCATGAACTTGGATCGCTTGTAAGGGCCGATCATGTCCGCCAGCGCAACCGGACTGGTCTCGTTTCCGATCCCGCCCGCGGGCACTCCCAGCGCGCCCACCGTGCTGGTATGGACCAGCCGACCGACCCCGTGGCGGCGCGCCGCCGCGATCAGATTGCGGGTGCCTTCCACGTTGGTGGCATACATCGGCGCCGGATCGGGCACCCACAGACGATAATCGGCTGCCACGTGATAGACCTCGGCGCAGTCCTTGACCGCCTCGTCCAGTTGCGCCGACTGGCGCAAATCGCCGCTTATCAGTTCGTATTCCACTCCCGCCAAGGCGCGCAGGTCGGCGCCCGGCCGCGCCAGCACCCGCACCCGGTCGCCGCGCGCGCGCAAGGCGCGGACCACGTGGCTACCGACGAAACCATTGCCTCCGGTCACCAGCGCACTAATCGCCATCGGCCTCAGGCAAACTCGGGGATGCGCGAGACGTGGCCCACACGCTGGCGCACCGCGGCAGCCGCCGCGCGGCCCGCGATGACCGCGCTTTCAATAGTCGCGGGCAGGCCGGTCTGGATCCAATCCCCAGCCAGAAAAAGATTATCGATCGGTGTGTTAACCGGCGGGCGCAGGCGTTGGCTTTCGCAGGTGGGCGCGATGGTGGCCTGCTTTTCCTTGAGCACCAGAGCCTTGATGAACTTGGCTTCGCGCGCCGCCGGCAGCATCCGATAGAGGTCCTTCATCACCAAATCGAGCAGCTCTTCGTTGCTGCGCTCGACCAGCGCGCGCGCGCCGCTGAGGACAAAGCTCAGATAACCACCGTTGTTTTCCCGATCCTTGCGCGCGAAAATCACCGACTTGTTGAACAGCCACTGGGTGGGCGTGCCGATAAAGCCGACAAAGGCGGCTTGAGTAACCGGTCGGTCCATCCAGACATGGACGCAAATGATCGGCGATGGGCTCAGTCCAGACAGGCGAGAGAAATAATCCTCGGCGCGCAGCGCCGGCGGCAGCATCGCCAGCAGCGCCCCGGGGGTTACGCTGGCGATGAAATTGGCGGCTTCCAGCGAGCGGCCGTCGCGCAGCCGCACCCGCCCCACCGCGCGCTCGCCGTCCAGTTCCAGTCGCTCCACCCCGGCACTGGGCGCCACCACGCCGCCGTGCTCTTCGATAAACTGGCGGGCGTTCTCGCAATAGAGCTGGCTCAGCCCGACTTTGGAATAGACAAAGGCCGAATCATTGCGGCTGCCGAAGAAGGCCCGTCGCCAGACTTCCACCAGCAGCGCGGCGCTGGCTTGCGCCGGCTCATCGTTGAGAGTTGCGATCGCCAGCGGATACCAGAAGCGCTCGCGGCTGGCATTGGATTGCTTCCATTTGGCCAGCAATTCGGCCACCGTGGTCTGCCCCAGCGGCGCGAATCGATGCGCCATCAGCAGCCGCAGCCCGGCACCCAAGACTCCCAGCCGTTCGCGCGGCGAAAGCAGCCGATAGCGCAGCAGCGCGCTCGCCATGTGCATCGGACCGGGTAGCAGGCCGGCGCGCAGCCGGCCGCGCGCGCCCTCCAGCGTGATCATCTCGATATCCAGACGCGGGCGAAAGACGAGCTGCTTGTAGCTGCCGATTTTCTTGAGGAAGTCCAGAGTCTCGGTATAGCAGCCCATGAGCACATGTTGGCCATTGTCGACCGTCTCGCCGCTCTCGTCGTCGGCAAAGGAGTAGGCGCGCCCGCCCAGCGCGGGCCGCCGTTCCAGCACCGCGACCCGAAAACCCTGCTCGGCCAGCGCCACACCCGCGCTCAGACCGGCAAAGCCCGCGCCGATCACGACCACGTCGCGGGGGTCCGACATTACCGTGCGATCAGACTCGGCCACGCAAAAACCTCCCCTGCGCCCAAGCCTGCCCCACCAGCATCATGCGATAGGGCGCCGGCAAGCTTAGCTTGCCCTCCATCACGCGATAGCCGCTGTTGACGATCCGGCGCAGCAAGGCGCCGTAGATAAGCCGCATCGCTTCGGCGCTCAGCAGCGAGGCGCGGTCCTCGGCGGGCAGCGCCTGTGCAGCCAGGGTGTAGAACTGGCCGGCGCGCGCAGCCTGAAACTCCATCAGACGCACGAAGCGGTCGGTGTAATGTCCCGCCAGCACTTCTTCCTCGCTCACCGCGAAGCGCGCGAGATCTTCCAGCGGCAGATAGATCCGCCCGCGTTGGGCATCCTCGCGCACGTCGCGAATAATATTGGTCAGTTGAAAGGCCAGCCCCAGGTTCTCGGCATAAATTTGGGTGCGAGGATTGCGATAGCCGAAAATCTCGATGCATGCCAGCCCCACCGCCGAAGCCACCCGATAGCAGTACTCTCGCAGCTCGGCAAAGTTGTCATAGCGCCGGCGCGAGAGGTCCATTTCCACACCCTCGATAATCTCCTCGAAGTAGCGCCGTGGGATCGGGAAGCGGCGCACGCTGGCCGCCAGCGCGCGCGACACCGGGCGAGTGGCCGACCCCAAGTAGGCCAAGTCCAGCTCGTGCCGCCAATTGGCCAGCAGCGCGCCTGCGTCGGCGGCCGGATGGTCGTCGGCGATGTCGTCGAGAAAGCGGCAAAAGGCGTAGGTGGCGTACAGCGCCTGGCGCCGGCGCCGTTCCAGCAGCATAAAGGCGTAATAGAAATTGGAGGAGGCCGCGCGAGTTATCTGCGCGCAGCGAGCGAAATCGTCGGCCAACCACGCCGCCCTCACCTCCTGCGACCTGGTCATGCCTGGAGCCGGCCGCGCAGCGCGTTCCAACCCACCCGCAAATAGTCGATGCGTGCCAGGGCCGGGCGATGCTTGAAGACGTCGTAGTCAACCGCCTCGATCGCGCGCAAAATCGCCATCCCGCCGCCGGCGAACATCAACACGTCGCGGCGCAAGCGACCATCCAGCAGGCGAGCCAACGCGCCACCGGCGCCCAACAGATCGCGCGCCACGCCGATCTCGTGACGCATCAGGTTGATAAAGGCCTCATTCACGATCCCCGCGCGCAACTGCTCGGGCGCATAGCCGAAGCGCGCCAGATCCTGGCGCGGCAGATAGATTCGTCCCTTGCCTAGATCGATCGCGATATCCTGCCAGAAATTGGCCAATTGCAGCCCGCTACAGACCTGATCGGCGAGCGCTTGGCGACCGCTGTCGCGATAACCGAACAAATAGAGCACCAGACGCCCGACCGGATTGGCCGAATAGCGGCAATATTGCATCAAATCTTCCAGCGTCTCGAAACCCTGGAAGTTGACGTCGGAGCGGAACGCCGTCAGCAGATCCAAAAACGGCTGGGGCGGGATATCGAAACGGCGCACGGTGTCGGCCAGGGCGATGAAAACGGGATGACGCGCTAAGCCGCGGTAGGCATCTTCCAACTCGCGCTGCCACTGGTCGAGTTTGGCCAGATCATGCTCTTCGTCGGCGAAATCGTCAGCCACCCGGGCGTAGGCATAAATCGCGTGCATGTGCGGGCGCATTCTGCGCGGCATCAACCAGGAGGCAATCGTGAAGTTTTCGTAATGGGAACGGGCCAGCCGCCTGCACCAGGCGTAAGCCTCGGCCAACGCCGGCGCGTCGGGTCTTGTCCCTTCCAGGGCCGGGCTCAGCGCCATCCTCAAGCCGCCATCAGCTCGCGCGCCGCGGCGCGGGCCCAACTATCGGCTTGCAGTACATCCTCGAGGGTTCGCGCCGGCTGCGAGCTATGGCGTTCCAAAATAGTGGCGAGATGTTGCCAGATCCGAGAGAAGCGCAGCCGCCCGGCAAGAAAACCCGCCACCAGCTCCTCGTTGGCGCCATTGAGGCAGGCCGGTGTGGTGCCACCGCTGGCCAATGCCTGATAGGCCAGTCGCAGGCAGGGAAAACGCTCCAGGTCAGGCAGCTCGAAGGTCAGCGGTCCGGCCTCGGTCAGGGAGAGCGGGCGCAGATGGGTAAGCGGCAGCCGCTGGGGATAAGCCAGCGCGAAGGCGGCCGGGATGGCCATATCGGCAACCGCCAGTTCGGCCAGCAGCGAGCCGTCAATCAGCTCCACCAGCGAATGAACCACGCCCTGGGGATGGACCAGCACGTCGATCCGCTCGGCGTCCAGTCCGAACAGCCAGTGGGCTTCGATCACTTCCAGTCCCTTGTTCATCAGGGTCGCGGAATCGATCGTGATCTTGTGGCCCATGTTCCAGATCGGATGGTTGAGGGCTTGGGCTACGGTAACCTCTTCCATACGCTCTCGCGTCCAGGTGCGGAAAGGACCGCCCGAGGCAGTCAGGATGATCCGCTTGACGCTCTCTGGTGCGCGCCCCTCCAGGCATTGGAAGAGCGCATTATGCTCGCTGTCGACGGGGAGCAGGCGCACGCCGGCGGCGCGTGCGGCGCGGGTTACGATTTCCCCCGCCATCACCAGTACTTCCTTGTTGGCGAAGGCGATATCCTTACCGTTTTCGATCGCGCGCAGGGTCGGTCTTAACCCCAACGCCCCCACCAGCGCCGAAACCACCAGCTCGGCGGCCGGATGGGTAGCCACTTCGACCGCGCCCTCCAAGCCGGCCAGAACCAGCGGGCGCTGCCCCGTCAGCGTGGCGCGCAACTCGCGCGCCGCCGCCTCATCGGCGACCGCGACGACTTCCGGCTTGAAGCGGCTGATCTGGGCCGCCAGCAGTTCCAGATTGCGGCCGGCAGCCAGGGCCGCGACCCGAAAGCGCTCAGGGAAACGGGCCACCACGTCCAGCGTGGTTACACCCACCGAGCCGGTCGAACCCAAAATAGCGATGGTGCGCATGAAAGTGGTTACCTGCCTGCCGATTGCAGCCAGCGCCGATAGCGCCCCAGCGCAATCAGCGGAAAATACAGCGCATACATGTGGTAGCGAAGATAGAAGTGGTTGGGGAAACCGGTGCCGGTGAATTCCGTTTCATCCCAGCCCCCCTCCCCGTTCTGCCGCTCCGTCAACCAATGCACGCCGCGCTCCAGCGCTTCCCCGGGGTTGGCGTCGCCAGCCAGCAGGCCCATTACGGCCCACGCGGTTTGGCTGGCAGTGCTGGTACCCTTGCCGCGCCAGCCCGGGTCGCGATCGGACAGGCAGCTTTCGCCCCAGCCGCCGTCGGAATTTTGCTTGGCTTTGAGCCACGCCGCGCCTCGGCGCATCATCGGATCCTCGGGCGCGATTCCGATCGCGCGCAACCCGCACAGCGCGGAGAAAGTGCCATAAACGTAGTTAACGCCCCAGCGGCCCCACCACGAGCCGTCGGGCGACTGATGGCGGCGCAGCCAGGCAATCGCACGCTGAGCCACCGGATGGTCGGCGCGGTAGCCGGCCGCGGCCATCATCTCCAGAACCCGGCCGGTGAGGTCGGGACAAGTGGGATCGGTGGCCACCTCCAGCTCCGAATAGGGCAGGCTGTTGAGCCAGCTCGCATCGTTGTCGGCGTCAAAAGCCGAAAAGCCGCCATCACGCGATTGCATCCCGACTACCCAGTTGCAGCCCGCCGCGACCGCGCGCTGTTTGGCCTCCAACTGCTCCATCGCGGTCTCCGCCAACACCCCTACAATCACCGCGGAGTCATCCACGTCGGGATAATTGTCGTTGTAGAACTCGAACGCCCATCCTCCCGGCTCCAGTTTGGGCCGCTTGATCGACCAGTCACCCGGTTTGAAGATTTGATGGTCGATCAGCCACTGGCCGGCACTGCGCAGGGCCGGATGGTTGCGCGGCGCGTCCGAATCCAACAGCGCGCGCGCCGCCCAAGCGGTATCCCAGTTGGGCGATACGCACGGCGTGCACATGGTCCGGTCCTCGCCCAAGTCCCACAGCAGCTCGCGGGTGGCCGAAATCGCCTTGGCCAGCACCGGATGGTCGGTGCGGTAGCCCAGTCCCTTGAGCGCCATCGCGCTGAGCAGATAGCAGGGCTCGATTCCGCCCCACGAACCATTGGCTTCCTGATGCTCCAGCAGCCATTTTTCCGCCGCCGCCAGCGCCCGTTGGCGCATCCCTTTGAGCGGATGGCGATCGTACAGCCGTAACAGCCGATCGAGTTGATTGAAGGCGGTCCGCAGCGACAATAGACGGTGCCCCGGCGGCAGGCCGAACTTGGTGAAATGGGGCGGTTCGATATATAGCTCGAGTACGCCCGCCTCGTAGCTGACTTTGACCACCGGTTTGGTGGCTTGCAGCACCATCAGGCCGAACAGGGTTCCGCGCGCCCACGAGGATAGCTCATAGACATTGACCGGCCAGCTCGGGCGCAGCAGGGCAGTTTCCACTGGCACCGCTACGGTCGCGCTCCACTCCAACTGACCCATGCAAGCCAGATAGAAGCGCGCCAGCATCCCAGCCTTGGGGATTCCGCCCCGGGTCAGGACCCAGCGGCGAGCGGCGGTGATTTTATCGTCGCCGGCGCGCATCCCCGCCAGCTTCAACGCGAAGTAGCTTTCGACAGTGGTAGAGAAGTATCCTTCGCCGCCCGGAAACAGGTTCCAGCTCCCATCGGGCTGCTGCACCTCCAGCAGATACTTGCTCAGCCTGGCTTGGAGCTCGGGCTCGACGCAGCCCATGAAATGCATGAAAATGATGTATTCGGCGTTCATTTCCGCGTTGGCTTCCAACGCGGCCTGCCAATAACCTTCAGGGTGTTGCAAGTCGAGCAGCCGTCTTTGGGCTCGCTCGATCACGCGATTCAAGTGGTCGTGGGCGCCCCGCTCCCCAACTACTGCCGTTTGCTCCCGCTCCTGCGCCGTGTCATCCATACCGTTTTACGCAAACTCCTTCTCTCAAGCGCCGTCCAAACTCTCTCGCCGACCGAATTCAAGCCCGGTGACGGTCAGGGGAGGATGGCACATTTTAGAACCTCACCCGCTTCCAAGTCCTCGAAGACCTGGACCAGCTCGCTCAGGCGCCGGCGCCGGGTGATAATCCGCGCGGCGCCCAGCTTGCCTTCCACCAATAGCTCACGCGCCCTCCGCACGTCGGCCGGGCGATAGTGAAAGGGGGCGAGCAGGGTGAGATTGTCGTAATGCATGCGGCGGGTGTCCAGCCGCACCAACGCGTCAGCGGGACAGCCGCCGAAGAAAACCACCCGCCCGCCCCGGCGAACCCAGCCAATCGCCGCTTCCCAGCCCTGAGGTTGCCCGGTGGCCTCGATTATCAGGTCTGGGCCGTAGCCCCCATTGAGCGCGGCCAGCGCCGCCCCAACGTCGCCGGTGCGCGCATCGAGCACCAGGTCGGCGCCAAATTCGCGCGCCCAGCGCAGGCGGGCATCGCCCCGTCCAATCACTACCACCTGGGTTACTCCCAGGTATTTCAGCATCAGCGCATGGAGCAGGCCGAACGGACCGGCGCCCACCACCGCACAGACTTCGCTGGTACGGGGCTGAGCCAGGGCCTGGGCGTGAACCACGCAGGACAGCGGCTCCAGCAGCGCGGCTTCTTCGAAGGGCAGCGATGCGGGCTTGATGAAGGCATTGTGCAGCACCACCGGCGCGGGCAGTAGCACGAAGTCGGCATAGGCACCCATCACCATCACCGCCATGGCCTGCGGGCAGAGGTTGGCCTGATCGCGCCGGCAGAAAAAGCAGTCGCCACAGGGGGCGCTGGGCGCCGCCATCAGCTCGTCTCCGGGCTTGAAACGATCGACGCCCGGCCCCACCGCAGCCACCACCCCGGCGAACTCATGCCCCAGCGGCGAGGGAAACCTGAACAGCGGATGGCCGCGGCAGTAGAATTTAAGATCGGTCCCGCAACTGAGCGCACAGCGCACGGCGAGCAGCACTTCGCCGGGGGCGGGCTGGGGCGCGGGTTGCGTGCGCAGGGTCAGTTGGCGCGGCGCAGTCAGCAGCGCCTGCCGGCCGGAGTTCACAGCGAACGCTCCACCACGAACACCGCCAATTCGCGCAAAGGCTGGGCGCGTTGATCGAACGCCTCCAGAGCGCGCAGCGCTTGGCGCAGCAACTTGCGCGCAAACGTCTTGGACTTGGCCACGCCCAAAAGCGAGGGATAGGTGACCTTGTGATGGGCGCCGTCCTTGTGGGTGCGTTTACCCATCTGCTCGGTGGAGGCTTCCACGTCCAGGATGTCGTCGATCACCTGGAAGGCCAGTCCCAGAGCTCGGCCGTAATCGCTGAGCGCCGCCAGTTGGGCCGGGCTGGCGCCACCCAGCCGAGCCCCGCCGCGCACCGCGGCCAGAAAAAGCGCCCCGGTCTTTCGCGCGTGCAGATATTCAAGCTGTTCCAGCGTGATTGCCTGCCCCTCGCACAGGATGTCCAGCGCCTGCCCGGCTACCATCCCGCCCGCGCCCGCGGCGTTCGCCACCTCGGCGATTACCTCGATCAGCACGGCCGGCGGGGCGGGTGCGCGCGCCAGGACCACAAAAGCGTCGGTCAGCAGTCCATCGCCCGCCAAGGTGGCGAGCGCCTCGCCGAAGATCTTGTGGTTGGTCGGTTTGCCGCGACGCAAATCGTCGTCATCCATGCAGGGCAAGTCGTCATGGATAAGCGAGTAGGTGTGGATCATCTCGAGCGCGCAGGCCAAGGCCATCGCCTGCGCGCGGCCGCCGCCGGCGGCTTCGCAGGCCGCCAGAGCCAGAATCGGACGCAGCCGTTTGCCACCCGCCAACAGGCTGTAGCGCATCGCCTCCATCAGTCGGCCATCAGGTCCCTCGCCGGGCGCCATCAAACGCGCCAGCTCGCTCTCGATCAGGCGGGCGCGCGCGCGCAAATAAGTTTCGATTTTAAAAGCATTGGCGCGCGCCGGCGCGCTCGCGCTTGACGCTTCGCCGTCGCCCTGGGCCGAAGTCGAAGTTCGCATCGGTGGCATAAGACCCGCAGCAAAGGTTCGGAAGACGGCCGCGCCGCTTCCGAAAGTGGCACTTCAGGCTACATAATGGCGGACCATTTTCCACGAATCCTTGAGATTTTGCCCGAACTCCAGCGCCACGGTGCCCTCGAATCCCGAGTGCAACCGGCAGTCCTTGCAGCGCGGATCCTGCTTGGTGCGGTAGTATTCCCAGTCGGTGGCACCCAGCAGCTCCTTGAAAGTCGCGTAATGGCCGTTGGTGATGAGATAGCAGGGCCCCTTCCAGCCGCGCGGATTGCGCGTCACCGTGGTCCACGGGCTGCACAGCAAGTCGCGCTCGCCCGCCAGATATTCCAGATAGATCGGGGTGTTGATGATCTTGTAATCCTCGGCCAGCTTCTTGACTCGGCGAAACTTCACCGGGGTCTCGTCGCCGGTCAGATAGATGTCGTTGGTCAAGACCTGGTAGTGGTAGCCCGGGGTCAGCAGCATCCCGTCCACCTTGAGCGAGGCCAGCAGCTTGACCAACGCCTCGATCTCGTCCGCGCTGGTTTCGCGGAAGATGGTGCTGTTGGTCTGAACCCGATAGCCCTTCTCCTTGAGCATCTTGATCATTCGCACGCAGGTGTCGAATACCCCTGCGCGGTCGACGACTCGATCGTGGGTTTCCTTAAGTCCGTCCAGATGGATGTTGAAGCTCAGATAGGGGTCGGGTCCGACCTGCTTGACGAAGCGCTCCAGCAAGATGGCGTTGGTGCAGATCTGAACGTGACGGTGCTGTTCGATCAAACCGCGGGTCAAGGCGACAATATGCTTGTACATCAGCGGCTCGCCGCCGCAGATCGAAACGATCGGCGCGTTGGCCTCCTGGGCCGAAGCCAAGGCCTCCTCCAGCGGCATCTGGTCGCGGATCGTGTCCTTGTACTCGACGATCCGGCCGCAGCCGATACAGGCCAGATTGCAGGCGTGCAATGGCTCCAGCATCAGAACCAGGGGGAAATAGGGGTTGTCGGCGCGCTTCATCCGGCGCACATAACGCCCCAAGTCCATCATCAACTTGAGCGGCATTCGCATGATTGATCTAAGTTCTCCCTGGCCCTGCCTATACGATCGCGTTCGAGCCCGCCGGCGGTTCCAACAGCAATTCGCACAACATCCGCACCGCACCCTCCAAGTCGAAATCTTTACCGGTCCCAAAGAGCAGGTTGACCAGCAAGCCGTTAAGCGCCGAGACTAGAAAATTGGCCAAGACCTCGGGCGGATAGATACGCCGCAACAGCCCTTTTTCCTGTCCGCAACGAATTCGATCGGTGAGCAGCCCCTGATAGACCTGATACAGGCCGCGGATCTGCTCGGTGAAGGCCTCGGGGACCTCCTCCGCCATCAGGCGGCGCAGAAAGAAGCTCACCGAACTGGCATTATCGCGCACAAACAGCACGTAATCTTCGATGAGGCGCTTTATCTGCTCACGTTCGTCAAGCTGCTCCGATTCGTCCGCAAAATCAATATAGTACGGTTCCAACAGGCGGCTCAGCACCGCCATGAACAGCTCTTCCTTGGTCTTGAAATGCCAGAAAATCAGGGCTTTACTGACGCGCGCCTCGCGCGCAATTTCAGACATCGAAGTCTCGTGAAAGCCACGGCTTGCGAACAATTGCATGGCCGCCTTCAAGATTTCGTCACGCGAATCCTGAGCTTGCGTGCGTGCTGCCTCGGTCATCGTCGCCTTGGTCAGGAGCCGTTGTCTTCCGGAGCAACCGCCCCTTGCCGAGTTGCTCGCTCTCCGCTAGCCAGGGCAACCCTAGAGACGCTCGCGCTCAAGCGCTGCCTAACCCCTCGGTCAATGGCACTTTTATCCGGCGCTCGTGGCAAGTCAAGAGGGCGCCTCAAGCGGCGCCGTGAGCGCCCCGGTTCGCGCCTGATAACCATGGTACGCCGCGTCGGGCATCGATAACAACTAATCTACCGACCCACAGGCTGCATCCTGCCGGTAGTCGCGGCGGCCTGGGTCGCGCGCAGCCAGGCGAGGACGGCCCGAACCTCGCGGTAATTCTCCTGGGCCAGGACGCCTCGATGGCCCTGCTCCAAGGCGGCCAGGAAATCGGCTGCGGCGGCGCCAAACCAGCTTGCGTGGTAGGAATCATCGGGGGCGTCGGCAACCGCAAAGAATTCTGTCGCTCCCCGGCGCGGGCGAAGTTCCAGGCCCTCCTCGCCAATCGATAGCCAACCGCGGTCGCCGTAGATAATCGCGCGAGTGTGACGAATCGGCGCATGCCAGGAGAGATGCACGTACGCGCTCGCCTGGTTGGCGAATTCCACCATCAGATCCGCGCCGTCGTCCAGCCCGTGCAGGCGGTCGATGCGAGCGCTCACCTGGGCGGGCGGGGCACCGATCAACCAGGGCATCAGATAGGCTAGATGCCAGCCGTGATCGATCAAAATACCGCCGCCCTCGCTCGAATCCAGGCGCCAGGGCGCGCCGCCTGCGGGCGCGGTTCGCAAGCGCAGCATCGCGCAGTGGCGGATTGGGCCCAAGCGGCCGGCCTTGATCAGTTCGAAGGCCTGGCGGTAAGCAGGCGCATATTTCCAGTTGTGGACGCACAGCAGCAGCCGTTGCGCGCCATTGGCCAAGTCGAACAGGCGCTCTTCGTCCTGCTGTGGCAGGCATAAGGGCTTTTCCACCAGCACATGCGCGCCGGCCATCAAGGCTTGGGTAATCGCGCCGACATGGGCGGCAGGGGGGCTGGCGAGGTCGACAAAATCCAACGCTTCGCCCGCCAGCATCAACTCCAGGTCTTCATAGACCCGGATCTTGCCGTCAAATGCGCGCAGGGCGGCTTGGCGGCGCGCAGCCTGCGGCTCGTGCAGCGCCACAATCTCGACCTCGGCCAAGCTGCGCCATCCAGGCAGATGGCCCAACTCGGCGACTTGGCCGAAGCCCGAAATCGCACCCCGCCGCTTCATGCCAGATAGCGACGCGCCAGCAACTCCAAAGCCTCGGCCGAAACCATCGGGGGCTGGCGCACGAAGACCAGCCGATGGGCTCCGGCGGCGGCGTAAAGCTCGATCGTGCGCCGCGGCGTCGGCGCCTCTTGGGGTGCGAACACGCTCACCTCCACCGTGCTGATATCTCGTCCGGCCTCCGTGCACATCCGTCTCAGTTGTGCCATCTGACCGCTGAGGCGGCGCGGGCCGATTCCGGCCGGGGCCCAGCCCTCGGCCACGGCCACAGTGTTCCTGAGCGCACGCTGAGAAGCCAGCCTGCCCACGGCGCCGGCCCCGATCAGGATCGGCGGCTGAGGAGTCAAAGGCGAGTGCGGCGCGTCGGGTTGTGCAGCAAAGCTGACCCAATGGCCACGAAAGCCTGCCTGTGGCCTGTTCCACAATTGCTTAATCACCCGCACGTACTCAATTACTTGCGCCCAACGCCGCCCCGCGCTCAAGGCTCGCCCGCGGCAGGGATTGGCGCTTTGCCCGGCGCCGACGCCGAACACAAAGCGGCCTCCACTATATAGCGCCAAGGTGCGCGCCCGGTTGGCCAGATGGAAGGGATCGTCCCACGGCAACGGATAAACCCCGGTTCCAAGCTTGAGCCGACGGGTTACCGTCGTTGCCACTTGCAGCACGCTGAAGGAATCCAGCAGGTCGGCATAGAGCTGGCGGCTGTGGCCGTATTCGGCGATGGCGAAAGCGTGGAAGGTCGGCACAAAGAGCGTTTCAAAACCCAGTTCCTCGCAGCGAGGCGCCAGTACCTCGGGCCTCGGCGTATCCGCGGTAAAGCTCAGCGACACGCCGATTTTCATCGTGGCCATCGCCTCGGCGCACAAGAATGGATTTTTCGCGCGAACAGGCAGCCGAACTCTAGCGAGTATATCAGGCTGGGCCGGCCGCTTATGTGAAACTTGGTCGAGGCCAGGGCAAAGGATGTTTCGAACCAACCATCGGCGGTCGCTCAGCGAGTACGGAACAGCCTGGCGAAAGCGCCGTCAATGGCGATCGGCCATGACAATTTGCAGGGTCTGGAAATTGTCGGGTCGTGTCGCGCCGGCGAACGCTCAAGCCCCGTCGGATGATGGTGACTTTCTTCGACGGAGACGTGCGGAACTTACCGCCGCCACGCGAAGGGTCTGTGCCCTTTTCCCTCCGTCATGCTGGGCCGGCGAGCGGCGCGAACCGTGTCGAAACAGCCGCGCGGTTCCGCGCGATACCGCGGAGGTTGGTATTCCTCAGGCCGGCGGAAACGAGACGAAGCATTTGTCGGATTGAAAAATGTAGGTCTCGATATAGTCGTGCACCTGGGGCGTAAGCCCCAGCTCCGCCATCGCACCGGCCAACACCATCCAGTTGAGCATCTCATGCTGACCGGCACGCTCGGTCTCAGCGATGGTGCGCGTGCGCCAAAATTCGTAATCGCCGCGCGCCAAGGCCTCCAGCATCAGGCGATCGGCCTGATAGTCGGGCAGGACCCAGCCGTTGGTTGGAGTCAGAAAGCAATGCGACCAGCTCGATGACGCGATCAAGGCGACCCGATAAGGGCTTTCACGCACCACTTGGGCCAGTTTGGCGCCCACTTCCATGCACAACGCCGGGGCCGGGCCGGGTGGATCGGGCAAGCTTTCCTCGATCTGCTGCTTGAACAGATGAGCCCAGCCGCCGTGCGATTTGATCACCACGCTGCCGTAGCAATTGACGTCGAAGGGAATGACCGGGTAAGGAAAGCCGCGGCGGTCGCAATCCAGGTAGAGCAAGGTGTTGGTGAAGGCGTGCGCCAGGCCGGGATGGTGCAGCGGGCGATAGGCGTAGGGCATCGCAATCCCGCGCCGCAGCAGGCCGGTGGTCAGATATTTGGCGCCCTCGCGATGGCCATGAATCGGCATGCTCCAGTGGTCGGGCTCGCCCCAGTAATTCTTCTGCTTGTAGGTGCCGCCATGCAGCCAGGGGCGCAAGGCAAAGTCGTCATCGAGGCCCAGGATACAGAAGGGTGGGATGATGTCGTCGCGGAAGTTTTCGTACTGATCGTCGCCGAAAATAACGACAAAATCCGGAGCAAAATCGTCGATTTGCCCGCGGATTCGGCGAAAATTCTCCCACATCCGGTCCCGATAGCGGCGCCCCGCCTCCAGCCCCTCGTCCTCGCCCATCTCGGCCACCATCGGCGCCGGCCAGTTGCGACGATCCTTGTAGCGATGATCGATAAAGGGCGCCGACAGGATATGCTTGAACAGCCACAGCATCCCCTCATCCGCCACCGTCAAGGAGGGGTAGTGGGTCACTCCCAGCCCGAGGATCTCGCCCATTGCGTGGCCTCCCGCGACCGCCTCCCGTGGGAGCGTCGGTCACTGCCGTGGAAATATCAGAATGGCGCTGCTTTTGGCAAAACTCCCCAGCCGCCGGATGGCGCCGGCGACCGGCGGCGCGGGAGCGGATCGCGCGGTTATCAAATCGGCCTGCTCGGTGGTAGAATCCGCATCGTCGCGCCAAGCGGGAGCAAGAGTGGAACGCGCGGACGGACAAGAAATCAAACCCCAAAGACAGGCCGCATTAGACCAGCGAGGAGAAATCGTAAGATGGCGAACGATCAAGGCAAATACGATGTCGGCGGCGTCCTGATGGACCGGCCGTTCAAGATCCGCCGCCTGGGTCACTTCGGCATCAACCTGGAGGATCTCGACGCGGGGCGTCGCTTCTACTGCGAGCTGCTCGGCTTTCGAGTCAGCGACGTGATCGACCTGAGCAAATCGCCGCGCGCTCAGCAGATCGGCGCAGTCAAAGACCCACGCCTGATTTTCACTACCTACGGCACCGACCATCACGCCTTCGTGATCGGGCATCATTCCCTGATGGGCGACCAGCGCTATCCCGAGGTCAACACCAATCAGATCACTTGGCAGTTGGGCACGCTCAACGAGGTGGTGCAGGCGATCGATTACCTGCGCGGGCGCGAAGTGCCGGTGGTGCGCACCGGGCGCGACATGCCCGGCAGCAACTGGCATGTCTACATGAAGGATCCCGACGGCCACACCATCGAGATGTACTACGGGATCGAGCAAGTGGGCTGGCATCTGCAAAGCAAGCCGCGCGAGATGTATTATCGACGTTTCAACGAGACCCCGGAATTGCCGCAAATTGGCGAGGAAGTCGAGCTGGAAGAAGCCCGCCAAAAGGGCATCGATCCGTGGTCCGGCCATCGCCTGGCCGACAATGGGGAGCGCCAATACAACGTCGGCGGCGTGCTCCTGGCGCGTCCCTTCAAGATCACCCGAATCGGACCGGTGGGGTTGTTCGTCAAGGACTTGGCCAAAGCGGAGGCCTTCTATAGCGAGACCCTGGGCTTCATCAAGACCGAAGAGGTCAATTTCAAGGGGCGGCGATGCGTTTTCATGCGCAACGGCACCGAGCATCATAGCCTGGGGCTGTTTCCGGTGGAGCTGCGGGCCGAGTTCAACCTCAATCCGCGCGGTAGCCTGATGAGCTTCGGCTGCGAGGTGGGCAGCTACGAGCAATTGCGCAACGCGGTCCGTTTCCTCAAAGAACACGGCGTGCGTTTCACCGATACCATTCCAGCCGACCTTTATCCGGGGATCGATTACGCCGCCCATGCGCTGGACCCCGAGGGTAACTGCATCCAACTCTACTACTACATGGAGCAGATCGGCTGGGACGGCAAGCCCCGCCCCAAAGCAATGCGCCGGCCGGTGGCTTCCAATTGGCCCGAGCATCTGGAAGCATTGTCCGATACCTACTTGGACCAGACTTTTCAGGGCCCGTTGGGCTGAATTTGCCGCAGGCGCGGCGCGAACAGTTGAACTTCGCGCCGCGCCTCGCTCATAATTCAGAAGACGCGCCCTGGCGCGCCAAACACCGCTGCGCCGAACCCATGGCAACCCCGCCGGCGTTTATCGCCGGCCCACCGTTTGAGGTACGACGATGAAAAAGAAGGCTAAGCCCAGCTCATCACGCCCCGCCCCGAAGGCAGCTAAAGCCAAGAGCGCGGGAAGACGTCTCGGCAAGGTCACCGCTGCACAGCGCGCCGTTCGTCGGCCCAATCGCGCCCCGGCGCCGAACGCAACCAATACCGCCCTTACCAAAACGGTGGCCGACCTCGCTGCGATTGCTCGGGAATTGCGTCAAGCGCTCGAAGCTCTGCGCGAAATCATCGTGGCGGCCAGCGCATCGGCCCAAGCAACCGCGCCGATGAGCGAGGGCGACGTCACCGCGGTCCTGATAACGGACGAGGAAGCCTAGCTGCCTGTCTGGAGCTTGCGTTAGGCGCTAGACGCCTGGTTTACGGAGCGCCGGTACCTGACAGCGATCGGGCGGTCGCCGAAACTCCGCCGACTTGTGCATTTGCCGCGCGCGGTTGCCGCGGTCTTCCGGACCACGCGCCAACCAAGCGCGCAAGCACTCCCCAGCCTTACAAACCAAGGCCGTGGCATTTCAGAATTTGCGAACGACGCGGCAGAACGTTGCGCGAACCACCAGGTTTGGCCTCACGCCCCGCGGAGCAAGGCGGGGATGGTGGGAAACCAAAACAAGCCCTTTTTCCCATTCTTCGCGCAAAGTGCCCAAGAGAAGCCACCGAAAGTGCGGCGCTGGCGCCGTGAAATGAGATAAGCATGCAATTCGCGATCATGATCGACAGCCATATCGATAAGTGGCCGCTCATCCGCCGCGCCGAAGAGCTTGGCTACGATCGAGCCTACGTTCCTGACTCGGAAATGATCTGGTCGGATTGCCATGCAATTCTCGCGCTGGCCGCGGCCAACACCCGGCGCATCGCTCTGGGCACGGGAGTTTCCAATCCAGGCTCGCGCCTGGCGCCGGTAACCGCGTGCGCAATCGCCACTATCAATCGAATCGCGCCCGGGCGGGTCTTTCTGGGGCTGGGAACCGGTCACACTTCGATGCGCCTGGTGGGACGGCCTCCGGCTAGTTTAAGCCACTTGCGCGAGTATGTCCGGGTCGTGCGCGCGCTGCTCGACGGCGAGGAAGTGGATTATCCCTATCAGGGGCAGTCGCGCCTGATAAAATTCATGCATCGCGATCGCGCTTATCTGGACCTCGACCATCGCATTCCGATCTACCTGGCGGCCAACGCCGCGCAAGCCACCCAATTGGCGGGCGAAATCGCTGACGGATGGATTACCCACACCATCGATCCGGCGGTTGGCGCGGCTGGCCTGCAGCGATTGCAGGAAGGTGCGCATCGGGTCGGTCGCTCACTACCGGCCCACTTTCATACCACTTTTCAAACCACCACCTGCGTTCTGCGTCCGGGCGAGAATCTGCGCTCGGAGCGCGTGATCGATTGGACCGGGGCCCATGTCGCCTGCGTTTTGCACATCGCCTGGGAGCAGTGGAACAAGAGCGGGCGCCGGGATGAAACCGTGCCTCGCTTCTTCGCCGACATTTGGGAGGAATACGTCGCGCATGTCGAGCGGATGAGCCTGCCGCCGGCCGCGCGCTTTCGCCAGATTCACGAAGGTCATTGCACCTTCGTGACGGCGCAGGAGCGCCGCTTCATTACACCCGAAGCGATCGCGGCGATTTGCCTGGTGGGCACGCCCAATGAAATCGTCGGCCGAATCCGGGCGATGGAACAAATCGGTTTCAACGAGGTTCATCTCTATCCGCCGGCGGATTGCGACCGTGCCGTATTCGAGGAATTCGCCCAGTTCGTCATGCCCGCTTTCAGATAGCTCATACCGCATTATCCGGCCTGGACTTGGGGCGCCGGAGCAGGACAAAATCACCTATGCAATTCAGCGTCACTTTGGACACCCATATCGATAAATGGCCGTTGGCCCGCTACGCCGAGGAATTGGGCTTCGACCGCGTGGCGATTCCGGATTCGGAAATGATCTGGTCCGATCCCTACGCCACTCTGGCGCTGGTGGCAGCCAACACCAGCCGCATCTTGATCGGCACCGGGATTACTTCGCCCGGCTTGCGCATCGCGCCGGTATCGGCCTGCGCGATCGCGACCATCAACCGACTGGCGCCGGGGCGGGTCTTTTTCGGGATCAGCACGGGCCATACCTCTGTGCGGCTGATCGGACGCAAGCCCGCGTCGTTGGCGACGCTGCGCGAATACGTGCGGGTAGTACGGGGGCTGCTTGATGGGGAAGAGGTGAATTATCCTTACAAGGGCGAGCCTCGCCTGATCAAGTTCATGCATCTGGACCGCCATTACATCAACCTGGCGGATCGCATTCCGATTCTGATCGCGGCCAACGGCACCAAGGCCATCCGCCTGGCCGGCGAATTAGCCGACGGTTGGACCACCTCGACCAAGAATCCCGAAGTCGGACGCCATCATATCGAGGAACTGCGCGCGGGCGCGCGCGCCGCTGGCCGCCAACTCCCCGACGATTTCTATTTCAGCTTTCAGACCTGCGCCTGCGTCCTGCGCCCGGGCGAGAATCTTTCCTCCGAGCGGGTGGTCAACCAGACCGGTTCCTATGTGACCTGCATCCTGCATCAGACCTATGAAGTCTGGGAGGCCTCCGGACATAAGGAGGAGGTCGTGCCGCCCTTCTTTCGCGATCGATGGGATGATTACCTCAAGCGGGTGGCCGGCTTCAGCTTGCCGCCGCAGGCCCGCTTCCGGCAGATTCACGACGGTCACTGCACTTTTCTGCAGCCCGAGGAGCGCCGCTTCGTCACTCCCGAGGCGATTCGCGGCACCTGCCTGGCGGGTGAGCCCGACGAGATCATTTCGCACATTCGCGCGATGGAGAAGGTCGGCTTCAGCGGCCTCAATCTGCTGCCCCCGGCCGACTATCAGCGCGAGGTCTTCCGCGATTTCGCCGCGCAGATCATTCCCGCTTTCCGCTGAGGCCAACGGCAGTGAGTCGGGATTTGATTTGGTCTAATGCAGAACCGCGTTGGCGATCCGCTCGGCTATCAGCTTCTTGGCCGCTTCGAAATCGCCACCGGGAGGGACCACCGCAAGCACCGTGAAATCGCCCGCGCCGTTGCCGAGCACCGCGTGGGCGACCAAAGCAGTATTGTAGGTCTGCTGCTGATCCGAGCTGTCGGGCTTATAGATTTGAGAGCCGACGTAGCGCGGCAGTTCGCTGATGCCACCCGAGCTGTCGGGTGGATTGCTGAGCTGGTAAATCTGCTGAACGGTGGTGGGCGGCCCTTGGGTTATCATTCCGTTGCCCATCAAGCCGTTGCCCTGACTCATGTACTCCTGAATCGATTTCGACACCGGCTCCTGCGCCGCCGGGCCCGCTGCCGCTGCGTCGGTCAACGGGACCCATCCCGCCGCGCGTAGCAACGCCGCCGTCGCCCGCACTCCGGGTGCCACCGCGTCTGGGGAGAGGTCGGGAGTCAACTGGCGCGACACCAGGGTGACGGTCAAGGTCAGCTCGGGACCCGGTTTGCTCACCCCATGGCGCTGGGAGCTGAAATCCTCGCTGAGAGTTTCCTGAATGGTGGGATCGGTGGCGATCGCGATGATCGAACTGTTGGGAGCGACGCTCAGCGAACCGGCCGACTTAATCGTCATGGCCGACGCCATCGCCGGCACCCACATCGCCATCAACAGCATTGCCAATATGCGCACGCTTTTTATCTAATGGTGTCCAGGACGCGCTTTCAAGGGGGGACAGTTGCCCCGTTTGCGCGTGATTTGGAGCGCAGAATCGTGGAACAGCCTATCGTCGGATTTCATCAAGACGAGCACGGCGATTGGGTGGCCGATTTGGCCTGCGGCCACACCCAACACGTGCGCCATCGGCCGCCATGGCAGCTACGCCCCTGGGTAGTCACCGCCAGCGGCCGGCAGAGTCGGCTGGGCGCCAGCTTGAATTGCAAGCGATGTGACGAGAGCGCAAGTGACTAGCGTGCAGTTCCCTCAATAAGTTATCAAAGTGGAAAGCTTCGCCGCATAAGCCGGTACGGGCTTAGCTCATCCTGGCCGGCTTCGCTTTGCCAAGTCTCGCCAAACTGTCCGAAATCCTTCCGATCCTGCTCGCCTCGATCGCTTCGCTCAGCGCCTGGGAATTTTTGCGCCCAGGCGCACCGACCATTTCACGCGATTGGCTTTATGCCAAATCACCGCAGTGTGCTATATGGTCGATTTAGCACCAAGAGGTCGAGCACGCCGTCGAGAACACTTATGAGCACGCCTCCGCCGATACCGCTGAAGGTCTGGACCCTGATGGCCGAGGTCGGCCCGCGCTGGGCGCAGGGCCACAGCCAGCATATCCAGCAAGTAATGGACGCCTTCGTGCCGGTGCTGGAACAGGCGCCCAAGGAAGGGATCACGGTCAGGCGCGATCGCGCCTATGGGGCCGATCCTCGCCAGGTGCTGGATGTTTACCTGCCGTCGGAAGATCAAATCGGGCGGCCTGCGCTGATTTTCGTCCACGGCGGCGCTTTCACGGAAGGCAATCGGGATCGCAACTCCGAGATTTACGCCAACGTGCCCTATTATTTCGCCAATCACGGAATCGTGGGAATCAATGGCGAATATCGGCTGGCGCCGCAGGCGCGCTACCCCGAAGGAAGCCGCGACGCCGGCGCGATGGTGGCCTGGGTGCGGGCCAATGCCGAAGGCTTGGGAGTCGACCCTGAGCGTATCTTTCTGATGGGCCATTCCGCAGGCGGCGCCCATGTTGCCAGCTATGCTTACGAGCGCCGTCTCCATCCGGCGCAAGGGCCGGGAATCGCCGGGGTGATTATCGTGAGCGGGCGGGTACGGGCCGACAATCTGCCTGAAAATCCCAATGCTCGGCGGGTTGAAGAATATTACGGCAGCGACCCCAGCCGTTATGACGGCCTGTCCGCGATAAGCCAGGTCGACAAAGACAGCCTGCCTACTCTGATCGCGTTCGCCGAGTATGAAAATCCCTTGCTGGACGTGTACTCCCTGGAGTTGGCTCATCGCTTGGCCCTGCTCAAGCGCCGCGCGCCGCGGGTGGTCTATCTGGCCGGCCACAACCATGCTTCGATCGTGGCCCATTTCAACACCGCCGAGGAACGGCTGGGGCAGGCAATCTTGGAATTCATCGAACGGCCGCATTAGCAACGGGCGCCGCGAACAGTGACGCCGCAGGATAACGATTATGATCGTTCGCGCCGAAGAAGATGGTAGCTTGACGCTCATCAGCCAGACCGACCACTCGCAGATGGTCGGCGAATTCGCCGCCCATTGGGGCAACGAACGCTACGCCCAACCCCATCCCTACGAACCCGTGGTACGAGCGGCGATTTATCATGACTACGGCTGGCTCAGTTATGAAACCGCACCTAAGCTGGATCCGAGCACGGGCCGTCCCGCCAACTTCACCCAAGCCGGACCGCCGCTGGGTTCCTACCGCTGGATTGCCGATTGGATGAACGGCATCGATCGCTATTCAGCCCTGCTCATCAGCATGCACCGTACCGGCCTGTGGCAGCGACGCTACGGCGTGATGGGCCATCCCGACGGCCCAAATCCGCGCAGCCTCTCACCCGAGATCGCCGCTTTTATCGAGGCCAGTGAGACTTGGCAGCGCCAGGAGCGGCAAGCGGTTGATCAAGCCGTGCTGGACGTCAACTACCGCCTGCTGCAAGTCTGGGACTTGCTAGGCTTGTATTTTTGCTGTGCCCCGCCGCGAGCCGATTTCATCGATCCGGTGCCGTTGGATTACGCAACTTCAGGGGTGCGTATGACCCTCACCCCGGCGGGCCCTAATCGGGTCGCTTTCGATCCCTACCCCTTCGATCTGCGCCCGCTGCGAGTGCAGGTACGGGCGCGGCGAATGGCGGCACCGACCTACGCCGACGACGCCCAGTTGCGCAAAGCCTATTTCCAAGCCCCGTATCAGCTACTGGAGTTCGAGCTGTCGTGATTAACCCTGGGCGCCGCGTAAACGCGCCATTACAGTACGGTAGCAGGATGCGCGGATGTTTGAATTCGCCCCACTCATCGCCGATTAATGGGAGCAGACCAGCATGTTGACCCCCGAACACAATGACTTATTGACCCAAGTCGGTCCGGGCACGCCGATGGGCGAGATGCTGCGGGAGTACTGGGCTCCGGTGCTACGCAGCCAAGCCTTGGAGGCGGACGGCGCTCCGGTCCGGGTGCGTGCGCTGGGCGAAAATTTCGTTGCTTTTCGCGCAAGCGACGGCCGCGTGGGTTTCTTCGACGAAGGCTGCCCCCATCGCTGCACTTCGCTCGCGCTGGCGCGCAATGAAGACAACGCTCTTACTTGCATCTTCCACGGCTGGAAAATCGATGTCTCGGGCAAGGTGGTTGAAGTCCCGTCCGAGCCGCCCGAACGGCGGGCGGAATTCGCGGCCAAGGTGCGGGTACGCCATTATCCGGTGCGCGAGGCCGGCACTCTGATTTGGGTTTATCTGGGCAAGAAGGAGCAGCCGCCCGAGTTTCCGCGCTTTGAGTTCACTCAGCTCCCCGCCAGCCATATCGACGTTCATCGCGGGGTGGTTCATTACAACTGGCTGCAAGGGCTGGAGGCGCACATCGACTCGGCCCACCTGGGAATTCTCCATCGCAGCTTCATCAGCAAGCAGACCGCGATTCGCGGCAAGATCGACGATATTGCGATGGCGGCCGCCGACAACGGCCCCCGCTTCGAGCTCGATGTAACCCCCTATGGCCTGCGCGAAGCCGCCCTGCGTCAGATGAAAGACGGGAGCATGTACGCGCGCATCCGCGACATTGTGCTGCCCTACTTCACCTTCATCCCGTTCAACCGCTACGCCCCCTGTCAGGGCCGCGCCAGCGTGCCGATCGACGATGAATGGAACGCCGAGTTCTACCTCATCTACGACCCCTACAAGCCGCTCTCACCCGAGGTCCCCGCCACGGCCTATGCCGGATCGTCGGGCGACCCCAACAACTTCTCGGCCAATCTGGGCGACTTCGACAACGTATGGCATCAGGACCGGCGCAGCATGAAGGAGGGCCATTGGAGCGGCCTAGGACGCAACGTCCCCTTCGAGGATTTCACCGTGGAGGCTTCGATGGGATCGCGCCTGGACCGCTCACGCGAATACCTGGGCTCCAGCGACACCATCATCATTCGCGCCCGCAGGTTGCTGCTCGACGCGGTGCAGGCCTTCGCTCAGGGCAAGCAAGCGCCTTGGCAAAACGGGATCGATTTCAGCCGCATCCGCTCGCTGGCGATGAGCTATCCTGCCAGCGATAGCTGGCGCAGCCTGGATACGGTTGGCGCCTATTCCCAACCCGAGGCCTGAGCCCCTAAGGTTGGCGGCAAGGCAAGCGGCTTGCCGCCAACCTCTTTTACCTGGTGACTATTTCGTCCGACCCTTTGGCTTCACCACGGGGCCATCGGGCCGCGTGGCTGACAGGCCAGTCTCAAGCTTCCACACGCGAGTTGGTTCAACTCGGCTCGCTTCTGGCTGCCCCGCGGCATTTCCCGCCGCCATTGCCTACAGGATTATATTGTTGGACGACGATGAGCTGCCCGAGCCGACGGTGACCGTCCCCAGGGCCGCCGGCAGATTGCCGGGCGCAACCGAGCCCGAGCTTATCGACAACGCATTGACGCTCTGGGTCGAGGTGATGCCGGAACTACCGCTGCCGAAAAGGCTGACATTGCCGCAGCCCAATTGTGTGGCGGCCATGATGGCCCCCACCGCCAGTACCACCAGGTGGCGTCGTTCGAGTTTGCCGCCGGCAATCAGCAAGCCTATCGACAGCAGCGCCAGAAGCCAGAACGGAGGCTGCCCCAGGCCGCGCGGCCACACTCCCAGGGTGGTGCCCCCGGTGTCAAGCGTCACCGAGCTTGAGGAGGTCGAGGTCGCACCCGGGCTGGGCGAGGGCAAGGTACTGGTCGCCGTCCCGCTGAGGACAAACCTGGCGACGCCACCAGGCAAAAGCGCGGTGAAGGTGAAATTGGTAACGTTGCTGGTGTTGATCGGCGAGATGTTGACCGCTTGGGTTTTCCCGTTGACCGTACCCGTCAGGGTCATGGTACTGAAGGCGCTGGGATTGCTTACCCCAATGGTGACGCCGCTTATCAGAACCTGCAGCGAGGTATTGTTGGTGACGATAAATGTACCCAGGTTGGAAATGCCGGCCCCGGTAGAGTAGCTGCCGTTGCCGGGTGAAGTAACGCTGACCAATTGCGCGGAGGCTGATTGCGCGAACCCGAGCAGGCCAGCGATCAAGAGTATCACCAGATAAGGCTTGGCTTGGTTCTTCACTAATGCTCTCCTTAACCCACCGGCCCCCGCACAGTCGGCGATCCTCGCTCGGCCCGGTATGATGGCATACGGCTTCGCGCAGTGCATTATGTCACAACCGCGTCAGCGACGCTCAAGCACCCAAGCGCAAGTGCCAAGCCAGGAAGTCGGGATTATTTGGGCTGGTCTTGCCGCTTCCTTGCGATTAGCGTTGCCTCGCTCCGGCCCGATGGCTAGTATCGTCGCGCGGGGTGGAGCAGTCAGGTAGCTCGCCGGGCTCATAACCCGGAGGTCGAAGGTTCAAATCCTTCCCCCGCAACCAGAATTTTCCAGAAAAAATTCAGGGTTTTTTCAGGATCCGAGCGTCGCCACGGGATGGCCCGACGGCCGTCGGGAGATGGGCAGCGTCGGCGCGATTCCCTCGCAAACAACTCCAGGAAGCTCAAAGCCCCATTCCGCGCGCCGCGACGTATCCCTTCGCACCGGGATGGAGCCCTTGCGGATTGCCAACGATTGCGCCCCTGCTACCGGCTGCGCCGGGCGGGCTATCGATCTAAGGTTTGGGAACCTGCGGACGCACGGTCATCACGGGACAACTGGCCCGCCTGACGATCTGCTCCGCGACGCTGCCCAAAACCATCCGGCCCAGCCCCCGGCGACCATGGGTGGGCACGATTACCAAGTCGATATCGATCTCTTCGATTCGATTCAGGATCACCTGCGCGGGATCGCCCACTGCGGTGCGGATCTCATATCTGACGCGTCCGGCCAGATGCTGGCGAGCCAGTTGCTCCAATTGTTTGCGCACTTCTGGCTCGCTCAGCGGAAAGGGCTCCAGCGGAACCCCAATCTGTTCGGGCGCTGGGACAATCGGCACGATCACATGAAGGAGATAGACCACCGTGAGACTGTCTTCAGCCAAGCGACAGGCAAGCTCCATGGCCGCAACCGCGTATTCGTCGAAGTCAACCGGACATAGGATACGCGCAAAGGGATTTTTCACAGCCAACTCCTCGAACACGAGTTACTTTTCAACGCATGCGTCTTGCCAGCCGCCGCCTCTCGGGCCGCGGGGCGGCGGTTGACTCTCTTCCTGGCCATCGCGAACATACGCCAAACAGTTTTTTTTGGCCGCCAGCGCCCACTTGCCTGCCGCGGCCGCATCAGTGAACCTCATGTCCGCCCCAACCGTCAATCCCAGCCCTGAGCGGGGACTCAGCAGCGAGGAAGCCCAGCGACGGCTGGCGCGCTACGGCCGCAATGCCGTGGCGGAGCCCAAAGAACACCCTCTGATCCGCTTTTTGGGCAAGCTGTGGGCGCCAATTCCCTGGATGCTGGAGGCGACGATCGCGCTGGAACTGGCGCTGGGCCGAGGCACCGAAGCGGTAGTGATCGGCTTTTTGCTGGTTTTCAATTCGGCCTTGAGCTTCTTCCAGGAAGGCCGTGCTCACAGCGCTCTCAAGCTGCTGCGCAAACGGCTGACCGTGCGCGCCCGCGTCATGCGCGACGGTAGCTGGGCCGCGATCGACGCCGAAGAACTGGTCCCTGGCGACCTGATCTACGTGCGTGCCGGCGACGTGGTCCCGGCCGACGCCACGGTCAGCGAGGGCGGCGTGCTGCTGGATCAATCCGCCCTGACCGGCGAGTCGTTGCCGGTGGAGGCCGGTCCCGGCCATGCCTTATACGCCAGCAGCGTGGTCAAACGCGGCGAGGCCGGCGGCGAGGTCACTGCTACCGGTTCGCACACCTATTTCGGCCGCACCGCGCAGTTGGTCAGCGCGGCGACCACCGCCAGTCATCTGGGCGAAGTCATCTTCGCCATCGTCAAATACTTGGTGGCGCTGGACACCGTGCTGGTGGCCGCGATGCTGATCTATGCCTTCTACGCGAGGATGCCGGCCGCTGACGCCCTGCCCTTTGGGCTTATCCTGCTGGTCGCCTCGGTCCCCGTGGCGCTGCCCGCCACCTTCACCCTGGCCACCACGCTGGGCGCGTTGGAATTGACCCGCAGCGGAGTGTTGATCACGCGGCTTTCGGCAATCGAAGAGGCCGCCGCGATGGACGTGCTGTGCGTGGACAAGACCGGGACGATTACCGAAAATCGCCTCACCCTGGGCGCGCTGGTGCCATTGGCCGAGGCCTCGGAAGCCCAGCTTCTGGAATTGGCCGCGCTGGCGTCGGACGAAGCCACCCAGGACCCCATCGACCTGGCGATTCTGAGCAACGCGCGTGCACACGGACTCGCGCTCGTCGCGCCGCGCCTGGCCTTTACTCCCTTCGACCCCGCCACCAAGCGTTCCGAGGCCTCGATCCTGAAGGATGGCCAGCGCTGGCGCGTAGTGAAGGGCGCACCCCGCATGGTCGCCGGCCTGAGTCAGCCGATGCTGGAGCTCGAAGCTCGAATCGCCGCGCTGGCCGCACAAGGGCAGCGCGTCTTGGCGGTCGCGGCCGGTCCCGAAAATGATTTGCGCCTGATCGGCCTGCTCGGCTTGCACGATCCGCCGCGACCCGACTCGCGCGAACTGATCGGCGGGCTGGCGGCGCTGGGCGTGCGGGTGGTGATGGTCACGGGCGACGACGAGGCCACCGCGCGCGCGATCGCGGCGCAGGTCGGCATCGGCACGCGGGTCGCGCCGGCCCAGCTTCTGCGCGAGCCGAAGCCCGCTTCCTTCGATCGGCACGACGTCTTCGCCGGGGTCTTTCCCGAGGACAAATTCGCCCTGGTGCGGCTGTTCCAGGCCGGCGGCCACGTTTGCGGGATGACCGGCGACGGGGTCAATGACGCCCCCGCGCTGCAACAGGCCGAGGTCGGGATCGCGGTGGCCCAATCCACCGACGTGGCGCGCGCCGCGGCCAGCATCGTGCTCACCGCCGCCGGATTGACCAACGTCATCGCCGCGGTCAAGGTGAGCCGGCGCATCTATCAGCGGATGCTGACCTACACGTTGAACAAAATCATCAAGACGCTCGAGATAGCGATCTTTCTCAGCGTCGGCGTAATGCTCACCGGGGTCTTCGTCATCACCCCGCTGCTGATCGTGCTACTGCTGTTCACCAACGACTTTGTGACCATGTCGATCGCCAGCGACAGCGTCTCGTTCTCGACCAAACCGGATCGCTGGCGGATAGGAAATCTCCTGCTCAACGGCGCCGCGATTGCCGCGCCCATTCTGATGCTCTCGTTCACCGTGTTTTTTGTCGCGCGCGGCCGGCTGCATCTGCCCTTGCCACAGTTACAGACCCTGATTTTCCTGATGCTGGTATTCAGCGGCCAGGGCACCGTCTATTTAGTCCGCGAACGCGACCATTTCTGGCGCTCGCGCCCCGGCCCTTGGCTGATCGCAGCCTCGCTGGCCGATATCGCGGCGGTCAGCGCGCTCGCCATCGGTGGCATTCTGATGGCGCCGATAGCGCCCGTGCTGGTGATCGGGCTCTTGCTTGTGGTCGCCGGCTACCTGGTACTGGTCGATTTCCTCAAGGTGCGCATCTTCAAGGCGCTCGCCCTGCGGTAGTCTCCTGCGCTCGCGCCGCTCGCCGGCTCAATATGACCGATACAAGATTCACAGGCTTCTCGGGATCGCGCTCGGTTCGCTGCGCGGCGCTTATGATGCTTCGGCTCAGGAATTTATCCCTGGCTATAAGCCGGCGGTCAGTTCGCGTTCGCGCTTTGGTCCTCCGAAGTGGGAAAGCCCTGACCTCGCCTCTAGTGTCACACATCTGAATTAACGTTAGGGTTTGGTCGTCCAAGCGGCATGGGAGTAATGAAGTGGCGCGTGGACGTAAGCCGGGCGGATCGGAAGGAACTGGAAGCGTGGTTGCGCTCG